>WBZO01001741.1_pt1 | contig 32060 bp, 33 predicted proteins | sample 5204261 | NCBI WGS metagenome assembly WBZO01 (sample SAMN12412400, study PRJNA552823) | activated sludge metagenome | isolation source: activated sludge from anammox sidestream of wastewater treatment plant... | place: USA: North Carolina | collected 2017-09
TCATCAACGTTGATCGCCGTCACGGAGCCATTACCGTAACTGGCTACGGAGGAACTGACGGTGCCCGAGGCGGTGAATGCGTAAGCAGAGCCGGCCATCGCAATCCCGATCAGGGCAATGGCGGCGAAGCGAAGGGGACGCATGCGAGACAGCATTCTGAAGCTCCTCATGGTGGGGCGCAGGCCGTTGCAGACTCGCGCACCCGGGATGTGGACGGCAGGCGTCAACTCCTGCCTAGTACTGCGCCATGGATATCCGAAGCTGATCGACGTCCGAGACTTCCTCGAACGGGACGATGGGGCAGTGCCAGCGGTTCGGGAATGCTGGCGGCATGCGGAAGCACTGGGACCAGCCACCGGATGCGCTTACCTTGATCCAAGCCTTCACATCCGTCGAACCAGGACCATTTGGCGTGGCCGTGAAGTTGATACTTGTCACGAAGCTTGGCGCAGACTCGAAGATGTCGTAACTGATCTGGCTGACCGTGAACGCGTGCACGTCGCCATTACCGTAGCTGGCAACGCTTGGCGGTACGGTTCCTCCCGCCGTGAAGACGTACGCGCCCGACGAGAGCGCCGCCGCAAAGACGGCGATGCCCGCGATCCGGACGAGACGCCGCGGCATTCGGGCCATGGGTCGTATCCGCCTTCATGCCCTGGGCTCCCCACGTGGGAAGGCCAGGGAGATATCCGGCGTTTCCCGGATGGCCGCGCCCGTCATCGACGCGATACACTGGGAAGCGCTGGAGGCTGGACCGGCGGCGCCACTGCGGATCCGCGCCGGCCTTTGGTTGTGGGGTCCTGGCAGTTGGCGCTGCCGGGGCCTCGCGCTATGTCTTGGGCTCCCCTCTGTGCGATAGGCCTCCCTCCTCTGGTCGAAGTCAGCCGGTCCGGCGGGCGTCGCGGGCGGCGCGTTCCAGCCGCTCCAGAAAGGCGCCGCTGTCCGCCGGCCGAAACCGGCCGCCCAGCACGCGCATCAAGGGAGCGGTGGCATCGGGATGGCGCAGCACCAGCAGCGCCAGCAGCGGAGCGGATAGCTCCAACGTCCCGGCGTCGGTGATGGCCGTGGCCCCATACGGCTGCGGCACGCCGTCGAGCACGCCGCGTGCGCCGATCAGATCCCCCGGTCCGCACTCCCGCAGCCGCACCACCTCCGTCATCGCCGGGTGCGCCCGCGTCAGCAGCACGCGCCCCACGAGGAGCACCTGCACCGACCGCGCCGCCTCACCCTGGCAGACGACAGCCTCACCCGGCCCGTACGTCCGGCGGCGGCCCTGCCGCACCAGCAGCGATAGCCCCTCGGGCGGTACCCCGCGCAGCATCGCCACCCGGCTCAGCAGCTCCTCCACCACGGCCCGCCGTCCTTGGCGTCAATCCCCAGATGGGCCTGCGGGCCGGCTCGGATGCACGTCCCATCCGGACAGGCAGACGGTACACCTGGCAGCCGTGACGGAGCTGTTACGGTTGACGCAAGATCGTTACTGGGGTGTTACGGTTTAGCAGGTCACCAATGGGTATGGGGGGGCGCCGGGCAAGCGCAGGCTCCTTCCAGGCTGGACGCATCCCAGCTGCGGGCATCCGGGAGGGGAGCGGGACCCCCCTGCCCTGCGGGCATCCCCCCTGCTAACGGGGACTTCGAGGGGACAGGCATCGCCCCTGCTAACGGGGACTTCGAGGGGACAGGCATCGCCCCTGCTAACGGGGACTTCGAGGGGGCGGGCATCCCCCCAGCTAACGGGGGCTACGCGGGGGGCGGGCATCGCCCCTGCTAACGGGGACTGCGCGGGGGCGGGTATCGCCCGCTGGCGGGGAGTGCCTGGGCGGCGGGTATCAGACCTGCTCGCCAGGGAGCTGACGAGGGGCGCGGGTATCCGCTCTGCTCGAGGGGGGCGACGGTGCCGTCAACTCCGCGGGCAGGGGGAGCGAGCGCAGCGAGTCGAGGACCGGCAGGGACCGGTGGCGCGGAGACGTTGGGCTCCGCTGCGCAGCGGGCGTCGCTGGCGATGGACCGGATGGCTGGCCCTGGCCACGGCGCCAAGATCACCACTGCGGCCGCACGGGCGGTTGGACGCCGTTAGAAGCGGTCAGGCTGCTGGCTGCGGACTCACCCGTCCGCGCGGAGCAGGATACCGACGCCGGGGACGGTGATGATCAGGCGGGGTTCGGCGCCGTCGTCACCAAGCTTGCGGCGCAGGCGGTGAATCGCAACGCGGACGATGTCGGTGCCCTCGGTTGCGCCGTAGCCCCAGATGTGGCGGAGGAGGTCGCCGGTGGGAACGACCACGCCGGCGTTGGTGAGGAGATAGTGCAGCAGCCGAAACTCCGTCACGCTCAGACCAACCGGCTCGCCGGCACGGTGGACGCGGTGCGCAGCGGGGTCGAGGACAATGTGGCCGGCACGCAGCTCAGGGGCGGCGCGACGTACCGGGCCATCGTTGGTGCGGCGCAGCACGGCGCGGATGCGAGCGGCCAGCTCGCGGTGACTGAACGGCTTGGGCAGGTAGTCGTCCGCCCCCAACTCCAGCCCGCGCACCCGGTCTTCCTCGGTCACCAGTTGCGTGAGCAGGATCACGGGCACACGGTTGGTGCGGCGCAGCTCGGCGAGGAAGTCCAGACCGTCCACGCCCGGACCAAGCTGCCGGTCGAGCACGATCAGCTCGGGCGGGTTATCGCGCAGCAGCCGCCGGGCGGCCGGCAGATCATAGGCGCCGGCAGTATCGAAGCCGTCGCGGCGCAGGGCATAGACCACCAGCCGCACCAGGTCGCGGTCGTCGTCGATGACGAGGATGCTCACGGCGCGGCCTCGCCAGGGACGGCGGGCAGGCAGCCGGCGGCCAGCGGAAGCGTAAACCAAACCGTGGTGCCACGGCCGGGCCCGCTGACTGCGTCGATGCTGCCGCCGTGCGCTTCGATGATGCCGCGGGCGATGGCGAGCCCCAGGCCGATGCCCGGCTGTTCTCCCGGCCGCCGCGGGCGGTAGAAGCGCTCAAACAGCCCGGCGCGCTGCGCCTCGGGAATGCCGGGGCCCTCGTCCGAGACGGCCACACGAGCCTGCCGGCCATCCGCCGACACCTTGAGGTGGATCGTGCCGCCGTCCGGGGAATACTTGATCGCATTGGACAGGAGGTTGGTCACAACCTGGCGAGCAAAGACCGGGTCGGCATGAACCGTGAGCGCGGCGGCGGCCGGGTCGCGCAGGATACTCAGACCACGCCCGTCCATCAGCAGGTCCACGGCGTCGAGCGCATCATCGAGGAGAGTGGCGAGCGGGACAGACCTGGGGGCGATGGCAAACCGGCCGGAGCGGATGCAGCCGGCGCACAGCAGTTCGTCCATCAGACCCTGCAGACGGGCGGCGGTGCGCCCGGCCGTGCGCAGCAGATCCTCCATCTCCGCCGCGCTCAGCGCACCGTAATCGGCGCGCAGCACTTCCAGCGCGCTGTCTAGCACCGTCAGCGGGCCGCGCAGCTCATGGGCGACGCTGTACAGCAGCTCCTCGCGCAAGCGGCTGATCTCCGCCAGGGCGGTGACGTCGTGCAGGCTGTACAGCACCCCTCCCGGCACGGGCGTGCACCGGACCTCAAGCTCGTGATGGAGGCCCTCTTGATCGGTGACGGCGGCGGTCTCCGGGCCGGGCCCGCCGGGTGTGATATGCAGCACGTCCGTGGCGCAGCGGCCCAAACTGCAATCACCGAGCAGTGCCGCCGCTGCCTGGTTCAGCCAGGTGACGGTACGGTGCTCATCGACCAGCAGCAGTGGATCGGGCAGGGAATCAAGACCGTCCGGGGTAAACGGGCGGCCGGACGGGGCGCGAACCAGCATACAGCGCCTCCCTGGGATGCGTTGCTCAGCGCCCGGGCGCGGGCACAGCTCCAGGCATGCTGACTATGACCAATGCTTGTACAGACAGGTAGCCTAGCTGCAGGCACATTAGCCGCTCCGGCTGCTGAAGTCAAGGGCGTATCGCCAGCACAGTGCGGATGTCTGTGGGGCAATACCTGACGTCAACGCTCCACCGCGCGAACCGCGCGATGCGGGAGCGGCAAGGACACGGCGGCAATGGCGAACGGGCAGGGCGCCTCTCCGTCGAGCGGCGGCCCTGCCCGCAGTTGGAACGTAGCGGGGTACCGTGGTGCGGCTAGCCGCCGCGGTCCAGCCACAGCTTCATGCGGCTCTCACTACCGGCGCCAAAGCTGTTGTTGCGCTGGTAGTTCTTCACCCACTCGCGCACACCGAGGAAGTCGGGACCGATGGCGCCCGGCGAGTAGTACATCTTGGTAGCCATGTAGCGCTGGATGTCCTTGACCGCCTTGACGCGCTCTTCCTCGTTCATCATCGCCCCTTCCTTGTCGATCATCGCATCGAGCTCAGGGTCGTTGACGCCGGCATGGTTCCGGGTGCTCTTGGAATGGTTCATGTTGTACAGGTAATCGTGCGGGTCACCGAACTCGGTGGACAGCCCGTAGAACACGCCCTCGAAGTTGCCGAAGTAGGTGCCGGTGCCAGGAGCGATGTACTCACGCAGGTAGTCCTGCGGGACGATCTGTGGCTTGAAGCCGGCGTCCTTGAGCATGCTGGCGATCGCCTCAGCCACCTGGTTGAACCGCTCACCGTAGATGTTGTTGGTGAAGATGTAGCGAGTCTCCAGGCCATTGGGATGGCCGGCGGCGGACAGCAGCTTCTTGGCCTCGGCCGGGTTGTACTTGAACCACTGCGCCCCTTCGCCCAGGTCCGCACCCTTCGGGTCGAGCCGGTACTTGGAGAACTGGCCCATGAAGAAGGTCTGCCAGGCGCCTTTGCCTTCGTAGGCCAGCTGCAGGATGCCGTCCCGGTCAACGGCCATCGACAGCGCCCGGCGTAGGCGCTCGTCCTTGAAGGGCGAACTGCCGCGCAGCTGGGGCGCAAGGAAGCCATAGGTCGACGGAATGAACTCCAGCAGCTCGGCCTTGGGCACGCTCTGCCGGACCTCGGCCACCCGGTTGGGTTGAATCGCGGCGACATCCAGCCGCCCGGCCTGGAACTGCGCCACCTCTTGCGCCGTCTCCGTGATGATCACGTGGTTGACGCCGTCGACGTACGGCATCGGGCCGCCGAAGTAGGTGGGGTTCTTCTTGGTCTTGTAGGCGATGTCGGGCTGGGTGCTTTCCAGCATGAACGGCCCGGTGCCGATCATCTGCTTGGCCGGGTCAAAGCCGCCGGCGCCGATCTCCTTGGGCATGATCCACAGATAGTTGCTGTTGGCGATCAGCTTGAGGAAGGGGCCGTACGGCTTGGCCAGCTTGAACACCACGGTGCGGGCATCCGGCGCCTCGATGGACTCGACCATCGGGTTGGCCTGGGTGCCGAACACGGCGCGGTTGGTGCTCTTGGGGTCGGTGCGGAACCGCTCCAGCGAGAACTTGACATCCTCAGCGTCCACCGCCCGGCCGCTCACGGGGGCGACGTCCTGCCACTTGGCGTTGGCGCGCAGCTTGAACGTGATCTGCGTGCCGTCGCCGTTGACCTCGTAGCTCTCGGCCAGGTCCGGCTCGACGTCGTAGTTGTTGGCGAACATCGGGTCGGGGCCGGTCTTGTACTTGAGCAGCCGCGAGTACACGTAGCTGGCCAGCGTCTGTGCGATGTAGGTGCTGTTGAGGTGCGGATCGAGCGGCGCATTGCCGGCCTGGCGGACGTTGAGCGTACCGCCGGGCTTCGGCTGGGCGGTCTCCGCCTGCCGGTTAGAGGGCGCCACCGTCACCTCGACGGAGCCGGCCGAGCCACTGTCGCTTTTGCTGCCACCACCGCAGGCCAGGATGAACGCCGTGGCGGCACTGCCCGCAAGCGCCGAACCCAGCAGCGTCCGCCTGCCCATCTGGCGGCCGCCGCGGTGATGTGTTTTCCGGGTATCCAACTCAGTCCTCCTCGCATGTCCCATCAGCGGGACTCAGCCGGTAGCACACCGACTACGGATCATCATCGATGATGCTACGGCTTACGCGCTAGCGTCTGATTGCTATAGTATACCGCACGTATTCTATGCTGCACGGTTCCGATTGATATATCTGTGGATGGATAGCACGCCGCCGGGCGGGCGGCTGTCAGGCAGCACGACGGGTGATAGCCGGATCGCGGATGGTTTGACCGGCAGCGTCCCTGGCGGCGGCGATCGCGAGCTGGCGCCCCCGGCTTCGCAGGGACGACGAGTCCCCGCCGCCGGGTGAGCCCGGCCTGAGACAGGAGGAGGTGCGCGGGCAGAGCAAGCCGGGTCCTCGACTCCGGCCGTCAGGAGCGCCGGCCACGAGCGGGCGCCGGCCGGGGCGGGAGGTCAGGCGGCGTGCACGATGACGCCTTCATCCTGCCCTTCGCGCCGGACTTCGAGCTCGACCAGCCGGGCCATGTCACCGCCGCCCCACAGCAGAAACTCCAACCCCTCACCGATGGCGTCAAACACGGAGTTGATCGGCGTCCAGCGCATCTGCAGGTGTACGGTGCAGTCCCACTGGGCGTGCACCGCAATCGCGAAGGCGGCGATGGCGTTGGCGATGGCGGCGCCGTCACAGCGCAGCAGCGGCAGGCCCGCCATCGTTGTACCGCTGACCAGCAATTCGTCTTGGAAGACCGAAGGGTCGGCGGCGCGAACTTCGAGCAGCACAATCGGGTCGTCAGGAGGAATGCCGTGGCGGCGGCGGGCCTCCTCCACCTCGCGGGTGTAATCCCCGGCATCGGTGCCGCGCCGCGGGTCATGCGTGACGAGTCGCAGGCGGCCGTCACGGATGGCGTTTCTGAGCATGTTGACGGCGCGCCCGTCGAGGGAGACGCGGCTGACGCGCAGCTCGGTGGAGCGGGCAACGCGCGAGACGACCGACACAATCACAATCGCGACGATGAAGAAGGAGGCGATGACGATGCCGCTGGGCCGCTCGTGGATATTCTGCACTGTGATGTAGAAGAAGGCGAGCATGATCAGCGCGAACGGCACGAACCAGCGCGAACGGGCGCGGAAGACGGTGATGGTCACGGCGATCGAGGCGGACGACATCAGCACCAGCACGCCGGTTGCGTAGGCCGATCCCTGGGCATTGACGTCGGCCCGGAACAGCACGGTGACAACGAAGCCGATGGTGGTGAAGACGAGCACCAGTGGCCGCTGGGCCGATGCCCACTTGGGCGCCATTCCGTATCCCGGCATGTAGCGGGGAACGAGGTTGAGCAGCCCGGCCATCGCGGAAGCGCCGGCGAACCACAGGATGGAGATCGTGCTCAGGTCGTAAATGGTGCCGAACACGTCACCCAGGTAGCGATGGGCGAGAAAGGCCAGGGCGCGTCCGTTCGCTTCTCCACCGGGATCGAACGCTTCCTTAGGAATCAGAATGGTGGTGGAGAGACTGGAGCAAATCAGATAGACGCTCATGATCAGTGCGGCGGTGGCGAGTAGCTTGCGGGTGTTCATAATCCGGCCGGTGGGGCGGGACTCGGTGTCCTCGGGCTTCCCTTTCACCACCGGCATCACCGCCACACCGGTTTCAAAGCCAGACAGCCCCAGCGCCAGCTTGGGGAAGACCAGCAGCGAGACGCCGAGCATGGCCAGGGGGCTGGAGTGCTCTAACCGTAGGTTGTCGGTCCAGTCGCCCACAAACGATGGGTGGGCCGCTATTTCAGCCAGGGAGCGTACCAGCACGATAAGGTTGAGCCCCAGATACAGCATCACCAGCCCGACGGCCAGGCCAATCGCCTCCTTGAATCCCTTGAGGAACACCCCGCCCAGCGCGCCGATCAGCACGATCGTGATCGCCACGTCTACCGACACGTGATGCTGCAGGGCGTGCGGGAAGAACGGGTTCTCGACGACGTGGGCGGTGGCGTCGGCTGCGGAGAGGGTGATGGTGATAACAAAGTCGGTGGCAGCGAAGCCGAGCAGCACCAGCACGAACAGCTTGCCCCGCCAGGCAGGCAGCAGCTTCTCCAGCATGGCGATACTGCCCTGGCCGTGGGGGCTCTCGGCAGCCACACGGCTGTATGTCGGCAGCGCGCCGATCAGCGTGAACAGCACCAGGATGAGGGTGGCGATCGGCGACAGGAATCCGGCCGCTAGGTAGGCGATACCGGGCTGGTAGCCCAAGGTCGAGAAGTAATCGACACCGGTCAGGCACAGCACCTGGTACCAGGGTCGCTGGGCGTGATGCGCTACCTCTTCCTTCTGGTAGAGCCAGCCGAAGATGCGGCTGCGTGACTGCTGGCGCTGCGCCAGCAGCTCGCGCTCCAGGTTGATATCGACAGCGCGGGCGATGCGCACCACGCCGGGACCGCGCCTGCCGCCTGTTTGTACTTCCTGGGACGGCGGCTGAGCGCCCTCGACAGCCGCCCGTGCCGGCTGCTCGGTCTGCGGTGGGGACGGCGGCTGGCCGTCTAGTGGCCGGGACGGGGGCGGTGCGGGGGCGGGCGACTGCTGCTCATCCAGGCGCGCGGGCGCATGCGGGCGGGAGATGCGCCGGTTGTGCTGGTGGCGGTTGAAGACGGCCTCGTCCGAGGGGCTGCCGGACTGCGGCGAGTCTGGAGGTAGCTCGTACCACTCGTCGGGCGGCGCCTCGCCTGGATCAGGGCCGCGGTCATCCGGCATTGATTCGCCTCCCGCCTCTGGCGATCAGCCGGCGTGCGCCGCGGGCGCGTGGCTGAGGCGCCTGGATTCGAACCAGGATTAACGGATCCAAAGTCCGCTGTGCTACCGTTGCACCACGCCTCAGTGACCGGCCGCGAGGGGCCAAGAGCGGATTGGGCCGCGCCGCCACCTCTGCCCATGCCGCCGCTGGTGCCGAAGGCCGGGATCGAACCGGCACGGCCATCGCTGGCCAACGGTTTTTGAGACCGTCGCGTCTGCCTATTCCGCCACTTCGGCGCGCACCCAGAATAGCAGGTTCTCTTCCAGCGGGAATATGCCCCCGGCAGAGATGGAAAACCCCGGCAGCCGTGGCCGCCGGGATTGACTGGGAGCGGAAGACGAGATTCGAACTCGCGACCCCCTCCTTGGCAAGGAGGTGCTCTACCACTGAGCTACTTCCGCACGGCGCGGCGGCCGTTCCCCCACGGGCCACGCCATCGTACACCGCCATCGACGTGAGAGCAAACCCTAGAGCGCCTCGGCGAACGGCGGCGGCAACTGCCAGAGCCAGCCCTTGCCCGCACGCTACGGGCAGGTGCGCCGGTAGGCTTGGACGGCGCCAAAGTCCTGCACCAGCTGATAGCAGGCGAACCCGCCCGATTCAAGCGCCGCGTACGCCGCCTGCCGCTCAGCATAGGCGGCCGGCCCATCGATGTAGCGCTCGGCGCCGATATCCCAGCGAAACCGGCCGCGGATGTCTTCATTCACCAGAATCACTGCTGGCGCCACTGCCTCCATCTGCGCCGCCGTCAGCCCGAACGTCACGGTCACCCGGTTGTGTCCCGGCGGAATATACACGTAGGCATCCGCCAGCACCGGCGCATGGGGCGGGATGGCTTGTGCGAGCCAGCGCCCGGCCAGCACCCGCGCATCACCGTCGAGCGCCGCAGCGGCCCGCAGGCGGGCGCGCTGTTCGCCGGCGGTCCGGTACAGTGGCACGGCCGCCACGACGGCGCCGGCCATCGCCAGCACCGCTACGCTCCGCACCCGGCTGCCGGGCCGCATCCGCGCGCCGGCAACGAGGGCGTATGCCGCCAGTGCTGCCACGACGGGCACAACCGGCAGCGCATGGCGCGGAGCGCCGTAGCCGACACGCAGCACCAGATAGAGGAAGTACCCTGCTACCCACAGGACTGACAGGCTTGCCAGGTCTATCCGGCCAAGCAGACGCTGCAGCCGGCCGCCTGTGCCCGCGATCGCCGGTCTGGCCAGCAGCGCGATGCCCGCGGCCGCCAGCAGCGCCATCAGCGGACCGCCCAGCGTGACGGAGGCCACCGTCGACAGCCAGCGTACGCCACCGTGCCCCTCGTCAAAGACGTGCCCCTCCTCGGCGTGTGCCAGCTCGGCCCGTACCTGCCCGGCAAAGGCATGGGGTGTTGCCAGCGCCGACGGGTTGGTGACGGCGAAGACCGCAGCGAATGCCGCCCCGAGCAATACCGCCCAAACGAGGAACCGGCCGGGACGTTGCGCCCCGCCGGTGCGAGACAGGCCGGCCGCCAGGGCGAGCAGCAGCACGGGCAGAAGCAACAGGCCGGCATACTTGGCCGAGAACGCCAGTCCCGCCAGCGCTCCCGCTGCCAGCGTGCGCCTGACCGTGGCCTTCCTAGCCAGCGCTCCCGCCACGATCAGCGCTGCCGTAATCGCGGCAAGCTGAAGGGTGTCCGGGTGGGCGGTCACGCTCCATTCGGCCAGCTCCGGCGTGACCGCAACAAACAGGGCGGCGGTGGCGCCAGCAGCAGTACCGCCCAGCCGGGCGCCAAGCAGGGCGGTGAGGACGATGACCGCCGCGCCGGACAGCAACGCCACCAAACGAAGCGCCACAATGATCGCTCGGTCACTGACGGATGTCAGGGCCGCCGCCGGCGCCAGCATCAGCGCGGCGAGATCGTGCAGCAGTGCACCGTAGGCAAAGAAGCCATCCTGGTCCGGTGTGCGCTCGGCGAGCATGTGCCGGACGATGCGCACACTCAGCGCCTCGTCAGCGCTCAGCACGGCAACGAGCCCGGCGTCTGCAGAGGCGCGCGGCAGGGCCAGGCTCAGCCCGCCAACAAACGCCAGCGCGATCGCCAGCGACACCATGAGCCCGAGGCGAGCGGCGACCCATGACCCGAGGGCCGGGGCGTGCCGCCGCGATGGCCGCCTGGACGGGTGAACGGCGGGCGATGCATCATCTGGCATTGGCGAGAGCGGCGACCTGATCAACCGGCAGCTTCAGGTCAGGGCCAAGGATCACGACGATATCGGGATCACCGGCCGGACGGGCGGCGCCGGCCGGTGGGCGCTGGACAGCGGTGCGTGGTAGGTTTAGCCACTCGGCCAGCCGCCGCGCAGTGTACTCCTTGCCGGCATAATCGATGATGATGGTATCCGCGCGGCGTTCGACGCTCTCGCCATCCGCGCCCGTTACGTCGGCGGGGGCGACGCCGAAGCGGCTGAGGTAAGCGGCCGTGCGGGCTGCCTGGCCGCGAACCGGCGTACCGTTGAGCACACGGATCTGCGCGCCCTCCTCCCGCAGGTGGCGGTCCCAGATGACGGACTGGACAATCGGGACAACCTTATCCCAGACGGGTACAAGCACGTCTTCGCCATAGGCGGTGCGGACCTCGCGCACACCCTCAGCCTGTTCACCGGCCATTGAGACCATCACTAGCCGCTCCGGGCCAACCTGCCGGGCCAGAGCCACGAAGCCGGGCAGGCGGGTCGAGCTGATGTCGGTGTCGATGGCGCCCCGGTACTTTCCCCACAGCGACGGCGCGTTCGACAGCCAGCCCAGCGTCAACGCCTTCTCCATCGCGGCCTGCATCACCGCTTGCTGACGCTTGATTCGGCCGAGATCGCCGCCAGCGTCCCCGCGGTGGCGCGAATAGGCAAGGGCGGTGATACTGTCCATGGGCTGGCGGCCGGCGGGGATACTGATGGTGAACGCGTTACCGTCGCGGACGTTGAATGCCTCGACATTGGTCAGCGCCTGGGGCACGGTCAGTTCGATGCCGCCGAGGGCGTCGATGATGCTGGCGAAAGCGACCCAGTCAATCGCGATGTAGTAGTTGATCTTGATCTTCAGGGTCTGTTCCACTGTCTCTCGCGCGAGCGCCGGGCCGCCCCCCGGGTACTTGTAGAAAGATCCGTAGTGGTAGGCCGTGTTGATCCGCGTCAGCCAGGGATCGGTGCGGCCCTGCGGATTCGGCATCTCTACATAGAGGTCACGCGGGATAGCCAGCAAACCCCCAGTGCGGGTCGCCGGGTCGATGCTCAGCACGTACATTGAATCGGAGCGTGGTGGTCCATCGGCGTCCGGCGGGTGGTGTGGACGCCGGTCCAGCCCGAGGATCAGGATATTGATGCGATCGATCAGCGCGCTATCCTGCGCCGGTGAGGCGTCGAGCCCGGGGATGCGCGCAAGCGGGCCGGGCAGATCCAGCGAGTTGCCAGGGAAGAAGATGGTATCGACGCGTACGGCAACCGCCAGCGCGGCGTACAGCGCACCGAAGGCGAGCAGCGTTACGGCCGCCACCAGCGTCACATGCTGGCGCCAGCGATCACCGTGGGTTGGGGTCTGGTCTTCGGCTGGCACCCGCGGCTCGTCGCTCATCGTTGGTCCAACGATAGAAACCCACCCGCCGGATGTCAACGGAGCCGGGCCCTGCGGGCTCGCCTCGATGCCCAGCGGCGCAGGACGCCCATGACTGGTATCGGCCGCATGCTGGTCGAGGCGCGGGAGGCGAAGCGGGTCACGCTCGAACAGGCCGAGCGTGACACCCGCATCGTGCGGCGCTACCTAGAGGCGCTAGAACGGGAGGACTTCGCTACCTTCCCGTTTGAGGTCTACGCGCGCGGGTTTCTGCGCAGTTATGCCAGCTATCTCGGCCTGAATGGCGCCGATCTGGTAGCGCTGATGCCGCGATCCGCGCAGGACACGACCGAGCCGCGCCGGCAACAACGTCCGCCGGATACCCCTCGCCCGATCCGCCAGCCGAGCCGCCCACCGCCCGACCCGGTTTCCGGCCGCAATCATGCCACGCCGGCACGCACCACAAGCACCAGGCCGCCCCCAGCCGCCGCCACCCCCACGCATCCGCGCCACGGAACACGCACGCCGTCGCCGGGCCCCACACGCCGTCCGAGCATTGCCGGATCAGAGTCACCCGGCGCGCTCCCGGCGTTGCGGGTAGCGGCGATCGTCGGCGCGATCCTCGCGACGGCGTTGCTGGTGGGCATGCTGGCCTCAGGCGGCGATGGGTCAACGCTGGGCGGTGAGGGCGTGACAGCGCCTGGAGCCGCCGGTGTCCCCTCCCGGTCGAGGGGTCAGCCACCGGCTGCCGGCACCGCCGTCGCCGGACGCATGCCGGAACTAACGGGGATGGACGAGGAAACGGCCCTGGCGCGACTCGGCGCGCTGGGCATCACGCCGTTTGTAATTGAGGTACCGTCGCGCGAGGTGCCGGCCGGACAGGTGATCCGCCAGAGCCCGGCGGCCAGCAGCACCATTGGCCAATCGACGGTAACGATCGTCATCAGCCGTGGCGGCTAGCTACTGCTTGGGCGCCAGACCGTTGCGGACGGCGTACAGCGCTGCCTGGGTGCGATCCTGCAGGTTGAGCTTGCCGAGGATGTTCGACACATGGCCCTTGACGGTGCGCTCCGTCATCACCAGCTCGCGGGCGATTTCCTTGTTAGACATGCCGCTCGCGATCAGGCGCAACACTTCCAGCTCCCGCGGCGTGAGATCCTCTCCAGGTTGCTCGCGCTTGCGCGGGTGACGGACCTGTTCCATCAGCTTACGGGCCACCTCCGGATGTAGTTGCGCTTGGCCCTGATAGGCGCCCTGAATCGCCTTGACCAGGTCCTCGGCGGAGACATCTTTGAGCAGGTATCCCGTCGCGCCCGCCTCAATCGCCGGCAGAATGTGTTCATCATCGGTAAACGAGGTGAGGACGATCACCTTCACCTCGGGTGCAGCCTGCTTTATCGCGCGCGTCGCCTCGATGCCGTCCATCACCGGCATCAGCAGGTCCATCAGCACGACGTCCGGATTCAGCGCGCGCACGCGGTCCGCCGCCTCACGTCCATTCGATGCCTCGCCCACCAGCACGAACTGGTCTTCAAGCTCGAGGTACGTCCGGATACCTTCGCGAACGACCGCATGGTCGTCCACGATCATCACGCGGATCTGCTCTTGGGCGGTGGTCATGCCGCTGTCCTTTCCGGGTCGTCCTGGCCTGCGGTCCCTGACCGGCACGGGTTCAGTATGGCAAAGGCCGCGGCTCAGCGCGAACGGCGCTTGTGGCTGACGGGTGCGTCAGCTACCGTCCTTGTGCGGGCGGCAGCACGTTCCGCCCCGCCGGAGTATGCCGGATGACGGCGCAGACATGGAACCCAGAGCAATACAACAAGTTCCGTGACGAACGGCTGCAACCGGCGCTGGACCTGATAGCCATGCTCGAACCACAACCGAGGATGCGCGTGGTCGACCTTGGTTGCGGCACCGGCGAGATCACCACGCTGCTCGCCGGCGCGTTGCCGGATTCCATCGTCACCGGTATTGACAGCTCGCCCGCGATGCTGGCCCAGGCAGCCGGCCGTGCCAGTGAGCGCGTGACATTCCGGCAAGGCGACCTGCGCGACCTGCGCGATCACGCCGGCTACGACGTGATTTACTCCAACGCCGTCTTCCAATGGGTACCGAACAACGACCTCGTTCTGCCGGCGATCTTCGCCGGGATGAAGCCCGGCGCCCAGATCGCGATCCAGGTACCCAAGAACGACGAACACCCTTCACATGCGCTGGCGCACGTGGTGGCTCAGGAACCCCCGTTCTGCGACCTGCTGAACGGGTACGTACGCGAGACATACGCACTGTCGTTAGAGCGTTACGCCGGCCTGCTGTATGGCGCCGGCTTTCAGGCGTTCACCTGCATCGAGAAGATCTACCCGCACGTGCTGGCCAGCACCGACGGCGCCATCGAGTGGGTGAAGGGTTCGATTCTCACCGCTTACCTCTCCCGCCTCGACAGCGACGGGCAGGCGGCATTTCTGGCCGCGTACCGCGCTCGACTGCTGGCAGAAGTTGGCGACCAATCGCCCTTCTTCTACCCGTTCCGCCGGCTGCTGTTCTGGGGACGCAAGCCGGAGTAGCGATGCAGCCGCTGGCAGTGCTGTTTGACGTCGGCGGCCCGCTCGACACCGAGGTCGAGCATGAACGATTGCTTGACGGCGCCATCCGCGCGGCTCTGGCAGCAGAGGGTTTCGCGACGGACGATCGCAGCTACGCCACCGCCTGTGCTGCGGCCGTGGCGACATATGCGCCAGACGCGACCGCCGCCATCATCTGGAGCTTGACCGATGGCAATACTGGGACCGCACAGCGGGTGTACGCCGCCGTGCTTGGCGGCGCCGAGCAGCGGGCAGCCGCACGCGGGGGCATCGAGGCGCGACCAGGGATGGCAGCGCTGCTCCGGTGGCTGCATGACCGCGGCCTGCTGCTCGGTCTGGCCGCCAATCAGCCGGCTTCAGCCATCGCCCGCCTGGACGCCTGCGGCCTGGGCCAGCACTTTCAGCACCGCGAGGTGTCCGGCAGTCATGGGTTTCGCAAGCCCGACGTGCGCCTGTTCCTGCGCGCCTGCGCAGAGCTAGGGGTGCCGCCGGAAGGTTGCATCATGATTGGTGACCGCATTGACAATGACATGGCGCCCGCGCGAATGCTCGGGATGCGCACCGTGCTCTTCCGCACGGGCCGTCATGCCGGGCAGCAGCCGCGGTCGTGGCAGGAAACACCGGACCGTGAAGTCCACAACGTAGACGAACTCGGTAGAGCGCTAGGTCAACTCCTGGCGTAATCCCAGGAGATCACCTTACGGGGACGCACCTGGAGATAGGCCGTTCCCGGCCGGGCGACTTCCGGCAGTTGGTCATCAGGTACCCCTCGGCGCCGCGCGGCCTCGCGCATCAGCGGCAACGTGGCTTCTGGATCGGTGATCACCTCGGCGTCACCTTGAAAAAGCACACCTTTGATGTCTTGCATCGTGGCGCCTGCTTCCAGTAGCAGGCTCACCCGCGGGTTGCGCTCGATGTTCTTGACCTTCTGCGTTCCCGCGCGGCAGCCGATGTATACGTCGCTGCCCATCCGGAAGTAGCCGATCGGAACGGTGTGCGGATAGCCATCGCGGCCCAGCGTCGTCAGCATGATCCAGCCGGGGCGGCTATCGAGGAATGCGTGCACTTCTTCTTGAGACAAGCGGACCGGCATACCTTCCTCCGGGCCGGGCGGCGCGGCCGCGGCGCCCGTGCATGGTACACTGCCTGCGGCGGGACCAAGCACAAGGGAAGGCCGATGAGCGCTCTGCGGGCTGTCCGTGTGGACCCAACGCCGAACCCAGAGGCAATGAAGTTCACCGTCGATGGCGAACTGGTTGCCGGTGGGCCGCTCACGATCTCCGATCCGGCCCAAGCCGTTGGCGTCCCGCTGGCAGTCGACCTGCTGGCAGTGGACGGGGTCGCGCGGTTGTTCTTCCTGCGCGACTTCGTGACGGTTACGCGCCGGCCGGGTGCAGACTGGGGCGCGATCATCGACGGTGTTCGCGCCGTGATCACCGAGCGCGCAGGCTAGCGCGCGGCCGGAACCACGACAGGCAGCGGTGACGGCCGCCATCGCTGCCTGTCTCATTTGTATCCGTGTCTTGTTACGCCGTGACGGCCGCCTTCGGATAGGTTGTCTGCAGCTGGGCGGAATCGTCGAAGTAGATCTGGAAGCTCTGGTTGAAGCGATAGAACAGGTCCAGCCGGTACCCGTCATCAGAGGTGGCGAACCCATCCACGGTCAGGTCAACCGAGTTGAGCGTGTGGGACAGATCCGCCTGGCCGTTGGCCTTGATGTTCTCGAGCATCTCCTGCCAGCGCTCCAGCGGCAGGGCGAGGGTAAAGTCCAGGTCACGCTCGTCCGCGGGGCGCAACAGGCGAACGCCCGTGACGGAATAGGCCTCGAAGCTCAACTCGTACAGCTGATCGTCAACCTTCAACCCGACCTTGGCATCGACGGTGCCCTGGTGCTTGTACTCCGGGTCCTGATTGACGATGGCGGCCAGCGCTTCAAACCACTCAATCGACGGAAAGACGGGCATTGACTGCCTCCTGAGGGCTGCAGGCTTGCGGCGCCGGTACTGCGCTCCGTATACGGAACACGCGCGCCGCCGAGCACTTAGCCTACCGCCGCGCAACCGTACGGTCCAGTGGGGTAAAGCCTGACAACATTGTCGGGTGGAGCCGGACACGGCAAGAGTCAGCGGTCCCTTCCCCGCATTTGCCACTTGTAGCGCTCATACCACTTGTTCAGGTCGGCGCTGCGCCGCCGCCCCCGGAACAGCCATACCAGCACCAGGCCGGCAACGAACCCGCCGATGTGCGCCCAGTACGCCACGCCGCCAGAGCCGCCGCGGGCGTCAGCCACGGAGCCGACGCTGACCACCTGCGTCAGGAACCAGAACAGCATCATCAGGAAGGCCGGTACCCGCACAAAGAAGGGAATGATGATCACGGGGATAATCACCTGCACGCTCGCGCGCGGGTAGGTCATCAGGTAGGCGCCGAGCACCCCAGCGATCGCACCGCTGGCGCCCACCCCCGGCACGATCCCGGTCGGGTCGGAGAAGACCTGCGCCAAGCCGGCCAGCACTCCGCAGACCAGGTAAAACAACAGGTAGCGGAAGTGACCCATGGCATCTTCGATGTTATCCCCGAAGATCCACAAGAACAGCATGTTGCCCAACAGGTGCAGCCAGCCACCATGGATGAAGGTGGATGTGACCAGGTTCACCCACTCCGTACCGGTGCCTGACAGCGCCTCAAGCTGCCGTTCTGCAAACGCCGGACACATATCAGTCAGACGGCAGGGCACCACGCCCCAGGCAAGAATCCACTGATCAAGCTCGGTGACGGACGTGCGACCGGCACGCACGGTCTGCGTCTGCAGCATCAACTCGTAGAAGAAGACACCGATGTTGATCAAGATCAGCGCATAGTTGACGGCGGGAAATGAGCGGGAGCGCAGGCTGTCGCCATACGGGATCATCTGCCCTCCAGTTGCGGTGAGGCGTTCAGCCGTTGACCGCGACGGCCCCCGCGGTGCGTAGCTCCAGTGCCAGACCGGCGACGGCAAGGTAGACGCGCTCAGCATGTGCCGCCAGCAGGCGGTTCGCGTGCCCCAGTGTATCCCGGTACAACCGCGTCAGGGGGTCGGCGGGCACGATCCCAAGGCCAACCTCGTTGGTGACCGCGACCACGCTCACCTGGCGGCGCTCACACCAGGCGGCGAACTCCCGGACCGCCGTCAACGCCCGCTGCGCAGCTGTTTCCCCCTCCGTAGTGTCCCATGCGGCCCGTGGCAGTGCTGCCAGCAGCAGGTTACTCACCCATAGCGTTACGCAGTCCAGCACGACTAATGTGCCCGGCAACACGGAAGCCAGCGCGGCAAGCGGATCGACCGGTTCCTCGATGGTTCGCCAATGGCGTGGCCGTTCCGCGCGGTGGCGTTGGATGCGGACCGCCATCTCGTCATCGCCGGCCTCGGCTGTGGCGACGTAGATTACCGGCCCGACGTGCGCCCGCGCCAGCTGAAGCGCAAAGGCAGTCTTGCCAGCGCGGGCGCCGCCTGTTACGACCGTCAGCCCTGGCGTCACCATCACTCGCCTCCTCCCCCCGTCCGCCCCGACGCCAGGCCAATGATCTGGAACAGGGCCGGCAATTCGAACTCGGCCCGCAGCGCCGCTGCCAGCCGGTCGAACTCGGCGTCACGATCGACACTGACACCGGGCGTGTACGCCACGCCGTTATGCCCGGCGAGATTAGCCAGCATCGCACGTCGCAACCCATCGTTGTGAAACAGGCCGTGGACGTAGGTGCCCGCCGTCCAGCCGTCCAGGCTCAGCGCACCATCAGCCGCCGCGCAGGCAGCGCCTGAACGGCTAGTGATGGTCATCAGCGCACCGTCGGTCGGGGATACGCTCCGGCCCATGTGAATCTCGTATCCCTTAACCGCCGTTCCTTCACAGCCTGCAAACAACCCCGCGTGCCCGGCAAGTTGGCCGCTGACTTGATGGGTCTCCTTGCCGGCGGCGAACGTCGTACTGACGTTAAGCAAACCGAGCCCTGCTATCTCGCATCGCTCCGACTCCACGCCCTCGGGATCGCGGATCTGGTGTCCGAGCGCCTGGTAACCTCCGCAGATTCCCAGGACGGCCGTGCCATGCGCTGCCGCATGCTGCACCGCCGCCACCAGTCCCCGCTCCCGCATCCAGAGCACGTCAGCGACCGTCGCCTTGGTGCCGGGCAAGATGAGCAGGTGCGGGTCGCCCAGTTCCTCCGCTGTGGTGACGAAGCGGACTCTGACATCAGGCTCTGCCGCCAGGGGATCAACATCGTCGAAGTTTGAGATATGCGGAAAGCGCACGACTGCGACATCGAGGCTACCGCTGCCGCGAATACTGTCGTGCTCAATGGCAGCTGCATCTTCAGCGGCGATGCGCAGATCGCGCAGCCAGGGCACGACCGCCAGCACCGGAACCCCGGTCAACTCCTTGATCATCGCGAGGCCGGGATCGAGCAGCGCTCGGTCGCCACGAAACTTGTTAATCACCAAACCGCGGACGAGCCTCCGCTCCTCGGGCTCCAGCAACGCCAGCGTCCCGTACAGGTGGGCAAAGACGCCGCCTCGGTCGATGTCGCCAGCCAGCAACACCGGCGCGGCGGCGTAACGAGCCACTGCCATATTGACGATGTCACCGGCGCGCAGGTTGATCTCCGCCGGGCTACCTGCGCCTTCCATCACCACCACGTCGTACTCGGCGCGCAGGCTGTCCAGCGCGCCGGTCACCACGGGCCACAGATCGGCCTTGCGCGACTGGAAACGGTCACCCTCCAGCCGGAACGCAGGCCTGCCCATCACCACCACCTGGGAGCGATGATCCGCCTCTGGCTTGAGCAGGACAGGGTTCATGCGCACGTCTGGCTCGATGCCTGCCGCGTAGGCCTGCTCCACCTGTGCCCGCCCCAACTCTTCACCCATAAGGGTCACGTACGAGTTATTGGACATGTTTTGCGCCTTGAACGGCGCCACGCGCAGCCCTTCCTGCCGGAGCAGCCGGCACAGGCCCGTGACCAGCAGGCTCTTGCCCGCCGAGGATGCCGTGCCCTGTACCATGAGCACCCTGCCCAGCGCTTTCATCAGTCGTGCTCCCGCTCTCGCAGTGCGTCGCGCAGCGCCGGAACCAGCCGTTCGCAGTCCTCAAGCCGCCGGATGCCGATCCGGATATGCTCAGGCAGGCCGAACGAGGTGCAGTCGCGCACCGCCATCCCCCGCCGCAGCAGCCGCGCGCGAATGTCCGTCGCACCGCCGGTCTCCACCAGCACGAAGTTCGCCGCCGATGGGTTCACCATCAGCCCAAGCTCAGTCAGCGCCGGCAGCAAGAACCGGCGCGATTGCTCGACGGCCGCTCGCCCGCGGGTAACGTGCTCGGGATGGGAGAGCGCCGCCACGCCGGCCGCCTGGGTGGCAGCGCTCACGCTCCACTCGGGTTGCAGCCGCCGAACTGCCGCCACCACGTCGGGATCAGCCAGCAGGTAACCCAGCCGTAGCCCGGCCAGTCCGCAGTCCTTGGTCATCGAGCGCAGCACCAACACCCTGCCCGTACGCATCAGCGGGATGCTGTCCCACTGCTGCGCCACGAATCCCAGGTAGGACTCATCCAGTAGCAGGGGTCCGCCGATCAGCGATGCCGCCAGTGATCGCACATCCAGCAGTGTTGGGTACACACCGGTGGGATTGTTCGGGGCGCAGAGATAGACCAGCGGTGGGGTGACCCGGCGCAGCACGCCGCCCTTGTTGTCGAAGTTCCAGCGAAACCCACGTTGTGGGTTTGCCTTCCAGGGGTGGACGGCCGCACCGACCAGGCGGCACGCGCGCTCGAACTCGCCAAATGTCGGTGCGAAGACCACCGGTCGCTGACCTTGCCGCACGAAGGCGCGCACCACCAGGTGGATCAGCTCGGTGGCGCCATTTCCGGGCAGCACCTCATCGATGGTGACACCGGTCGCGGCGGCGATTGCCTCACGCAACGCCACCGAATCAGGATCCGGATAGCGGCTGTAGTCAATCCCGGCCAGTGCCGCCACAGCGGCAGGAGACGCGCCAAGGGGGTTGATGCTGGCACTGAAATCCAGCACATCGGCCGGCCGCAGGCCGTACGCGCGCAACTCTTCCTCGCGCAGGCCGCCATGTGCCTGAGGCTCCCCGGCTACCGCCATCGATCCCTCCCTTGCCGCCGGCCAAGCAATCCGCTGACCACCAGGGCGGCGCCGAGACCGGCCGCCACCGCCACCAGCTGCTGCGTTTGCCGGATATCTGCTGCGGCGGGCCTTTCGCCTGTGCCCAACTGGTAGTGCCCCTGCTTCTCCAGTGTCACACCGAGCGCGCCCGCTGCTGCTGCCATCGTCCAGCCGGCGTTGGGGCTGGCCGTGCGCCCGTGCTGCCGCCACGCCACCCCCAGCGCTGCGGTCGCATCTCCCCGAGAGGCCGGCGCCGCGGCCGCAATCAATAGCGCGCCCAACCGCGCAGGGAGTAGGTTTGCCAGGTCATCGATGCGCGCTGCCGGCTTGCCCAGGTACTCATAGCGTCCGTGATAACCGATCATGCTGTCGAGCGTGTTTAGCGTGCGATACGCCAGAGCTGCGGGCGTACCACCGGCCAGATACCACAGCCACGGGGCCAGCACGCTGTCGGTCAGGTTCTCCGCCAGCGACTCCACCGCCGCGGCTGCAACGAGGCCAGCGTCTAGGTGAGCGGTATCACGGCTGACAATCCGCCCCACCGCGGCACGAGCCGCCGGCAGATCATCCCGGCGCAGCGCCTGCCATACGGGCGTGCCGGATGCGATCAGCGAGCGCACCGCAAATGCCGGCTTGAGCGCCGCCGCCTCCAGCAACAGCCCCAGCGGCAGGGGTAGCCGCCGGGCGACGCGCGCAACACCGGCTCCGGTCAACGCTGCACCGGCGGGCAGCACGGCCGCGACAGCCACGCCCCAAGCAAGCTGCCAGAGCCGCCCGCCGGCCGGTGCCCGTCGATCCAGCGACTGCACCAGCCGGCCCAACCACGCCACCGGATGGACTGCGTTTGGCGGGTCGCCGAACAGTCCGTCCAGCGCCAGAGCGAGCATCAGCACCGCTGTGCGGCGCCCGTATCCCGGTCGCGCTGCCGGGGAACGCGGGTTGGCCGGGTACGGCATCATACGGGACGGCTCCCCTTCACCTGGCGGATGCCGGACACGGCCGCCGGCCCGGTCCGGTCAATGCAGTTCACCAGCCCAGTGCTGGTGGCAGCCAGGGCACCGGCCAGGCGCGCGCGGCCCAGGCAACCACCGCCAGTACCGTGAGCGCCTGCGAAACTTCACACGAGGCGCCATAGAGGTCACCCGTGGCGCCGCCAATCAACCGCCGGGCCAGCGCTGACCAGGCAGCCGCCACCAGCAGCGCGGGCAGCAGCAGCAATGGCCCCAAGATGCCAAACAGCACCACCGCTGCGCCCACCACCGTCAGCCCCGCGACGGCCAGCGGCAGGCCGCGCGCAGCCCGGTGAAAGCCCAGGCCGAGGCCGGCCGGCCGGGCATACGGGATTGCGGCCGCAGTTACCACCATCCCGAAGCGGCCGGCAGCCGGAAACAGGGTCAAGCCGGCCCAACGCCACGGCGACGGCAAAGTGATAATGGCGCTCCACTGCAGCAGCAGCACGAGCACCAGCGCCGTCACCCCAAAGCTACCGGTTCGCGGGTCACGCATGATCTCCAGCCGTCGTTCGGGCGTTGATCCGCCGAACAACCCATCGCAACTATCGGCCAGCCCGTCGAGATGCAGCCCGCGCGTGAGCATGGCGAGGGTAGCCACGAGCAGCGCCGCCCGCGGCGCCGGAGGAAGCCACAACCCAAGCAAGGCGTCCAGCGCCGCCAATCCCATGCCGAGTGCAAGCCCGACTGCCGGATAGAATGCCTGTGCATGAGCGAGGTCAGCCGGCGGCACCTCCCGCCAGGGCCGCAGCCGTACCACCGTCAGGAACTCCAGCGCCAGCAACGGATCCCAGCGCGCCATACCACTCCGGCCTGGTCTTCTGGCACAACCCGCGCCGCCGCGGCCATCGGCGGCCTAGCTTTCGTTGTGGGTCAGCTCGCCGGCGTCAGAGACGCCCGCCTCGTCAAACGTCGCCATGTCCGTGAGCAGTCGCGCCGCCGCAGACAGGAGCGGCAGCGCCAGTGCCGCGCCACTCCCTTCGCCCAGGCGCAGCCGCAGGTCAAGCAGCGGCTCCAGGCCGAGCACTTCGAGTGCAGTGCCGTGCGCCAGCTCCATCGAACGATGGGATGCCAGCAGATACGGCACGACTGCCGGGCACAACGCCCGCGCCACCAGCGCCGCCGCGGTGGTGATGAACCCATCCAGCACGACCGGCACCCGCGCCGCCGCCGCCCCCAGCGTGACGCCGGCCAAGACGGCGTGCTCAAAGCCACCAGCCGCCGACAGGAGGTGCAACCCGTCGGCTGGGTCAGGACGGTTGACCGCCAATGCCTGTGACACGACCTCAACCTTCTGTCGCAGACCCTCGGCGGAGACTCCGGTTCCGCTGCCGGTGACGGCGGCCGGTGGCAAACCGCTGACCGCCGCCACGAGTACAGCCGAGGCGGTGGTGTTGCCTATCCCCATATCGCCCAACGCGATGGCATCGGCGCCGCCGGCGATAAGCGTTGATGCGAGCGTGATGCCGCCTTCCACCAGGCGCCGCGCCGTCGCCCGGTCCATCGCTGGGCCAAAGCGGATGTCAAACGTCCCGGCGCCGCCGCGCAGCGAGATGAGCGCAGCGTGAGCGGCAGGCGGCTCCAGCACCCCGGCATCAACGATCACCACGCGTGCACCCGCCACCCGTCCCAGCACATTGATCGCAGCGCCGCCTGACAGGAAGTTGCGCAGCATTTGGCCGGTGACCTCGCGCGGGTAGGCGCTCACCCCGGCGACGCTGACCCCGTGATCCGCCGCGACCACCACCACCACCGGTTGGACAACCCGTGGCGTCGCCGTGCCACGCACGCCCGCCAGCCAGATCGACAGGTCCTCGAGCCGCCCGAGGCTACCCGGAGGTTTGGTGAGGCGTTGCTGATGGGCTGCGGCCATCTGTATAGCCGATGGTTCTGGTTCTGCGATGGCAGCGCACGTCGCTTCGATTAGGTCCATGTCATGACTCGACTTCGCTCCAAACGGAGGTGGTGGCGGCTGTCAACTCAATCCAGGCTCGCCAGCCTAGACCCTTAGGTAACCGGTAGCGGACGCAGGTTGCCGCCCGCCAGACTTACACGAACGGCCTCAGTCACCAACCTGCCCAGTGCCGAGCCAAGCGTCGTGACCGGACCAGCATAGGGGTACTCCGGTCCGTCCATCGTACATGCCACCGCCACGGCGTCCGTTGAGGTGCCGGTTGCTGGATCTCCCGCCGGTAATCTGATGCCGGCTTCGAACAGCGCCAGAGATTTTGCCTCAGTGACCACCATGGCAGCGTTCACCAGCGCTGCGTCCGGCAGCCGCCCGCGCAGCACCGCGATGATATTGATCGTCCCCGGTTCGGCGATGGCGACCGGGCTGCGGCCCGGCGTCGCTGCGTTGCCGGCGCCGGCCGTGGCGAGCACGAGCACGCCCGCCGCCGCGTCCTCCAGCAAGGCGGCGCGCCGCAGATCGAGGGCCGTGAGGAAGCCGGCGAACCGGCCGCGGATCCCGGCTTGGCGAGCCGCCTGCCGCAGCACAGCGGCCGGATCGGCGCAGGTGAAGTCGCGCGGTGCGCGCACTGACAGGGCAGCGGTCATGTCGCTCATCCCGCCGCCGGTCACGGTTGATGCCAGCCACCGGCAAGGTTGCCTGGTTTGCAGCAGCAGCGCGTCACTGTTCCCTGACAGGCATACGCCGGCGGTGCCAACCTGAAGCGGCGTTAGCGACTCGACAAGCAAGGTGGACCGGTGACGCCCCATCTAGAACTCGATTCCTGCCTGTGCCTTGACACCGCGGCTGCGAAACGGGTGCTTGACGTCGCGCATCTCGGTCACCAGATCGGCAAACGCGACCAGGGGCTCGGGCGCGGCGCGGCCGGTGAGGATCACGTGCACGTGCGCCGGCCGCTGACGCAGCGTTTCGATGACCTCGTCGACGGGCAGCCAGCCGTAGGTCAGCGGATAGGTGATCTCGTCGAGCGCCACGATGTCGAAGTCACCGGACAGCAGGTGCTCGCGGCATTGCTCCCAGCAGCGGCGGGCCAGCGCCTTATCATGTTCGAGGTCCTTAGACAGCCAGGTGAATCCGGCCCCTAGGGGAACCACCGGAAAGCCCGTGCGCCGGGCGGCACGATGCTCGCCGAAGTTGGCGGTCTCGGACTTGATGAACTGCAGCATGATCACGTTCCAGCCACGACCCCAAGCGCGAAACAGTGTGCCGAGCGCGGCGGTCGTCTTACCCTTGCCGTCGCCGGTGTTGAGGATGACCAGCGCCGTGCGGCCTGCGCGTTCATCCGGCATGTGACACTCCCCTCGTTGACGGGCCAGCATCCCCACGCGGCAGCACCACCGGGCGGCCGGTACGTGGATGCGGGAAGACGTCCACGTCACCGCCGAACGCACCACGCAGCACAGGCGCGGTGAGCACGACTGCCGGCGGCCCAAAGGCCAATACCTGGCCCCCGGCCAGCAGCAGCACGGCATCGCAGAACTGTGCGGCCAGCGTCAGGTCGTGAACCACCACCAGGGCCGCAAGGCCGGCATGGTCGCAGCGGGACCGTACCGGCGCGAACAGCGCAGCTTGATGAACGAGGTCCAGGTGCGAGGTCGGCTCGTCGAGCAGCAGCAGCTGAGGCTCTTGGGCCAGCGCCCGCGCCACCAGTACCCGCTGACGTTCGCCCCCGGACATCTCACCGATGCGCCGGTCCGCCAGATGGGCGGCATCGCACTGCACCAGAGCCTGTAGGGCGATAGACCGATCCCGCGCACTCTCGGACTGGAGCAACCGCAGGTGCGGTGTCCGGCCCAGCAGCGCCATTTCAAGCCCGGTAAACTCCTCCGGCAACTGCCCAAGCTGCGGCACGACCGCCACCAGCCGTGCCAGCTCAGCCGGCTTCATTCGGGTAGCGTCCCGGCCGGCGATGACCACCTGGCCACCTTGGAGAGGCGCCACGCGCGTAATCGCCCGAATCAGCGTCGATTTGCCGCTACCGTTTGGTCCCACGACGCCGAGAATGCGTCCGGGGCTGAGCGTGAACGAGACGTCCACGAGGACGGGCCGCCGCCGATAGCCGGCACGGAGCTGATCGACGCACAACGCAGACGGCGGAGCGGTCATCGGGCAACACCTCGCCGGCGTAGCATCAGGAGGATGAAGAACGGCGCACCCAGAAAGGCTGTCACCACCCCCACCGGGATTTCGGCCGGCGCCAGCGCGGTGCGCGCCACCAGATCGGCGCCGATCAGCAACATTGCACCGCACAACATGGACAGCGGCAGCGTCCGGCGATGGTCGGGACCGACCAGTATCCGCGTCAAATGCGGCGCGATCAATCCGACAAAGCCGATGAGACCGCTCACCGACACCGCGGCGGCAGCAGCCAGAGACGCGGCCGCCAGGACAATCAGCTTCACACGCTCAACGTCAACGCCCAGCTGGCGTGCCTGCTCCTCATCCAGCAGCAGGACGTTGAGTAACCTTCCGCACGCGAACAACACCAGCGCCGCTGGTACGGCATAGAGCGCCAGGACGGTGACCTTGCCCCAGCTGGCGGCGTTGAACCCGCCCATCAGCCAGGCGAACACGCTAGCGATGCGCGCGTCATAGAAGATAAACAGGAACGAGGTCGCGGCGTTGGCCAGAGCAGCGATCGCCACGCCCGCCAGCACCAGCCCAGCCCCCGTGCCTGCCCCGGCCCCACGCGCGACCGCCACCGCCAGCGCCACAGCCGCTAGCGCACCCGCGAACGCCGCCGGCGTGACCAGACTGAGGCCGTGCCACGATCCGCTCAGCGGTGAAACCAGCACCATGGTCGCGCCCAACCCTGCGCCAGCGGCGACGCCTATCACATAGGGGTCGGCCAGTGGGTTGCGGAATACGCCCTGATAGCTGTTCCCGGCAAGGGCCAGTGCCGCCCCCGCCATCCCGGCCAGCAGCACACGCGGCATGCGAATCTGCCAGATGATGGGCTCGGCAGCGCCGGCCGCCGGTGCGAGATCCAGCGGCGTGAGCTTGGCCAGCAGTACCCGAAGCACCGTGCCCGGTGGGATAGGGGCCGGCCCCACGAGCAGTGCAGCAGCGCCGAGGAGCAGCAGCAGCGCCATCGCCACCGGTAGGAGGCCGAGCGCGGACCAGCGTCCCGCCGGACGAGCGGCAGCGCGCGAGCGAACCTGGGGCGGCGCGGCTGACATGATGAACCCCCCAACCTTCGTAGGTGGAGGGTTCACGGATTCGTATCGAGGCGCGGATCGCGCCGGATCGCCGTGCCTTTGTCCTCGAAGGCAGAGACCCTGGCACGGGTGTGGCGACCTGGCTTCCCCCGGCTGCGGGGGTCACAGTTGCGGGACAGCGCCGGATTTGCACCGGCTTCTCCACCATCCGTACCGGCCATATTCAGTTATGTGGCGCACTCTACCAACGCCGTCTGTGCCGGTCAAGCACGGGCCGGCAGCGGGACGGTGATCACGCGGCTACAGCCGGAGCTTGCCGTGGGACGGCTGGCGACGACGCTGGCGCGGGGCAGCGCTCTCATCCGGCAGGTCGATGGCGGGGGACGATACCCACTCATGCACGTACCCGCAGGAGATGCAACTGCTGTACGAGCCGTACAGGTCGCTCTCGCTCAACATCGAGCCACGGCACCGCGGACACTTCCCGGGTGCGCTCACCAGCTGCATCAAGATGGTCCTCCTCATGGTACCCGTCCACACGGCGCGCCAGTCCTGCCCTCCAGGTCTGGTGGAGCGCGCGTTGCCGCGGGCGTGAGTTGTGGTGACGCCCATACGCTGGGCGCAGCGGGGACGGCGCTGCCTGCAGGAGATCCGCCCGTCCCAGCGGTCCGGCCGCCTGCCGGGCCGGCATCGAGGTACTTGTGACGCCGGGCACATGTTACGGAAGCATTGCGAACCGTGTCAAGCGCCCGTTCGTATTTTCACGAACAATGGTTGCGCGCCAGAACGCGGACGGTACAATCGGCGGGGCGGGCCATAGCAGGCACACGGACAGCGCCGGCAGGCTGCCGGGGAGGACGGTTCAATGGGTGAGCTGCTGCCGACATCCTCGCTGCTCGGCGCGTTCCCGAGGTCCGTGACACTGGTGGATGGCTCCGCCGTCTCCATTCGCCCGCTGCGCCCCGGTGACCTGGCAGCACTGCTCGCGTTCTTCCGCGGCATTCCCGAGGACGATCGCTGGTGGCTGCGCGAAGATGTCAGCGACGCCACCGTCGTCCAGCGCTGGATTTCGGAGCTGGACTACGACCGCGTGCTGCCGCTGGTGGCGATGGCCGATGACACGATTGTCGCCGATGCGTCGCTGCATCGCCGCGGGTTTGGCGCCCGGCGATTCCTCGCCGAAGTGCGTATCGTCGTGGCGCCGCCCTACCGTGGCCGTGGCCTAGCCTATGCGCTGCTACTGGAACTGAGCGAGATCGCGGCGGCGGCCGGCCTTACACACCTACAGGCAGAGGTCGTTGCCGGCGCCCAGTCCGGCGCGCTGGAGGCGGTGGAGCAGATGGGCTTCGTTCGCGTCGCCACCATCGACGACCTGCTGGTATCGCGCGCGGGGGTGCGGCACGACCTGGTGCAGCTGGTGTTCCCGCTGACAGAGGTGCACTGAGCCTCCCGGGCGGCGCGCCGTCCACACCTGCTCAGAACTGAAGCTGTCCAGCGCACGTCCGTCAAAGCCGCCGGATATAGACAGGGCGACGAAGCCAGCCCCCGCCAGTAGCGCCTGCATCTCCTCTGGGAACACGTGCCGGATCCGCAGGCCCGGGAACGGCTCGGAAAACAGCGGCTGGCCGGCCGGCGCACTGCTGCCAAGCAGCCGCGTCAGTGGCACGGGGTGGGCGATGTTCAGCGCCAGCTGACCGCATGGCCGCAGGTGGGAGAAGGCGCAGGCCAGCACGGCGCGCTGATCTTCCACCGTGAGCATGTGGCCGAAGGAGCGATGAGGAATGCAGATCAGACCGTACGCGTCGCCCGTGTTGAACCGGCGCACATCCGCCTCGCGGAACTGACAGAGCTCCAGCCCCGCCGCATGCCGCCGCGCCTCCGCCACCATCGCGCTGGAACGGTCGATACCGGTGGCCGGGATGCCCGCCAGGGCGATAGCCTGTGCCACGCGTCCGGTCCCGCAGAACAACTCCAGCGCCGGCGGGCGGGCGGCGCGGGCCAGCGCGACGTAGTACTCCGTCTCGCCCTGCGGTCCGGGATCCAGATGACGGTAGCGATGCGCGTGGCGGGCGTACCAATCCGCTTCACTATGCTCCCGCGCCGGCCGTCTGCTCCTGTGCATCGAACTCCTCGCGCAACAGCCCCATCACCAACACATCCCAGTACCGGCCATCGACGAACAGATGATTGCGCAGCCTGCCCTCCAGTGTGAACCCGGCACGCGCGAACGAACGCTGTGCTCGTTCGTTATAGGCATAGGTGTGCAGGTAGAGCCGGTTCAGGTTCATGCGGTGAAACGCCAGTCTTGCCACGGTTCGGACGGCGTCGGCACCGTAGCCGCGTCCCCAGAACTGCTTGTCACCGATCATGATGCCAAGCTCGGCGGTGCGGTTCTCCGGCATCACATTTCGCAGGTCCAAGTTGCCGATGTGCCGTCCGTCCAGCGTGTCGATCGCCAGATGCACGCCGCCGAAGGACGCAGCCGGCGTCGCCTCTACCCAGATCCGTTCTGATGCAAGCGACAGCGGATAGCGCACCAGCAGGAACCGCGCCACCTCCCAGTCGTTGATCCAGCCAAACGCCTGCTCAGCATCGCCAGGTTCGCGGGCGCGTAGCCGCACCAGTTGCCCTTCAATCATGGCATCCCTCCCGTACAAGGCACTCAAGTTTCCGGCAGTCGCAACGAACTCTATGACGAAGTCACCGTATCGTGATGTGCCTTGTGAGCGTGATTGCCGGTATGCTAGCCTTGCGCCAGCCCCCACATGTACACACCGACGGCGAGCTGGCAGCATGGGGCCCGTCCGGAATGACTGACGAACCGCAGTCGGGGCAGGAGCGCGCGCGCCGTTCGCTGGCCGCTATGCGCGAGGCGGCCGCGCCGCGCATTCGGGTACTGATTGCCGACGATCACGCCGTCCTCCGCCAAGCGCTGCGTCTGCTGCTGGAGATGCATGACGAGGTCGAAGTCGTTGGCGATGCCGCCGACGGCCGAGGCGCAGTCGATGCCGCCGAACGGCTCAAGCCCGATGTCGTGCTCATGGACCTGGTCATGCCGGGTCTCAACGGCATCGACGCCACCCGCCAGCTGACCCAGCGCATCCGCGGCATCAAGGTCATCATTCTCACCGGATACGTCGACGACGACCGGCTGGTTGACGCGCTGCGGGCCGGCGCCTCTGGGTTTGTGATCAAGCGCTCCGACGTACAAGAGCTGCTGCTGGCGATTCAGGCGGTCAGCCGCGGTAACCCCTATATCAGCAGCGCGCTGGCCGATGGCCGCTCGCCGATTGAACTGCTGATGGCGGCCCGCTCCAGCGATGAAACCTCCGAGGACCGGCTCAGCACGCGCGAGCGTGAGATCCTGCAACTGGTCGCCGAAGGTCATCCCAACCAGGGGATCGCGGACCGGCTGTTCCTCAGCGTCAAGACGGTCGAGGCGCACCGCTCCCACATCATGGCCAAGCTCGGTGTGCAGCGCACGACGGACCTGATCAAGTATGCCATCAAGAAGGGCATCATCTCGCTCGACAGCGAGCCGGGCCAGCGACCGTAACCGATACCATTGTTCCTGTTCCCGGCCGGGCCCGCATGTTAGCATGTCGGGGATGCGTGGCTGCCGGGCAAGCAAGCGGCAGCACTCACAGGAGGATCGGTATGTGGAAGCTCCTGCTCCTCGTCCTCGTGGCGGCGGGCGCCTTCTTCGCGTGGAAGAAGTTCATGAGCGGTAGCGCTGAAGACGACCTGCTCGACGACATGTACGAGACGGCGCCCCCGGCTGAGACTGAGCAGACAGCCGCCGCCCATCCGGCATAGAAACCACCCGCCCACCATGATTTCGGCGCGGCCCCGCCCCAGCGAGCGCCGCGCCGTCTGCGTGAGGGTGGCCAATCAGGGGAGGAAGTAGGCGATGCGTCGATTGTTTGGCGCGGTGCTTGGCCTCGTCGCTGTGGGGACGGCGGCGCTGCCCAGCGCGACACTGGCCCAGCAGGGGACCATCCGTGTCACTGCCCCGGCCAACGGGGCGACGGTCAGCGGCCCCGTCACGGTTCAGGTTGCCATTGGTGGTGTCGTGATCAAGCCGGCTACCGATGGCGACCTGGATGCTTTTCACTACCACATCTTCGTGGATGTCGATCCCACGACGGTCACCCAGGCCGGCCAGCCGATCCCAACCGGCCAGGCCAACATCATTCACACCGCCGATCTGAACCACGCCCTGGGTGAATTGCCACCGGGACCGCACACCGTCTACGTCATGCTGACCAAGACGAATCACATCCCACTCACGCCGGCTGTCCAGGATCGGGTAACCTTCACCGTGGCCGCAGCCGGAGGAGCCGCGCAGACACCGCCAGCCGGGACGCCGCGGACCGGCGCCGGTGTGAGCGCCGGCGCAGCGCCGTTGCCACTCGCCTTGGCGCTCGCGCCGATCGTGGCTGGCGCCCTGCTGCTCGCTGTCCGCCGCCGGCGTCTACATCGCCTGAGGTAAAGCGTTCGTGAGCCGCGGGCGGGCGCTGGTTCGCCCGCGGCTAGGCGGATGGTAGCGCGAGGACTTGCCGCAGCACCTCCCCCGGCGCCGAGAGGTCCGCGAACACGGCATGCGCACCGGCCTGGCGCAAGGTGGCCTCGTCATCCCCGCCGGTGCAGACACCCACGGCCACGGCGCCGTTGGCGACAGCAGCCGTGATATCGTGCACGCTATCGCCGATCACATACACCGGGCCGTGCCATCCTGGACCGGCCACCCGCCGGATGGCGGCCGCCACAAGGTCATTGCGGTGTTCACCGTCTTCCGCGAACCCCCCATCGAGGAAGTGCCCCCACAGCCCGAAGTGGTCTAGCTTCGCTCGCGCCGCCCGGCGAAAGTTGCCGGTTGCCAGGCCAACCCGAGCGCCGGGCACCTTCAGCGCTTCGTCAATGGCGGCACGAGCACCGGGCAGTAGTTCGGCACGGCGCACCGGTAGCTCCCGC
>WBZO01001745.1_pt1 | contig 31999 bp, 26 predicted proteins | sample 5204261 | NCBI WGS metagenome assembly WBZO01 (sample SAMN12412400, study PRJNA552823) | activated sludge metagenome | isolation source: activated sludge from anammox sidestream of wastewater treatment plant... | place: USA: North Carolina | collected 2017-09
CGGGCGCATCTTCTTGGTGAGGAAGCCGCCGATCGCGATCACCGTGTCGCGCCGCATCAGCGCGAACACGCCCGACAGCACGAGGAGCGAGCGGAGCGCGGCGAACGCGACGCGGCCCTGCGCGAACGAGCGCATGTACTCGACGATCTGGAAGCGGCCGATCCATGTCTTCGGCAGCCGCATCTCGGTCACGCGACCGTTCTCGACGAGCGAGCCGTTCGAGATGCCCACCTGGATTCCGACCGCGACGATGCCCTCGCGGTCCTCGACGATGGGGCGCGCGGCGAGGAGGAGCGCGTCGGGCGTGAGCAGGCTGTCGGCGTCCATGCTCGTGACGTAGTCGCCCTGCGCCACGTTGATGCACGCGTTGAGCGCGTCGGCCTTTCCGCCGTTCTCCTTGTCGATGAGGATCATGCGCCGGAGGCCGGGCGGGAGCGCGCCGCGCATCTCGTAGAAGCCGCGGATCGGCGCCGTCGCGAGCTCTTCCTCGTACTCGATCTCCGTCCGCACGAAGCGGTAGCTCTTGAGGAGCTCACGGACGGTCCCGTCCTTGGAGCCGTCGTTGCAGATCACGATCTCGAAGCTCGGGTACTGGAGCCGGAGCAGAGACCGGATGCTCTCGCAGATCGTGACCTCCTCGTTGTAGGCGGGCACGAGGAGCGTGATGTGCGGGAGGAAGCGATCGTTCTTGCGGTCGAGCGCGGGGCGCACGTGCTCGTCGGCGAGCAGCGCGCGGATCTTCCCGAAGCTCACGACGACGAAGACGATGTTGATCGCGAAGAAGACGGCGACGTAGCTGACGACGGCCGCATCGAGCGCGAACAGCAAACTGTTGACGAACTGCATTCCTCCGTTTCCAGTTCATGATCTTGGAGGTCGCGAGGCTCGCGCACAAGTTCTGGAGCGGGCGCGTCGCGCCGTACCCCCTACGGCCCATGCGCCGCGCGCTCCGGATCGCGATCACTGCCGCGCTCGTCGTGCTTTCTCTACCCCCCAGGGCGTACGCGGCGGTGTGTGCCGCCGTCGGTGAGATACCTCCTTATCGAAGTCGCGACTCCGTCCTGCTCTCGGCGAATGCCGATGCCGCGGCCGGCCGCTTCGGCGCGGCACGCGCAGGCTACCTGTGGATCCTCGCGCGGCGGCCGGACGATGCCGAGGCGCTCTACGGCCTCGCGCGCGTGGACGCGTGGGAGGGCTGCACCGCGCTCGCCGAGTCTTCGTATGCCCGCGCGCTCGAGGCGCACCCCGAGGACGCGGACCTCCGCGCCGGCTTCGTCGACGTGCTGATCTGGCAGGGACGCTACGAGGAGGCGGAGCGTCTGCTCGAGCGCGGTCTGGCTCGGACGCCGTCGTCCGCGCCCCTGCTCATGCGCCGCGCGCGCCTCGCGTACTGGCGAGGCGATGCGCCGGCCGCGCGCGCGCTGATGGACGCCGCGGCGGCGAGCGCGCCGGACGATCCGGACGTCGCCGAGGCACGTGCGCAGATGTTCACGACCGAGGCGCGCGTCACGGGCCGTCTCGATCACTATCCGTCGGGCTACCCGGACGTCTACGCGCTCGGCGGGCAGGTGCTGCACCGCCTGCGTCGCTTCGAGCTCTACGGCGGCGCGCAGGTCGTCCGCCGGACGGCGACCTCGTCGACGGACGGGGTGACGGACGTGCGCTATCCGGTCGGCATCCTCTACCACCCGGGGATCGGGGCGGCGCTCGGGCTCGAGGTCGTGCCCGCCGCGCCGGCGCGGGCGCTGCCGAACGTCGCGATCCGCGGATCGGCTTTGACGCCGCTCACGAGATACCTGGGCGCGTTCGTCTCGTACTCGTTCTGGTACTTCGACGACGGTACGACGGTCCACATCCTCAACCCGTCGCTCGGGCTCACGCTGCCGCGCGACGTGCGGCTCGATCTCCGCGGATGGATCTCGGCCCTGCGCGTGCCCGCGGGGGCGCCGGGAGAGCAGTCGAAGGTCGGCGGAGCGGTCGGCGCGAGCGTCGCCGTTCCGTTGCGCCGCGAGCTCGAGGTCGGCGGCTGGTACACCTACGGCGTTCAGCTCGATCGCAACCCCGCGCTGCTCACCATCCTGCCGATCGAGTCCCACTCGGCGGGCGCCTACGGCGACGTCCGGATCGATCCCAAGAGGGGGGTCCGTCCGCTCGTCGGCATCGAATATCGGAACCTCCCCTCGGGGGGCTCGCTCTGGGGCGCGTCCTTCGAGCTCGGTGCCTACGTCCGCTGGTGACGCGGGGTCACTCGTCGAACTGGATGATGCGGAAGCCGCCGAGCCCGTCGCCGACGAACACGTTCGGCTTGCCGCCGCACTTGCCCGCGCGGACCTGGTTGGCGCTGCCGCGATCGTCGGGAAAGTCGAACTTGCCCACGTAGGCGGGCGGGTCGTTGCCGTGGAAGTCGTAGAGGAGCGTCCCGGCCTCGCCTTGCGCGAGGAAGAGGTGCGCGCTCGATGCGTCGATGCCGTTGCCGGTGCCGGCGAGCGACGAGTGGCCCGTGACGGTCACGTCCCGCCCGTCGGCCGACACATCCATCTGCGTCAGACCGGTGAGCCCCGCGTTCGTGAAGAGCCGGTGATCCCGCTGTGCGAGGCGCCCCGGGGCCTCGACGAACGCAGGAGAGACCGGGGCGACGGCCGCCAGGTCGCCGTCCTTCTCGCGGTGCACCGCGAGCGCGTCGCCGCCCAGCACGAGGTGAGCGCCCTGCATCGGGAGCACGTAGAGCGCGTTCGGGATCGCGTACGACGTCTCGATCTTCGGCTGCCTGGGATTCGAGACGTCGACGTGGACGAGGCCGCCGTTGGTCCCGGTCGTCACCCACGCGTCGTTCGCCGTCTCGAGCGAGATGCTCGTCGCATAATGCGCGGGCAGATCGAGGCTGCCGACCTCGACGACCTTGCTCTTCTTCGCGATGTCGAAGACCTTGAGCGTCGCCCCCCGCGGCGTGGCACCGACCGCGTAGGCGAAGTTGCCGCGGAGTGCGATGTCCGCGAACTCCTGCTCCTCCGAGACGATCGAGGCGACGAGCTTCGGCTGCGAGAGCTTGGACAGATCGAGCACGTCGATGCCGCCGCGGATCTCCGGACCGGCGGTGTTGTAGACGACGTAGGCCGTGTCCCCGTCGAACGCGAAGTTCGTGGCCTGGACGGTCTTGCCGTTGAACATCGGCGCGTCCACCGACGCCACGTAGACGAAGGCCCCACCGCCCTCGGCCTCCAGCGTCTGCGGCTTCAGCCCGGAGACCGCGCCGGTCGCGGCGTCGTCGTCACGTACCGGGACCGGCGCATTCACGAGCTTGATGCGCGACTGATCGAGCTCCTCGTCCGTCGGCTCGGTGCATGCGCCCGCGGAGAGCGCCGTTGCCGTGGCGAGAGCCCACACGACCCGAGAGAACCGCTCGTTCAATCCATCCTCCGTCGAAGCAACCCGGCTGACTCGGAGAGTCCCGTGGCTTTGCGTCCCCCGGTCGCCCGGGGTTTGCCTTTGTTTGCGATGGAGGCGCGCGAACGCGACTCCGGACAAGGAATGATGCGCCCGCCTCGCTCCGCGCGCAAGCGGGTGACGCGGCGTTCTAGGTACGGGCCAGGTACGGGAGGGGGTGAGGGGGCCGAGCGACGGGATCAGAGGCCCTTCACGTCTCGAGCGCCTTCACCAGCATCCCGCGGAGCTCCTTGATCGTCTCGAGCTCGTCGCCGCGGACCTCGTCGTCGTCGTTCGCCTTCGTCGCCCGCTCGTAGAGGCGCGCGGCGTGCTCGGGATCGACGCCGGCGCGGGCCGCGAGGAACGCCACGGGATCGGCGCCCCGAGGGATGCGCTCGCGCAGCCGCATCTCGACGAAGCGGCCGTAGGCGGCGAGCGCGTGCGGCAGCGCCTTCGCGCGTCCCCAGAACGCGCCGGTCGCCTCGACGTGCTCGGCGAAGGCCCGACGCGTCACGGGCTCCCGGCTCCTTGGCCGCGCATGACGGATGCCGAAGGCGAGGAACAGGACGACGGCGGCGGCGAGCGCATGCCACGCTCCCTTGCCGAGCCCGGCCGCGAGGAGCGCGGCGAAGGGCGTGGCGGGGGGCGGGACGGCGTCCTCGCGCTTCGCATGGCGCACGCGCACGCCTTGGCCTTCCTTGGCGCCATCGTTCGCGCCATCGTTCGCGCCTTCGTTCGCGGCCTTCTCGCCGCCGGCCGCCGTGCCGGTCGAGGACGCGGTCGCGTTCTCCGGGTGGAGGAAGCGCGCGTCGCGTGCGGCGAGCCGCAGGATGGAGACGAGGATCGCGCCGTTGTGCTTCGGCAGGACGCCGACGTTGGTGAAGAGATCGTCGTTGGCGACGCCGATCACCACGCCCTTGCCCACGAGCTTGCGCGCGACGTACGTGTCGGGGCCGAGCTTGCCGATGGTCGTCGCGTCGCTCCATGCGACCGCATTCGCCCGCGCGGCACGGCCGCGGGTCTCGCGGACCTTCACGTACTGCTTGCGGCCGCGATCGTCGTAGTCGTCGTCCTCTTCGTCCTCGGTTCGCGCGAGATCGTAGTCTTCGAGGACGATCTCGTGCTCGGTGGCACGTGCCGGCTTGGCGCCGAGATCCTTCGGCCAGCCGGAGGGGCTCCCGAAGAGGACGAGCACGCCTCCGTCCTCCACCCAGCGCATGAGATGCGCCTGCGTCTCCTCCTCCGAGAGCGGGACGCGATCGACGTCGACGACGAGCACCTCGGGCGCCTTCTTCGCGTCGTCGGCGGCTGCGCCCGGGTCCTTCGACGTCGGTACGCTGGCGAGCGAGCGTCCGAGCGGCGCGACGTCGAACCCGTGGCGCTTCAGGATGTCGAGCGGGAGCTCGTCGCCGGCAGGGTCGTCGACCGAGCGGCCGCCTCCGCCCGTGCAGCCGCACACCAGGATCGCGATCGCCAGCAGCGCGGTGGTGGCCGCATGGCGGACGAGCGCCGTCGCGCGCGCGGCGACGCGCGTCACTGCCTCCTCGGTCGGAGCCATCTTCCCGAACTGGACCTTGTCGACCTCTCGCACGATCTCACGGAGCGGAGGCTTGGACGTCTCGTCGGTGCAGAACCGGACGTACTCCCCGTTCGTGCGGTGCTTCGCGATGCGGATCGCGCCGCGTCGATCGAGGGCGGTGAGGGAGGCCGCGAGGTACAGGCCGAGCGCACGTGCGTGCTCGCCGCGGCGGCGATGCTCCTCCGCCATCCGGAGGGCGGCCTCGGCGTCGCTGACGTCCTCGAGCTCGATCGGCGGCGGCAGGACGGGCGCTGCGGCGGCGCGTGCCGGCTCGGGCGGCCGGTCCGCGAGCTTCTTGTTGCGCCGGGCCTTGAGCAGCGCGCGGATGATCGGGATCGCGATGGCGACGACGATCGCGGCCACGAGCAGATAGAGGAGCACCTGCGCGATGGGCGCGAGCATCGCAGAGAGCCCCGATCCGCCGGAGCGCGACGACTTGCGGACCGGATCCATCTCGCCGAGCGGCGCGCGACAAGCCTCGGCGAAGCCCTCGCAGCCCTCGAGGTCGGAGAGCGAGCAGAGGTCGCGCTGCCGTTCGAACAGCGGCATGCGCGGCTTCTTGCAGAAGGTGTAGCGTCCGTCCTTCATCGCCGTCTCGACGCTGCGGTCGACGGCGTCGGTCACCTCGTCGGCGCGGGCGACGTGGAGCGGGGAGATCGTGAGCGCAGCGAACAGGAGGAGCGAGGGAGCGAGCCTCATGCCGCCTCCCGCACGGGCTCGTCCGCGCGCGCCGCGAGCGCGGCGAAGCGTGTCTGGATGTCCCAGCCCTCGGTGCGCGTCCGGATGTTGAGATACGTGAAGAACCGCGCCGTCGCGACGTAAGGAACGGCTGCGTGCAGGCCGATCAGCCCGAGCACGCTCCCGCCCTCGTGGAGCAGTGCGGGCGGCGCGCGGAACTGAAGGAGGTCCTCGATCAGCGTCCGGCCGCCGAGCTCGGCGAGGAGCACCGCCCCGGCGGAGAAGGCGAGGCCGAGGACCACCATCGAGAGCGACTCGCCGATGTCGCTCTGGGCGACGCGCTGCGCTCGCGCGAGCGTCTGGCCGACGCTCGAGCGCTCGAGGAGAAGGACCTCGGTGGAGAAGCAGAAGATGACCGCGATCCACACCGCAGGGATGAGGAAGAGCAGCGCGCCGAGGCTCATCGCGGTGATCGTGAGGAGGCGGAGCACGAAGGTGCGCGGCGCGTCGACGAGCGCGGCCTTCAGCGTCTCGCGCGCGCGGACGCGGTCCTCGAAGACGAGCCGGGAGGCGAGCACGGTGAAGGGCGTCTGGGCGACGAGGGACCAGGCGATCGCGACGATCCAGCCGAGCACCCACCCGGCCGACGACGCGACGAGGTACGAGACGACGACGCCCGGCAGGACGGTGACGAGCGAGACCTTCGCGTACGGCTTCCAGTGGACGATGCAGAAGCGCAGCGCGAGATCGAGCACGTCGCTGAGGGGCCGGTGCCGGAGGGCGACGCGCGCGCGGATGACGTCGAGGCCGCCGCTCATGCGCCCTCCTCCACGTCGCGGCCGGCGACCGCGATGTACGTCGTCACGAGCAGGAACAGGAGGCCGCCGACGACGAGCTTCACCGTGCGCGGTGCGCTCGACGCCGACCAGAACCCCTCCACCGCCGCCGCCATGAGGAGCATCACCGCGGCGCCGGCGACGATGACGACGATCTCCCGCGCGCGTCGCTGGAGCGAGGTGACGCGGGGGAGGTCGCCGGGCGCGACGATCGACCAGCCGAGCGAGAGGCCCGCCCCGCCCGAGATGACGATCGCGCCGAGCTCGAGCGAGCCGTGGCCGACGATGAAGGTGAGGATGTTCTCTCCAGCGCCCTGAGAGGCGACGTAGCCGAGGATCGCGCCGATCGAGAGCCCGTTCTGCACGAGATAGAACGCCGAGCCGAGGCCGCCGAAGATCCCGAGAGCGAAGCAGCGGAGCGCGATCCCGACGTTGTTGTAGACGTAGAAGCCGGCCATGAGCGTGCTCTCGCCGCCGTCGCGCCCGCCATCGAACCCCTTCGCGTAGGCCTCCGCGAGCGGACGCAGCATCGCCTCGGGCACGATGCGGAACGCGAACGTCGAATCGTGCATCGTGAGCGCGACGCCGAGCGCGAACGGGACGAAGAAGAGCGCCGCGGCGAGCCCCATCGCGACCTTCTGCTTGCGCACCGCGCGCGGGAACGCGACGAGCCATGCGCGGCGCACCGCGAGGCGTCCTCCGTCCTCGCGCGCGCGCGCATGCGGTCCGTACATGACCGTGTGGGCCGAGGCGGTGAGCCCGCGGAGGTAGTCGACGAGCGGCGCGCTGTAACGCGCGGCCTCGGCGGCTGCGAGATCGGCGCAGACGCTGCGGTAGAGCGGAGAGAGCTTCGCGATGTCCTTCGCGTCGAGCGTCCGGAGGCCCTTGTGCGTCGCCTTCTTCGTGACCGCGTCGAGCTCGTCCCAGTCGCGCTGGCGGCGATCGGCGAATGCGCGCTCGGTGAGGGCGGATGCTAGCGCCACCTTCGGCTCCTCGGGGCCTCGTCGTCCTGCCTCGGGCGCGGCCGCCACGAAGAGGGAGGCGCCTCCGTGCGGCCGACGTTCACCGCGCGGTCGTAGACGATGGCGAGGAGCCTGGCGGGGTCCTCGTGACGGAAGTCGAGCCGCTGGGCGATCGGGCCGGCGATCATCGACGCGAGCTCGTGCTCGCGTGCGCGGCCGAGCGAGTGACGCCGGCGGAGGAACATCTCGATCGCGATGCGCTCGTCGGCGTCCAGGACGACCTCGTCGGGGAGCGTCGCCAGCTCGCGGGGGTGTGCGGGGGGCGAGAGCTCGAGGGCCCTTGCCGCGCGGGCGTCCTCGGGGACGATCACCATCGTCCCGGCGACGAGATCGCCGAGCCGCTGGAAGCGCGCGTTCAGCGCCATCGCGACGACGCCCACGAGGTATCCCGTGGGCAGCGCGTCCGCAGCGCGGAGCAGGTTCCGCAGCGCCGCGGCGCGCCAGCCGATCGGCCGACCCGACGTCGTCACCACGCGGAGGCCGAACGCCGCCTTCCCTGGAGATCGCCCGCGCACCGCGTCCCAGACGACGAAGTACACCCACTGGATCGCGAAGAGGACGACGAGCAAGAAGCCACCGAGGGCCTTGCCGATCGATCCCATCTCGCTGAAGCCGCCGCCCATCGTCGCGAAGACGATCACGAGCACGAGGAGGGCGAAGATGCCGTAGCAGACGAGGAGATCGAGGACGTAGGCGAACGCGCGGCGCGCGGGCCCCGCGACGCGATACTGGAAGACGATGTGCTCCGGCGTCTCGATCGCGACGACGGTGTCGAGCGGCGCCTGCATCGCACCTCGGATTCTACGCCGAAGCGGGCGCGTTCACCGCCGGATCTCGGGCTTGTCCCTCGGCACCGTGGCGTCGTCGGTCGTGCGGATCGGATCGAGCGTGAGCCCCCCGACGATCCGTGCCCGCGCGATCGCGAGACGCGACGAGAGCACGTCCTCGTCCTTCGCCGACGGCACCTGGGTGCTCACGTGCACGACGAGGCAGCGGCGGAGGAACGCGCCGAACAGGAAGACGTGCCCCTCCACCGCGCCGCCGGGCTTCGCGGCGTCGAGCGCGACCCACACGCGCGAGTCGTAGGCCTCGGGACCGACCGTGACGTGGTCCTCGACCGTCGTGAGATCGCCCTTCGGCACGAAGCCGAGCTCGCGCGCGCGCGCCTCGCAGCGCTGGCGATTCATGAGGTTCTCTTCGTGCGTCGCGAGCACGCGGACGCGCGACGAGGTCGTGCCGTGCACGGCGAACAGCTCGGGCCTCGAGTGATCGTCGATCTTCCAGGCCTTGCCGTCGGGCAGCGGGAACGAGAGCTGGAAGCGCTTCGAGTGGAAGCGCCCCCAGCCGGCATCGTCGGTGGCGAACTGCGGGGGCCGCGGGGGCGGTACGGCCTCGCCCGGCGGCGATTTCGCGTCCTCGCGGGCAGCGGGCGTCGACCCGCACGCCGCGACGAGCGCGGCGAGGATCAGACCGCGTGAAGCCACTCTTTGTGGCTGTCGTCGCTGCCGCGGACGACGGCGAAGAACTTGTCCTGGAGCTTCTTCGTGATCGGCCCCACGGTGCCCTCGCCGATCGCGCGGTTGTCGACCTCGCGCACGGGGGTGATCTCCGCGGCGGTGCCGGTGAAGAAGCACTCGTCGGCGAGCCAGAGCTGATCGCGCGTGATGCGCGTCTCGCGGACCTCGAGGCCCATCTCGCGCGCGAGCGTGATGACCGTGTCGCGGGTGATGCCCTCGAGGATCGAGGAGGCGAGGTCCGGCGTGTAGATCACGCCCTTCTTCACGATGAAGATGTTCTCGCCCGAGCCCTCGGAGACGTAGCCGTTCGCGTCGAGGAGGACGGCCTCGTCGTAGCCACCGAGCTTCGCCTCACGCTTGGCGAGGATGCTGTTCGTGTACTGCCCCATCATCTTCGCCTTCGCGAGGCTGATGTTGATGTGGTGGCGCGCGAAGGAGCTGATCTTCACGCGGATGCCGTTCTTGAGCGCCTCGTCGCCGAGATACGCGCCCCACTTCCACGCGATGACCGTCGTGCGGATCGGGTTGTTCGGCGCGTAGATGCCCATGGCGCCGTCACCGACGAAGGACATCGGCCGGATGTAGCCCTCCTCGAGATCGTTCGCCTTCAGGATGTCCACGGACGCCTGCATGATCTGCTCGCGCGTGAACTTCTGCTGCATGAGCGCCATCTTGCAGGTGTCGAAGAGGCGATCGATGTGCTCGCGCAGGCGGAAGACGTAGCTCTTGCCGTTCGCGCGCTTGTACGCCCGGATGCCCTCGAAGGCGCCCAGACCGTAGTGCAGCGAGTGCGTCAGCATGTGCACGTGGGCGTCGTCCCAGGGAACGAGCTCGCCATCGACCCAGATTTTCTTGAGCTTTTCGACCATCGGGACGCTCCGCGGATTGCCCGGCACAATAGTCCGCGCCGCCGCACGAGGCCACCCCCATGAGCGCGCCGCCCGCGAATTCAGCTCATGCGGTGCGTCAGCGGCGGGGCGCCGCTCTCAGCGCCGGAGGGCGACGTAGAGGGCGCCCTCGCCGCCGTCCTCCTCGCGCGCGGTGGCGAAGGCGGCGACGTGCTCGCGGCCGCGGCCCTGCGAGAGCCAGGCCGCGATCTCGCCGCGGAGCACGCCCTCACCCTTGCCGTGGATGACGAGGACGCAACGTTCGTTGCGTGCCCGCTTGTCCTTCAAGAACTCGAGGACCTTCTCGCGTGCGTCGTCCGGGCGGAGCCCGTGCAGATCGAGGCGCGCGTCGATCGGCAGCTTGCCGTGACGCAGGTCGCGCAGGACCGAGGGCGGGAGGTCCACCCGCCGTCCTTCGACGCGGCGGCCGTCGTCGGTCACTTCGAAGCGTGCCGCGTCGTCGACGAGGCGATGAAGATGGTCGAGCACCTCCTCGGCCTCCGCCTTCGCCTTCGCCCGGAGCTCGGAGGGGGCGACGCGCGCGCGGGCCTCCTTCACGTCGGTGGTCACGGGCACGCGTGCCCTCTTCGCGTCCAGCGGGACGACCCCCGACATCATGCGATGGAAGCTGAGCTCGTCCTCCTTCTCGTCGGCGGCGGTGCGCTTCGGCTGCGGCATGGGCTTGCGCGCGGGCGGCGGCGGGGCCGCCGGCGTCTTCTTCGCCTCGGCCTTCTTCTTCTCCTCCTCGGCGAGCTGCTTCTTGAACGACTCGAGCCCGCCCGCGAGCGGATGGAACCCGCCGAACTTCGGCAGGGCCGCGTTCTCGTCCTCGGACTTGCCCTTCTTCTTCTTCGCCATCGTCGCCTGCCTCACGTTCCTCGCCGGGCGCGGAGCGCCGAGCGCACCGACTGGATACCGGTGAGCACGCCGTCGGCGTAGTGCCAGTCCGGATCGGCGAGCTCGGGGAAGTCGTGCGGGTTCTGGATGTCCTCGAGCGTGAGCCCCGGCTTCAGCCGCCGCGCGAGATCGAGCACCTTCGTGCGCTGGAGCTCCTCGAGCGCGTCGATCTCGCGCTCGATCGCGTCGGGCTCGGCGCCGTCGACGAGCGCGGCCGCGTCCCCCGGCTCGACGTCCGCGAGGATCGGGCTCGGCGGCGCCGCGGGCCAGCGCGCGATGGTCGCGCCTCGCTTGGGACAGATGCCCAGGCACTGGGTCTTCGTCACCCACACGTCCTGGATGCAGCCGCGCCGCGCGACCTCGTCCTTGAGCGCCGCGTAGAGGGCCTCGCCGCGATCGCCGCAGCCCGGGCCGAGCGTCGAGCCCTCGCGGCGGTTCGCGCAGACGAAGAGATGCACGCGGGGGGCGGGGGCGGGACGCATGCGCTGCCCGCTCTCTAGCACCCGCTCGCGTGCCTCGCACAGGCGCGCACACGCCCACCGAAGCGCGCGCGACCCGCGGCGTGGATCCGTCGGGATCCGTGGTCGCGACGAGGTTCACGCGGATTGGCGCACAATCACGAGGTTTCTGCGACGGTTCGCCGGTTGCATTCGAGCTCACGGGCTCCGCATGCAGCGCCGTTCCATCCTCCAGCTGCCGCACGACTCGGCCATCGAGCTCGAGGACGGCCGGCGGCTCGAGCTCCACGACGTCATCGGCGCGGGCGCCGGGTCGAGCGTGCATCGCGCGGTGATCGAGACGATGTACGGCCTGCGCCGGACGGTCGCGGCGAAGGTCTTCTCGCGCATCTCGAGCGACGACTTCGAGCACGTCTGCGGAGCGCTCGCGATCGCGGCGCAGCGCGTGGCGCTCGTGAGCCATCCGAACGTCGTCGACACGTACGATTTCGTCGTCCACGCGGACCAACCGATCATCGTGAGCGAGCTCGTCGAGGGCGTCTCGCTCGCGTCGCTCGTCGAGCGGTACGCCGAGCGACGGAGGCGTCCGCCCCTCGACCTCGCGCTGTTCATCGCGACCGAGGTCGCCGAGGCGCTGAGCGGCGCGCGCTCCGCCGTCGGCGACGACGGCATGCAGCTCGGCCTCGTGCATCTCGGCCTCACGCCGCGCGAGGTGCTCCTCTCGCGCCGCGGCGAGGTGAAGGTCGAGGGCTTCGGGCTCGGCACCGCGCGCGGCGGTACGTCGAGCGTTCGCAGCCTGCGCGCGGTCGCCGGGCGTGCGAACATGATGGCGCCCGAGATCGCCGCAGGGGACGTGGGCGACGCACGCTCCGACGTGTTCTCCGTCGGCGTGATGATGCGCGAGCTCTTCATCGGACCACGCTTCCCGAAGGGGATCACCAACGCGGAGGCGATCCGCCTGGCACGCGAGGGCTACGTGCAGCCGATCTGCTTCCAGCCGCATCTGCCGGACGAGCTCGTCCACGTGATGCACCGCGCGCTCGAGCTCGATCCCGAGGACCGCCATCCGAATGCGACCGCGCTCGCCTTCGATCTCCGGCGCATATCGCTCGCGATGGGCGCCGGCGACTGCCGCTGGTTTCTCCGTCGCGCGCTCGACCACGAGTTCGGCGACGGCACCGACGAGAGCACGATCGAGCGGACGCTCTCCGACGATCGCGACTGACGTCGCGGCTTGACCCTCCGAGGCGGCGGTGGGAGCTTCCACCCGGTGCGCGAGCTGCTTCCGATCCTGGTCGCCGATCTCGCGCAGGAGTCCGCGCGGGACTTCCTGATCGAGGTCGCGCAGAGGGGCGGGGAGGCGTGGGTCCCGCTCGTCGCCGCGCCGATGGAGCGCGCGCCCCATCTGCTCGAGGTCTACACCCCGAGCGGGGTCGACCCGCTCCGGCTGCTCGCCGAGCCGCTCGGTGCGCCGGGCGAGCACGGCTTCCCGCTGCGGCTCTACCCTTACGACGACGACACTGCCATCGCGGCGACCGCGGCCCTCGCGCAGGCGACGTCCGACGACGACACGCTCGCCGACGCGAAGCCGCCCGTGCAACGACCGTCGTCGTTCCCGTCCGCGCCGCCGCACCGGCTCGACACCCCGACGGCCGTGAAGCTCGCGAAGCCGGCGGGACCGCCGCGCAGGGCCGCGTCCGTGACGCTCACCAAGGAGCACAGCGCGGCGCTTGCCGGGGAGCCGCCGCCCCCCTCGGCGAACGGAGACCCCTTCATCGGGCGCGCGCTCGCCGATGGCAAGCTCGAGATCGAGTCGCTCGTCGGCTCGGGCACCATCGGCGCGGTGTATCGCGCGCGGCACCGCGACCTGAAGATCCCGGTCGCCGTGAAGGTGCTCCACGAGTCCTTCCAGCACGACGTCGAGTTCTGCCAGCGGTTCTACGCGGAGGCGCTCGCCGCGAGCCGCCTCGATCATCCGAACCTGGTGCGCGTCTACGACTACGGCCAGGAGCCCGACGGCCTCCTCTACTTCTCGATGGAGTACCTCGACGGCATCACGCTGCGTGCCCTTCTCCAGCGCGGCGCAGAGCTCTCGCTGCCGCGCATCGTCGAGATCGGCATGCAGGTCTGCGCCGGGCTCTCGCACGCGCACGGTCGCGGCATCCTCCACCGCGACGTGAAGCCGGACAACGTCATGCTCGTGCCGGCGCACGACGACGAGGGACGCCTCATCGAGCTCGTCAAGGTCTGCGACTTCGGCATCGCGCTCGCGCCGAGCACCGGTCCGGCCGCGCAGCGCGCGCGACGGACGCCCGAGTACATGTCGCCCGAGCAGTGCCGCGGCGAGGAGCTCGATCCGCGCAGCGACGTGTACGGCTGCGGCATCCTCCTCTACGAGCTCGCGACGGGCCACGTGCCGTTCTCGGCCGACAAGCCGATCACCGTCGTGAACCGGCAGCTCAGCATGGCGCCTCCGCCGCTCGTCGACGCGCGGCCGGATCTGGATCCGCGCCTCGAGCGCGTCGTGCGCAAGGCCCTCGAGAAGTCGCGCGATCGCCGCCACGCGTCGCTCCGCGAGCTGCGTGCCGAGCTCAAGGAGCTGCTGAGGCCCGAAGAGGCGGCGCAGCTCGTCGCCGGGACGCCCACGCCGCCGCCGGACGCGAGCCTCCCTCCGCCTCCGGCGGTCTCCGTCCCGCCGCCCGCCCCGGCGCCGGTCGTGCTCGAGGTCGCGCCGGCTGCGAGCCAGAAGCCGGAATGGCTCGAGGACCGGAGCGCCGGCTACGCGCGCTTCCTCCAGGGGATGTCCGGCACCGCGGTCACCGCCGAGGAGCTCGCGGAGGTCCTCGCGCGCGATCCGAGGCCGTGGCTCGCGCGCTTCGTACAGGAGGCCGACCCGCGCGCATTCGCGCTAAAGGTCGCCGATCTCGATCGCGCCGTCCGCCTGCTCGCACACCAGGCGGACGCCAAGGCGCTGTGGGCGGTGTCGAGCGCCGTCCACGGCGTCGCGGGCGCCTCGAGCCTCCTCCACCTGTTCAGCGATCCGGGCATGCTCGGACCGATCGCCGAGCGGCTCCTCGCTCGCGACGACGACGCACGCGAGGCCGCGCGCACGTTGATCGTGCGTGCGGGCGTCGCCGGTGCGTACGCGCTCTACGGTGCGCGCGTGAAGCACGCGAGCGAGCCGCGCGTCCGCGCTCCCTTCGTCGCGACGATGCAGGGGCTCGGGCAGCAGGCATGGCCGGTGGTGCGCGCCGCGCTCGAGCGGATCCCTCCCGCGGCGCTCACCGGAGGGCATCCGCTCGCCGCGGACCTCGCGGAGGACTTGCTCCTCTCCGTCCCGGCGATCCGCGACGAGGCGGCGGGAGATCTCGTCGCGAGGTACGTGCGGGCGACCGTCCCGTCCTTGTGCAGCGCAGCCACGCGAGCGATCGCGCATCTCTGGGCGGAGCGTGCGCGGCCGCTGCTCCTCGGGCTCCTCGCGAACGAAGACGACGGCGTGCGGCTCGCAGCGGTCGCCGGGCTCCGCGAGATGGGAGCCGTCGACGAGCACGTCGCGCGGCGGGTCGCGCCGCTGATCGCGCCGGGCGCGGCCGTCTCGCACGAGCTGCGCGTCGCCGCGCTCGCCGCGCTCGGGTCGATGACCGTGGAGGCGAAGCCCGTCGCGGTGCCGATCCTCGTGAAGGTGATCCGCGATCCGGCCGCACGCGACGACGCGATGGTGCTCGCCGCGGCGCGCGCGCTCGTCGCGGTGATGGGCCGCGAGGCGATGTCCGTGATCCACGAGCGCGCCGACGCCAGCCCCGACCCGCTGCGGTCCGAGCTCCGCGCGCTCGGGCGTACCCTGCCGCCGATCTAGCGCGCGAAGCGCCTCAAGTACTGCTCGAGGGCGACGATGACGAGGGCGTGCGTGATCGTGCCGTCGTCGATCCGCTGCGCGATCTGGTCCTTCGGCAGCAGCGCGACCTCCAGGTCCTCGAGATCGTCGAACGCCGTGGCGCCCGCGAGGCGCGCGCCGCGCGCGAGGTACGTGTGGCAGCGGTTGCCCTGGAGCGCGGGGTTCGGCTCGACGACGGAGACCAGCTCGAAGGAGTCCGCCTCGTAGCCGCTCTCCTCGCGGAGCTCGCGGCGTGCGGCCTCGAGGGGATCCTCGCCGGGATCGACGACGCCCCCCGGGATCTCGAGCGAGAGCTCGTCGGTCCCGAAGCGATGCTGCCACACCATCACGAGCTCGCCCGCCTCCGTCTCGGCGAGGACGTTGCACCAGTCCGGCATCTGGAAGACGTACACGTCGCGCGGCAGCACCTCGTACGAGAGGCGCTCGACGCGGAAGACGCCGTGGTCGGCGACGAGCGTGCTCGACGTGCGTTCGAGGCGCCGGAGGCGCGTGGGCGCGAGACTTCGTGTCATCGGCGGGGACTTTTACGCTAAAAGGACGGCGGCTGACCATGGGAGCCCCGGCGAAGACGGCCAAGCCGACGCAGTCGAGCGACGTGATCGAGAAGGTCATCGTCACGAACCGGCGTGCGACCTTCGACTACGCGATCGAGGAGAAGCTCGAGGGCGGCCTCGTCCTCGTCGGCAGCGAGGTGAAGTCGCTCCGCAACGGCAAGGTCGAGCTCGTCGACGCGTTCGCCACGGTGGAGAACGGCGAGCTCTGGCTCAAGCAGATGTACATTGCACCTTTCGAGATGGCGAACGCGTTCCCGCACGATCCGCGGCGCCCGCGCAAGGTGCTCGTCCACGCGAGCGAGATCGCCCGCATCGACAAGGCGGTCTCCCGTGAGGGCATGACCCTCGTGCCCCTCCGGCTCTACTTCAAGCGCGGCAAGGTGAAGGTCGAGCTCGGGCTGGCGAAGGGCAAGAAGGTGCACGACAAGCGCGCAGACATCGCGCGGAAGACCGCCGATCGCGAGGCGCGCGCGGTGATGGGCCGGGCGCGGAAGGAGCGCGGCTGACGATGATCGCCTGGGCGAAGGGCGGCAGCGCGAGCTTCCTCGCCGCCGAGGGCGAGAGCGTCGTCCTCCGCTCGACCATCCCGTCGCCGCCGGGCTCGCGTCTCGACGCGACGTTCGTCGAGGAGCCCGCGGTCGCGCTGCGGATCAAGGTGCACGGCAGCAAGAAGGAAGCGGACGGCAGCTTCACCATCAAGGGCCGCCTCGTCGACGCGACGCGCGAGATTCGCGAGCGCGTTCATCGCCTCGTATCGCCGTAGCGGCGGGCCCTATCGATCGAGCACCGGCAGGATCAACCTCGACCTGGCGAGCTCGACGCTCCAGGTCACGCGCCCGGGAGCCGGCGGCGTCGTGAAGTGATCGACGTCGGCGCCGCCGAGGCGGAGGCGCACGCGGTGACCGCGGGCGAGACGCATCGCGAGCGGCAGGAGCTCGACGGCGTGCGTCGCGGGCGCCCCGGGCGCGAGCGCGAGCGCGTCGGCGCGACGGTAGGTCGCGACCACCTCCGGAGGCGCGTCGTCGTGCTCGACCAGACGCGTGGCGTGGACCGTGCGCAGCGCGCCTTCGCTGACGAGGCTCGCCTCGCCGCGCGGGCCCACGTCCTCCAGGTAGGCGATGATCGCCGCGTCGGGGGCGCTCGAGGCGAGCGTCAGCAGGAGGACCGGGCTGCCGACCACCACGAGATCGGTCTCGAGCGGATCGCTCTCGTACGTCCAGTAGCCCTCCGCGGAGTGTCCCTTGCCGTCGGCCTGGAGGAACGGACACAAGAGCGTGCGCCAGCGGCTCCGCTGTCCCGCGCCGACGCGGAGATCGACCTCGCCCGCGTCCGTCCCGGAGGCCGCCGGCGCCCGCGCGAGCCGTCGACCGGGCGCGAAGTGCAGCTCCACGCGGCGCGCGCCCTCGGGAGGCCAGCAGCGCGAGCTGCGCCATCGTCCTTCGCCCATCACGTAGTAGCGCGCCCTCGGCAGGTCCTGCTCGCGCGGCGGCTCGGGGAGGAGGTACTGGTCGAAGAAGCGGAGCAGCTCGGCGGCGTGGTCGAAGGCGGCGCGACGTCCGGGCGCGCCCGGATCCATGTCGAGCTGACCGCCGTGGATCCACGGGCCGATCAGGAGACGGCTGTCGCCGCCGAGCGCCGCGTGCGCCCCGAAGCGCTTGATGGCGGCGTTCGCGTAGGCCCCGTCGAACCAGCCGCCGAAGCTCAGCACGGCGACGTCGCGCATGCGCTCGACGTAGCTGTGCGGGCTGAAGTAGTCCGAGCCCTTGCCTTCGAGCTTGGCGTTCGGCGGAGCGTCGTCGCGGAACGTGACGTGCACCGCTCCGTCGTGCACGTTGTAGTTCTCGAGGTGGGACCGCAGCGCGGCGTCGAGCGCAGCGCGGTCTCGATCGTCGTCGACGGGCGCCACCCCGCGGAGGCCCCAGGTCGAGACGCGCGAGAGCAGCGCGCGCACGGCCGGGCGATCGAGGCGCCGCGCGAGGCGAGGCTCGAGCATGCCGTGGGCCTGCAGCATGTAGACGAGGGCCACCATCTCGCCCGGCGCATTGCGATCGAGCGCTGCGTTGGAGGTCTCCCACGCGTGGGTGAAGTACGCGTTGTGGAGCCCGCCGGGGAAGGCCACGTCGGCGTACACGTCGAACAGCGAGAACCGCGGCGCGACCGCGCGCACCGCAGGGTGCCGGGTGATCGCCAGGAACTCCGCGGTGGTGCCGTCGTAGGAGACCCCGGTCGAGCCCACGCGGCCGTTGGACCAGGGCTGCTTCGTGATCCACTCGACGATCTCCGCGCCGTCGGCGACCTCGCCGTCGAGCCACCACGGACACGGCCGCTCGCCGAACGACGCGCCGGACCCGCGCGCGTCCACGTCCACCCAGGCGTAGCCCCGCGACGTGAACAGCTCGCGCATCGGCGCGTTCATCGGATCGAGCGTGTCGGCGCCGAGCAGCGGCCGGAGCGCCGGGTGCACCTCGAAGCGCCGGAAGTAGCGCGTCTGGCGGACGATGGTCGGGAGCTTGCCGCTCGAGCCCCTCGGCAGGCACACGTCGATCGCGATGCGCGTGCCGTCGCGCATCTCGAGATGGCGGGAGCGCCGCTCGATGCCGCGATGGCGCGCGGGGCGGTGGCGCAGGTACTCGGCGTGGGACGGATCGCCGTCGTGTGAGAGCTTCACTGGCCGCAAATCAGCACCGACCCGGCGCGCGCGGTCAAGCTCGCTCGCGGCGGCGCCGATGAAGTAACCTCCTCGCACCATGGCGAAACGCGCACCGGGCCGGGAAGAACGCGAGCCGCGCGCGATCGAGGGCGAGGCCCAGGTCGAGGACGTCCGCTTCGAGCGATCGCTCCGCCCGAAGACGCTCGACGACTACGTCGGGCAGACGAAGCACAAGGACAACCTCCGCGTCTTCGTCGAGGCGGCGAAGCGGCGCGGCGAGCCGCTCGATCACATCCTTCTGTCCGGTCCGCCCGGCCTCGGCAAGACGACGCTCGCGCAGATCCTCGCCCACGAGATGGGCGTCGAGCTGCACGCGACCAACGGTCCCGTCGTGGAGCACAAGGGCGCCCTGGCGGGGCTGCTCACGAAGCTCGGCAAGAACGACATCCTCTTCATCGACGAGATCCACCGCCTGAACCCGGTCGTCGAGGAGTCGCTCTATCCGGCGATGGAGGACTACCGCATCGACGTGATGACCGGCGAGGGCGCGTTCGCCTCCTCGATCCAGATCCCGGTGCAGCCGTTCACGCTCATCGGCGCGACGACGCGCACCGGCCTGCTCACGGCGCCGCTGTTCTCGCGCTTCGGCCACATCATCCGCCTCGACTTCTACCCGGTGGAGGACCTCGCTCGCATCGTCGAGCGCAGCGCGAGCCTCCTCGAGATCGGCATCACGGAGACCTCCGCGCTCGCGATCGCGAAGCGCTCGCGCGGGACGCCGCGCGTCGCCAACCGGCTCCTCCGTCGCGTACGCGACTTCGCCGAGGTGCTCGGGTCGGGGAAGATCGACGATGCGATCGTGCAGAAGGCATGCGACCGCCTGGACGTCGACTCCGCCGGCTTCGACGAGATGGACCGGCGCCTGCTCCGCGTCATCATCGAGGACTACGACGGCGGACCGGTGGGGGTGGAGACGCTCGCCGCTGCGCTCGGCGAGCCCCGCGACACGGTCGAGGACGTCTACGAGCCGTACCTCTTGCAGCAGGGCTATCTCGGCCGCACGCCGCGGGGCCGCATCGCGACCCGCCGGGCGTACGAGCACCTGAAGGTCCCGTTCGCGGGCGCCGTGGTGCAGAAGCAGAAGGACCTCTTCGAGGAGTGACTGCGGTCCTCCTGCTTCCGCTCACATCAGCGCCTATCCGTTGCGGTGGGCGCCGATGGACCGATAGACTCGAGGTGTGAGCGGCGGACCGGTCCTGGTCGTCGACGATGACATGGTCTCGCGCCATGTCCTCGGTCAGGCGCTCGCCAACGCGAAGCTGGAGCATGTCGCAGTAGGCTCCGGCGCGGAGGCGCTCCAGCAGATCGAGCGCGTCCATCCGTCGATCGTGCTGCTCGATCTCGTGATGCCGCAGCCGGACGGCTACCAGATCCTGCGGATCCTCCGGGCTCGTCCGGAGACGAAGGACCTGCCCGTGGTCGTGCTCACCGCCCTCGACGCCGAGGACGAGATCGCGAAGGCGTTCGAGGCCGGCGCGGACGACTTCGTACGGAAGCCCTTCAAGCCGGTCGAGCTCGTCGCCCGCGTCCGTGGGCAGCTGCGCCTGCGGCAGGCGATGGAGCAGCTCGGCCGCAAGGAGAAGGACGCCCAGGTCGTCCTCGAGCTCACCCAGGCGCTCGCGTCGAACCTCGACTTCCGCGGCATCCTCTTCACCGTCGTCCAGCGGCTCGCCGAGGTCGCCAGGGTCGACCGCGTCTCGATCGTCCTCGTGCGCGACCAGGAGGACGTCGGCTACGTCGTCGCCGCGTCCGACGACGAGCAGCTCCGCGATCTCCCGATCGATCTCACGAAGTACCCGGAGGTGCAGCAGGTGCTCGCGAGCGGTCAGCCGTTCGTCGTGGAGGACGCCTCCACGCACCCGCTGATGGAGATCGTGCGCAGCTCGGGGCAGGGGAAGACCGCCTTCGCCTCGCTCTGCATCGTGCCGATCCTCTACGAGGGCAAGCCGATGGGCGTCCTCTTCCTCCGATCGCGCCGCGCCGGCTCGTTCGGCGAGCGTGAGGTCGCGCTCTGTCGGACGATCTCGTCCGCGATGGCGATCGCGCTGCGCAACGCGCGCGTCCTCCAGTCGCTGCGCGATCAGACGCAGCAGGTCGCGGTCGCGCGCTTCGAGGCCGAGCGGCGCATGCGCTCGCTGCAGCGCTACGCGGATTTCTTCGAGAGCTCCGCGGACGGCATCGTGGTGATCGACGCCGATGGGCGGCTCCTCTTCTCCAACCCGAAGGCGCGCGAGATCACCGGCTACTCCGAGGAGGACATGCGGCATCGCCGGCTCGGGGACATCTTCTCCGAGGGCGCCGGCGAGCTCGCGCACGACCTGCGCGTCGGCTTCCTGCAGGGCAACTTCCCGCGCGACATCGACATCCGCATCAAGACGCTCGATGGGCGCAACGTCATCTGCAACGTGAGCTTCGCGAGCGTCCTCCGCGAGGAGGGCGCCGTCCTGTGCTCGTTCCGCGACGTCACCCGGCAGCGCGAGGTCGAGGCGGAGCTGCAGAAGACGAAGGACTTCCTCCAGCGCGTCATCGACTCCTCGGTGGACGCGATCATCAGTGCGGACGTCAAGGGACGCGTCGTGCTCTTCAACCGTGCTGCCGAGCGCATCTACGGCAAGCAGGCGAGCGAAGTGGTCGGCTCGGACGTGCGCGCGCTGTATCCCGAGGGCACGGCGAAGAAGATCATGAAGATGATCCGCGCCGGCGGCGGGCGCATCGAGGGCCTGAAGGTCGACATCGTCGACGCCGTCGGCGCGATCGTGCCCGTGTCGTTCTCCGGCGCCCTCATCCTCGAGGGCGAGACGGCGGTCGGCAGCGTCGGCATCTTCACCGACCTTCGCGAGAAGATGCAGATGGAGCAGCGGCTCCAGGCGGCGCAGGAGCAGCTCCTCGCGCAGGAACGCCAGGCGATCGTCGCCGAGCTCGCGGGCGCCGCCGCCCACGAGCTGAACCAGCCGCTCACGAGCGTGCGAAACTACGCGACGCTCCTGCGTCGCCTGTTGCAGTCCGGGACGAACGCGTCCACCGCCGCCGAGGTCATCGAGAGCGAGGCCGAGCGGATGGCGGAGATCGTCCGGAAGATCGGCAAGATCACGAAGTACGAGACGAAGAGCTACGTCGGCAAGCAGAAGATTCTCGATCTCGATCGAGCGAGTGAAGAGGGGGTACCAGTCGCGGAGCGCGCGGAGACCGAACCGCGCAGCACGCCGCGCGTGTCCACGGCCACGGCACTACGAAGCGAGCGGGAGTAGGCGATGACGCGAGCTGCGAAGGTCGACAGCCACGAGTCCTCGGAGCGGGTGACGGTCTCCTCCGTCCCGATCAGTCGCGAATCGCGCGTATCCACGCGCGTCCTCGACGTCGATCCTGCCTACATCGATCGTCTGCTCGTCGCCGCCGTCGATCTCCCGATCGCGCGCGGCGAGGCCGCCGTCGTGGAGTTCCTGGTCCGGGCCCTCGGCGAGATCTTCCCCGACTACGGCGTGGGCGCTTGCTTCGTCCCGCCGCCGCCGACTTCCTCACGGGACGCCCGTTACTCGCCGGTCGAGCAGCAGCTCTTCAAGTACGTGCCCGAGGGAGAAGAGAGCCGCGGCGTCGGCGTGGACCCGACGCGCCTGTTCCCCGGCTTCGCGTACGAGCGCGTCCTCGACGTGGACGATGACGGCACGACGCTGCACCTCGCCTCCGACAGCGCCGATCTGGAGGACGACGACAGTCCGACGCTCCACGTCGCGCGGCGCGCGGCGCTCGCGATGCGTCGCGGCCTCTCGCTCGCCCGCAGTCACGCGAAGGCGACCGAGGACGCTCGCGATCTCCGCGCCCTCAACTCGCACATGGTCCAGGCGGAGAAGCTCGCGAGCCTCGGACAGCTCGCCGCCGGCGTCGTCCATGAGCTGAACAACCCGCTCACGTCGATCGTCGCGTACACCGACTGGCTCATTCGGAAGGCCGGGCCGAGCGGCGACCCGGACAGCCTCGAGCGCCTGCGGCGCATCGGCGAGTCGGCGAGCCGCATCCTGCGGTTCACGCGCGACCTCGTCGCCTATGCGCGGCCCTCGAGCGAGGTCCCCGTCCCGGTCTCGATCCACAACGTCATCGATCAGGCGCTCGCGTTCTGCGAGCACGTCCTCGCCGAGCACGGCGCGAAGGTCGAGCGCAGCTTCGTCGACGGCGTGCCTCCGGTGCGTGGAATGCCGGAGCAGCTCGCGCAGGTCTTCGTCAACCTGTTCACCAACGCCTGTCATGCGATGCCAGAGGCGGGCGGCGTGCTCAGCGTCCAGAGCACCGTGTCCGAGGACGGCGGCACCGTGAGCATCCACGTGGAGGACAACGGTCACGGGATCGCGAACGAGCATCTCGGGTCGATCTTCACGCCGTTCTTCACCACGAAGGGCGACGGGCGCGGCACCGGGCTCGGTCTGTCGATCGTACGGAACATCCTCGACAACCACGGCGCCGAGATCCGCGCCGAGCGCTCGGCCCTGGGCGGAGCGCGGTTCGTGCTCGTGTTCCCGGTCGGCGCCTGACGCGCGCCGCCTCGCGCATCACTTCGCCGGCGGCGGGCCCGGGTCCCACGTGAAGCGATCGATGATCGTCGGATCGCCCGGCGCGAGCATGTCGTCCTTGCCGATCGTCCAGGCCTCGACCTTCCCGTCGGGATGGATGCACAGGCGGACGAAGTGCTTGAAGCCCGGGTGGCCGAGCACGGTGAAGGCCTGCTGGTGCTCGAGGCCGAGGACCGCGAGGATCGTGAGGTAGAGCCCGAAGATCAGCGAGCCGACGAACGCGGAGGTGAACATCACCGCGCTGTCGCTCGCGAGGCCCACGCCGCCCGTGGTCGCCGGCAGCGCGAGGTGGAGCGCCATCGGCAGGACGCCGAGGGCGACGCCGAACGGCGCGGCGAGCATCGCGATGCGCTTCTTCGCCTCGCCCTGGTGGGCGGTGAAGTAGAGGACGAGCGCGAGCCCGGCCGAGAGGATGGTGGACGTCACGACGAGCGAGGTCGTGCCCCGGTGGGCGGCCCCGAGCTGGATCGACGCGAGGACGGCCATTGCGAGGTGCACCACGAAGCCGCCGCGCCCGAACATCAGGCGGAGCGGAACCTGGAGCGCGAGCTTCCTCGAGGCCTGGGCCGACGGATAGACCGCGTCGGGCTCGCCGCTCTTCGCGGGGTAGGGGGCGATGCGCGTGCCGTGGAGGAACGCACCGCCGCCGCCGGCGACGACGTGCATCGACCTGCCGATCTTGCGCCGCTCGTAGTGGTGGAAGTCGCCGGCGATGTAGAGGACGCGGTCGCGCTCGAGGCTGAGGCGGCACGCGGCGAGCATCCTCGCGCCCGGATCGTTGCGGACGCCGTAGGCGATCGCCGGATCGCCCGCGGTGAAGAGGATCGCGCGCGTCGGGTCCTGCTTACGGCGACGCGTGAAGAACGCGCGCTGGCGGAAGTCGACCGCGCCGAGCTGGCGGTCGGCGCCCCACAGCTCGAGGCGCGGGGTGAGGGGGAGCGCGAAATAGCTCGCCTCCTGCACCGGCTCGTATCCGCGGAGCACGAGCCGGCGCCGTCGCTTGATCGGCGTGCCCTTGAAGAAGGCGCGGATCGAGCGCGAGGCGTCGACGACGATGCGATAGAGGCCGCCGACCTCGTCGAGGTGCAGCTGGCGCGCGACGAGGCCCACCTTGCGGCCGGGCCGCTTGCGCATCGTCTTGCCGATGCGGGAGGTCGGGTCGCGATCGTCGGCGCGGAACGGCTCGTCGTAGCGGCGGCGGAAGAGGCGGCCGAAGCCGTCGAGACCGTCGTACCAGTCGTGGTTGCCCGGGACGCCGAGCACGACGCGCTTCTTCGCGCTCGCGCCGACCTTCCTCAGCTGCTCGTTCCACGGCAAGACGAGCCGCTTGTAGATCTCGTCGGCGGTCGCGACGGGGTACGAGACGTCGCCGCCGAAGACGAGGAGGTCGCCGCGCGGCAGGAGGAGGCGCGCGCCGTCTTCGCCCTCGACGTCGTAGGTCTTCGAGAGCATCGCGCCCACGGCCGCGCTCACGTCGCGGTCGTCGCCGGTGTCGGCGACGAAATCGATCCACACCGGGCGGCCGAGCACCTCGGTGAGCGATGTCGCCCCCTTCGTCGAGGCGCGCGGTGCGAGGATCCGAACGGTCGAGGTCAAGAGGCCGTCGGGCGAGTTCGGCCTCATCCAGTCGCGCGTGTCGACCGACTCCGTGGCGATCGCACGGGCGACGAAGTTCCGCAGGTGGCCGAAGAGTGAAGTGATGCCGTACCAGCGGATCCCATAAGGAGGGTGCGCACCCTGCCGGAAGACCAGCGGCGCCGGGCGATCGCCGCGCATCTCGAGGCGGACGGGCGGGCTGAGGAGGGTCGAGCTCGGCGGAGCTTCCTCTTCCTCACCGGGCTCCGGGCCGGCCTCGAGCAGCACATGGAAGAGGATAGCGTTTTTGGGTTACCCTCGCTGGGCGCTCATGCCGATCCTCCGCCGCAGCGTCGCACTCGGGGTACTTTCCGCGTTCGCGCTCGTCACCGCCGCCGGAAAGGCGGGGCCGACGAACGTGAAGGGCAAGATCACGGGTCACGACAAGTTGATCCCCGAGGTCTACGCCGAGGCCGCCAAGCCCGAAGCCAAGCGCTGGACCTGGCGCGAACCTTCCCCCTCGGTCCCGAACCAGTTCCGCGTGCTCGGGGCGAACCCGTCGAAGGACATCTGCATCGCCGCCACGACCGCGGCGAACCAGGAGAAGCAGGAGTTCCGGATGACGGTGACCGGCGGGCGGGTCTTCCCGACCACCATCGTCGTCACGCCGAACACCCACCTGGTCTTCAAGAACTTCGACCCCTTCCCGCACCGCCTCTACGCGGTCGGGCAGGCGGCCTTCAAGCCCGAGAACCTCGCGCCGAACGGGACGCGCGACTGGGCCGCGCCCGGGCCGGGCAAGTACGAGATCCGCGACGAGCTGTTCCCGAGCGTCCGCACCTTCATCGTCGTCGACCCGCAGGTCGTCGCGGTGACCTACCCGGGCAAGGACGGCGCGTTCGGCTTCTCGCTGCCCGGCGGCGAGTACGTGCTCAAGGCCTTCTTCAACGGCAAGCAGGTCGGGAAGGCGATCAACTTCAACGCGAAGGACAAGGGCGTCCTCGAGCTCAAGGAAGCGCTGAACGTGGGCGCCGACGGGACGGGAGCGGACGCGAAATGATGATCCTGTCGCGCATCTGGTACGTCATCCTGGCGATCCTCCTCGCCGGCGCGTACTACGTCGTCTCGCTCGCCGTCGGCCAGTACAACCGCCGCAACCAGGCGGCGATGGATGAGACCCTCAAGGCGGACAGCCAGGTCGTGAAGTGGGCGCTCGACGTCGACGCGCGCCGGCGGCTCGACGCGCTGTTCCTCGCCGCCACCGACCCGGGCGTCGTCAAGTCGATCAAGGGCGCGAACGGCGCGAAGGACTCGATCCCCGTCTCGGCGCGCGACGAGGGCGCGAAGGCGCTGCGTGCGTACAACGAGAAGCTGAACGAGGCGTTCAAGAGCGACGTCCTCTTCGCCGTGGACCGCGAGGGCCGCGTCGCCGCGCAGGTGGGCTACGACCAGGTCAACGCGTTCCCCGAGTTCGAGCTCGGCGGCTACCCGGCGGTCAACGACGCGCTCCACGGCTTCCTCCGCGACGACACGTGGGTGCTCGGCGGGAAGATCGCGCGCGTGGTCACCCGCCCCGTCGAGGACGAGGCCGGTCAGCCGCCGCTCGGCGCGGTCGTCGCGCTCAAGTGGGCGGACAGCGGCTTCGCGCGCGAGATCGGCAAGCGCACGCGCACGAACCTCGCGTTCTTCGCGCTCGGACAGCGCGTCGCGTCGGCGTCGACCGTCGAGGGCTTCGAGGAGAACGCCTTCGAGGCGATGCAGTCCGAGCTCAAGACGATCACCGAGAGCGAGCAGTTCAAGAAGGAAGGCCGCACCGACGTCCGGCCGCTCGGCGCCGACGACAAGGGCGGCGTGCTCTTCGTTCGTCTCCCCGGCGAGACCTGGGAGCTCGGCGGCGGCTTCGCCGTCGCGCGCAACAAGGTGAAGATCGACTCGCCGCTCGGGTTCATCCAGGGCGCCGACGATCAGGACAAGAAGAACGTGAAGATCTGGCTGGTGGCGGTCGTCGCCATCGGCGCGATGCTCATCGGCATCCTGTTCTCCTTCCTCGAGCACTCGATGCCGTTGAAGGAGATGGCGCGGCAGGCTGCGCGCCTGAAGAAGGGCGAGATCGACGTCTTCCAGCTCCCGCGCTTCCGCGGCGGCTATCGCCCGATCGCGGCCGACGTCAACGACGGCATCCAGCGCGTCGTCGAGAAGGGCGGGGGCACCGCGCGCAAGCCCGCCGACCTCGAGTCGATCCTCGGGCCGGTGCCGGCGCAGCCGAGCATGAGCGCGTTCTCGTTCCCGATGGCGGACGGATCGGCGCCTCCGCAGAACGTGCCCGCCCCGTCGGCGCCCGGCTCCGGGCCCGCGAACCGCTTCCCCGGCCCGCCCGGCCCTCCGTCGCGTCCCAACATCAACGTCGCGCCGCCGGCCCCCGGCGCGCGTCCGGCGCCTCCCGGCGCGGCGCCCGGCTTGCCCGGCGATCGCACGGCTCCGCTGGGCAACGCGCCGCCGCCGTTCCAGGCCCCTCCGGCGACTGCGGCCGCCCCGGGCGCTCACAGCGGGACCATCGCGGCTTCGCCCATCGCGAAGCTGGCGCCGACCGCGCCCGCGCCGTTCCCGACCCCCGGCGGAGGCATGAAGCTGCCGAAGGAGGAGGACGAGCAGACGATGGTCGCCCAGCCGTCGGCCGATCTCATCACCGCGGCGACCGGCCAGAACCCGGCCCTCGATCCGGCGGCGGAGTGGCAGGCGGTCTACGAGGAGTTCGTGCGCACGAAGCGTGAGTGCGGCGAGCCGACCGACGGCCTCACCTTCGAGAAGTTCCAGCAGACCCTGAAGAAGAACCGCGACGCGCTGATCCAGCGCCACGGCTGCAAGCGGGTGAAGTTCTCGGTCTACGTGAAGGAAGGCCGCGCGTCGCTGAAGGCCACGCCGGTCCGCGAGTAGGGTCGAAACGTCTCGCCCGCGGAGCCGCGTCCACGCGATTTCTCGCGCGTGGGCTCGCGGTATCCGCGTTGCAGAGCGAGCGGTCCATGGACCGCGCCGCGCTGCACCTCGAGATCCGCAACGCGCTCTCGCTCTCGGACGAGCTGAGCCGCTACGAGCACGCGCTCGACAATGACGAGCTCACCGCGCACCTCGCCGCGCTGCGGAGCTCGCTCGACGAGCTCGAGCGTGTCCTCGGCCGGAGCCACGAGGAGGCGGGGGCCGCGCCGCCGAAGCCGCAGACGGTGGAGGCCGTCGAGCGCGCCGCGTCGGTGCTCCGCTCGCGCAGGGACGAGGTCCCGGCGCAGCTGCGCCATCGCCTGGCGGCCCTGTGCGGGTCCGCCGAGCGGATCGCCTTCGGCCTCTCGCGCCCGGACGCGCGGGTGCCAGGCAAGCCGCTCCTCGGCGTCCTCCCGCTGGCGCGCGTCGTCCCGCAGGATGCGCACTCGGTGATGGACTATCTCTCGGGCGCGGCCCTCGTGACGAGCGCGATGGTCGCGCGGACGGCGCGCGCACGCGCGGCGGGGATCACGCTCGCGGGGGCCGGCACGAGCGTGTCGCTCCTCACCGATCACCGCCTCGGCGTCGCGAAGCTGATCCCGATCGAGGTCCACGAGGCGGCCGAACACATGACGGGCATGGCATGTATCGCCGCTCCCTTCGTCCTCGGCTACGCCAGGAAGGATCCGATTGCGGCGGCCATCCAGGTCGCCACCGGGGTCGGGATGATCGTGGCCTCGCTGTTCACGGACTACCGCGCGTCCAGGGGGGTGACCTTCCCGATGCGCTCGAAGGGTGGGCCGGACGCGATGGACGCGGAGCTCCCCCGGGAGCGCCTCCCGGAGGCGCAGCGCCCGCTCGAGGGCCTCTCGTCCGCCTCGACCGACTGGCGCCCGGACACGCAGTGGCCCAAGACGCACACCTGAGGGATCTGCACCCGACCCCCTCCCGTCGTTGCGCCCTGCACGCGTTCTCGTCTAGCGTGCCCGGCGCATGCGCCTGGCCCGTCTCGTCGCGCTCTCGACGTTCGCGCTCATCGCCTCGTCCGCGTGGAGCGCCCGCGCGTCGAACGTCCTCGAGGTCCCCGACAACGGCTCCGAGCAGATGGCGCGCGGCGGGGCGTGGGTCGCCCGCGCGAGCGATCCGCTGGCGACCGCGTTCAACCCCGCGGGCCTCGCCGGCCAGGACACGCGTTTCACCCTCCAGGCGCACGTCATCTTCCACCACACGTGCTTCACGCGGCTCAAGGCCGCGAGCGACACGACGTTCGGCTCGACGGACACGCTGCTCGACTCGACCGGGCACTACCCGCGCGTCTGTAGTGACATCGAACCGGCCGTGAACCCGCAGCTCGGGCTCACGTTCCGCGTGTCGGATCGGCTCGGCCTCGGTGCGCTGCTCATCGGCCCGGCGTCCGCCGGCGACAAGAACTGGCCCGAGTTCATCACGGACTCGAACGGCGAGAAGCAGGCTGCGCCCCAGCGCTACCTCCTCACGCGCTCCTCGGGGATCGTCCTCTTCCCCACGGTGGGCGCAGGCTACGAGGTCATCGACGGCCTCCGCCTCGGCGCGAGCCTCTCGTGGGGCTTCGCCAAGATCAAGAACGCCGCCGCGACGACCGCGCTCAACACCGACAACGCGACGAGCACGAACGACGTGCGCGCGAACCTCCAGGTCGCCGACTACTTCATCCCGCGCTTCTCGCTCGGCGCGATCTGGAGCGCGACCTCGGAGATCGACGTCGCCGGCTGGTACCAGTGGACCGACGCCGTGAAGGCGAGCGGCGACGTCGGGACGGCCGCGAACTACTACACGAAGCAGAACGCGCAGGGCGACGAGTCGAACGTCCGCTACGGCGACACCATCTTCCCCGACTGCGGCACCGGCCGCCCCGCGGACGAGGGAAAGTGCGGATCGGGCGACAACGCCAAGGTGAAGCTCGCCTGGCCGATGGAGGCCAAGCTCGGCGTGCGCTACCACAAGCCGCGGGCGCTCCCGGCCGACAGCGACCCGCCCCGGAGGCACGTGCGCGACCCGCTCGCGCAGGACGTCTTCGACGTCGAGGCCGACTTCACGTGGGCGAACAACTCGGCGATCGACGCGATCCAGATCCGCTTCCCGGGCGACGCGAGCGGTCGCGGGCTCCTGCCGGTGGCCGGCGTCGACGGCGGCGAGATCCCGCCGAACGGCGACCAGATCAAGAACTACAGGGACGTGTTCGGCGTGCGCCTGGGCGGCGACTACAACGTGATCCCCGACAAGCTCGCGCTGCGCGCGGGCACGTTCTTCGAGACGAGCGCCAACGCGAAGCAGTACCAGAACATCGACTACGCCGCGGGGGCGCGCTTCGGTGTGGCCGGCGGTGCGACCTACCGCATCAAGCTCGGGGAAGGCGAGAAGGCGAGCGCCCTCGAGATCATGGTGGGCTACGGCCACGTCTTCGTCGAGAAGCTCGAGCGCGAGGATCCGAAGGCCGACGGCATCACCGCGCTGTCGGGGACCTCCTGCAACAACAGCGATCCGGATCCGAATGCCACCGATCGGTGCCTCGACGGAAGCGCGCGCTACCGGAGCAAGTGGCCGGTGAACCTCGGCACGATCACGAACGCGGTGAACCTGATCAACGTCGGGCTCGCCTACCGCTTCTGACGGCGATACTCTGCTCGGTCATGAGCGACACGCGCAAGGTCATCATCATCGGATCCGGTCCTGCGGGGCACACGGCGGGCATCTACGCCGCCCGCGCCAACCTGAAGCCGCTGATGTTCGAAGGCCTGGCACGCGGGGGCATCCCCGGCGGTCAGCTCATGATCACGAACGACGTCGAGAACTACCCGGGGTTCCCCGAGAAGATCGCGGGGCCGGAGCTGATGCAGCGCTTCCGCGCGCAGGGCGTCCACCAGGGCGTCGACATCCGCACGGAGGACGTGAACAAGGTCGACTTCTCCAAGCGCCCGTTCAAGGTCTGGGCGGGCGACGACAACACGGAGCACACCGCGGAGACGATCATCATCGCCACCGGCGCGCAGGCGAAGTGGCTCGGCATCCCGAGCGAGACCGCGCTCCAGGGCAAGGGCGTGAGCGCCTGCGCGGTGTGCGACGGCGCGTTCTTCCGCAACCAGCCGGTCATGGTCATCGGCGGCGGCGACACCGCGATGGAGGAGTCGATGTACCTTTCGGGCCTCTGCTCGAAGGTCACGCTCGTCCACCGCCGCGACGAGTTCCGCGCGTCGAAGTCGATGCAGGACCGCGTGCTCAAGAACCCGAAGATCGAGATCCTCTACAACACCGAGGTCGACGAGATCCTCGACGTGTCGAAGGGCGAGGTCACGGGCGTCCGCGTCCGCAACAACAAGAGCGGCGAGAAGCACGTCGTCGACGTCACCGGTTTCTTCGTCGCCATCGGCCACACGCCGAACACCGACCTGTTCAAGGACTTCCTCGAGCTGCACGACAACGGCTACATCAAGACGAAGCCGGGAACGGCGCAGACGAACATCCCGGGCGTCTTCGCCGCCGGCGACGTGCAGGACTTCACCTACCGTCAGGCGGTGACGGCCGCGGGCAGCGGCTGCATGGCCGCGCTCGAGGCCGAGCGCTGGCTCGCCGCGAACGGCGCGCACTAGCTGTCAGCCGAGACACCCGAGCCGTAGGCGTGCTGGACGCCTGCATCTTTCACGCGATACGCTCGCGGCGTGTCCGATTCGGCCGCGCCCGCTCGAGAGGGCCAGAGCTCGCCTGCACCCGCGAACACCGCGCTCGCGGAGCGCGAGGCGCAGCTCGCGAAGGTTCCGTTCTTCGATGGGCTGACGCCGGAGGCGCTCGCGATGATCGCGAACGTCACCACCGAGGAGACGCACGCGCCGGGCACGAAGATCTTCGGGTACGGCGAGCCGGGCGACAAGCTGTACATCGTCGTCGAGGGCAAGGTGCGGATCTCGCGCGAGGTCGGGGGCATGGGCGAAGAGGCGCTCGCCGTGCTCGGCGCGGGCGAGGTCTTCGGCGAGATGGCGCTGCTCGACGAGTCGCCGCGATCCGCCGACGCGAAGGCGCACGACCGCTGCCGCCTCCTCGTGATCACGAAGGACGCGTTCGACGATCTGCTCTTCCTCCACAAGGATCTCGCCTACGAGGTCCTCTGGAGCTGCGTCCGCATGCTCGCGGCGCGCCTCCGCGAGACGAACGACAAGCTCACGTTCCTCTCGACGAGCGGCCGCTTCTGATCCCGATGACCACCAAGACCAAGCTCCCGCACTTCGCCTCCGCCGCCGTCCTCGTGCTCGCTGCCTGTGGAGGGGCGCAGAGCTCGCCGACCACGCCAGGCCCCGTGCCCTCCGCGTCGGTCGCCCCGTCGCCCTCGGCCAGTGGCGCACCGTCGCCCACCCCGAGCGCCAGCGGATCGGCGCCGACGTCGACGCCCCCTCCAGCGGGCG
>WBZO01001746.1_pt1 | contig 31998 bp, 24 predicted proteins | sample 5204261 | NCBI WGS metagenome assembly WBZO01 (sample SAMN12412400, study PRJNA552823) | activated sludge metagenome | isolation source: activated sludge from anammox sidestream of wastewater treatment plant... | place: USA: North Carolina | collected 2017-09
GTTGCGGGTTGATCGGCAAAGTTCAGGCGGAAGCTATCACTTCGATTCCCGGCGCGCGTCTCGTGGCCGTATGCGCGCGCGATGAAAAACGCACGGCGGAATTCGCGGCGAAATTCGGCGCGACCGGTTACACCAATTACGACCAATTCCTCAGACATCCCGGCCTGCAAATCGTCAACATCTGCACGCCAAGCGGACTGCACGCTGAGCAAGGCATCGCCGCCGCGCAGGCCGGCAAACACGTGTTGGTCGAAAAGCCCATCGAAACCACGCTGGAAAAAGCCGACGCGCTGATCGAAGCTTGCGACCGCAGCGGCGTCAAGCTCGGCGTGATCTTCCAATCGCGCTTTCTTCCCGCTGTCCAGAAAATCAAACACGCAATTGACGAGGGAAAGCTGGGGCGGTTGATGCTCGGCGACGCTTACGTGAAATGGTATCGCGCGCCGGAATATTACGCCGACTCCTGGCACGGCACGATGGCGCTGGACGGAGGCGGCGCGTTGATCAATCAGGCGATCCACACGGTTGATTTGCTGCGATGGATGATGGGGCCGGTTGATGTGGCGTTTGCGATGAAGGGCGCGCTACGCTATCCGCACATCGAAGCCGAAGACACGCTGGTCGCCAACCTGCGTTTTCAGAACGGCGCGCTCGGCGTAATCGAGGCTACGACTTCAGCAAAACCCGGCTTCAAACGCCGTCTGGAAATTTCAGGCGAACGCGGCACGGTGATCCTGGACGGCGACGCGATCAGCGTCTGGGAGATTGACGGCGAGAGCGAAGAGGCGAACGAAGGCGAGCAGATCACCGACGGCTCAGCCAATCCTGCCGCGATTTCAAACGAAGGCCATCGCCGCCAGATTGAAGACATGATGCGAGCAGTGATCGAAGACCGCGCGCCTATGATTGATGGAAGAGAGGGAAGGAAATCGTTGGAAGTTGTGGTTGCGCTTTATGAGTCGGCTGCATCGGGACAGGCGATCAGAATTTGAAGTCTGATCGAGGCTGGCGTGAGCGTTATTTCCCCTGCTTCAGATTGTAAAGCATCCCACCTGGCGGAGCCGTCGGATCATTGACGTCTGAGCGAAAGACAGCAGAAACCTGTTCGCCATCAATGGTGGAGATTGGCTTTTTTAGTTCCGCTCCACGATGTTTAAGATATTCAATTACCAATCTGTTGCTACCTTCCCATTTTAAGTTCACGCCATAAGCTTGGTCGCTCCGCACTGCACCATAAAGAGAAGCGATTTCGGAACCCTTCGTGACAGCTTTACCTCTTGACACAACGAAAACTTCATAGCCAAAGGATGTGGTCGCGCCGCCATTTCTTTCAACCAACACTGCATCAACTTTCCCTGATAGGCTGGTTACCCGGGAAACCTCATCGAACGACCATTCCCCATCGAACAGTTGGAAGCAAGATGCGCTCAGCAAGGCTGAAACCAATAGCGACGCCAAGCGCAGCCCACTCAGTATTCTCAGGCTCATAACAACCTTCGCTCATCGCTCAACTTGAATGACGCCGAGATCGCTGGCACGTTGACTTGGCCTTTGTGAGCCGCTCATCCAATTAAAGCCGGCTCCAACAGATAATCCTGAAAATTGAACACCTTCTCGTCCGCGCCTCTGGGCCGCTCGTATGAGCCGTTCATCTGCAACCAGCGCATCTTTACGTTGTCGCTGAGGGCAGGGTCTAAAATCTCGCGGACGATGCGTTCTTTGATCCGCTCATCTTCGATTGGGAAAAGCACTTCGACGCGGCGGTCGAGGTTGCGATTCATCAGGTCGGCGCTGCCCAGATAAATCTCTTCATTGCCGCCGTTGATGAAACGATAAATGCGCGAGTGTTCCAGGAACCTGCCGACTATGCTGCCCACGCGGATCGTTTCGCTCTTGCCGGGCCAGCCGGGACGCAGGCAGCAGATGCCGCGCACAATCAGATCAATCGGGACGCCTTCGCGCGAAGCCGAGTAAAACTCTTCGATCATCGCCGTGTCGGTCATGCTGTTGAATTTGGCGATAATTCCCGAAGGCCGTCCGGCCTGATGATGCGTGATTTCGCGGCGAACCATCTCGGTGATTGATTTGCGCAGGTTGACCGGCGCGACCAGCAATTTGCGGAAACGCTCCTGCTTGGAATATCCCGTCAGGTAATTGAACAACTCCGAAACGTCTTTGCCGAAATCTTCGTCGGCGGTGAACAGCCCAAGGTCGGTGTAGATGCGCGCCGTGACCGGATTGTAATTGCCCGTGCCGAGGTGGACGTAACGCCGCAACTTGTTTTTCTCCTGCCGCACGACGAGCGCGATCTTCGCGTGAGTCTTCAACCCGACCAGGCCGTAGATGACGTGGACGCCGGCTTTCTCCAATCGCTTCGCCCATTGGATGTTCGCTTCTTCGTCGAAGCGGGCTTTCAATTCGACCAGCACCGCGACCTGTTTGCCGTTTTCGGAGGCTTCGATCAGCGATTCGACTATCGGCGAATCCTTGCCCACGCGGTAGAGCGTCTGTTTGATGGCCAGCACGTTCGGATCGCGCGCGGCCTGGCGCAGGAATTCGACTACCGGCGCGAACGATTCGTAAGGATGATGCAGCAAAATATCCTGATGACGGATGGCGTCGAAGATGGTGTCTCCCAAACGCAGGATGGGCGGAGTGGTCGGCGAGAAAGGTTCGTCTTTCAACTGCGGCAGATCGAGCTTGTAGAGCGTCGCCATCAGGTCAGGGATGTTCAGCGGCCCATCAATCGTGTAAACGTCCTGCTCCTCCAATTCCAGCGAATGGCGCAGCAGTTTGACCATGTGCGGACTCATCCCCGAAGCGACTTCCAGCCGGACGCCGAAACCGAAGCGGCGATTGCGCACCTGCTGTTCGACGTGTTTGAGCAGATCGCCCGCCTCATCCTCTTCGATTTCGATGTCGGCGTCGCGCGTGATGCGGAACGGCTGACATTCGACGATGCGCATTCCGGGAAAGAGCGATTCGATGTGCGCCGCCATCACCTCTTCGAGCATCACGAAACAATAACCTTCGCCAGTGACCGGGATCAGCCTGGGCACATTCGGCGGCAGTTTGACGCGGGCGAAGCGCGATTCATCCTCCTCGTCTTCGGGCTTTTCCGGGATGACCAGGATGCCCAGGTTCATGCTGATGTTCGAGATGTACGGGAACGGATGGCTCGGATCAACCGAAAGAGGCGTGAGAATGGGAAAGACGCGTTCGTGGAAAAAGCCGCGCAGTTCTTCGCGCTGCTCCTTGCTCAATTTGCCGTACGGGATGATTCGCACGCCGTATGGTTCCAGCCCAGGCAGAATCTGTTTTAAGAGGCAGCGCATCTGCACGTCGAGCAGCGGGCGCAAACGTTCGGAAATCTGTTTCAATTGCGTCGCCGCCGAAAGCCCGTCGGGAGAGAGCATCAGCGGATTGGCGTCGAGTTGCTCCTGCAAACCCGAAACGCGAACCATGAAAAATTCATCAAGGTTGCCCGAAAAAATAGAGAGGAATTTCAATCGTTCGAGCAGCGGTTGCGACGGGTCGAGCGCTTCGTCGAGCACGCGGCTGTTGAATTCGATCCAACTGAGTTCGCGGTTGAGCAACTGGTTGTCGGCCAGATTGCCTGTGCTTCTTCGTTCGGGCGCGAGAGCCATGGTTTCCATAAGATACTTTGCCTCGAAAAACTTAAGTTTGCGGAGCCGGTTGCGGAGTAGGCGCACGTAGATTCTATTTGAGCGCCTCGCGCGGCGTCAATTTTTTGACGGGCCAGGTTTTTGATGAGAATCGGGGTTTCGCCAAACTTCGCGCGCGTTCTCTGCCCGCGCTTCGCCGCATTAGAAGCGGCTGGATCAGGATTTCACGATAAGACGTAATGCTCCCGCATCGTTTCCAACGCCATTTGTCGGGCGAGCTTGCGCCGAAGCGGATGTCAACCGCTTGGCTGCGCGAGCCGCGCATCGGGCAGTTCTTTCTCAAACGCCAGGCGGATGGACGATTGTTTATCAGAGATCACGCTGAGGATCGGCGCGTCCGGCTCTTTATTCTCGGTAATCTTCCTTGTCACTTCGATAATTCGCGGCAAGGCCTGTCTTGCTTCTGAGTGAACGATAAAAGAAGATAACCGCGATGTTCAATCACACGGTCGAATTCATCAACAACCAGTCAGCGCTCTCCGCGTCGGTCGAACGCATCAACGACGCGCCGGCAATCGCGCTCGACATCGAGACCGTCAATTGGTGGGATCGGGAAGCGGAGCGCGTTTCGCTCATCCAGTTGGCTTTTCGCGAAAATGGCGAGATGCGCGTCGCAGTAATTGACGCGATGGCCGGCTTCGATCCTGAGCCGTTGCGCCATCCGCTTGAACTGAGTCTGAAGACCAAAGCCATCCACAACGCCAGCTTCGACGCGGTGAAGCTGTTGCGCCATTTTCGCATCGCGACCTCGCCGATTCACGACACGATGCTGGCCGCCCGGCGCAGCGGCGAGCGGCGTTGCTCGTTGCAGGCTCAGGTCGAAACGCATCTCGGCTTTCAACTCGACAAAACCGAACAGCGCGGCGATTGGGGCCGCCGCCCACTGAGCGAAGAACAATTGAATTACGCCTCGCTCGATGCGGCCTGCACTCTGCTGCTTTATGAAAAACAAACTGCGCGCGGATTGCGCGGCGATTACGAATTGCGAGCCAGAATCGAGCGGGCGCAGGAATCGTTGCCGCTCACGCATCATGATCTGCGAGACAGTTCGACCGATCCATCGCCGGATTTTGTTCATTCAGCTTCCGATCTCGGCTCCTGCTCGTTTGCGCTGCTTGGCGTCATCGCCGAACTCAGCGGGCGGTACAGTCCCGAACACCTGATCGCATCAACCGGCGCCGAAAGAATCGGACTGGCAGGGTGGATCATTGACCACACACTCGGCCCCAACGCCGACATTGACGAAGACATTGCCAAGCAGGAGATAGCCGCTCTCAGCGATCGCGGCCTGATTCAACTCAGCCTCTCGCGCAAGCTCGAAGCGACAACTGCGGGCGCAAAGCTCTGGCAGGATCACAAGCCACGAACTTGATTCATCACTCTTCATCGCCATCTTAATTTTTCAACCGCCGCTTTGACCGAAAAATAACTTGCCAGTCACGTCGAGCGACGATAGTATGCCCGCATCAATTCAAGATCACGGTCACGGGAAAATTTAATTAACAACAAGCTCAACCGAAGAGGTAAGTATGAAGCATCCCAACGCTGTTTCTCTCGCTAAACGCTTGCTGGATTCACACATCAAACGCCAGGCGATTACAGGGATCGAATCCGAAATTGAGCATCTGTTTAAGATCACCGATGAAGAGCTTGCCTGGGCTGAAGACATTCTCGCCACTCACCTGGACGCCTGCCTGAAACAAGGCGTTCACCCCGATCTCGGCGAAGCCGTTGAAGAGGCGCTCGCCTTCGCATTACGCCACGAAAAAGCATACGAGCCTATTCCGATCACCGCCCGCTGGCATTACGCGCTCGTCGTTATGGAAGAGCGGGACGCTGACTGAAATTTGCCACAGAGACACAGAGGCACAGAGAAGAAGAGGAGGAGGAATAACGAAATTCAATCTCCCCATCTCTCTTTCTTTGTGCCTCTGTGTCTCTGTGGCAGGCGCTATCACCCGACATTCGCCAATCCGTATCGCGGCTGGCTGCGCACGTGATTGATCAACCTGTCAGTCTCGCGCGTATTCCTGCGCTCGTTGAGCATGTAGCCAGCTTCACGCCGCGCGATCTCCAGAATCTTCTGATCACGAACGATGTTGGCGATGCGAAACGCAGGGATGCCCGATTGCCGCGTGCCCATCACTTCGCCAGGCCCGCGAATCTCCAAATCCTTCTCGGCGATTTTGAAGCCGTCCGTAGTCTCTTCCATGATCTTCAACCGCTCGCGGGCCTCTTTGGTCTTTTGAAACTGCGCGAGCAGGATGCAGAAACTTTCAGCCGCGCCGCGCCCGACGCGCCCGCGCAATTGATGCAGTTGCGACAAGCCGAAACGTTCCGCGTGTTCGATCAGCATCACCGAAGCGTTCGGCACGTCCACGCCGACCTCGATCACTGTGGTCGCCACAAGGACTTGAATTTTGTTAGCGCCGAACGCCTGCATCACCGCTTCTTTTTCCGCAGGCTTCATCTTTCCGTGCAGCAAGCCGACGCTGAATTCAGGGAAGACTTCCGTGCGCAGGTTTTCATACATCTCGGTCGCGTTCCGCAGATCGAGCTTTTCTGATTCTTCGATGATCGGATATACGACATAAGCCTGTCGTCCTTTTTTGATCTGGTCGCGGATGAATTCGTAAATCTTCTCGCGCCGGTCGTCGCCGCGAACATGCGTTGAAACGGGCGTCCGGCCCGGCGGCAATTCGTCAATGATCGAAACTTCGAGGTCGCCGTAAACAGTCATCGCCAGGCTGCGCGGAATCGGCGTCGCTGTTACGACCAGCACGTCGGGGTTGACACCGCGTCGCCGCAATTCCGCGCGCTGCATCACGCCAAAGCGATGCTGCTCGTCAATCACTGCGAAGCCTAGTTTCTTGAATTGCACCGCCTCCTGAATCACCGCGTGCGTGCCGACGATCAGATCAACATCGCCCGCCGCAATCGCCGCTTGAACCTCGCGCTTCTCTTTCGCCTTCAAACTTCCCGTCAGCAGTTCAACGCGATACGGTGTATCGCTGAGCCAGCGTTTGATATTGCGCGCGTGCTGTTCGGCCAAAATTTCCGTCGGAGCCATCAACGCCGTCTGATAGCCGTTCTCAATCGCGATGATCATCGCTTGCACCGCGACAATCGTCTTGCCGCTGCCCACGTCGCCCTGCAACAAACGGTTCATCGGCTTGTCGCTGGTCATATCGTCAACGATCTCTTTCAACGTTCGCTTCTGCGCCTCGGTCGGATGGAACGGCAGGATCGAGCGCACGGCCTCGCGCACGCGGTCGGTGATTTCGATCACTTCGCCTTTCGGCTCGCTGATACGTTCACCGCGACGAAGTCCCAGCGCAATCGAGAGCCAGAAAAATTCCTCGAAGATCAACCGCCGGTGCGCGGGGCTTCGCGCCAGGATGTAATCGTCAATCGGAGAATCGTCGGCGGGAAAATGAACTTTGCGCAAAGCCTCGAAGCGCGGGATCAGACTGCATCGAGCGATAATTTCGTCCGGCAAAGATTCGGCGGCGTCCTTTTCGATTTTGCTGAGCAGGTGATGAAAGATCGAGCGCAATTGCCGCGTGCGAAAATCGCCGAGCTTGCGATAAACAGGCACGCGCCGCGTCGTGTGAATCGCCGACGTTTCAGGATCGTCATCGTCGTCGGTCAAAATCTCGTACTCAGGATTCTCAACCTCGTAATAGCCTTTGTACTTGTTCAGCTTCCATTGCCCGTAAAGGATCACGCGCGAGCCGCGTTGAAAAACCTTGTTGAGATAAATCTGGTTCCACCAGTAAGCGCGCGCCTGACCCTCGCCGTCGGTGGCGATGAACTCGTACATCTTCAGCCGCCCGCCTTTGAGGGGAATGATCCCGCCCACGCGCACCATCACCTCAACCGAAGCCGTCTGCCCGTCCTGCAACTGCGAGATGCGCGCCAGATTCGACCGGTCCTCGTAACGCATCGGCAGATAATGCAGCAGGTCTTCAACCGTCGCGTCGCGCGCGTCAGGCTTCGCGGCGATAGCGGCCATCTCGACCGCCAGGCCGTGCGCGGTCTTCTGGCCGACGCGCGGCAGGCCGTGATGGTGGAGTTCTACGAGTGGAGTGTTGAGTGTCAGCACAGATGTCTTCAGAGTTTTATCTGGTGGCTCATCTATCACGAGTGATTTCTATTTTGCGCTCATCGCCGCCGAGATCGGAAATCATAACTTGATAAGCATTCGGAATCGCAAACTCTCCCAGCCGCTCCGGCCATTCAATTACGACCAGGCCGGCAGGATCGTTCAGCATCTCTTCCAAGCCGAGATCATAAACTTCATTCGCGCCGCCTTCGATGCGATACAGGTCAAGATGGTAAAGCCGCATCCGTCCGTCGAGTTGATTCACAATCGTGAACGTCGGGCTATTGACCTCAGCCGGATCAATATCCAAGCCTGCGCCGATCCCTTTGGCGAAAACCGTTTTGCCCGCGCCCAGGTCGCCTTGCAACAAAAACACTGCCGGCTCGTTGATCGTTTCGCCTATGCGATAAGCAAGCTCGAAGGTCTCTTCGGCTGAGCGCGTGATGAACTGTCCGGTTGGAATTGATTGCATCAGATCGTTGAGATTGTGTTCGGCCTTCCGCGTTCAGCTTCGCCGCCGATTTGCAAAATGGCCTCGCTCAGATTGGCGATGATGTCGGAGGCGATCATCGAGCGCATTCCGAGTTTGTTCGCCGCCAGATCGCCCGCGAGTCCGTGCAGATAGACTCCGGCGATTGCCGCTTCCAGCGGTTCCGACGGGCGTTGCGCGAGCAAGCCCGCGATCAGCCCGGTCAACACATCGCCAGATCCGGCGGTCGCCATTCCCGCGTTGCCTGTGGGGTTGACATAAACTTCGCCATCGGGCGCGGCGATGATCGTGCGGCTGCCTTTCAAAACCGTGATGGCGTGGCGCGTCGTGGCGAACTTTCGCGCGACGTTGACCCGGTCGGCTACAACTTCGGCGTTTGTCTTGCCAATCAGCCTCGCCATCTCGCCCGGATGTGGCGTGATGATGATCGGCGCTTCATCCGAGCCTTTCAAATCGTCCAAATTCGCTGGCCAGGGCGCGAGCGCATTCAACCCGTCGGCGTCAATGACCATCGGCGCGTTTCGCCGCTCCACAAATTCAAGAACGAAGCGCCGCGTGCTCTCTTCGCTTGATGACAAGCCGGGGCCGAGCGCAATGACCGTGCGCTTCTCGGAGAGCCGCAGCGCGTGATCCAAAGCCGCGTGCGAAATTGCGCCGCTTTCGAGTTCATCCAACGCTTCGGTCATGACTTCAGTCCGCGTCTGCGTGACGAGCAACGATTGCGCCGAGCGCGCAGTGGCCACCGTGACCAATCCGGCGCCCGCTCTCAAAATCGTTTCGGAAGACAGCGCAGCCGCGCCTGTTTTGCCGCGCGAGCCTGCGATCAACAGAACGTCGCCGACTGAGCCTTTGTAGGCGTCAGCGTAGCGGCGCGAAGCTTTCAGCCAATCCGCGATCCGCCTTTCTTCAAGAAGATGAAGATGTGAACCGGATTCTTCTTCAATCAACCAATCGGGCGTGCCAATTGAAGCCACAAAGAGTTTGCCGTTGGCCTCGCTGGCGGGCGGCAAAATGTTGCCAATTTTCGGAGCGGTGAATGAGACGGTCAGGTCAGCCAGAACGTGTGCGCCCATCGCCTGGCCGGTGTCTGACGACAGACCTGAAGGAATATCAACTGAAATAACAGGCGCGCCGCTGATGCTCCTGATACTGTTGATCGTCAATATCGCATCAAGATATGAGCCTTCGGCGGGGCGGGTTATTCCGGTACCCAGCAGCGCATCAATCACTACATCCGGTGAAAGAAACAGTTCTGCGGCCTGCTCTTCGGTAATGATTTCAGTGAAAGAGATGTCGCAAACAGACGATTTAATTTCATCATCAGCAAGCCGCTTGAGATTTTCGGATTTCGCGCATTCAGCAAGCCGTTTGATAATCTCGAAGTTCGCGCGCGCTTCGCCTTTCGTTTCCGCCAACTCGCCGAAAAGGAAAACATCAACCGCTTGAGCGCCACGCATGAACAAAAGCCTGGCGATAACCGCGCCATCGCCACCGTTGTTGCCTTTGCCACAGAAGACCGCAAAATATTTTCCACTCAACGAGCCGTAATGCTCGATAACCGCTTCCACCACGCGGCTGCCCGCCGTCTCCATCAACGTCGCATACGGAATGCCGCAGCGCTCGACGGTCAGCCGGTCAATCTCTCGCATTTGTTGCGCGGTCAGAATCTTCATCGCCTGATCATTATCGCCCGGCGCGAAAAGAGCGCAAGAGGCTTCGCGCCGCTTGCGCTCAATGCGGCAAATTGACGAATATTATCGGGTCATCATTGCGCCGGTTCGACCTGAACGAGTCTCCGGTCTTTCATCCCCCACCAAAAGCGCGGAAGACCCGGAACTCAATTTCAATCTGCTTTACGAAACAAAAAGGAGCGACTATGAAAAAATGCCTGAAGATTCACTTTGTCTGTGGATTCGCCGTAGCGGCGTTGCTGCTGGCGCAATTCGGCTGCTCGCCGAAGGCTGAGAATACCGGCTCGAACGCTCAACCAACCGCTTCGCCAAGCAACGCTGCGGCTCTGACATCGGCGTCGCCGGTTGCTGACACGGCTTCAACCGCTGCGGGCAATCCAAACGCCTCTGGCGGAGGCTTCGCGCCCGGCGCTCCGGCCGGCAATCCGACCAACGCCGCCGCGCCGACTCCGGCTCCGACGCCGCGCACGTTTACGATAGCCGCTGGCGCGCCGATCTCGATCTACACGGCCAAGACGCTTTCAACCAAGACCGACAAGGACGGGGAACGTTTTGTTGCCAGCCTGGCGCAACCAATCGTGAACGGCGACTGGGTGATCGCCAAGAAGGGCGCGCAAGTCGAAGGCGTGGTCGTCAATTCCGATCCGGGCGGAAAGGTGAAAGGGCGCGCTTCGATGACGGTCAGGTTGACCAGCCTGCAATTGGCTGACGGGCGCACTATTGATCTTTCAACCAGCTCTTACACGAAAGAGGCCAAAGGCACGAAGAAGAAAGATGCGGCGAAGATCGGAATCGGCGCGGGCGTAGGCGCGGCAATCGGCGCGATTGCCGGCGGCGGTAAAGGCGCGGCAATCGGCGCAGGCGTGGGCGGCGGCGCGGGCACAGGCTACGTGCTGGCCACACGCGGCGACCCGGCGGTGATTCCGAGCGAATCACAGTTGACCTTCAAACTGACGGCGCCAGTTACAATCACAAAACGTTGAAGGCCAAAAGCAAAGAAGCGATATGTCGCACCCCGACGCTCGCCGGGATGCGACATACCGCTTCCTAAAAGATAAAAACGCTTGACCGCTATGCCTGCAAGTGCGCTTCCAGGAACCAGAGCGATTTGTCCAGCCCGCGCGATACGCCTGTGAACAAATCAGCCGTGTCGGCGTCTCCTAATTCGTCTGAACGATCAATCGCGGCGCGGGTCGTCGCGGCCAGTTCAGCGTAACGCTCCACCAGAGCTTCGACGCTTTCGCGGCTTCCAACCACTTCCGCCGAATATTCCGGCAGGCGAGTCTTGGCCGCGGCCATCCGAGCCGTGCCCAAAGCCGCTCCGCCCAGCGTCGTCGAGCGTTCGGCGATTGTGTCCACGTGATCGAGCAGTTCGGCGGCGAGCTTGTCGAACAGCTCATGAAGCTGGAAGAATTGCGCGCCTTTGACGTTCCAATGCGCCTGTTTCGTCTGGCTATAAAGATCGAAGGTGTCGGCCAGTTGCTGGTTCAACAGCGCGACGATCTGTTCGCGCGATTCGGCGTCAATGTCTATGCTGGTTTTATACATTTTCGGTTTGCTCATTTTTTTCTCCTTCCTTCATTTGCAGTTTTTACAATGACCTAAAAGTTCGATGCGGCAGTCCTCGACTTTAAACCCGCGCGGCGCCTTGATCAATTTGATCAACTGTTCGCCCGCCGCCGGAGGCACGTCGGCGATCAATCCGCATTTCAGACAGCGGCTATGGTAATGATGATCCGTACGAATTTCATAGCGCGCCGCCGAATCGCCATAAGTCAGCTTCGACGCCGCGCCGCACGCGACCAGCGCTTCGAGGTTTTTATAAACCGTCGCCAAGCCGATCTTCGGCAACTCCCGTTTGACGGCGACAAAGACTTCTTCAGCCGTCGGGTGATGATCAACCTGGCGCAGGTAGTCGTAGACGGCCTCGCGCTGGCGGGTGAAATTCGCCCCGCGCGTTTCGAGCATTTGCCGCAACGCGGGGCGCTGACGCCCGGCGTCTTTCCCCTCACCGCCGCTTCGGCCGGCTTTGAGCGACGCCGCCGCCTTCTTTGATCTTCCTCTCGGCATAACTTGATTCCCGACACGCCAAGTCTAACCGGGCAGCCGGATAAAATCAATAACAATTATTATTCTTTGTTTGAGACGGGGATGCGCCGCGCTTCCGCCGATTCGATTTCTTTTCCGGCTATGGCTTGTCAGGCGCGATGTAATTGATCGTGATCAGATCGTAATAGCTCTGATAGCGGCCTTCATCGAAGTCTTTCAGGAAGATTGTCATGTGCTGCAACAGCGTGGCGGCGCGGTGGCCGGGCAAACGCGCCGGATGCGCGAAGCGCCCGGTGGCCGAGCGGATGAAGAGGCTGCGGTCGTTGATTGGCAGCCTGCGGACGTTGTTTGCGAAGGCCTCGAACACGTTGTTCTGAAACAGGTACTGCTCCACGTTCGACGTGTAGAAGGCCGTCACCGTGAAGCCGTTCTTCCGCAGGTAATCGCCTACCGCCGCAATCGCCTTCTTCCCGCCGAAATCGCCGACGACGGGGATGATCAGGTTCTTGCGATGCAGGCCGCGCACGAAATCGTAGTCTTCGTCGCTGGTGAGAAAATTGCCGAGCTTTCCGTTGAGGTCGGTCTGCGCGATCAGATCTTTCAACACGGGAAAGTAACCGCCCCGCGAATCGCCCATTCTATAGGCTATCTCCAGCCCATCATCGTGAAAGCTTCTGTAGACGTACTCCAGGCTCCTCTGATCAGTTTCGGAGAGCGGGAACTGAAACTCATTCTGAATCGTTTTGCGGATCGCGGCCAGATTGGCCACATATGCCTGCTCGTCCGGCGGGGCCTGGCTGAAGAACGCGAGCATCTCATTGACCGAAGCGCCGAGCTTCGCGGACTTATCTTTTGGCGTCGGCCTGCTCAGCAAACGCGCAAGAAACTGAACGCGATCTGGCGCAAGGTGAAAGATCGCCTTGTACATCAGGTGCTGGATCACGGCCTGTCGGCGGATGTCTATGATGAAAGCGATGCGCGGGCGAATCTTGGCGATGTAGGTGAAATTCTGCTCCGGCCCGACGCCGATATAAGCGCCGCCGTTAGCGCCGAGTTGCCGCAGTTTGTCCACTACGGTCAGATAAGCGGTTTCGTTTGAAGTGAAATTGTCCGAACGGAAATAACCGCCATCTTCCGAAAGCTCGCGGCTCAGGCGGGAGAATTCCGCGGCTGACAGACCATCCACATTGCCGGGCTTGTCGGGCGCTTTGGCCGGACTGACAGGTTGAGCGCTCGCGGGGCTGGCGGGCTTCGGCTCCTGCGAAGCGTAAGCCCCGGCGCCAATCGCCAACGCCGCCATCAAAATTGTCAGTAACGCTAAAAACCTGTTTTGCTTTTCCGCTTTCATGCTTCTGCCCTTTTGAGTAAAAACAGTCGTGAATGCACAAGACGCGAAGGCGCAGATTTTGCCACAGAGCACGCAAAGAGCGCAGAGGCGAATGCAGACGCGCTTTTCACCTCTGCGCACTCTGTGAGCTCTGTGGCTGATGCCCCAATGTTTTGCGTTTCGATTTAGTTTCCGCTACAGGCTCCAGCCCTTGCGATATTCGCGGCCCAGGTATTGATTGGCCGCGTCCACGTTCGTGACTTTGCCCGCTTCGCCGTCGTAGCGAATCTGCACGCCCTGCCCCGTTTTCAGAGCCACAATGCCAAGCACCATCGTCTCGGTGAGCCTTGAGGCGTATTCGAAAGGCGAACTAGGCTTGGCGTCGCCCTTGCAGGCTTTCGCCCAGTTCTGACGGTGCAGCGCGTTGTTCCGCTCATCGGTGGCGATACGCTCGTATTTCTGCGGAACTTTTTTGGCATCTTCCATCAACGATTCGGGGAAGATGCGCGGGTTTTTGCCGTAGGTTTCATGCGTCAATATGCCCTTCGAACCGATGATGATGACCCCACCACCACGATCGAGCGGGACATTTTCCGGCATCTGTTCCGGACGAGGCGCCATCAGGCCGCCATCGCCCCAAATCATCCTGACGGGCGGTTGAACGCCGCGCGCCGCGAAGTGATAAACGACTTGCGTCGCCAGCGGGTGGCTGACCGGATTGTTCTTGCTGTCGTAACCCCACGGCGTCGAGGTGGCTTCGATGTGCGTCGGCAATCCCAGGTCGAGCGCCCAGAACGGATGGTCAATCAGATGCGCGCCCATGTCGCCCAGCGCGCCTGTGCCCCAATCCACCCAGCCGCGCCAGTTGAAGGGATGATAAATCGGGTGGAATTGCACTTCAGGCGCCGGCCCCAGATACAAATCCCAGTTGAGCGTGTCCGGCTTCGAGAAATTGTTGAGGACAGTCCAGGCGGTTTCTCTGTTGACGCGAACCTGCGTCCATTCGTTGCCGAAACTGCCGGCGGAGCCGTAACCGCCCCTGGCCATTCGTTGCCCCGCCGCCTGCCTGGGCGCTTGCCCCTGCGCCGGGCCTGATGACGCCGAGTGTCCAGCTTCGGGAGCCGGCGCGGGTTCGGGGGCGGGTTTGCCCGGACGCGGCACGCCCTGCGGCCAGATCGGGCGGTTCGTCCAAACGTAAACTTCCCGCACCGGGCCGATGATTCCGGCTTGAATCCATTCGTTGATCAGGCGCGCTTCGTGACTCGAATGTCCCTGGTTGCCCATCTGTGTGATGAGTTTCGGATTCTTCTTCGCCGTCTCGCGCAGCACGCGCGCTTCATGGACCGACCACGTGAGCGGCTTTTCGCAATAAACGTGCTTGCCCGCTTCGAGCGCCGCTTTCGCCGCAATCGCGTGAATGTGGTCGGGCGTGGCCACGATCACCCCGTCAATGTCTTTCTGCTCTTCGAGCATTTTGCGGAAGTCGGCGTAGCGCTTCGCTTTGTTGTAAGCTTCCTGCAGCTTGACGGAATTCGCGTTCGGGCTGCCGTCGCGATTCTTCGTCCGCTCCGCCACAGCCTTGTCAACGTAACCGAAATCCACGTCGGCCAATGCGACGATGTTCTCGCCGCCGACCACGAGTTCGGTCGCGTCGGAGGCTCCCTGGCCGCCGCAGCCTATGACCGCGACGTTCAATTTATCGCTCGGCGCTTTGTATCCAGTCCCGCCGAGCACGTGACGCGGAACGATCATCGCGCCGAAAGCGGCTCCGGTCGTACCCGCGACGAATTTCCGTCGTGTGATCTTGTCTCGTTTCATTTTTCTCTCCGTTGGTTTGGTTTGAAGAAAGTTTGGTTTGCGAAAATTGTGTCCGCGAATCTGCGCCGAAAGGTCAGCGAATCTCGAATGACAACTCAACGGTTGTCGTGGAAAGCCGGCGCCCCACCCACTCGAACAAATCCACCTCGAACGGCTTGCCGATGTTATTGCCCGCCAAATCCTCCAGCGTGATCTGGATAATAAGTTGACAGCGCTCACGGCGCCAAATGTTATTGGGCCAAATGTTATTGATGAATGAAAAACGATGTCAGCGCGCCACCTGTAAAGACGGCGTCCGGTCAGGGCGGGTTACAAACTGCGTTCGAGAAGGTCAATTCGGCCAGCCACGTCGTCCGCCTTCCCGATTTCCAATCGGATGCGTTTCTCTGGCGAGAGATTGTCCGTTAGATCGGATTGCAATTGCGTGTGCGGGCAAATTCGGTGACTTAGGGAACACAAAAAGCACAAAAGAGAACGCAAAAAGCGCAAAGAAGAATAGAGGCCGTCAGTAGACGTTTCTCTTCCTTTGTGCTTTTTGCGAAGTTTTTGTGCTTTTTGTGTTCCTTCCAGCCTTCAAACTTAAACTGACTGAATTCCCAAACAGGCTCTAAGACCGCGACGGCTGATTTCATGGCTCTTTCAGTGCCGCCGCGAATCGCGCTGCCGAAGCGCAGGGGCGGGGAAAACCCGCCCCTACGCTGTTGTCGCAGTTAATTTTCAAACGCAATCATCGCGGGGAGAAGACAAGATTGACCTCAGAACGTGAACTTCAAGGTCAACTGAATGCGCCGGGCATAGTTCGCCTGTTGCGAGGCGATGATCTGTCCGAAAGTCGCCTGCGTCACATTCGTATTCGGCCCGGGGAACAGCGCGTGATTGAACGCATTCAGGAATTCAGCGCGGAATTCCAGGTTCTTGTTTTCGAGAACCTCGGTCTTCTTCAGCAGCGAGAAGTCAATGTTGTTGATCTGATCGCTGCGGACTGAGCTGAATCTAAACGGGAAAGTCCGAACGTTGCTCACGGGCTGGGCATTCGAGGCGGTCACGAATCCGGCGCTGGTATTGAACCAGCGCGTGAGCGACTGCTCGCTGCCCGACAGCGCGATGTCCTTCACGTTGCCCGTGAAGAAAATGTTGCCGAAATTGATCGGCACGCCGCTCTGGAATTGATAGACCGTCGAAATCTGCCAGCCGCTGACGACATACGACGCGAATTGATTGACGTTGGCCAGGAACTTCCGGCCCTTGCCGAACGGGAATTCATAAATGCCGCTGGCCGAGAACCGGTGCGGGCGATCCGAAGCCGAGATCACTTCGACTGGACGCGGGTCATCCTGGTTCAACAGTTCGGTAGCCTCCATAAACTTCGAGAAGGTATAGCTCAAACCCAAGGTGTATCCCTTCGAGAATCGTTTATCCAGCCGCGTTTGCAACGAGTGATACCACGAGTAACCGTCGTTCACAGTCGTGTTCACGGCGTCGAATTGAGGGAACGGGCGCAGCAGTAGTTGCCTCTGAATAGTTGTTCCGCGCAAGCCTGCAATCGCGTTCGACGGCATCAGCCCGGAGAACGGATTGGGCAGCAGAGCGGTCAGATACGCATTGGTCGTATTGTCACGCGTCGCGCTCCGGCTCAGGTACTTCTGCGGCGTCACGTTCAGGTTGCGGGCGAATTCGATGTGCGTCCCGCGATTGCCGACGTAAGCCGCTTCAGCCACCCACCCGCCGGGCAGTTCGCGTTGCACGCTCAATTCCCAACGCTGGTTGTAGGGCGAAAGCGGTCTTGGGTTGTAGAACGTGACGCTCTGGCCGAGGAACGTCTGGATGCCATCGGCTGCCCCGCGCGGTTCCCTGAGTCCGTTCTGGAAAGCCTGGAACGGGTTCGACAATGTCTCGATGAACGAGATGCCGTTGTTCAGGCTGACGGTCATCGCCGTGTTTGTGCTGAAGCCGATCTGGTTCACGTCGCCGCGGCGCTGGCCAAGAAAGCCGAAGAAGACGCCGTAGCCGCCGCGCAGCACGGTCTTGTCGGTGAGCTTGTAGGCAAAGCCGAGGCGCGGCATGTAGTTATTCTTCGGCGTCTTGTACAGCCCGCGGCCTTCTCCGTTGACGCCAGCGAAGAGCAAGCCGCCCCGGACGTTGAACTGGCTCGCCGGGACTTCGGGCGTCGGGTTGGCCGCGTATTTCGCTCTGGCCGCTGCTTCAATCGGCTGGATGGCGAAGTAGTCGAAGCCGGTCACGCTGCGGTTGAAACGTTCGGTCAGCGCCCCTTCGACTTCGTAGCGCAGGCCGAGGTTGATCGTCAGCTTCGGGGTGATCTTCCAATCATCCTGGAAGAAGACGCCGGTCGTTGTGGACTGCTCAGCGTAATTGGCCGGTTGATTGATCGTCGCCGAAGTCGGCAACCCCAGCAGGAACGCTGCGAAGGAGAAGCCAAGCGCGCTCGGCGTGCTGACGTTGTCGAGCGGCCCGCGCGTCCACGTGGTGTCGAAGTTGAACTGCCCCGTCTGGTTGTTGCCGAAAAACTTGTCCGTCTCGCGGTAGGAGCGGAACTCCACCCCGTACTTGAATGAATGCGCGCCCACCGTGTGGTTCATCGTGGAGATGAACGCGTGAGTGTCGGTCGGCCTCAATTCGCCGCCAACGCCTGTGCCCTGGTAGCCGGAAATTTCAAAGCGCGGGAAGCGCCGGATGTCTTCCGGGATCAGGCCGTTGTAGTAGGCGGGAAAGCCCAGGCTGGTCAGATCGAAGCCGCGATTTTCGGGATTGGAATTGGTTCCGCGAATGAAGCGGTTGTAGCCGTATCGCGTGTTCAAAACCATCGTCGAATTGATCAGCCAGACGTGATCAATCGCGCCTTGCCGTGATTTGAAGAGGAAGAACTCTCCGGTCGCGGCGTTGCGGTAATAGTTGTTGTAGTTGCTGTCGCGGTTGTACCAGCTCGCGCGGCCAAAGATGCGATGCTTTTCGTTGACCGCGTGATCTATGCGGATCGTGTTCGAGAGATACTCGATGCTCTCCGTCAGGTCGGGCTGCGCGAAGTTGCCCGTCCCGTCGGCGGCGCCTTTAGCCGTCGGTTTGGGCAGGTAAGTATCAACGAATTTTTTGGCGATTGGGTTGATCAGATTGGCTGGGATGATGTTGTCCTTGAACGGATCCGATTGAATGCGCCCGCCCGGCGCCGTGCGGCGCGTGAACGGATTGTGAAGCTGATAGGCCGGATTGACCGCCAGCAACTCCGAGAAGTCGCCGTTGCGCATCTTCTCGCTCGGAATGGTCGGCGTGCCGTTGTTGCGCGGACGCGCTTCGGGAATGCTCTCGACGCCGTAGGTGAAGAACGTCCTGCTGCGCCCGTTGTAAACCTTCGGCAGCCAGACCGGGCCGCCAACCGTTCCGCCCCACCGGGTGTAGTTGAACTCCGGCCTGGGAGTCCCATTGGCGTTGCCGAAAAAGTCGTTGGCGAACAGCCCCGGCGCCATCTTCGTCCAGGCCGCCGTGCCGTGAAATTGATTCGTTCCCGACTTGATGCTCAGGTTCGTCACGCCGCCTTCAGTGTTGCCAAAGCTGGCGTCGAAGGTCGCGGTCTGCACCTTGAACTCCTGGATCAAATCCTGCGGCGGAACGAACGAGGCGATGACTTCGTTGGCGTTGGCGGTCGAGGTGCTCGGCACGCCGTCAATCGTCACGTCGCTGCGATTGGCCAGCGTTCCGTTGATGGCGTAACCGACGATGTGCGTCGGCTCGAACGGGCGATCCAGCTTCGGATCGCGCGTGTAAGCCACGCCGCCCGCCAGACCGATCAGCTTGAACGGCTCGCCGTGCGGAATCGGCAATTCGGCCACACGCCGCGAGTCAACAACCGTTCCCATCGAACCGGAGGTCGTATTGAGCAACGGGACGTCGCTGCTGATCGTGACCGACTGATCCACCGTTCCGACCTCAAGCTCGATGTCAATCTGAAGACTGTCGTTGACCTGCAAAAGGACGCCGTCGCGCACGTAGCGTTTGAACCCGGACGCCTCGACCATTATCTGGTAAGTTCCGGGGATGAGATAAGGCGCCTGGTAGAACCCATCATCGTTGGTTCTCAACGTAGTGGATGTTCCCATCGCCACGTTAGTGACCTTCACCGTCGCGCCCAGGACCACGGCTTTATTCGTGTCCATGACTTTGCCGGTGATCGTGCCGCGCGCTTCCTGCGCCAGCGCAGTCGCCGCGGAAAACAGAACCAGAACTGTGAAAACAGCCAGGGGCAGTGTTTTCACTACTCTCGATGCCGCTGGTTTCATTTCATTCCTCCATGTGGATGGGAGAGCTACGGCTGCTTGCACGTCGCAGTTTCGCAGCTTACGAAGGGGTTTCACCGCCGAGTTAAAACATCCGCTGATGCGGCCTTCCTCAACGGCGCGTTGCAAATATCCCAGCAAAGCCTGAATTGATCGGTTGTATTTTGTTCTTCTGTTCTTCCCAGCGTTTGTTTGTGTCTCGTCAGAAGCGTCGCGGCAGGCTATTTCCGCGCGCTGCGCTTCGCCCGCCAGGCCGGGTAGTCTTTCTCCAGCAACTCGGCAGGCTCGCTCGTGTACCAGTTGTAGCCTGTGCGCCGCTCGTGCTCGATCTCAGCAAGGCTGTATTTGATGACGCCGTCACGCCCGCTGAAGATCGGGCGATTCGAGCCGATCTGGTAAAACCGCGCCCAGAGCGGCCCGGCTTTGACGTCCTCGATCACCACTCGGTCAAAACCATTCGGGAACGAAGCGTCAGGCTTCTCGACCAATTTGATTCCGGTGAGCTTCGACCGCTTGAACCACGCGATGGCCGATTCAATCGCTTCGACAATCTGCGCGTCGGGATGTTCAACGCCCATCAGGAAGCGCGCTACGCCAGCGCTTTCGCTGCCGCTGAGCGAGGCGTGTTCGTAACTGCGCGCGGGCGCGGGCGCAAGCGTGACTTCGTCGTGCTGAGCGCACCAGACCGTCAGCTTGCCGTTGACGACGATCTGCGTCTTCAGAACGCATTCGATCCCTTTGATCACGGCTTGCCCGGCTTTTGCGCGACGCGTTTGATCCACGAACAGATAAGCTCGACCTTTCCGCGCGACATCGCGCAGCAACTCCATCACGCCGATCATCGCGTCGTCGTTGTAGGTGATGCGTTTGTAATAGCCGGTCAATCGCGGGTAATACTGCGGCCATCCGCCGTTCTCGTATTGCGCTTTGAGCAGGTAATCGAGGCCTCGGATGAAACTCTCTTTGAAGCGCGGCTGTTTCGTCGCGTTGAAGACTCTGGCCAGATAGGCCATCTGCGTGTAGGTCGCGCCGTTGTCAATCAGCGAATCATCCTTGCTCTTCTGCCTGGCGATTTCAGCTTTGTCCTGTTTGCTCAAAACGACGGCCATATCAATGTTCTTCGGCCATCCGCCGCTCTCGCGCTGATAAAGCAGAACGTTGTCGGCGATGCGCGTGGCCTCGTCGCCCGCGTACCACTCGGGCTTCTGTTTCAGGCAATCTTTCCAGGAGATGAAATGAGCGTCTGGTCCGGGAGAAACCCGCTCGGCGCGCGTCAACGTAACCGGCCCGATCAGGTTCGTGATGAACAAAGAAAGCGGCGCCGACAGCGCCAGGGCCAGCGCCAACGCGCGTGATAATTTGTCCTTTCCCGTCTTCACCAACTTCCTCCGTTCGGATTCGTTGACGCGCCGCTATCCTGTTTCAGGAAGTCCTCGCGCAAAGGCGTGAAGATGTCTATCAGCACGACTTCTTCATCGAGCATCGTCGCGCCGTGCCAGCAGCCGGAAGGAAAGTGCAGCACGTCGCCCGCCTGCGCGATCCGCTCGTCGCTCCCGATGACGAAACGCACGCGGCCACGCTCGATCATCGTGATCTGTTCGTGCGGATGATCGTGAGCCGGGGTGACGACGTGCGGCGCGAATCGCAATCGGCAAACCATCAATCGCTCGCCCACGATCATCTGGCGAGTTATTCCTTCGTCGAGTTCCTCGATCGGGACGCTCTCCCAATCCCAATGTTTCGCCGGTGTCTTTGGATTCGTATTCGTGTCTGATCTCATGCCCAGCTTTCTTCAGGCGATTGGAGGCGCGGCGAACGCCGGCGCCGTCACCAGCGCAGCCGCCCCGCGCAATCGCGGTTGATCTTCCAGAGAGACGACTCGGATTTCTGTTTTAGCCGCGTCGGGCGACAACGCCCGTTCGGCCAACGCGGCGCGCACATCCGGCTCGATCAAATCCCAGGCCGCAATGATTTCGCCGCCGATGTAAATTCGCGCAGGGTCAACGGCGTTGACGATTGAAGCCAGACCGAGTCCCAGATAGCGCGCCGTCGCTTCGATTGCGGCGACTGCTTTGGCGTCACCGGCCCGCGCTCTGACGATCAAATCCTCGATGGTGAATGTGGCGGCCTCGGCGGCGGCGGGTTTCGCCTCGCGCAGGTTCCTGCCGAAATACCGCGACAGCGTCGCCAGATTTGAAATGTAAGCTTCCCAGCATCCGGTCGCGCCACAGGGGCAGCGCGGGCCGTCAATGCTCAAGGGAACGTGACCGAACTCTCCGGCGATGTTGTGCCGCCCGCGCAGGATTTCGCCATTCACGACAATGCCAACGCCGATGCCGTCCGAGACGCTGACAAAGACCACATCGCCCGTCGCAGCCGCGTCGCCGCGCGCCGCCCAGATTTGCGCCAGCGCGCACGCCTTGCCGGAGTTTTCGACATGAACCGGCAAGCCTGTCGCCGAGGCGAGCGATTCACGAATCTCGACATCGCGCCAGCCCAGCGTCGGAGCGTGAATGACGCGGCTCGTGGCGCGATCAACCATTCCCGGCACGACCACGCCGACGCCCTTGCACTCGCCGACCTCTTTGTGCTCGGACAAAACTTTTTTGATCCGCTTGCTCAATTCAGCCACCAGCCGTTTAGGGTCCCGATCAGTCGGGAAACCGCTCGTGGCGACCAACTGCCTGCCGATCAGGTCCGTCACCATCAGCGACGTGCGCGTGACGCGAATGTCCACCGCCACCACGCATCGTTCCCGCGAATCAATGTAAAGAAACGTCGGCTTGCGTCCGCGATGGCTCTCGCCGGTCGCCCCCTCGAAGATCAACCCCTCGGCCAGCAGGTCGTTAACGATCAGACTGACCGCTCCTCGGCGCACGCCCATGATCCGCGCCAGATCGGCGCGCGAGATTGGCTGATGCGTCCGCACCAGATTCAGCGCGATCTGCCGGTTGATCTCGCGCGAGGTACCGCGCGTGGCCACATGAAAATTGTTTGGATTTATTTTGCGCATGAACCGTTCTTTGTCTCTTATTACGACAAATGAAGCGATTGAATGCCGTTTTGAGAAACGATTGCGCGCGCCAGCCTCGATAAGCGAAAAACAGGCAAAAAAAGCGCTGGCTATCTCGCGCGGCGTTTCACTTGTTTTCGGCCTGAAATTTCGTAAAATCTCGGCTACCGCAACGCGGACTGAAACCGCCAGGAAGTTAAAACGTCAGAAACTCTCGCTTGCGGCTCTCGCAAGCAGTAAGCTTCAACCGTTAAAGTAAAAGCTATTGTCTAAACTTGGGACAATATAGCCGAAGGCGGATCAATGTTTCAATAACTTTGCGGCATTTTCCGGCTCCGGCTGAAAAAGATTCAGCGATAAGGAAAAGACACATGAAACAGATCAGCAGAAGAGATTTCACCAGAACCAGCGTCGCGGCGGGCGCCAGCGCTGCCTTGAGCAGGATGCGTATTCTCGGCGCGAACGACCGCATCAACATCGGCATCATCGGTCCCGGCGACCGTGGGATGCAGATATGGCCGATCTTCCTGAAACAACCGGATGTCGCGCCGGTCGCGGTCTGCGACGTTTACCAGCCGTATCTGAGCCGAGCCGCCGCCGCCTGCAACACCAAGGTCGCGACTCACGAAGATTTCCGCCGCCTGCTGGACATAAAGGAGATTGACGCGGTGGTCGTCGCCACGCCTGATCATTGGCACGCGCTGCCGACGATCATGGCCTGTCAGGCGGGCAAGGATGTTTATTGCGAAAAACCGCTCTCGCTGACGGTCGTCGAAGGCCGAAAGATGGTCGAGGCCGCGCGCAAACATAACCGCGTTGTGCAAACCGGCAGCCAGCAACGCTCCGGCCCGCATTATCAGCAAGCCGTCAAACTGATTCAGGAAGGCGGTATCGGCGCGGTTCACAAGATCAGCGCCGGTTTCACTCGAAACGCAATGCCCGGCTTCAAGCACGAAGAGATACTGAGCAAGGAACTGCCGAAGGAACTCAACTGGGATATGTGGCTGGGGCCTGCGCCTTATGTTCCCTACGACCCATTCCGCTGCCTTTACCACTTCCGCTGGTTCTGGGACTATTCCGGCGGGCAAATGACCAACTGGGGGGCGCACAACCTTGACATCGCGCGCTGGGCTTTGAACGCTAAATCCCCGACAGCCGTCTCAGGCTTCGGCGGACGTTACGAAATCAAGGACGGCGGCCAGACTCCCGACGTTCAAGAGGTGCTTTACAACTTTAACGGCTGCGTCGTCTCGTGGTCGGGCCGCGAAGTCAACCGTACGCGCGACGAATACCTGGTCTTCCACGGCGCCAAAGGCACGCTCAGCATTATGCGCAACGGATTCACCATTGCGCCCGAAATCTGGCGCAAGAAAGAGCAGCCCGAGATCGAGCCGATGCAGATGAAGGGCAACGGTGGTGAGTCGCAGGTCCTGCACATCCGCAACTTCCTCGATTGCGTGAAGAGCCGCCAGCGCCCCATCGCCGATGTCGAAGAAGGCCATCTGACGGCAGTGATGTGCCACCTTGGCAATATCGCCACGCGGCTTCAGCGTTCGTTGAAATGGAATGGCGAGAAGGAAGAGATCGCGGGCGACAAGGAAGCGGCCCAGATGCTGTCGCGGCCTTACCGCAAGCCGTGGAAATTGGAGTAGCTGGATAAAGTTATCAAACCACGGGGAAATGGGGATCACGGGAAAGACAAAGCAGCAAAGCTTGCGCCTTCCCCGTGATCCCCGTTTCCCCGTGGTTGATCTGTTTTACGCGGCTATCAGCTTTCCGGCGTGAAGCCGAGCACGATGTCGAACCGGGCCGTCAGTTCGCCGATGCTCGACTGTTTGATCGGCATGAAATCAACCATGACAGCCTCGTAAGCCTTTGGATCACGAATCGCCTTCAAGACGCCGTCATTCTTATTGCCCGGATGGCCCTTGATGTAGCACTGGGTGGTGAACTTCTCGCGGCCCTTCATTTTCACAGCGAAGTGAATGTGCGGCGTGCGTCCGGGGTACGGAACGGGTTTGATGGTGCGGAAAAGATATTCGCCGGTCGAACCTGTCAGGAAGCGTCCGAAGCCCTGGAAGTTCCCGTCCCGTTTGTCAGCGTTGACGGTCCCAGTGTGCAGATAAGCCCCGTTATTGTCGCACTGCCAGATTTCGACGAAAGCGTTGCGCACCGGCTGGCCTTTGATGTCGAGGATGCGTCCGCTCAAATAAGTGACTGCTCCCACAGCGGGAGTGATCGAGTCGTTGATGACCAGCAGATCGTTGTCGGTGTCGAGCGGCATCTTGTTCGGGTAGAATGGCCCTTCGGTCTGACGCGGCGTCTGGATCAGCTTCTGGGCAAAAACGCCGGGCGTGAACAGATCGCCGGTTCCGATAGCTCCGATTGCGCCAGCGGCCCCGCTCAGAAAATGTCGTCGCGTCCAAAACAGATTGTTGTTCATGGATCAGAGTCTCCTTTGGTTGAGAAATGTACGCATACCCCCGGCGTCCGTGTCTTGCGGTCTTACCGGCGTCAGGAGAAAGATAGAAGATGCGGCGCTACGATGGAAAAGGAAAACGAGATGATGGCGGAGAGTGAGGGATTCGAAACCCCCAGCCCCCTATAAACCGTTACGACAACACGCATTACTATGAAAACTCATCAGTTACAGGGGATATATGCCTGTCTATAAAGTCTCTCCAGCCCTTAAAAATCTATACTGTGCTCAATGGAAATAGACACCAAACAGACACCAAAAGCAAATTTTTTATCTAGAGCGTGTTATTTATTTTGAGACCAGTATTTCCTGCACATCATTGTGACAATACTGTGGACATTTTTCTGATCGTGATGAAATGAAACGAGCCGTTTGGCAGACTGAAGGTGTGTTCCAAAACTCCTTCAATCGCCGCACGGCCCGTGACCGTAGTCACGGGTACCTTAAATCAGTTCCCGGGACTCGCCAAGCCGCAGCGCAAATTTGTCGCCGCACTGCTCGCGACCATCCTGGCGCTACGAGGGCGTGTCAACTACCGGAATCTGGCGCGCTATGGCGGCTACTCCGAGCGCACTTACGCGCGCCAGTTCCAGCGCGGTTTTCCGTGGCTCGAGTTTCACGCCAAAACGCTTCAAGCCGCTGTGCCGCCGACGCACGAACTGATCGCGGCGCAGGATCCTTCGTTCATTCCCAAGAGCGGCAAGAAGACTTACGGACTCGACAAGTTCTACAACGGCTCGGCCAGCCAGCCCGAGCGTGGGTTGGAGATCAGCGCCCTGGCGGTAGTCGATGTGACGCAAAAGGGCGCTTACATCGCCGCCGTCGAGCAAACGCCTCCGACGCCGGAATTGAAAAAAGCACAGGCCGATGCCACCAGACTCAGTAGTCCCCAAATTGGCCGGTGCGGCCCGTAAGGTTTGAAATAAAATGGCTTGTTCGATTCCTTGTGAATTTCACAATAAAGGAGGAACAAGCCATGTATACGAGTAATGATAAACCTGCGAATAATGATAAGCCCAAACTCAATGATGAAAAAGTCCTGCGCCAGGTCAAAGAGACACTGGAAATATTTCTGCCGCTGGAAGCTGATGGGTATTGCGTCACCAGCGACACGCTCTATGACATCTTGATTGGAATTGCGGTCAACCGCGGGACAACCGAGTCGGTTTGCGCGGAATTGGCTGGCGCCCCTGATCCCGAAACCATTCGCTGCTACTTCAGGGAGCAATTTACAGTTGAACAGTTGCCGGAATTGCAGTGGAGCATTAATGCTGGCTTGGCCACTCACTGGCCGAAGAAATTGCGACGTAGTGGCCCAATTGAAGTCGCCTTCGATTTTCACGACCGCCCTTACTACGGCAAGCAGGAACAAGAGAAAGCCTTGTGGGTGCGTGGCGAAGCCAAAGATGGAACGACTCGTTTCTATCGGGTCGCGACGGCTTACGCCATCCTCCACGGGCAGCGAGTGACCCTGGCGATTCGATTCGCGCTGCCGGGGGATCAACCAGTGGAAGTGGTCAGGGACTTGCGGCAAATGCTGCTGCTGCGGGGGCTGCGGATCGGCGCGCTCTATCTCGACAAAGGTTTTTCCGGCGTTCCTGTGCTCAAGTATTTGCGCCGTTGCCAACAACCCTCTTTGATCGCCTGTCCGATCAGGGGCAAAAAAGGCGGAACCAGAGCTTTGTGTCGAGGGCGAGCGAGTTATCGCACCGAGTACACCTTCAATGAAGGCAAGGAGGATGAGTTCACGGCGCGGCTGGCCGTCTGCCGTGTTTTCACCACGTCTCGGCGCACCAAACGTGGCAAGCGCCGCGCGGAGTGGTTGCTGTTCATAATGATCGCTCTGGATTGGAGGCCGGAACGATGTCGGCTGCGATACCGCAAAAGATTCGGGATCGAGACGAGCTATCGGTTGGGCAATAAACAATTGGGCTGGACGACTTCGCCCAATCCCGCGTATCGCTTTGTGTTGATCGGTCTGGGATTTTTGCTGCTCAACGTGTGGGGGCATCTGTGTTGGCTCTACACGCAAGTGGCGCGTCGAGGGCGGCGCGCCTTTGCCACATTTTTGTTTCGCCAAACGCGTTTTCTCAACTTTTTGAAACACGCTTTAGAACGCATCTATGACACGGTCAATGAAATCAGAGCGCCAGCGCCGCTATTATGACGGAATGGCGCCGGAATTTTGGGACTACTGAGACTCGATCAGGCGATTAAACAAATGCAGACGGCGCGCCCGCACTTGCCGCAGGCGCTCAGCTACTTGGCCGCCGACGGCTGGTACGCGAAGAAGAAGTACGTTGACGCGGTCCTCGCGGAAGGCTTGCATCTGGTCACCAAGCTGCGCGTTGACGCCAATATGCGTTTCCGCTACACGGGAGAGCGCACAGGCAAACAGGGACGCCCGAAAACCTACGACGGCAAAGTTGACTGGCAAGACCTGAGCCGCTTTGACAAAGTTGACCTGTCGAGCTTCGCGCCGGAGGTGGAGCCTGGCATCGAGGTCTACACCGCCGAGTTGTATCACGTGACGCTCAAACATTGGTTGCGCACCGTTGTCCTGGTCTGGCATACGGCGAGCGGCGAGCGGCGTCACGCCATCCTGGCGACGACCGACTTGGAGGCGACGGCGGCGGATGTGTTGCGGATTTACCAGGCCAGATTTCAACTCGAATTCCTGTTTCGCGATGGGAAGCAACAGGCTGGCCTGACCGAATGCCAGGCGCGGAACAAAGAGGCGCTGGATTTCCACTTCAACGCCACGCTGGCGACGGTCAGCGCGGCGAGAGCGGCGACAGTCGCAGCGCACACGGGCGATGATCCGTTCGTCTTTTCAATGGCGACACAGAAACAGATCGCTTTCAATGAGCATTTTATGGCGGAGATTTCCGCCAAGTACGGTTATGACCTGAGTTGCTGGAAAAACCATCCGGCTTATGAAGAACTCAGGACTTACGGGGCATTAGCCGCCTGATTTATGTCCACACTGTTGTGTGATAGTGAACGCTGAAATAGTTGCTTCCATAGAGCCACGCTCAGCCGAACGTGGAAACTCGACCAGTGCTTCCGCGTCCTGCATTCGGGCCAGGGCTTCAATGGAGCCACGTCAGCTATTCACATTGAGCGCCCGTTTCACCTGTGATACATTTTGCGCGTTTCAAACAGTCGGATGCGCCCCGAATGATTTAAGCGATTCAGAGGTTACCCGTGGTTGCGATATTCACTCCCGCCATAACTGAAAATCAGATCGTAAATGACGGGCAATACTCCGGCTTCCCTTCTCCCGCCGATGATTACCTGCGCCGTCAGCTCGACCTGAACGACCATCTTGTCCCCCACCCGACCTCGACCTTCTTTCTGGAAATGATTGGCGAGTCCGCGGCCGAAGACCGCATTTTTGGCGGCGACATCATCGTCGTTGACCGCGCCGTGGAATGCTGCGATGGGAATCTGGTCTTGGCGGTCATCGGCGGTGAATTCGCGATCCGCCGATTGAAAGCGCGTGACGGGCGTTTGTGGCTCTGCTCTTCCGACCAGAGTCAGGAAGACATTCCCTTGACCGAAGATTGCGAGATATGGGGCAAGGTGATGTGGTCCCTCACTAAACACTGATATGAAGGCCATAGCCCTGATTGACGCGAATAATTTTTACGTCTCCTGCGAGCGCGTCTTCGCACCGCGTCTTCGTGGCAAACCTGCCATTGTACTCTCGAACAACGACGGCTGTGTCGTCGCGCGGTCGAACGAGGCCAAGGCGCTGGGGATCGGGATGGCCACACCGTTCTTCAAAGTGCAAGGCATCGTGGAGCGGCACAGCGTCCATGCGCTTTCCAGCAACTACGAACTGTACGGCGACATGTCCCACAGGATGATGGACGTGCTGGAAGATTGCTCACCCGATGTCGAGCGGTACTCGATTGACGAAGCGTTCATTACTCTCGAAGCCCCTGATTTGGATTCTCTCGAAAGGCTCGGCGGCGAGGCCAGGGGGCGGATCTACCGCCATGTCGGGATTCCAGTTTCGGTTGGTATCGCACCAACGAAAACGCTGGCGAAGGTGGCAGGCCATTACGCGAAGGTCTGGCCTGAGCTTGACGGCGTGTTCACCCTGACGGAGCCGTCCGTCCAGAGGACGATTTTAAAGCGAACGCCGGTCGAAGAAGTCTGGGGAGTCGGATGGAGGTGGGCGGCCAAGCTGAAGGCGTGCGGCGTCTCGACGGCGCTCGATCTTCGTAATGCCGACGACGGATGGATTCGGTCCAGAATGTCGGTCGTTGGGCTGCGAATCGCGCACGAACTGCGCGGCGTTCAATGCCACACGCTCGACACCTGCCCGTCTTCACGGCGTAGTATTCACTCCACGCGTTCTTTCGGCGAGATGGTCGAGTCGAAAGACGACCTCAGAGCAGCGGTCAGTTTGTTCGTCGCCCGCGCGTCCGAAAAGCTGCGGCGCGAAAGGATGGTGGCGGGGGCGGTCACCGTCTTCGTCCGGACGAACAGGTTTAAGCAGGAAGACAGCCAGTACTCGGGGTCCGCTACGCTCCACCTGGCGCCCCTGACGAACCTCACCCCGGAAATTCAGGCCGTGGCGTTCAAGGCGCTGGAAGCCCTTTACCGAAAAGGCTACCACTACAAGAAGGCGGGCGTGATGCTGTCCGACCTGTCGCCGGAGCAGACGGCGTCACAGCCGCTGTGGAATACAGAGAAGCAGGAGAGGATTCGCGACCTGATGTTCAGAGTTGACAGGCTGAACCAGCGCTTCGGCAGAGAGACCGTCCAGTTCGGGATGTTCGCCACCGACGGGAAATGGAAGATGAAACTCTCCGCCCGCTCGCCGCGATACACCACGAGGTGGGATGAACTGCCGAAGGTCTGCTCTTAAAAAACGCGCCCCTCCTGGATCAACTAGTCGGGGTTCCCGGAGGTCAGCCGATCAAGCCTTTCAACCATCCTGCGAATTCGCGCAGTCTCTCCATTGATTCGGGGGTCGGTCTGGTGCCCGAATTGGTGGACGCGAGCAATGAGAGCGCGTAATCCGCTACCTCGCGGAATTCATCCCTACGCCCGGCGGAGAGCAGCCTGTTCAGCGATGCTTTCAATTCGGCCAAATGCTCCTGCCCGGTCTCGCTCCCACCGTTCCACAAGGCTTTGCTCAATACCAGATCAACCGCCCGGTGATAACCATCCAAGCCAATCCGCTTTCCGCCGCCGGCCGCCGCCTCGATCAACATCTTTTCCCGCAACCCTTCGTTCCCCAGAGCCTCCGCCATCAACAATTCCACGAGTCTCTCGGGGCGTTGCGATCCTAGCCATATCTCCACATCGTCGAGCGAAACCTCGCCGTTCACCTCTGCACGGGATTGCCTATCCAAATACGCCAGCCCGGCTGCCACGCAATGTTTACAGCAACGTCCGCCATCTCCCGCCGGACAGTTACAGTCATAAACGATATCCGAACCGTTGCGGCGCAGCGTTACCCGATACCGTCTTGCCCCGTGAACAACGGCTGTTACGGTGCCTCCGTATTCCGCCAGCGACAACACCTGCCCCAATGAATGATATTCATCCCCCCGCCTAAAGACCGCCTCGCCGGCGGCTTCAAGCAAGCCATCGCGCGTCAACGCCCGTGCGCCAGCCGCTTTGCTCCCGCTTTTTGAATTCTGCCTTTCGATCTTCGTCCCCCGCTCAAAGCGCCCTGATCATTCCGAACCCTTTCGAGTTGGCCTCGCCAAGCCCCGCCTCCCACGCGAGCCGGATCAGCCGCGGATCGCCGGAGAGCGCGAACCGGCCCATATAACATTTGTGATTCGTGCCTTTGTATTGAACCAACTGCGACCGGGGCGTTTCGATGAACCGGAACTCAAGATCTCCGTCTTCAGGCTCATCGCCCACCAGCGCCCGATACTTCTCGCGCAGGTTCGCAACCACACGCGACGCGAACCTGCCGTCTTCGGCACGCACGTGATGCTTGATCCGCCGTCCGTCGGCGCCGGTCTCGTCGACAGAGACGAAGATGGGCGAAATCGTCTCGCCGCGCATTCCACGGTCAATCGGCGGAGCCTCGGCGATGTCTATCCCGGCCACGATGAAAGTAGCTTGCGATTGCTGATCTCCGATCGTCACCTGCCGGTCCATCATCAGACTTTCGGCTACGGCCCCCACCATTTCGTCGATCGGGGAGCCTATCTGCCAAGTAACCAGCGAATCGTTCAACCGTATCCGGTCACCGACAATCCGCTTGTTCCGCTGCGCCAGCCGGGAAAAGACAAAGAACTTAAACCTCTTGTAAGAGACCCTCGGCTCCCCGACTCCTTCGGACGTAGCGCCGCCCTCAAAATCGGCAGCAAATCCTTCCTCGTGCAGAAACGCGGCGTAATTCGGCGCGACCGAAGCTATCAAATGATAGACGACGGAAGCCAGCGGATAGTTATCAACCGGCATTTCGGAAGTCTCTGTGACAGGCTGAAGATGAATAAGTAATCGCATTGATCTACCTTCAATCCCACGCTGGTTCGATCTACCTCGGCAACGCGCCGGATTCGACTCTCTCGACGGAGACGATCTCGAGTTTCAATCCCACGCTGGTTCGATCTACCTCGGCAACTCACCACCGCTAACTTGCGCGTAAACGCTCATCGTTTCAATCCCACGCTGGTTCGATCTACCTCGGCAACGTATGTCTGGCTATTGACCGAGCAAGGCGGTAGCAACTCGTTTCAATCCCACGCTGGTTCGATCTACCTCGGCAACGCGTCGCTGTTGGTTTTTCTAATTGAACTGGAACGTGTTTCAATCCCACGCTGGTTCGATCTACCTCGGCAACGGGTGAATCGCCACGACCCACCGCGGAGTTATGGTTTCAATCCCACGCTGGTTCGATCTACCTCGGCAACCCTTCCCTGGGGTGCGGCGGACGGCGAAGGTGTGTTTCAATCCCACGCTGGTTCGATCTACCTCGGCAACAAAATCACTGCCTCGCTCTAACGCCAGGCAACCAGTTTCAATCCCACGCTGGTTCGATCTACCTCGGCAACCCCCTTGGGGGAAAGTTCCG
>WBZO01001749.1_pt1 | contig 31977 bp, 31 predicted proteins | sample 5204261 | NCBI WGS metagenome assembly WBZO01 (sample SAMN12412400, study PRJNA552823) | activated sludge metagenome | isolation source: activated sludge from anammox sidestream of wastewater treatment plant... | place: USA: North Carolina | collected 2017-09
CGGGCGGCACTGTGCATCGATGGACGTTTGTGGCAAAGTCGAAAAACGGACCGGCAATCCGGTCCGCGGTATTGCATTTCCCGGTTTGCTCGCTCAGGTGTCCCTCGAAATGCAATGAGTCCAACGGTCCGAGGAACGAGTTTCGATGGGAACCAAGATCTACGTGGGCAACCTGCCGTGGCGTGCGACCGATGCGCAGCTGTCGCAGCTGTTCGGCAATCACGGTGAAGTCATCGACGCCAAGATCGTCACCGATCGCGAAACCGGCCGCTCGCGCGGCTTCGGTTTCGTCACGATGGCTTCCGACGAGGCTGCACAGGCCGCCATCCGCGCCCTGAACGGCTATTCGCTCGAAGGCCGCAGCCTGGTGGTCAACGAGGCGCGCGAGCAGTCCGGCGGCGGCGGTGGCGGCTTCGGCCGCGGCGGCGGTGGCGGGGGCTACGGCGGTGGCCGCGGAGGCGGCGGCGGCGGCTACGGCGGAGGTGGTGGCGGCGGTGGCCGCGGAGGCGGCTACGGCGGCGGCGGTGGTGGCGGCTACGGTGGTGGCGGCGGCGGCGGCTACGGCGGCGACCGCGAAGGCGGTGGCGGCCGCGGCGGCCAGCGACGCGCCCGCCAGTTCGGCCAGTAGAGCCGTCTTCCTCTATCCTGTCCTCATCGCTTCGCGCCGGTACTGCCGGCGCGAAGCGTTTCTGCCGGACAACACTCCCCGGGGGTAGGACGCGCCTCCCCCTCGATGGCTATAGACGGGTCGATCCGGACTGCGCCCAATACGCACGAGTGCCTGAGACAGGCATTCGCCCACTGTTCCCGCCGAGGAGGAAGACCCGATGAAGCACCAGGTGACCCGTGCCATTCCCGCGCTCGCCGCGCTGCTGCTCGCCGGATGCGCAGCTGCGCCGAGCGAGCCGGTTGCCGCGCCACCCGGCTATCTTGACCAGGCGCGCAACCTCGCGGCCACGGTGCCCGCCAACCTGCTCGCCGTGCTCACCGACGAGTTGAACCGCAGCGGGGCCGCCGGCGCGATCGAGGTCTGTCGCGAGAAGGCGCCGCAGATGGCGCGCGCGGCCTCCGAGCGCTCGGGCTGGAACGTGCGCCGTGCGAGCCTGCGCAACCGCAATCCGAAAGGCGTGCCCGATGCCTGGGAGCGTGCCGCGCTCGAGCGCTTCGATGCGCAGGCGGCCGCCGGCGCGGCACCCCTGCCCACGCAGCCGCTGTGCGTGCAGTGCCACGGCAGCGCCGACAAGCTGAGCGAGCCGGTGAAGCAGAAGCTGCGCGCGCTGTATCCGGCCGACCGCGCGACCGGCTACGAGCCCGGGCAGATCCGCGGGGCGCTGTTCCTGAAGAAACCGATCTGAGCTTGCGCAGCAGGCGGGCGGCATTGCCGCCCGGCCCCTGCTGCCGTCGCGCGAAGGCCCGGGGCAGGGCCTGTCTCACATGCCCGCGTAGTTCGGCCCGCCGCCGCCCTCGGGTGTGACCCAGACGATGTTCTGGGTCGGATCCTTGATGTCGCAGGTCTTGCAGTGCACGCAGTTCTGCGCATTGATCTGCAGGCGCTCGGCTCCGTCGTCGTCGCGCACGAACTCGTAGACGCCGGCCGGGCAATAGCGCTGCTCGGGCCCGGCATAGCGCGCCAGGTTCACCGCCACCGGTACCGACGGATCCTTCAGCGTGAGGTGGATCGGCTGGTTCTCCTCGTGGTTGGTGTTCGAGATGAACACCGACGAGAGCCGGTCGAAGCTGAGCTTGCCGTCGGGCTTCGGATAGCTGATCGGCTGGCACTCGGCCGCGGGCAGCAGGTACTCGTGGTCGGGCTTCGTCGTGTGCAGCGTGAACGGCGCCTTGCCGCGGAACACCACCTGGTCGATGCCCACCAGCAGCGTGCCGAGCCACAGGCCCTTGCCCATCGCCGGCTTGAAGTTGCGCGCGCGGTGCAGTTCGTCGTGCAGCCACGAGGCGCGGAACGCTTCGGCGTAGCCGACGAGCTCGTCGCCCGAGCGACCCGCGGCCAGCGCCTCGTAGGCGGCCTCGGCGGCGAGCATGCCGGTCTTGATCGCCGCGTGGCTGCCCTTGATTCGCGAGGCGTTCAGGAAGCCGGCGTCGCAGCCCAGCAGGCAGCCGCCGGGGAACACGAACTTCGGCAGCGAGTTCAGGCCGCCGGCCGTGATCGCGCGCGCGCCGTAGGCCAGCCGCTTGCCGCCTTCGAGGAAGGCGCGGATCGCCGGGTGCGTCTTGTAGCGCTGGAACTCTTCGTACGGCGACAGGTACGGATTGCGGTAGTTCAGGCCCACCACGTAACCGATCGCCACCTTGTTGTCGCCGAGGTGGTACAGGAACGAGCCGCCGTAGGTGGCGTTGTCCAGCGGCCAGCCCGCGGTGTGGATCACCAGCCCGGGTTTCGATTTCGACGCATCGATCTCCCAGAGTTCCTTCAGGCCGATGCCGTAGCTCTGCGGATCGCGGCCGGCGTCGAGCGCGAATTTCCCGATCAGCTGCTTGCCCAGGTGTCCGCGCGAGCCCTCGGCGAAGAAGGTGTACTTCGCGTGCAACTCCATGCCCGGCTGGAAGCTGTCGGTGGGCTGCCCGTCGCGGCCGATGCCCATGTTGCCGGTGGCCACGCCCTTGACCGAGCCGTCGTCGCGGTAGAGCACCTCGGCGGCGGCGAAGCCGGGAAAGATCTCCACGCCCAGCGCTTCGGCCTGCTCGCCCAGCCAGCGCACCACGTTGCCCAGGCGCACCACGTAGTTGCCGTGGTTCGTGAAGCACGCGGGCAGCATCCAGTTCGGCACCTGGCGTGCGCCCGTTTCGGACAGGAACAGGAAGCGGTCTTCGCTCACTTCGGTGTCGAGCGGCGCGCCGCGCTCGCGCCAGTCGGGCAGCAACTCGTCGATGGCGCGCGGATCCATGACGGCGCCCGACAGGATGTGCGCGCCGATCTCCGAGCCTTTCTCGATGACGCACACGCCGATCTCGTTGCCTTTCTCGGCGGCGAGCTGTTTCAGACGGATCGCGGCTGCGAGGCCGGCGGGCCCGCCGCCGACGATCACGACGTCGAATTCCATCGATTCGCGCTCAATGTCCATGAAATGGGCTCTCCGGATGTCCTTGACGAAGCGTGCAGCGGCCACGATTGTCCCGGAAAGCGGCAATCGCGCGCAAATGGGGCGCGGCACGGCGAGGCGCGTGGCGCGGGGTGCCCGACCTCGCGCGCGGGCGGCGCGTGGCGTCGCATCGGCTAACATCGTGGCCGAGTTGTCCTCGCACAGGAGATTCCATCGTGCCCACCCGCTTCGACCTCGACGGCAAGACCGCGCTCGTCACCGGTGCCTCCAGCGGGCTGGGCGCGCGCTTCGCGCGCGTGCTCGCCGACAACGGCGCCCAGGTGGTGCTCGCCTCGCGACGCGTGGAGCGGCTGAAGGAACTGCGCGCCGAGATCGAGGCGGCCGGCGGCGACGCGCACGTCGTGGCGCTCGACGTCACCGATCCGGCGAGCATCCGGGCCGCGATCGAACAGGCCGAGAACGACGCCGGCCCGATCGACATCCTGGTGAACAACTCGGGTGTGAGCACGACGCAGCGGCTCGTCGACGTGAAGCCCGAAGACTTCGACTTCGTCTTCGGCACCAACACGCGCGGCGCATTCTTCGTCGCGCAGGAAGTCGGTCGCCGGATGATCGCGCGCGCCAGGGTCGACCCGGCGCGCCAGGCGCGCATCGTCAACATCGCGTCGATGGCGGCGCTGCGCGTGCTCGCGCAGATCGGCGTCTATTGCATGAGCAAGGCCGCGGTGGTGCAGATGACGAAGGCGATGGCGCTCGAGTGGGGACGCTACAACATCAACGTCAACGCGATCTGCCCCGGTTACATCGAGACCGAGATCAACGCACACCACTGGCAGACCGAAGCCGGCCAGAAGCTGATCCAGATGCTGCCGCGCCGGCGCGTCGGCAAGCCCGAGGATCTCGACGGCGTGCTGCTGCTGCTCGCATCCGAGCGGTCGAGCTTCGTCAACGGCGCGGTGATCGCGGCCGACGACGGGTTCGGGGTATAGCGGCGCAGCGGTGCAGGGCGCCGCCGCATACGGCGGCGCAACCGCCGGTGCAGCCGGCGACTCGATCGGCGTGCCGCTGGCTGCTACGCGCCGCCGAGCCGCCGGCGGATGCCTTCGCGGATGTGGCGCACGCCGAGCGCCACCGCGATCGCGATCGGCACGATCGCCAGTCCGGTGGCCAGTTCCGGGTCGACCGGCCAGCCGATCGCCTTCATCGCCCCGAACAGATAGTGGACGATACCGGCGCCGTAGTAGGTGATCGCCGCTACCGACAGTCCTTCGACCGTCTGCTGCAGGTGCAGCTGCAGCCGGGCGCGCCGGTTCATCGTCGCAAGCAGCTCCTGGTTGTGCCGTTCGCGCTCGATCTCGACGCGGGTGCGCAGCAGCGCGCTGGCGCGCGCGATGCGCTCGGCGACCGATTCGACGCGTCGCCCGACGCTCTCGCAGTACGCCATGGCGGGATCGAAGCGGCGCTCGAGGAACGCGGTGAGCGTCTGCAGGCCGGGCAGCCGCTGCTGGCGCAGCTCGGTGCCGCGCTGGCGCACCAGCGAGTGGTAGGCGCGCGCCGCGCCGAAGCGAAAGCCCACCGAGGCGGCGATCCGCTCGACCGTGCCGGCGAGCCGGCTCACTTCGCCGAGCAGCGCCGGCTCCTCCTGCACCGGAGCGGTCTCCAGCCTGCCGACCAGCGCGCCGAGCGAGGCTTCGAGCTGGTCGAGCTCGGCGGCGCTGGTGCGCGCCAGCGGGAAGGCGAGCATCGCCATCATCCGGTAGACCTCGACCTCGATCAGGCGCTGCACCACGCGGCCGGCGTAGGCGGGGCTGAGCGAACGATCGACGACCAGCACGCGGGTGAAGCCGCGCTCGTCGACGCGAAAGTCGGTGAACGCGCAGGCCGCTCCGTCGGCGATCGACGCGCCGGCGAGTTCGCTCGCGCCGAATGCGGCGGCTGCGCCGGCCAGATCGTCGGGCATCTCGCGTGCCGGCAGCAGTGCAACGTGGACCGCGGCGATCAGCAGCCCGGGCAGCGTGTCGAGCCAACCCTCGGGCAGCGCGTCGATCGCGGGGCGCGCGAACGGCGTGCGCGCGTCGCCGCCATCGCAGTAGACGGTGTAGTCGTCGAATTCGCCGTGGCGCTCGCGCTTGAGCCGAAATGCGCCGAAGTCGGCGAAGCAGTGTCCGTCGCGGGTGTCGGGCGGGGCGACGCCGGCGGTCGCGCACAGCCGCGTGAGCGGATCGTCGGCCGTGCGGTCCTCGATGCGCGCCGGACGCAGCAGCGCGATGTGCGACACTCGCTGCGGCGTCGCCAGCGGCTGGCGGGGCCGCGCATGGATTTCGTTCTGCAGCGCGTCCCGGTCGGGATGGGCGATCATGATCAGGCGGTGCCGTGGCGGTCGAGCCGGCCGCGGGCGCCGGTCGATGGACGAGGCAAACAGGTGAGCGAGCGCATCCTGGTCTTCGAACTCGAAATGCCGATCCGCTGGGGCGACATGGACGCGATGGGCCACGTGAATAATACGGTCTATTTCCGCTACATGGAGCAGCTGCGCATCAGCTGGTTCGACACGCTGGGGTTCCGGCCGGAGCCGACCGGCGAGGGACCGCTGATCATCAACGCGAGCTGCACCTTCCTGCGCGAGCTGCAATACCCGGGCACGGTGCTGGCGCGCCAGTACGTCGGCGCGATGGGGCGCTCGAGCTTCGAGACCTGGGTGGACATGCTGCGCACCGACGATCCGGACACCGTGTATGCGCAGGGGGCGGCCAAGGTGGTCTGGGTCGACTACTCGAAGCGCAAGTCGGCTCCGCTGCCCGAATTTGCGCGCCGGGCGATCATGGGGTCGCGGCTGCGGTAGCTAGCGCTTCGACTGCGATGGTGGGCGCGTCGGCTCGCGCTGCCGGAGGCGACGGCGGGCGGGCCGCTGTGCGGCGGCCATGCCGATGCCTCTTGCCGGGAAAGGGGCCCGGGTTCGCGCTCGCCACCGACGCGCCGACGCTCGAAGGAGCGAAGATCGATCCAGCCGCCCGTGCAGGCGGCGCAGCCGAGCCTACTGCACGCCCGACACGTCGATCGGGCAGCCGGTCTTCGCGACGACTTCTTCCTTCGTGACGCCGGGCGCGAGTTCACGCAGCTTCAGGCCGTCGGGGGTGACGTCGAGCACGGCGAGGTCGGTGATGATCAGGTCGACCACGCCGACGCCGGTGAGCGGCAGCGTGCAGGCCTTCAGGATCTTCTGCTCCTCGCTGCCGTCCTTCTTTTTCGCGGTGTGCTCCATCAGCACGATGACGCGGCCCACGCCGGCGACGAGGTCCATCGCGCCGCCCATGCCCTTGACCATCTTGCCGGGAATCATCCAGTTGGCGAGATCGCCTTTCTCGCTCACCTGCATCGCGCCGAGGATCGCCAGGTCGATCTTGCCGCCGCGGATCATCGCGAACGAGTCGGCCGAAGAGAAGATCGACGAGCCTGGCAGGGTGGTCACCGTCTGCTTGCCGGCATTGATCAGGTCGGCGTCGACTTCGTCGTCGGTGGGGAAGGGGCCGATGCCGAGCAGGCCGTTCTCGGACTGCAGCCACACTTCCATCTCGGCCGGCACGTGGTTGGCCACCAGCGTGGGCAGGCCGATGCCGAGGTTGACGTAGAAGCCGTCGCGCAGTTCGCGCGCCGCGCGCGCGGCCATCTGGTCACGGTTCCAGGGCATGTCGGTTCTCCTTATCGCGGCCGCGTGGTGCGCTGCTCGATGCGTTTCTCGGGCGTCGGGTTGTGCACGATGCGGTGCACGTAGATGCCGGGCAGGTGCACCTGGTCGGGGTCGATCTCGCCGGTGGGCACGATGACCTCGACCTCGGCGACGGTGACGCGGCCGGCCATCGCGACGTTGGGATTGAAGTTGCGCGCGGTGCGCCTGAAGACGAGGTTGCCGGCGCGATCGGCCATCCACGCCTTCACCAGCGAGACGTCGGACACCAGCGAGCGCTCCATCACGTAGGTGTGGCCGTCGAACTCGCGCAGCTCCTTGCCTTCGGCGACGATGGTGCCGACGCCGGTGCGGGTGAAGAAGGCGGGAATGCCGGCGCCGCCGGCGCGCAGCTTCTCGGCGAGCGTGCCCTGCGGCGTGAACTCGAGTTCGAGCTCGCCCGCGAGGTACTGGCGCTCGAACTCCTTGTTCTCGCCCACGTAGGAGGCGATCATCTTGCGGATCTGGCGGGTCGCGAGCAACTGGCCCAGGCCGAAGCCGTCGACGCCGGCGTTGTTCGAGATGCAGGTCAGGTTCTTCACGCCCGAGTCGCGCAGCGCCGCGATCAGCGCCTCGGGAATGCCGCACAGGCCGAAGCCGCCGACCGCGATCGTCTGGCCGTCGGCGACCACGCCCGCCAGGGCTGCCGCCGCGCTCGGAAATACCTTGCTCATCGATGTCCTCGCCTGGGTCGTTTGCGCTTCGGCAGCGATTATAAGGGTGGCTACAATCCCGCGATGACCGAACCTCGCGCGGCGCACGCCGCTCACCCCCACGCTGTTCACTCTCACGCCGGCGCCCCCGCGCATGACGCGCACGCGCACGGGGCGGAGGCGCATGACGCGCACGGGGCGCAGGCACACGAGGCCCACGCGCACGACGACCACGGCCATCCGCACCATCGCGTGCGCGCGCCGTCGCGGGCGCTCGGATGGTCGGTGCTCATCGTGCTCGGTTTCGGCGTGCTGGAGGTCGTCGTGGGGCTGGTGAGCGGCTCGCTGGCGCTGGCCTCCGATGGCGTTCACATGCTCACCGACGCAGCGGCGCTCGGCCTGGCCTGGGGCGCGCAATGGGTGTCGCGGCGCAAGCCCGCGCCCGAGATGAGCTTCGGGTACGGGCGCATCGAGCCGCTGGCGGCGCTGGTGAACGGAATGTTCTACCTGGTGGTGCTCGGTTTCATCGTGCACGAGGCGGTCGACCGGATGAGCGCTCCGCACGCGATCGACCCCACGCTGGCGCTGCCGGTGGCGGTGGTCGGGCTGCTGGTCAACGCCGCGGTGTGGCGGCTGCTGCACGGCGATCGCCACGAACTGAACACGCGCGCGGCGCTGCTGCACGTCATCGGCGACTTCGCCGGCTCGCTGATCGCGATCGTCGCACTGACGACGATCTCGTTCACCGGCTGGACGCTGATCGATCCGATCCTGACGTTCGCGATCTCGGCGCTGCTGCTGGTCTCCACGGTGAGGCTGCTGCGCGCGAGCGCCCGGGTGCTGATGAACGCCGCGCCCGAAGGCGTCGATCCGGTGGCGGTCGAGGCGTCGCTGCGCAGCGTGCCGGGCGTGCGTTCGCTGCACGATCTGCACCTGTGGTCGCTCGGCGACGGGCGCCCGGCGCTGTCGGCGCACCTGGCGATCGACGAGGTCGCGCACTGGCCACGCATTCTCGAAGACCTGAGGCGAACCATGGACGACAGACACGGCATCCGGCACCTGACGCTGCAGCCCGAGGCTTCGCTCGACGCGGCGCTCGTGCGCCTGCGCGAGGTGGAGGCCGAGCGCGACCTGCAGCGCGACATGGCGTTGCGCTTCGAGCGCGAGCTCGAGACGCAGCGGCGCGAACTGGATGCGGCGGTGCAGCGCGAACTCGGTGAACCGCTGGCCGGGTTGCGCTCGATGGTCGAGACGCTGGAGGCGCGGCTCGCGCAGCGCGATCCCTCTCTGTCGGAGCTTGCAATGCTGGTGCGCCGCAGCGCCGATTCGATGGCCGCGTCGATCCGTGCGCTGCTCTCGCGGGTGCGCAGCCACGAGATGCAGGGCGATTCCCTGCCCGACGGACTGCGCGCACTGGTGGCCGACTGGCGTTTGCGCCATCCGGGGGCGCGCATCGAACTGCTGCTCGAGCCCGCCGAAGACCGCGAGTTCGGTCTGGGCGAGCCTGCGGTCGAGACGCTCGCCTGGCGTGTCGCCGACGACGCGCTCGGACGGGCGCTGGACGAGCGCGGGGCCGACCTGGTGGTCGTCTCGGCGATCCGCGAGGACGACGAGTTGCGGCTGCAGGTGAGCGACGACGGCGAGCCGTGGAGCGCCGGCGACGAGCGCGGCCCGGCGCGCGCGGCTTTCGACGAATTCGTTCGACGTGCCGCCGACTGCGGCGGCGGCTGCTCGATCGCCCCCGGCGAGGCCGGCGGCACCGAAGTGCGCCTGCGCCTGCCCTGGCCAGGGCTGCGCGACGACCGGAAAGGCGGCGCTTCGCCTGTATAATCGCGGTTTACCGGCCGAGCCTCATGACCAAATTCGTCTTCGTCACCGGTGGCGTGGTGTCCTCGCTGGGCAAGGGCATCGCCGCCGCGTCGATCGCCGCGCTGTTCGAGTCGCGCGGCATCCGGGTCACCCTGCTCAAGCTCGATCCCTACATCAACGTCGACCCGGGCACGATGAGCCCGTTCCAGCACGGCGAAGTCTTCGTCACCGAAGACGGTGCCGAGACCGACCTCGACCTGGGGCACTACGAACGCTTCGTCTCGGCGCGCATGCGCCGCACGAACAACTTCACCACCGGCCAGATCTACGAATCGGTGATCAAGAAGGAGCGCCGCGGCGAGTACCTCGGCCGCACGGTGCAGGTCATTCCGCACATCACCAACGAGATCCAGGCGTTCATCGACCGCGGCGCGGGCGTGGGCACCCCGGAAGCGGCGCAGGTGGCGATCGTCGAGATCGGCGGCACGGTGGGCGACATCGAATCGCTGCCGTTCCTCGAGGCGGCGCGCCAGATGAGCCTGAGGCTCGGGCGCGGCAACGCCTGCTTCGTGCACCTCACGCTGGTGCCGTTCATCCCGTCGGCCGGCGAACTGAAGACCAAGCCGACGCAGCACTCGGTGCAGAAGCTGCGCGAGATCGGCATCCAGGCCGACATGCTGATGTGCCGTGCCGACCGGCGCATTCCCGACGACGAACGCGCGAAGATCTCGCTGTTCTCCAACGTGCCGCTCGACTCGGTGATCTCGGTCTGGGACGCCCCCAGCATCTACAGGATCCCGCGCATGCTGCACGAGCAGGGGGTCGATCGCACGTTGTGCGAGATCCTGCGGCTCGACACGAAACCGGCCGATCTCGGCGTCTGGGACCGCCTCGTGCACCTGCTCGAGAACCCGAAGCACGAGGTGCGCATCGCGATGGTCGGCAAGTACGTCGACCTCACCGAGTCGTACAAGTCGCTCAGCGAGGCGCTGGTGCACGCCGGCATCCACACCGAGAGCCGCATCCTGATCGACTACATCGACTCCGAACGCATCGAGGCCGAGGGGCCGGCGATGCTGGCCGGCTTCGATGCAATCCTGGTGCCCGGCGGGTTCGGCCGCCGGGGTGTCGAAGGCAAGATCCGCGCGATCCGCTACGCGCGCGAGAACGGCGTGCCCTACCTCGGCATCTGCCTGGGCATGCAGCTGGCGGTGATCGAGTTCGCCCGCGACGTCTGCGGTCTCGAGGGCGCCAACAGCACCGAGTTCGACCCGCAGACTCCGCATCCGGTGGTGGGCCTCATCACCGAATGGCTCGACCGCGAAGGGCGGGTCGAGAAGCGCGATGCGCGCTCCGGGCTCGGCGGCACGATGCGGCTGGGCGCGCAGCGCTGCCCGGTGCAGCCCGGCACGCTGGCCGCCTCCATCTATGGCGAAGAGGTCAACGAGCGCCATCGCCATCGCTACGAGGTCAACAACCACTACGTCGGGCGGCTCGAGCAGGCCGGGCTCGTGGTGGCGGCGCGCACCCCCGCCGAAGGCCTCACCGAGATCGTCGAGTTGCCGCGCAGCGGCCCGATGGCGCACCCGTGGTTCGTCGGCGTGCAGTTCCACCCCGAGTTCACCTCCACGCCGCGCGACGGCCACCCGCTGTTCCGCTCCTACATCGAGGCGGCGCTCGTGCGCGCAGCGCAGCGGCCTGCGCGCAGCGAGCCGGGCGTGGTCAGACTGGCCTGAGGAACGCGCAGATGCGCCTGTGCGGATTCGAAGCCGGACCCGATCGCCCGTTCTTCCTGATCGCCGGGCCCTGCGTGATCGAATCGCGCGAGCTGGCGCTCGAGACCGCCGGCCAGTTGAAGGAGATCGCCGGCACGCTGGGCATCCCGTTCGTCTACAAGTCGTCGTTCGACAAGGCCAATCGGAGTTCCGGCGCGTCGTTTCGCGGCCCGGGGCTCGACGAAGGGCTGAAGATCCTCGCCGAGGTGCGCCGCCAGATCGGCGTGCCGGTGCTCACCGATGTCCACGGGATCGACCAGATCGAACCGGTGGCGGCGGTGGTCGACGTGCTGCAGACGCCCGCGTTCCTGGTGCGCCAGACCGACTTCATCCGCGCGGTGGCGTCGGCCGGCAGGCCGGTGAACATCAAGAAGGGCCAGTTCCTCGCGCCGCACGACATGAAGAACGTGGTCGACAAGGCGCGTGCGGCGGCGATCGCGGCGGGCGGCGACGGCGACAACATCCTCGTGTGCGAGCGCGGCGTCTCGTTCGGCTACAACAACCTGGTCTCCGACATGCGCTCGCTGGCGATCATGCGCGAGACCGGCTGCCCCGTGGTGTTCGACGCCACGCATTCGGTGCAGCTGCCGGGCGGCCAGGGCACCTCGTCGGGCGGCCAGCGCGAGTTCGTGCCGGTGCTCGCGCGCGCGGCGGTCGCGGCCGGCGTTTCGGGCCTGTTCATGGAGACGCATCCCGATCCGGCCCGCGCGCTGTCCGACGGCCCGAACGCATGGCCGCTCGCGCGCATGGCCGAATTGCTGGCGACACTCAAGTCGCTCGACGAAGTCGTCAAGCGCGACGGCTTCGCCGAACTGTCGATTCACGACTAGCACAGGAAGCAATCGCATGCCCGCCTACGTGATCACCGACATCAAGGTAACCGACCCGCAGAAATACGAGCAGTACATGGCGCTGTCGCCCGCGGCGATCGCGGCCGCCGGCGGACGCTTCGTGGTGCGCGGCGGCCAGCACGAAGTGTTCGAGGGCAACTGGCAGCCGAACCGCCTGGTCGTGGTCGAGTTCCCGAGCCTGGCCGCGGCGCGTACGTTCTACGATTCGACCCGGTATCGCGAGGCGCGCGAGAAGCGCGCCGGCGCCACGGAATTCTTCAACATGGTGGTGGTGCAGGGAGTGGAGCCGGCATGAGTGCGATCGTCGACATCATCGGGCGCGAGATCATCGATTCGCGCGGCAATCCCACCGTCGAGTGCGACGTGCTGCTCGAGTCGGGCGTCATGGGCCGCGCGGCGGTGCCCTCGGGCGCCTCCACCGGCTCGCGCGAGGCGATCGAGTTGCGCGACGGCGATCCCGAGCGCTGGCTGGGCAAGGGCGTGCTCAAGGCGGTCGAGAACGTCAACACCGAGATTTCCGAAGCGATCATGGGGCTCGATGCAGCCGAGCAGGCCTACATCGACCGCACGCTGATCGAGCTCGACGGCACCGAGAACAAGGGCAGGCTCGGCGCCAACGCGATGCTCGCGGTGTCGATGGCCGTGGCCAAGGCCGCGGCCGAGGAGTCGGGACTGCCGCTGTATCGTTACTTCGGCGGTTCGGGGGCAATGTCGCTGCCGGTGCCGATGATGAACGTGATCAACGGCGGCGCGCACGCGAACAACAACCTCGATCTGCAGGAGTTCATGATCCTGCCGGTGGGCGCGCCGAGCCTGCGCGAGGCGCTGCGCTACGGAGCCGAGGTGTTCCACGCGCTGAAGAAGCTGATCAACGAGCGCGGCATGTCCACCGCGGTGGGCGACGAGGGCGGCTTCGCGCCCAGCGTCGAGAACCACGAGGCAGCGATCCGCCTGATCCTCGAGGCGATCGAGAAGGCGGGCTACGAACCGGGCCGCCAGATCGCGCTCGGCCTCGATTGCGCGAGCTCCGAGTTCTTCCGCGACGGCCGCTATCACCTCGACGGCGAGGGCCTGGTGCTCTCGGCCGAAGACTTCACCAACCTGCTGGCGACCTGGTGCGACCGCTATCCGATCGTCTCGATCGAGGACGGCATGGCCGAGAACGACTGGGAGGGCTGGAAGCTGCTCACCGACGTGCTCGGCGACCGGGTGCAACTGGTGGGCGACGACCTGTTCGTCACCAACACGCGGCTGCTGCAGCGCGGGATCGACGAGGGCATCGCCAATTCGATCCTGGTGAAGATCAACCAGATCGGCACGCTCACCGAGACCTTCGCGGCGATCGAGCTGGCCAAGCGCTACAACTACACCGCCGTCATCTCGCACCGCTCTGGCGAGACCGAAGACACCACGATCGCCGACATCGCGGTGGCGACCAACGCGCTGCAGATCAAGACCGGCTCGATGAGCCGCACCGACCGGATGGCCAAGTACAACCAGCTGTTGCGCATCGAGGAAGACCTCGGCGAGGTGGCGACCTATCCGGGCCGCTCGGCGTTCTACAATCTGGGCTGAAGGCGCGCGCGGCGCGTCCGAAGGGGGGAGTGCGGGCCGGATGCGAACGTTGGGCATCGTTCTCGCTTCGCTGCTGGTGCTGATCCAGTACCCGCTGTGGCTGGGCAAGGGCGGCTGGCTGCGCGTCTGGGAGCTCGACCGGCAGCTGCACGCCCAGGAAGAGGTCAACGCGCGGCTGGCTTCGCGCAACGGCGCGCTGCAGGCCGAAGTCGACGACCTGCGTGCCGGCAAGCAGGCGCTCGAGGAGCGCGCGCGCTACGAGCTCGGCATGGTCAAGCCGGGCGAGATCTTCGTGCAGATCAACGAGGCCGATGCGCGCCGGCCCGTCGCCGAGGAACACATCCACACCGCCGCCGTCGGCACCACCACGCACCGCTGAGCCCGGCACGTCCGAGGTTCACGGCTGCTCAGTGCCGGGTCGGATCGCCCTCGGACGCAGGCGCCAGCGAATGGAACAGCGCGAGGCTGTCGACCAGGTCGAAGCGGTAGGCCTGGTTGCAGTATTCGCAGCGCACCTCGACCTCGCCGCGCTCGGCCAGGATTGCCTCGACCTCGTCGCTGCCCAGCATGCGCAGCATGTCGCCCACCTTCTCGCGGGTGCAGCGGCACGCGAAGCGGCACGGCCGATGGTCGAACGCGTAGAGCGACTCCTGCCAGAACAGCCGCCTGAGCAGTTCGTCGGCGGGCAGCGTCAGCAGTTCCTCCGGAGCCACGGTGTCGGCCAGCTGCTGCATGCGGTTCCAGCCGTCGGCGTCGGCTTGCGGCTCGCCTGCCTCGTCGGGCAGGCGCTGCAGCAGCAGCCCGACCGCGCGCTCGCCGTCGGCAGCCAGCCACAGCCGCGTCGGCACCTGCTCGGAGCGCTGCATGTAGCGTTCGAGCACGCCCGCGACGGTGGCACCCTCGAAAGGCACGATGCCTTGCCAGGTGGGCTTGTCGGGCGCGCTCTCGCGCGGATCGAGCGTGACCACGAAGCGGCCGCGCCCCTGGGCATCGACCAGCGCCGGCAGCGGTGCGTCCTGCGGAATCGACGCGCCTTCGCGCAGCTTCGCGGTGGCACGGAAGGCGCCGTCGGAACGGTACTCGACCACGAAGAGCGCCACCGGGCCGTCACCGTGGATCTGCAGCACCAGCGAACCGTCGAACTTGAGCGTCGCGCCGAGCAGTGCCGCGGCTGCGGACAGCTCGCCCAGGCGGTCGCGAACCGGCTCGGGCAGCGCGTGGCGCGCGATCACTTCGCGCCAGGCGCGATCGAGCACGACGACTTCGCCGCGCACCGAGGCGCCGCGAAGCAGGAAGCGCAGCACGCCGTCGCGCATCGGCCTGGGGGCGCTCATGCGCGCGCCAGGCCGACGAGCGCATCGCGGAAGTGGCGCGCGCGCTGCACGTAACGCTCGGCACCGGCCCGCAGGTTCGCGACTTCGGCTTCGGTGAGCGGGCGGATCACGCGCCCCGGCGAACCCAGCACGAGGCTGCGCTCTGGGATTTCCTTGCCTTCGGCGACCAGCGCACCGGCGCCGATCAGGCAGTCGCGGCCGATGCGCGCGCCGTTCAGCACGATCGCCTGGATGCCGATCAGCGCGCCGTCGCCGATCGTGCAGCCGTGCAGCATCGCCTGGTGGCCGACGGTGACGTGCTCGCCGATCACGAGCGGGTAGCCGGGGTCGGTGTGCAGCACGCAGTTGTCCTGCACGTTGCTGCGTGCGCCCACGCGGATCGGTTCGTTGTCGGCGCGCAGCGTGCAGTGGAACCAGACGCTCGATTCGGCAGCGAGTTCGACCAGACCGATCAGGTCGGCCGACGCGGCGACCCAGGCGGTCGGGTCGATGCGCGGCTCGCGATCGCCGAGACGGTAAATCGCCATGGACGGGTATTCCTGTGATGCGGGAGGGGCGGGCGCGCGGGGCGGCTCGCCCGGCACGGCCCGCAAGTATAGGGTGTGTGGGCGGCGCACCCCGGGCGATCGGCGCCCGGGGTGCGCCTGCCTCACTGCCGCTCGCCCGCGGCCTGCTCGCGCTCGCGCAGTACGCGCCGCTGCACCTTGCCGGTGGTGGTCATCGGCAACTCCGCGATGAACTCGATCTCCTTCGGGTATTCGTAGGGTGCGAGCTTGCCGCGCACGTGCTGCTGCAGTTGCTCGACGAGCGCCGGCGAGGCGGCATGCCCCGGTGCGAGCACCACGAACGCCTTGACCAGGTTGCCACGCTCGGCGTCGGGCTTGGGCACCACCGCCGCGTTGGCGACCGCCGGGTGGCGCACCAGGCAGCTCTCGATCTCGCTCGGGCCGATCCGGTAGCCGGCGGCCTTGAACATGTCGTCGGCACGTCCGCCGTACCAGAGGTAGCCGTCGGGGTCGGCGGTCGCGAGGTCGCCGGTGCGGCACCAGTCGCCGCTGAACTTCGCGCGCGTGGCTGCTTCGTTGCCCCAGTAACCGAGGAAGAAGACCGGATCGGGATCGCCGTGCCGGTCGAAGCGATTGACCGCGATCTCGCCGAGTTGTCCCGGCGGCAGTTCGCGACCGTCATCGTCGAGGATCGCGACCCGGTGGCCCGGGTACGCGCGGCCGATCGAACCGGGGCGCGCCGGCCAGCGCTGCGCCGAGTTGCCGACCACGTAGTTGACCTCGGTCTGTCCGAACATCTCGTTGACCGTGACGCCGAGCGCATCGCGGCACCAGTCGAACAGCGTCTCGCCCACTGCCTCGCCCGCGCTCATGATCGCGCGCAGCGCGAGCCGATGACGCGAGCGCGGCTCGGGCGCGTGCTTCATCATCATCTTGAGCGCGGTCGGGAACAGGAAAGTGTTGGTCACCCGATGTCGCTCGAGCAGCTCGAATGCGCGCTCGGGCGAGAAGCGTCCGCGCTGCGCGACGATCGGGTGCCCGAAGTAGAGCGCCGGCAGCAGCGCGTCCATCAGCCCGCCGGTCCAGGCCCAGTCGGCAGGCGACCAGAACACGTCGTGCGGACGCGGGTACCAGTTCTGCGACGCGACGAAGCCGCTGAGGTTGCCGATCAGCGCGCGATGCGGAATCAGCGCCCCCTTGGGCGGACCGGTGGTGCCGCTGGTGTAGATGAGCACCGCCGGATCGGTGGCCAGCGTGTCCGCCCCGACGAAGCGCTCGCGCCCACGCGCGAGCAGTTCGCTCCAGTCGTGCTCGTCGGCGCGCAGCACGGGACGCTCGCCCGGGGCGGGCACCACCACCACGTGTCGCACCGACTCGCCGAGTGCGGCGCGAAGATTGTCGAGGTATTCGGCATCGACGATCGCGACCACGGTCGCGCTGTCGTCGAGCCGGAAACGCAGCGCATCGGGACCGAAGAGGATCGACAGCGGCATCGCCACCGCGCCCAGCCGGTAGATCGCCATGTGCGCCACTGCGGTCTCGGGGCGCTGCGGCAGCACCACCGCGATGCGGTCGCCGCGGCGCACGCCGAGCGCGGCGAGCGCGTTGGCCAGGCGATTCGCCTGCTCGTGCAGCCGGCGATAGCCCACGCGCTCGATGAGGCCATCGCCGTGGTCGACGACGATTGCGGTGCGCCGCGCGTTGCCCGCCCAGCGTTCGCAGCAGGCTTGCGCGATGTTGAAGCGTTCGGGAACGAGCCAGCGGAAGGTGCCGTGCAGCTCGTCGTAGTCGTCGCGTGCGGCAATCCTCATGGATGACTCCCCGGGGTTTCTATAATGTCGGCAGGATTCCGAGCCTTGCATATTGTGCCCCGTTCCACCGCGTTGTCGTCCAGCCCCGCCGGCGCCGGGCTGCGGGCGCCGGCTCGCGCGCGATCCGCGGGCGTGCGGGCCGCACGGGCCTATCGCCCGCGGCGCGAGAGCCGCTCGCTGTTCGTCCAGGCGCGGGGCCTGCGCCATCACGTCCGCTGCTGGGAGCCGCAGCGCAGGCACGCCTGCGGCGCACCCACGGTATTCCTGCTGCACGGCTGGATGGACGTCTCCGCGTCGTTCCAGTTCGTGGTCGACCTGCTGCCGGGCCACTGGCGACTGCTCGCTCCCGACTGGCGCGGTTTCGGGCTCACCGAGCGCAGCGGCGCCGCACTGCGCGACTACGCGTCGCGTGACGAGGTCGCCGCGCGACTGATGCGCGGCAATCCGCGCCTGCGCCCCGACTTCGCCGGCTTCCTCGCGCTGCACTGGGCGCGCGAGAACGCGGCCGGGCGCTTCGAGCTGCTCGCCGATCCGGCCCACCGGATCTCCTCGCCGATCCTCTACCGCGTGCCTGAGGTCGTCGCCTGCTGGCGGGCGATCACCGCGCCGGTGCTGTGGGTATTGGCCGAGCACACCAGCGAGGCGATGTCGTTCGTTCACGGCGCCGAATACCGCCGCCGGCTGCAGGCGATCCGTTCGCTGCGCGAGGCGACGGTCGCGGGGGCGGGGCACATGCTGCATCACGACCGCCCCGACGAAGTCGCGCGCCTCGTGGTCGATCACCTGGCCACGGCGCCCGCTGCATGACGCTGCCCGGCGATCCGCTGCGGCTCAACGCCGACCTGCACGCGCATTCGCGCGTCTCCGACGGCGTGCTCGCGCCGGCCGAGGTCGTGCGCCGTGCGCATGCGCACGGCGTGCAGCTGTTCGCGCTCACCGACCACGACGAGGTCGGTGGGCTGGCCGAAGCGGCCACGGCTGCGTCCGCGCTCGGGCTCGTCTTCGTGCCGGGCGTGGAGGTGTCGGTCAGCTGGGGCGGCGAGACGATCCACGTGGTCGGGCTGCGCATCGATCCCGGCTGCCGCGCGCTGTGCGACGGGCTGGCGCGCACGCGCAGCGGCCGCGACGCCCGGGCGCGCGAGATGGCCGAGGACCTGGCGCGCGCCGGCATCGCCGGCGCCTACGACGGCGCGCTGCGCTTCGTCGGCAACCCGGCGATGGTGGGGCGCACGCACTTCGCGCGCTACATCGTCGAACTCGGCGTGTGCCGCGACGTGGCCGAAGTGTTCCAGCGCTACCTGTCCGAAGGAAAGCCGGGCTTCGTCGCGCATCGCTGGGCGAGCCTGGCCGACGCGGTGGGCTGGATCCGCGGCGCCGGCGGCATCGCGGTGCTCGCGCATCCGGGCCGCTACCGGCTCGACGAGACGGCACTGTGGGCGCTGATCGCCGCGTTTCGCGACGCCGGCGGCGAGGGCATCGAGGTCGTGAGCGGCTCGCACACGCGCGACCAGTACCGGCGCTTCGCGCAGGTCGCGCGCGAGTTCGGCCTGCGTGCTTCGCGCGGCTCCGATTTCCACGGGCCCGACGAAAGCCGCGTCGAGCTGGGCAGCCTGCCGCCGCTGCCCGAGACGCTGGTGCCGGTGTGGCTCGACTGGCCCGAGGCGGCGCTGGCGGCCTCGCGCGCGCAGGCCGTGCGCGGCGACGCGGTGGCGCGGGCATGACGCAGCGCTTCACGCTTCACCCGAAGAACCCGCAGGTGCGGTTGCTGCGGCAGGCCGCCGACGTGCTGGGCGCCGGCGGGCTGGTGGCGCTGCCCACCGACGCCTGCTACGTGCTCGCCTGCCGGCTGGGCGACAAGGGCGCGGTCGACCGGCTGCGCACGATTCGCGGACTCGACGAGCGGCACCTGCTCACGCTGATGTGCCGCGACCTCTCCGAACTGTCGACCTACGCGAAAGTCGACAGCCGCCAATACCGCTTCCTGAAGGAGTGGGCGCCCGGCCCCTACACCTTCGTGCTCGACGCGACGAAGGAAGTGCCGCGGCGCCTGTGGAACCCGTCGAGGCGGACGATCGGGTTGCGGGTGCCCGATGCGGCGGTTGCGCAGGGCCTGCTCGAAGCGCACGGCGAACCGGTGCTGTGCTCGAGCCTGATCCTGCCGGGCGAGGACGATCCGCTCACCGACGCCGACACGATCGTCGAGCGCCTGTCGCGCCGCATCGAACTGGTGATCGACGCGGGCGGGCAGGGTTTCGTGCCCACCACGGTGATCGACCTCACCGGGGCGGAGCCCCTGATCGTGCGCCTGGGCTGCGGCAGTGTCCAGGACATGATCGCGCGCGGTGCGCAGGAGTCGGTGCTGCGGGTGCGCTTCTGACGGGCCGGAGCGGGCGCCGGCCGCAGCGGGTCCGGCTGCTACAATCGTCGGCATGGACCTGAGCCTTCCGCAGTTGATCGCGGTCTATGCAATTCCGGTGATTTTCGCGATCACGCTGCACGAGGCGGCGCATGGCCTCGTCGCCGCACGCCTGGGCGATCGCACTGCGCAATCGCTCGGTCGCGTCAGCCTGAATCCGCTGCGCCACATCGACCCGATCGGCACGCTGCTGGTGCCGGCGCTCATCCTGTTCGCCAGCAAGGCGGCCGGTGGGGCGATGCTCTTCGGCTGGGCCAGGCCCGTGCCGATCGTGCCTTCGAACCTGCGCTCGCCGCGCCGCGACATGGGCGTGGTCGCCGCGGCGGGGCCGCTGGCCAACATCGCGATGGCGCTCGGCTGGGCTTTCGCGCTCAAGCTGATGAGCGTCTTCGGCAGCGACGGCGAATTCCTCCCGCGCATGGCGATTGCCGGCATCTTCGTCAACCTGACGCTGGCGGTGCTCAACCTGGTGCCGGTGCCGCCGCTCGATGGCGGGCGCATCCTCGTGAGCCTGCTGCCGCCCCGCATGGCCGCGGCGTTCTCGCGGCTCGAACCTTACGGGCTGTTCATTCTGCTCGCGCTGCTGGCCACCGGCGTGCTGGGCTTCGTCGTCGCGCCGCTGATCGACATCGGGGTCGGCGTGATCGCGGCGGTCTTTTCGCTGTCCGACTGAACGACCGACCATGTTCACCGAACGAGTCGTATCCGGCATGCGCCCGACCGGCGCGCTGCACCTGGGCCACTACCACGGCGCGCTGAAGAACTGGGTGCGCCTGCAGTCCGAGCACCCCTGCCTGTTCTTCGTGGCCGACTGGCACGCGCTCACCACCCACTACGATTCGCCCGAGATCATCGGCGAAAACGTCTGGGAGATGGTCATCGACTGGCTGGCCGCGGGCATCGATCCGCAGCAGTCGGTGCTGTTCATCCAGTCGCGCGTGCCCGAGCACGCCGAACTGCACCTGTTGCTCTCGATGATGACGCCGCTGGGCTGGCTCGAGCGCGTGCCCACCTACAAGGACCAGCAGGAGAAGCTCTCCAGCCGCGACCTCTCCACCTACGGCTTCCTCGGCTATCCGCTGCTGCAGGCGGCCGACATCCTCATGTACCGCGCGGCCTGGGTGCCGGTGGGCGAAGACCAGGTGCCGCACGTCGAGTTCACGCGCGAGATCGCGCGCCGCTTCAACCACCTGTTCGGCCGCGAGCCGGGCTTCGAGGACAAGGCGCGCGAGGCGGTGAAGAAACTGGGCAGCAAGCGCGCGAAGCTCTACCAGCAGATGCGCACCCGCTACCAGGAGCAGGGCGACGAGACTGCGCTGGAGCAGGGGCGCGAGCTGCTCGATCAGGCCCAGAACCTGAGCATGGGCGATCGCGAGCGCCTGTTCGGCTTCCTCGAAGGCAGCGGCCGCATCATCCTGGCCGAGCCGCAGGCGCTGCTCACCGAGGCCTCGCGGATGCCGGGCACCGATGGGCAGAAGATGTCCAAGAGCTACGGCAACGCGATCGCGATGCGCGAAGACCCGGAGTCGGTGCGCAGGAAGATCCGCACGATGCCCACCGACCCGGCGCGCGTGCGACGCACCGATCCGGGCGAACCCGAACGCTGCCCGGTCTGGCAGTTGCACCTCGTCTATTCCGACGAGGCCACGCGCGAATGGGTGCAGGTCGGCTGCCGCAGCGCGAGCATCGGCTGCCTCGAATGCAAGCAGCCGGTGATCGACGCGATCCTCGCCGAACAGCAGGTGTTTCGCGAGCGCGCGCAGCCCTACCTCGACGACCCGAGCCTGCTTCGCAACATCGTCGCCGACGGCTGCGAGCAGGCGCGCAAGATCGCGCAGGAGACGATGCGCGAAGTACGCGAGGCGATGGGGCTCGACTACGACTGAGCCCGTGCGCCGCGGCCTGCGGGCACGGCGGCCGGGCGCGCGAGAGCGCCGCCGGGTCGAGTCCCGGCGGCACGCCGCTGCGACTCACGACACCAGGTGCATGCGGCGCAGCGTCGGCAGCGCCTCGAGGAACTCCTTCAGCTGCTCGAACGGCAGCGGCTCGGCGATCAGCGAACCCTGCACCCGGTGGCAGTCGAGCGAGCGCAGCCCGCGCAGTTCGGCCGCGGTTTCCACGCCTTCGGCCATCGCCTGCAGCCCGAGCTTTGCCGCCATCGTCGTGATTGCCTGCACGATCGCGGCGTTGCCGCGGTCGGCCGGCAGGTCCTGCACGAAGGTGTGGTCGATCTTGATGCCGTCGACCGGCAGGTTCTTCAGGTACGACAGCGACGCGTAGCCGGTGCCGAAGTTGTCGATGAACACGCGCACGCCGAGCCGGCGCAATTCGCCGATCAGCGCCACGGTGCGTTCGGGGTTCTCGATGAACGCGCTTTCGGTGAGCTCGAGCTGCAGCAGCCGTGCCGGGAAGTCGCGCTCCTGCATCAGCTCGGCCAGCGTCGCGAGGAACCCTTCTTCGGAGAGCTGGCGCGCCGAGACGTTCACCGAGACGGCCAGGTCGGGCCAGGCCTCGATGCCCAGGCGCATGCGATCGTCGAGCGCGCGCCGGATCACCCACGGACCGATCTCGCGAATCAGGTTGCTCTGCTCGGCCGCCGGCAGGAAGCGCTCGGGCAGCAGCAGGCCGAGGGTCGGATGGCGCCAGCGCAGCAGCCCCTCGTAGCCGATCACCGTGCGCTCGTCGATGTTCATCACCGGCTGATAGTAGAGGTCGACCTCGCCGCGATGGATCGCGGTGGGCAGTTCGGCGGCCAGCTGCAGCCGCTCGGCACGCTCGTCCGACAGGCCTCCCGCGAAGAAGCGCACGTCGCCGCGGCCTTCGGACTTCACCTGGTACATCGCGCTGTCGGCGCAGCGAATCAGCGTCTCCGCGTCGCCGGCGTCGTCGGGCGCGAGCGCCACGCCGATGCTCGCCGACAGGAAGTAGGCGCGGTTGGCGAGCACCAGCGGCTTCTCGATCGCCGCGAGCACGCGCCGTGCGACGCGCTCGATCTCCTCGCGCGCGCCGGGGCGCGCGAGCAGCACGACGAATTCGTCGCCGCCCATGCGGCCGGCGACGTCGTCGGCGCCCAGCGCCGCGCGCAGCCGGCGGGCGATCTCGATCAGCGCCTGGTCGCCGGCAGCATGGCCCAGCGTGTCGTTGATCAGCTTGTAGCGGTCGAGGTCGACGTAGAGCAGCGCCGCGCGCTCGCCCGAGTTCAGCCGCGCTTCGAGCTGCTGCAGCAGGAATGCGCGGTTGGGCAGGCCGGTGAGCGCATCGTGCATCGAGGCGAGCAGCAGGCGCCGCTCGGCCGTCTTGCGCTGCAGGTACAGCGACAGCGTGCGCGACAGCGTCTCGGCGGCCTGGCCGAGGAACGCCTCGCCGCGGAACGCGACGGGGCCGAGGAACAGCAGCAGACCGAGCGTGCGCCCCTGCTCGTCGCCGATCGGCGCGAGGAACGCAGCCTTGGCGCCCAGCGCGCCGATGCGATAGCGGGTGGCGAACGCCGGATGCGCCTGCAGGTCGGTGATCCAGGCGTGGCGTCCCTCGCGCCAGCACCTGCCCTCGACGCTGTCTTCGCCGGGGGAGAATTCGGCGGGCAGGTCGGAGACCATGCGGGTGAACGCCGGGTAGCCCCAGCGCTCGCGCGCGGCGAGCCCGCCCTCGGTGCGCACCAGGTGCACGCCGCCCAGCCAGCCCAGCTTGCCGCACAGCGTGATGATGATCGCCGTGATCACGCGCGCCGGTTCGGTCTGCTCGCGCATGATGCCGGCGACGTCGCCTTCGATTTCGAGCAGCATCCGCTGCTGCTTCTCGCGCGTGATGTCGCGGCCGGTGCCGCGGTAGCCGGTGAAGCGGCCGGCCTCGTCGAACACCGGATGGCCGCTCAGCGACAGGTGGTGGACGTTGCCCTGCGGATCGATCTGCCCGAACTCGAAGTCCTCGAACGGCGTGTGCGCCTCGCAGGTCGTGCGGTGGGTGTCCCAGTCGGGTCGCAGGAAGTCGGCCTCGGGCATCTCCCAGCGCCGCCGCCCGATCAGCGCGCGCCGCCACGGACCGAGCACTGCGTCGAGCGAGTCCGACAGGAACGAGACGCGGTGCTGCGCGTCGGTCTCCCAGACCCAGTCGGAGCTCAGGTGCGTGAGGTCGCGGAACTTCGCTTCGCTGGCCGCGAGCTGCTGCTGCATCGCGCGCATGCCGGTGATGTCCTGCACGATGCCGGCCACGCGCAGCGTGCGGCCCTGCGCGTCGCGTTCCGGGCGCGCGACGCTGCGGATCCAGGCGAGCTCGCCACCCGGACGCGCCCAGCGGAACTCGACCCGTGCCTCGCGGCCGTCACGCAACGCGCGGCGGTGCGCCTCCTGCCAGCGGGTCCGGTCATCCGGGTGAATGTGCGACAGGAACGCGGCCGGCGACGGCACCCCGGCGGCCGGGTCGATGCCGAACAGGCGGAATGCCCCGTCGCTCCACTGCAGCGCGTTGCGGCGCAGATCGTGCACCCAGGAGCCGAGCGCGGCCAGCTGCTCGGCCGCGCGGCGGTGTTCGCCGAGCTCGCGCAGCAGTGCGTCCGAGCCGTCGGCCGCGTGCTGCGTGCTTCGCAGCATCAGGTAGATTCCGCCCGCTGCGGCGATCGCCAGCAGCGCGGCCGCCGCGAACGCGGCCTGCCGCGGCAGCAGCGACGGCGCGACCCAGGCAAGCAGCACCAGCAGCGCCGCGAGCCCGAGCGCGGCCGCGCAGATGGCGAGACTGCGCACGGGCGGCCGGAAACCCGGCGAGGCGGCCAGCGGTTCGATCGTCGCTCTCCGGAAGTGATCCGGCGTAATGTAACGGATCGCCCTGCCCGGAGCCGAGGAATATGTCCACCTTGCCAGCGATCCCGCACCCTGCCGCGCCTGCGGGGCCGTCGCCGTGGGTGCGACGCTGGCTCGCGGCGTTGCCGGCGGGCGCGAGCGTGCTCGACTTCGCGGCAGGATCGGGTCGGCATGCGCTCGAGGCGCGCCGCCTCGGCCTGCGCGCGACCGCGATCGACCGCGATGCGGCGGCGCTGGCCGGCCTGGGCGAGGGCATCGTCACGCGCGTGGCCGACCTGGAGCGCGGCGACTGGCCGTTCGGGCACGAGCGCTTCGATGCGGTGGTGGTGGTGAACTACCTGTTTCGCGCGCGCTTCGCGCTGCTTGCCGCGCTGGTCGCGCCCGGCGGCCTGCTCGTCTACGAGACTTTCGCGCAGGGCAACGAGCGCTATGGCAAGCCGTCGAATCCGGCCTTCCTGCTCGCGCCGGGCGAGTTGCTGCAGCGCTGCCGCAGCGCGGGGCTGGCGGTGCTGGGCTACGAGCACGGGCTGCTCGCGCAGCCGCGACCGGCAGTCGTGCAGCGCGTCTGTGCGACCCGCGCCGCCGGTGCCGAGGCCCTGCGCGCGCTCGGATAGAATGCACATTTTTGCAAGCGGCCAGCCATGATCAAGGGCAGCATTGTCGCGATCGTCAGTCCGATGCACGAAGACGGCAGCCTCGATCTCGAGAGCTACCGCCGGCTGATCGACTGGCACGTCGAGGAGGGCACCGCGGCGATCGTGGCCGTCGGCACCACCGGCGAGTCACCGACCGTCGACGTCGAAGAACACGCAACGCTGATCCGCGTCGCCGTCGAGCACGCCGCCGGGCGCGTGCCGGTCATCGCCGGCACCGGCGGCAACTCCACGCGCGAGGCGATCGAGCTCACCGAGCACGCGCACAGGCACGGTGCGCAGGCGTCGCTGCAGGTGGTGCCGTACTACAACAAGCCGACGCAGGAGGGCATGTACCGGCACTTCCGCGCGGTGGCCGAAGCGGTCGATCTGCCGATCGTGCTCTACAACGTGCCGGGGCGCACGGTGGCCGACCTCTCCAACGCGACCGTCCTGCGGCTGGCGCAGGTGCCCGGCATCGTGGGCCTGAAGGACGCAACCGGCGACATTCCGCGCGGCTCGGTGCTGCTTGCGCAGGCGCCGGCCGACTTCGCGGTCTACAGCGGCAACGACGACTCGGCGCTGGCCCTGATGGCGATGGGCGCGCACGGCGTGATCTCGGTCACCGCCAATCTCGCGCCCGGCCCGATGGCCCGCATGTGCCGGTGCGCGCTGGCCGGCGACTGGGCGCAGGCGCTGGCGATCAACCGCCAGCTGCTGCCGCTGCACACCGACCTGTACGGCGAGGCCAACCCGATTCCGGTCAAGTGGGCACTGGCCCGGATGGGTCGCATCGGCCCCGGAATCCGGCTGCCGCTCACACCGTTGTCGCCCGAACGCCAGGAGACCGTGCGCGCTGCGCTCGAGCGCTCAGGAGTGCTCAATTGACCATGCAATTGCCTGCGGCTGTCGCGCGCGCGGTGCGCGCCGCCGCAATCCCGGCGCTCGCTGCCGCGCTGGGCGCGTGCGCGATCAGCGAGAAGATCGACGACGCGAGCCGCATCGAATACAAGTCGGCCACCAAGGGCCCGTCGCTCGACGTGCCGCCCGACCTCACGCGGCCGGCGACCGACAGCCGTTACACGGTGCCCGAGCGCAGCGCGCGCACCGCCTCGGGCTACGAGAGCGCACGCGCTGCCGGGAGCGCCGCGCCGTCCGCGGCCGCGGGGGTACTGCCCGGCGTGAAGGGCGCGCACATCGAGCGTGACGGCTCGCAGCGCTGGCTGGTGGTCGACCTGCCGCCCGAGCGCGTGTGGCCGGTGCTGCGCGACTTCTGGCAGGAAGCCGGCTTCGTGATCAAGTCGGCCTCGCCCGAAACCGGCATCATGGAGACCGACTGGGCCGAGAACCGCGCGAAGCTGCCCCAGGATTTCATCCGTTCGACGATCGGCCGCGTGTTCGACAGTCTCTATTCCACCGGCGAACGCGACAAGTTCCGCACGCGGCTCGAGGCGGCCAACGGCAAGACCGAAGTCTTCATCAGCCACCGCGGCATGATCGAGGTCTACACCTCGTCGGCGCGCGAGAACACCGCCTGGCAGCCGCGGCCGAGCGATCCCGAACTCGAGGCCGAGTTCCTGCGCAGGCTGATGCTGAAGCTGGCCCCGTCGGAGACCGCGCCCACTGCCACGGCGGCCGTCGGCGCGACCGAGCGTGCGCGGCTCTCCGGCAGCGGCGCCACCCAGGCACTCGAGGTGCAGGAAAGCTTCGAGCGCGCCTGGCGACGCGTCGGGCTGGGACTCGACCGCGGGGGCTTCACCGTCGAGGATCGCGATCGCGCGCAAGGCCTGTACTTCGTCCGATACATCGATCCGGAGGTCGAGGGCGGACGCGTCGCCGAGAAGCCCGGCTTCTTCGCGCGCATTTTCGGATCGTCCAGGGCGCGCCCCGACGCGAGCCAGCAGTTCCGCATTCGCGTGGAGGCCAGCGGTCCCGACAGCAGCCGCGTGAGCGTGCTCGCCGCCGACGGCAAGCCGGTCGGCGAAGTCGACCAGCGCACTGCCGGGCGCATCCTCGCGCTGCTGCAGGAACAGCTGCGCTGATCGCGCGGTGCGCATTGCGAGCCTGGGCAGCGGCAGCGAAGGCAACGCGCTGCTGATCGAAAGCAGCGACGGCATCCGCGTCACGCGGGTGCTGGTCGACTGCGGCTTCGGCCGACGCGAGGCCGAGCGCCGACTGCGCGCTGCAGGCGTCGAGCCAGGGCGGCTCGATGCGATCCTCGTCACCCACGAGCACGGCGACCACATCGGCGGCGTGTTCCGGCTCGCGCGTGCGTACGGCATCGCGGTGCACCTCACGCATGGCACGCTGCGCGCGGCCGCTCCGATGGTGGCCGCAGCCGGCGAGGTGGAGTCGCTGCTGCGCGTGTTCGACTCGCACGCGCACTTCGACTGCGCGGGGCTGCGCATCGAGCCGGTGCCGGTGCCGCACGACGCGCGCGAACCGGTGCAATACGTGATCGACGACGGGCGACGCCGCCTGGGCGTGCTGACCGATCTCGGGCAGGGCACGCCGCACGTGTTGCGTGCGCTCGCACGCCTGGACGCGCTGGTGCTCGAATGCAATCACGACGGGCAGCTGCTCGCCGACAATCCGCGCTACCCGCCCGCGCTCAAGCGCCGCATCGCCGGGCCGTGGGGGCATCTGGACAACCGCGAGGCGGCGCGCATCCTCGCGTCGATCGATCGCTCGCGGCTGCGCACCGTGGTGGCCGCGCACCTGAGCCGCCACAACAACCGTCCCGAGCTGGCGCGCGAGGCGCTCGCCTCGGCGCTCGAACCGGGTGCCGACGAGATGATCAGCGTGGCCGACCAGGACCGCGGCATCGACTGGATCGCGGTCTGAAAGGAAAAACCGGCCGCACGGGTCGTGAAGGCCGGTTCGGGGCAGGCCGGGCACGCTGGCCCGGCCTCGCGCGGCCGGATCGCGTCGGCCGCACGTGCAAAGAGACGCGGACCGCGCGCTTACTTCTTCGCGGCCTCGGCGGCGTCCTTGGCAGCCTCGACTGCCTTGTCGGCAGCTTCCTTGGCGGCGTCGGCCGTGGCGCTGGCGGCGTCCTTGGTGGCCTCGACCGCGGCGGCAGCGCCTTCCTTCACCGCTTCGCCGGTCTTCTCGGCGGCTTCCTTGGCGGCGTCGACCGCCTGGCCCGCGGCTTCCTTGGCAGCCTCGGCAGGAGCCGGAGCGGTGGTGGCCGGCGCCGGCGCGGGTGCCGGAGCGGGCGCTTCTTCCTTCTTGCCGCAGGCGGCCAGCGTGACGACGATGATCGAGGCGAGGAGCAGCGATTTCTTCATGATGAGGTTCGTTCCTGGGAGGAAAGCACGGGGAGGATTCAGCTTCGTCGCCCGGCGTCCCGCCATCGCCTCCGGGGGCGTGGCCCGGGTCGAACCTCTAGGGGTTAACCCTCACGGAGCTGCCGTGCGAAGGCTGAATTCTAGCAAACTCGTGACAGACCACCCGGCGTACACGCGCGCCGCCGCCGGCGTGTGTATTGCCGGAGCAACGATTGTGCGACGGACCTATTGCTTCGGGGTGGCGCCGCCGGCGGGCGTGAAGGCGTCGGAGTAGCAGGCGTCTTCGTGCAGGCCTTGCGCGACGAAGGCGGGGCGAGCCGCCTCGACCATGCGCACCGAGCCGCAGGCATAGACCGAGAAGCCCGACAGGTCGGGGAAGTCGGCGAGAATTGCCTCGTGAACCAGCCCGGTGCGGCCGGCCCACTCGTCTTCGGGCGCCGCGTCGGAGAGCACCGGCACGAAGTGGAAGTTCGGGTGCTCGCGCGCCCATTGCTGCGGCAGTTCGGTCAGGTACAGGTCGCGGCGCCGGCGCACCCCCCAGTAGAGATACAGCGGCCGCTCGATGCCCATGCGGAAGGCCTGTTCGAGCAGGCTCTTGACCGGCGCGAAGCCGGTGGCGCCGGCCACGAAGATCAGCGGCTTGTCGCTCGGTTCGTGCAGCACGAACGATCCCACCGGCCCCTCGAAGGTGAGCCGGTCGCCCACTTTCATCGACTCGAACACGTGGGTGGTGAAGCGCCCGCCCGGCATCAGCCGCACGTGCAATTCCACCAGGTCGGTGGATCCCGAGGGCGTGGTGAACGAGTAACTGCGCCGTGCGCCGTCTTCGAGCACCACGTTCAGGTACTGGCCGGCCTCGAAGTCGATCCTGCGCCCCTCGGGCAGGCGCAGTCCGACCAGCATCACGTCGTGGGCGAGCCGCTCGAGCCGCTCGACGCGGGCTTCGTAGGTGTCCACGCGGGTGCCGCGCGCAGCCGCGTTCTCCTCGTACTCGAACTCGACGTCGGAGAGCGCACGCGCACAGCAAAGCAGGATGCGGCCGGCGCGGCGCTCCTCCTCGGACAGTGCGCTGGGCTGGTAGCCCGACATTTCGACCTCGCCACCGATCATCGTGGCCTTGCAGACCCCGCAGCCGCCCGAGCGGCATTCGTAGGGCAGTGCGATGCTGGCACGCAGCCCCGCGTCGAGCAGGGTCTCGCCGGGGCGCACCGGAGCCACCTGCCGGCCGGGGTGCGCGGTGAGATGGTAGGTCTGGCCCTTGCCGGCGCGTGCCGGCGGCAGCCACGGCATCGCCAGCAGCAGCACGGTGACGCCGGCACAGGCGATCCACAGCTCGAGCGGATCCCAGGCGTAGATCAGCGGGAACACGGTGAGATAGAACCAGTCGAAATCGAGCGTCGTCGGCGCGGTGTGGAAGTCGGCCGGCGCCTGGCTCACCACCGGCTTGACCAGCGACAGCACCAGCAGCATCGCCAGCAGGCCGTAGGCAATGCGGCGCGGCGGCATCTGCGCGGCGCGCGGCACCCGCTGCGTGTGCACCCACAGCGCGAGCATCACCACCAGCGGAATGCCGATGTGCAGGAACGACAGCAGCGAGAACAGCCGGTCGGTGATCGCCTCGGGGGTAATGAAGTTGCGCGTCAGGATGCCGTTGAACACCGGCAGCGAGTCGAGCCACTCGGTGGTGCCGATCACCACGAACTGCGCGAGCTTGTCCCAGGGCAGCATGAAGCCGTTGACGCCCGACGCGTAGACCAGCCAGAGGACGATCACTCCGGTGACCCAGGAGAAGGCGCGGAAGCTGCGATAGCGGTCGAAGGCGAAGTGGCGCACCATGTGCAGCAGCATCGTGAGCACCATCGCGTCGGACGCGTAGCGGTGCACGCTGCGCATGATGCCGCCGGCAAACCACTGGCCGTGGGTGATCGACTCCATCGACGCGTAGGTCTTGTCGATGCCGGTCTCGTAGAAGACGTACACGTACAGGCCGCTGGCGACGACGATCCAGAACATCCAGTAACTGGTCGCGCCGAGGTAGTACATCGGGTTGAGCCGGTCGCCGAACACCCGGTTGCCGACGGACTCCATTCTCAGGAAGAACCACTGCAGGAAGCCCTGGACTGTCTTGAGCAACTTCTCTCTCCGTGAGGCCGGGCGCCCGGCCCGGCACGGCGCCGGCGGGAAGCGGCACGGGCCGCGCGCGGGGCGAAAAACATGCGGAAGCTAGCGGTAACGCCCTGCCATTGCAAGCGGATGGCGATACGGAAGCGACATTTCCGGGGTGCGATCCCGGAAGGAGGATTGCCGCAGCGCTGCAACCGGGTTACTTTTGATGCGCGTCAAGGCGGCAGCACGCCGCGGCCAACCATGATGGCTGGCGTTGCCGATTCCGTTACCAATCATTTCGACAGTGAAGGGGGGCCGTCATGGCTGAGCAAGGTCGACCACAGGCCGAAAACCAGGAAGAAGAGCGCATCCCCGTGATGCAGCAGATCCTCGACAACCCCTTTCTGCTGCTGTTCCTGGGCATTACGATTCCGACCGTCTTCTACATCCTCTGGGGAGTGATGGAGATCGCGGGAGTGCCGGTCACGCCGCTGGCCAAGTGATCGTTCGCGAGCAACCTGGAGAAAAACGTGAGCGCCATACTGCCCCCGCAGCATCGCATCTGGTGGAAGCAACCGGTCGACAGGATCGAGATCATCTGGGTCGTGATCGCCTTCGTCTGGTGCATGATCATGTTCTTCATGATGCCGTACTGGCACGTGTTCGGTAAGCAGAACCTCTCGCCCGAAACCTACAAGGTCAAGCCCGAACTCTTCGCCAAGGCCACCCAGGACATGGTGGACAAATACACCGTGCGCGAAGAGGGCGAGAACAAGGTGCCGGTGGTCGCGCCGCCGGCCGGCAGCGACATCTACCTGATCGCCAGGCTCTGGGACTGGTGGCCGATTCTCGAGCTGAAGAAGGGCGAGACCTACCGCCTGAACCTCAGCGCGATGGACTACCAGCACGGCTTCTCGTTGCAGCCCGAGAACATCAACATCCAGGTGCTGCCCGGTTACCAGCACGTCGTGACGATCACGCCGAACCGCTCGGGCCAGTACGCGATCGTCTGTAACGAATTCTGCGGCATCGGCCATCACAAGATGGTCTCGCGGCTCTACGTCAAGTGATGGGGGGAAGCATGGCAACCGCTCAAGCGCAGTACCGTGTCTGCCCCCGCACGGGGCTGCAGTTCCACAAGTCGGCCGAGTCGCTGATCAAGCTCAACGCGGTCGCGGGCGTCGTCGCGCTGCTCGTCGGGGGCATCCTCGCGCTGCTGATCGTGCTCACGCGCTGGCAGGCGATCCACCTGATCGACGCCGACAACTTCTACCTGCAGCTCACCGCCCACGGCCTCGACATGCTGGTGGTCTGGATCATCTTCTTCGAGATCGCGGTCCTCTACTTCTGCTCGTCGACGCTGCTGCGATGCCGGCTCGCCACGCCCAGGATCGCCTGGCTCGCCTGGGCGCTGATGGTGATCGGCGCGATCACCTTCAACGTGGCGATCTTCAGCGGCAACGCGACGGTGATGATGACCTCGTACGTGCCGATGCCCGCGCACCCGGCGTTCTACCTCGGGCTGATCCTGTTCGCGGTCGGGGCGCTGATCGGCTGCTTCATCTTCCTGGGCACGCTGGTGGTGGCCAAGGCCGAGAAGACCTACGAGGGTTCGGTGCCGCTGGTCACGTTCGGGGCGCTCA
>WBZO01001751.1_pt1 | contig 31969 bp, 31 predicted proteins | sample 5204261 | NCBI WGS metagenome assembly WBZO01 (sample SAMN12412400, study PRJNA552823) | activated sludge metagenome | isolation source: activated sludge from anammox sidestream of wastewater treatment plant... | place: USA: North Carolina | collected 2017-09
GGGAAGGATATTCCTGACGATGCTCCTGCACCAGCCGGACTGCCCGTTCTTTTACTTCCGGGGAAAATTGATTTTGTTTCTTCATGGCTCTATTCTCTCAGAGGTTAGAGCCTCCTCAAAACCCGGTGCGGTTCGGGTTTTCGGGAATAGTTGCTTAATCACTTCGCCGTAAGCAAGTGCTGGATTCTCTGGATCATAATCGGGGATAACCTCTTTCACCCATGTCTCCAAGTCTGAGCGATGTGGTGCTCGATAGTTACGAAGGCGTGGTAGCCATTGTTCTTGCACTAGTTCTTTTGCCGCAGGAATTCCAGAGGACACCGAACAGCCTGCGCCAAGGAATAGCACGAAATTTTTATCGACTTTAGTTTCAACGTCATCGAGTAATCGACGTACAAATTCTTTGGTGGTAAACGTACAAATTTTGGATTTAGAAGATTCTGGCTGTTGTGGAGGTTCAGACATATTGGAAGGTTCTTGTTTAGTTCCTTGATGCTGTTTGGATGGTGTGCATTATCTGGAATATTTTTATTGCGCAGTGAATTGTTTATGCTGCATACGGCGTGCACTTTTTTAGTGTATAACAAAACTCATTCTGCTATAAATGTTAAGCATACTATTCTCATTGATACCCTTTGGATCTGAGTGATGATTCGCTGGGGTGATACAAAGTTGTGATCATTTTCTGAATCAATCCACTTGATTTTCGTGATCTGATTCCGGTTCAATCGCCTGGCGATAGTTCTGCCAATCAAAATAAGGACCAGGATCAGTTTTTCTTTGCGGGGCAATATCAGCGTGACCGACGATATGACGGATTGGATAGCGCGCTTGCAAAACGCGGGTCAGTTTGGTCAGTCGAGTATATTGAATAGGGTCAAACGGCTGGTTATCGCTACCTTCTAGCTCAATCCCAATAGAGAAATCGTTACAGCATGAGCGACCCAGCCAATTGGATGCACCAGCGTGCCAGGCGCGTAAGGAACAGGGAACAAACTGGATGATTTCTCCGTCGCGGCGAATAAAAAAATGGCTGGAAACTTTTAAATCAACCAATGTTTGGTAATACGGATGGGCGTGCGGGTCGAGTTGGTTGGTAAAAAGTTTGATGACGCCTTCACCACCAAATTCTTCAGGCGGCAAGCTGATCGCATGGATTACCAGCAGGCTAATGTCATTGCGATCTGGCCGTTCATCACAGTTGGGTGAAGGAATATATTTGACCGGGGTTAGGTGACCTTCAGCATCAATTAACATAGATAATGACGTACTGGAAAAGGAGTGGTTCTGAGAGACGTATTGTGGCGGCTTAGGAATGCCCTGTAAATCGATTATTTTAGGTGAGCGATAACTGTGCAGCGCGGAAAATTTATTACTATTGAAGGAATTGATGGTGCGGGGAAAAGTACACATCTAGCTTGGCTGGAACGTTTTTTACACGATAAAGGGTTAGAGGTGGTATTAACCCGTGAGCCGGGTGGTACGACATTGGGTGAAGCATTGCGTCAACTGTTGCTGGATCATCAGCAGGTGATGCATCCTGAGACTGAGGCTTTGCTGATGTTTGCTGCACGCCGAGAGCATTTGGACAAAGTGATTTTACCTGCGCTGAATCGTGGTGCTTGGGTAGTTTCAGATCGTTTTACTGATGCCAGTTTTGCCTATCAGGGAGGTGGCAGGGGAATAGCGCAGGAGAAACTGGAGAAACTGGAGCGCTGGGTGCAAGAAGGATTTTTTCCCGATCTGACCGTGTATTTTGATGTACCGGTAACAATTAGCCGTGAACGCTTGCAAGCTGCTCGAGCTGCTGATCGTTTTGAAATGGAGTCTGATAAATTTTTTGAGCGCGTGCGACAAGCTTATCTGCGGCGTGCACAACAATTTCCACAGCGAATTAAGGTGGTGGATGGTGGTCAGCCACTTGCGCAGGTTACAGCTGCTGTAACAGAGATTGTGGAAGCGTTCTGGCTACAAGTCATCTAAGTGATTAAAAATAATGATGTTTTACTGATGCTTCAAATTTCCTAAGAATGTTTGGCTCGCAATAAACCGATTCCCAATATAGCCATGATGATGGAAACCAGAGGGTTTAACACATTGAGCAAAGTGTATGCTGCGTAATCCTGTGTTGGCACACCCAGTGTCGCAGCGTAAAAAATGCCTGCTGTAGTCCAAGGGATCAGCCCTGTGGTTAGGGTGGCACCTTCTTCGACCGAGCGCGATAAAATGGCTGGATCTAGTTTTTTCTCCAGATAAATCTGCTTGAACAGCTGGCAGTTAAGGATGATGGAAATGTACGCTTCTCCCATAACCAAATTTCCAGCCAGACCAGCAGTAATGGTGGCAGCGATGAGTGTGCTGATTCGGTTAATTGAAGCAATGAGTCGGCGCAGTAATACTTGTAAAAATCCGGCGTGATGCAAGATGCCGCCCAATGCTAGCGCCATGATGGACAGTAACAAGGTCCAGGCCATGCTGTACAACCCGCCTCGCCCGAGCAGTTCATCAATATTGCTAATGCCGGTATGGCCGGGTGTGTTCTGCCATAGCGCGTTGATGACATCAATGGTGTCTTTGCCCTGGTAGATTATGGCAATCAGCATGGCAAGCAGGATGCTGCACGTCATGCTGGTTTCGGCACTATAGCGTTTTATGCTCATGCCGAGCATTGCTAATAGAGGTAACAGCGTGATTGCCTCATTCATGCGATAGCTGTTTGCCAGCGCATTACGGATTTCAACCAGCTGCGTTTGCGGCAAAGGATGAGCGCCATACTGCTGTCCCCACAGGAAAAATATCACCAGAACAATCATGAATGTCGGTAAGGTGGTATACAGCATAGAGCCGATATGGCGGTACAAGTTTGTACCAGCACTCATTGCCGCTAGATTAGTAGTATCGGAGATGGGGGATAATTTGTCACCAAATGTGGCGCCAGAGACGATCATGCCGGCGACCAATGGCAGAGGAATGCCCATGGTCTCGCCAATACCGATGAGTACCACGCCAATGGTGCCGACAGTCCCCCAGGAAGTACCAGTTGCGACTGACATGAGGCTGCATAACAGAAATCCGGTTGCCAGGAATAAGGTGGGATCTAGCCAATTAAGGCCAATATACAGTAAATTTGCAATGGTACCGCTATGCATAAAGCTGGCGATGACCAGGCCAATGAGCATAAAAATATAGATTGCCGGCAATGCTTTGGTAATACCTTCATCCATCATGCTACGGATAGTTGTAAATGAATAACCTAATGCATGCGTATGTAGGCCTGCCCATACTAGCGCAAGAAAAACCAGTGCATGTAGGCTGATTTGAAATACAAATAAGCCCCCTCCGATTAATAACACGATACCTACAAAGCAGATAGCAGCTTGCCAGAACGAAGGAAGTGGATGGGTATCTGGCAAGGTTTCAAGTGCTGTTTCGGGGCCTGTCATTGTTATGCGTATTTAGATGGATGATAGCGATGTCGTTGCATAAATGTGTGGGATTTTGCTATAGATTATATTTACCGAAAACCACAACTAAATCATAGTACTTCAATTTGAACGCATGCTTGTCCAGCAAAAACTGTTTTTTTTCTGAAGTAGCTAAATTGTAAGAATGACTGTGGCTAAAATTTTTCCCTGGCAATCAGCTATCTGGCGGCAAATTAGGCAACCGAATAGCTTGCAGCGGCATCATGCTTTATTGTTAAAAGGGCGCAGAGGAATTGGCAAGCTAAATTTTGCGTATACACTGGCGCAATCGCTCCTTTGCGAACAAGGGAAGAGTGGCGATATGGCATGCGGAGAATGCCAGGATTGCCACTGGTTTGAGCAAGGAACACATCCAAATTTTCGTTTGCTGGAGCCAGAGGCGCTGTCGATGTTGGAGGGAGCAATAGATAGAGAGGGAGGAGAGGGCAAAACGGATACGGCTGATACGAAGTCGAGTAAAAAACCCAGTCAGCAACTGACCATAGCACAGATTCGTGAGCTGGACGGTTTCATTTATTTAAGCGCGCATCAGGATCGTTATAAGGTAGTGCTGATTCACCCCGCTGAGGCGATGAATGTGGCTGCTGCTAATGCATTATTGAAGAAGTTAGAGGAACCGCCGCCTGAGGTGTTATTTATTTTGGTTGCACACGGCACAGCGTCAATTCCAGCAACTATTCTAAGCCGTTGTCGAAAAGTTGTGATGCCAGCGCCGGATCGTCATCTAGCTAAAGACTGGTTAATTCAGCAGGGTGTTGATCAACCGGATTTTCGCTTGGCGATGTCGGGTTTTTCTCCTTTACTGGCATTACAATACGATAATCAGCAATCCATATTACACGCTGAATTTATTCAGAGTTTATGTGTGCCAGAAAAATTTGACCCAATTGGCCTCGCTGAAAAACTGTATAAACAGGATTTATCTAATGTGATTAGTTGGTTACAGAAATGGTGTTATGACCTGATGAGCTATCGTATTAGTGGGCGAGTACGTTATCACTTGCAGCAGGCGGAAAGCATAAAACAGCAGGCAGTCGGTATAAATCTGATTGCAGCTGGTTTTGCGTGGCGCAACCTAGCTGCTTCGCAGCAACTAGCTCGCCATCCACTTAACCCTAGGTTATTTCTGGAAGAGATGTTCCTGAACTATGTGGAAATAATGCACCCAGATAGCCCAGAAACGAAATCATGACTATTGGATACAGGATTCACTTGTAGGGTCGATAGTACAAGCCCAAAGCGTTCTATGGATGCCTGCTGCACGATTAAACAAATGATCTGCTTGCTGGGATTTTTGTTGTTCCAGCGTAAGGGAGGCTTTTTTAGGAATGAAATATTTCTGAACCCAGAAGCGTACTCGACAGAATTCTTTTTCATTTGCACAAAGCCTGTGAATAGCGGAACTATAGATAGTTTTATCCGCTTGTCGCCCATTTTCAATTAATACCATATGTACAAATTTTCCTGAATTACCCATTTCAACGCTACGTATTAATTGCCAGCCAATACCGCTGGGTAGTGCTTTTTCATCTGTTTTGGCTGTTGCGGTAGATTCAGTAGCCGATGTTGTCTCCTCGGTTGTGGTTGCAGTCGCATCGGTTGAGGCTTGTTCACCATCCTGGGCTGAAAAAACCAGGCTCGACCAGATGATTGCGAAAGAAATTAGCAACCCTTTTCCTATATTGTTCATGTGTTCTCCTATGAAAACAGTTCGTTATAGTGAAAGGTATCTCAAAGATTTTGCGACACCCGATCCATTCGCTACAGTTTTTCAAGCTGATCCGCGATGTATTATTCTGCGTGCGCAAAGCATTACTCAGACCGCTGGAGAAATATGAAAAAACCGGTCATTACAACCCATTTTCGTTACGCCCGACAGACTAACATTTCCGATCTTATCCAAACATTGGATCGTTGTGCAACGATTGTGACCGGAAATCGACGGCTTGCACGCTCGTTGCGTCAGATTTTCAGCCAAAAAAAATATGCGGCAGGACATAAAGCATGGCCTGTTCCTGACATTCTGCCGTGGGATGCTTGGTTACAACGATTATGGCAGGAGGGGATCGTTTCTAGTCAACTGGCAGTTACGCAGCAGTTGTTGACACCGCAGCAGGAGCATTTTATCTGGCAGGAAATTTTAATAGCACAATCTAGTGAAGTTTCACTGCAGGCTGTTCATGAAATGGTTACGCGTATCATGGATGCGTGGCAGACGTGGCATGCTTGGGCAAAACCGCGCGAAGCAGCAGATTTTGATCATAACGTAGATACTCGGTTATTTGGGCAGCTGGCTGGCTTGTTTGAAGCAAAGTGTCAGGAGAAGGGTTGGTTCTCAGTAGCTACCTTACCTAACATTTTGATGGAATGTATACGTGTGGGTGATTTGCGCCAATCGCATGAATTACCACATGAGCTGATCCTGACGGGTTTTGATGAATGGACCCCGCAACAATTATCATTTCTGGAGGTGCTTGAGCAAGCTGGATGCTCGTTACAGTGGTTACAGCTTTCAGGTCAATCGAGCCAAATCGGCAAGCTAGCTTGTGCAGATAGTTGCGATGAGATCCGGCAGGCAGCACACTGGATTCGACAGCGCTTACAGAAAAATCCTGCTGCAAAGATTGCATTGGTTGTGCCGGAATTGGTGGCGCAGCGAGAAATGATTTGCCGGACCTTGGATGAAGTATTAATTCCGCTGGCACAGCAACCAGGGAAGCATGAACTGGCACGCCCCTATAATCTTTCGCTTGGGAAGCCGCTTGATCGCTATCCATTGATTAGTTTGGCTTTGGATGTGTTGGATTTGTCTAAAACGGTTTGTGAATTGCCGCATATCAGTCGTGTGCTGCGTTCCTCTTTCATCGCTGGCGGAGATCAAGAAATAAATGCGCGTGCCTTGTTGGACGCTCGCCTACGTGAAACAGGTGAGTGGTATCTCGATTTGCAAAAGCTGCTGACGAATGCTGCTCGCGGTGGCCAGGTTTATTCGTGCCCGTTATTGGCGGCAGCATTGAGTGATTTTATCAAGCAATTAGAAGTAGTAAATGCTCCGGCTACCCCCAGAGAGTGGGGACAACGCTTTAATCGATGGCTGAAAGCTATGGGATGGCCAGGTGAACGGAGCTTATCCAGCGAGGAATATCAGGTGGTTCAGGCCTGGCAGGCGATGCTGAGAGAATTTTCTGCATTGGATTGGGTGGCGCAATCGATAGAGCTGGAGGAAGCGTTACAACAGTTAAAGTACTTGGTGAGTGATACGATTTTCCAGCCAGAATCCATTGATGCGCCGATTCAAGTATTAGGATTATTTGAAACCAACGGGCTACAGTTCGATCATCTGTGGATGACAGGATTGCATGACGGTGTATTGCCTGCTGCATCTCGACCTAACCCTTTTTTGCCGTTAACTTGGCAGCGCGAGGTAGATGCGCCTCATTCCAGCGCACAGCGTGAATTGCGTGTGGCAACGACACTGCTACAGCGTATCACCACCAGTGCGTACGAGGTCATTATCAGTTATCCGCGGCGAGACGGTGATGCGATGCTTGAGCCCAGCCCATTGATTGAAGCTTTCCCGATGCTGAACGAAAAGTTATCCATTGTGGCAGCACAGCCTAGCTGGCGGGATAGCGTATACCGTAGTCGTCAGTGGGTCACGTTGTCAGCAGATGTGGCTCCAGCATTTGCTGGAACAGTAGCTCCAGGAGGAAGCAATTTATTTAAATTACAAGCAGCTTGTCCATTTAAGGCATTTGCTGAACTACGACTGGGCGCAAAGCCGCTGGGTCGTATACAGATTGGTTTAAATACGCTGGTGCGCGGTATTTTGTTACACCAAGTTATGGAAATGATTTGGACGACATTGGATTCATCGTCGGCATTGGCGGCTCTGTCTCCTGATGAGTTGAGTGAGCTCGTTGCCGATAAGGTGAGTAATGCAATACAGAAAGTTGCGCCCAATTACCCGCATACTTTTGGTAAGCGTTTGCAGGTGCTGGAAAGCAAGCGATTACATAAACTTATCCTGGCATGGTTGGAGATGGAGAAACAGCGCCCACCTTTTCACATTTCAGATCGAGAACAGGAAACGACACTAACTTTGGGTAATTTGCATATTAATTTACGAATAGATCGCGTTGATCTGTTAGCGGAAGGGGAGGTATTGCTGATTGACTACAAGACGGGTGAAGTGGAGACAAGCGCATGGTTTGGTGATCGGCCAGATGAACCGCAGTTACCACTATACAGCTTGGCATTTGCTGATGATCTCATTGGAATTGCGTTTGCTCAAATTCGTGCTGGAGAAATTGCCTTTAAGGGGGTGGCGGGTGAGGAAGATATTATTCCTGGCGTGAAGTACTTTGAAAAATTGAAATATACCCAGGAAATAGAAAGTTGGACTGAAATACGCTCGAGCTGGCGTAAGACAATGGAAAGGCTGGCGCAGGATTTTATAGCTGGTAAAGCTGATGTGAATCCCAAGCAATATCCGCAAACTTGTAATTATTGTGCACTTAAGCCTTTGTGCAGGATTGGAGGATCTCTGGAGCAAATAGAAGAATGAATACGATGATGCAATGTGAAATTCAAGATCAGGCTGAGCGCTTGCAGGCACTTGATCCGCAATATTCTTTCATTGTCCAGGCACCTGCCGGATCTGGCAAAACTGGATTGCTGACGCAGCGTTTTCTGGTACTGCTTGCGATGGTGGAGGAGCCAGAAGAGATTATTGCTATTACGTTTACGCGTAAGGCTGCCAATGAGATGAAGCATCGAGTTTTGCAGGCGCTGCACAAAGCAAATGAAGAAATAGCGTTACCGGTTGATCCTTATCTGCTTCAGTTTCAAGAGTTGGCTAAACAGGTGTTAGCACGTGATCAAATGCGGGGGTGGCAGCTGTTGCAAAATCCGTCCCGTTTGCGCATTCAAACGATTGATTCTCTATGTGCCCAATTGGTTGAGCGTATGCCGGTGAGTTCTCGACAGGGTACTTTATCGTCTGTTGCAGAGAATGCAGATAGGTTGTATCTGGTGGCTGCTCGACTAACGGTTGAGGCGCTGGAGGAAGATAATGAATGGTCACCAGCTATTGCGCATCTGAGCAATCATCTGGATAACCGTCTGGATAGATTGCAGCAGTTGATCGCCGATATGCTGGCACGGCGTGATTTATGGTTACGGCATGTCATTGATGCTGCTAACTCGATGGATATGCGTGAACGTTTGGAATTGGCTCTGGCAGAGCAGATCACGGTCGTTCTGGAGAAGTTAGCTAAGTCATCTCCAGTAGGTTGCCAAAAAGAAATCGTCGAGTTGATGCAATTTGCTGCGACAAATTTGGCTGAAACAGATCAGGGTAGTTCAATTTTGGACTGGCCTGGACAAGCACTAAAGGATCGTTCTGCATGGAGGAAGATTGCAGATTTTTTATTAACGCAAGAAGGAAATTGGCGTAAACAGGTAACGAAGAGGGAAGGGTTTCCTGCACCTTCATCAGCTGGGAATGCAGACGAGAAGAAACGGTTGACTGAGATGAAACAACGGATGGTCGAATTGTTATCTTCTTTGCAGGGAGAGGAGATATTTCGGCAGCATTTGTTGTCATTTAGGTTGTTACCCCCACAACGTTATGCAGATGAAGAATGGGAAACACTGCAGGCTTTATTCAATTCACTTAAGGTGGCTGTCGGATATCTGCAATTGGTTTTTCGACAATATGGTCAGGTAGATTTTACCGAGATTGCCATGGCTGCTGTTCGTGCGTTGGGTGAATCGGAAGCTCCGACAGATCTAGCATTGGCTCTTGATTATCGGATTCAACATATTTTGGTGGATGAGTTCCAGGATACTTCTTCCAGTCAAGCGGAATTGCTACGACGATTGACAGCAGGCTGGCAAGTAAAAGATGGACGCACATTGTTTCTGGTGGGAGATCCGATGCAGTCGATTTATCGCTTCCGACAGGCTGAGGTGGGACTGTTTTTGGATATTCGTGATCGTGGCTGCTTTGGTCAGATTCCAATGAAATTTCTGCGTCTTTCCGTTAATTTTCGCTCTCAGAAAGGGATCGTTGACTGGGTTAATCGCTATTTCCCACAGATATTGCCGGCTACCGATGACGTTAGTACCGGTGCTGTGTCGTATGTGCATTCTATGGCTTTTCATGCAACTGCCGATGGGGAGGCTGTAAAAGTTTATCCTTCGTTGCAGAAAGCTGATTTAGCTGAGGCAAGGCAAGTACTAGCAATTGTAAGGCAAGCACGTGCTACACAGCCAGATGGCAAAATTGCCATATTGGTGCGTAATCGTGGACATTTGGCAAATATCGTTGCTTGTTTTAGAAAAGAAGGTTTAGCTTTTCAGGCGGTGGAAATTGAGCAGTTGGCACAGCGTGTAGTTATTCAGGATTTGATGGCGTTAACTCGAGCATTGGTGCACCCGGCAGATCGCATTGCCTGGTTATCGTTGTTACGTGCGCCTTTTTGTGGACTTTCTTTGCAGGATTTACATATTGTTGCCAATACGACGCCAGGACAGGTGCTGGTTGATTCGTTACATACTTGTATTCGTTCAGATTTATTGAGTGAGGCAGGTTGCTTGCGTCTCGGTAGGATACTGCCGATATTAGATCAAACATTAATGCTATATGACCGAGTACCGTTGAGAAGAGTTGTAGAGGGTGTATGGATCAGTTTGGGTGGTCCTGCTTGCGTGCAGAATGAGACCGATTTGGCAGATGCTGAAGTCTATTTTCAGTTATTGGAAGATTTTGATGTGACTGGTCACCGACCGGATATTCAGGAGCTAGATGAGCGGCTGATACAATTATTTGCCTTGCCAGATGTGACAGCAGATGATTCGTTGCAGCTCATGACATTGCATAAAGCCAAAGGGTTAGAGTTTGATACAGTAATTTTGCCAGGATTAGGCAAATCTCCCCGGCGGGATCAGGAGAAACTGCTTAACTGGCTAGAATATCCTAGTCAATCGCAATATGCGGGTTTGCTGTGTGCCCCGATCAGCGCGCCAGGAAATGAAAAAAATCAGATTTCTGCTTATATTTTGTCTGAAGAGAAGCGGCGATCTGCATTAGAAGAAGCGCGTTTATTGTATGTTGCGGTTACTCGAGCAAAACGTAGCTTACATCTGTTAGGGCATCTTAAGGTTAATTCAGATACACAGAAAAATGATGTACTAAAGCCACTAGAAAGCACATTGTTGGCAAAGTTATGGTCTGCTGTCGCGGCGGCTTTCCAAGCTCAGTTGAATGAAATTGGAGCTATAGATTTACCGGAACCGGATGTCGATACAGGTGTGCCATTGGTTGACCGGATTTGTTTGGCTCCTGCTTGGCAATCACCACCGTTACCCGTAGCGGTGACGGCTGCTGCTACTATGTGTATGGATGTAAATACTATTACGGATGATCCAATTGATTTTGATTGGGCGGGAGAACCAGCTCGATTGGTAGGAATAGTGGTGCACCGTTTGTTGTATCGTATTGGCGTAGTTGGCATCGAAAACATACGCCAGCGGGATTGGGAGAGATTTGAGCTAGCTGGACGATCGCTACTTATACAACTGGGTATTGGATCTCAACATCTGGAAGCAGCTGTACAACAGGTGGTACAAGCACTTCGGATAATGTGCCTAGAGGATGAAACGGGGAGGTGGATTTTAAGCAATCAACATCAGGATATACGCTGTGAATGGGGGTTATCTGTTATGACCGATCGTTCAACTTCTACCTGTGTAATTGATAGAACCTTTGTGGATACATCTGGTGTGCGTTGGATTGTTGATTATAAAACCGGATCTCACGTGGGTGGAGGTATTGAAGAATTTCTTGATCGGGAGCAATCACGTTATCGAGCTCAGTTAGAGCGCTATGCGGTGGTGTTACAACATATAGAAAATCGTCCTATTCATTTGGCCATTTATTTTCCATTACTGGGGAAGTGGCGAGAATGGATACCACTTACAGAAGAAGAGAAAGAAAAATTATGAAGAAACTTATTATTTGATTTCTTCTTCAGCGGGTAGTTTTCTTGCTTCATCTTCCAACATGATCGGAATACCATCTCGAATAGGAAAAGCCAGTCGATCTGCTTTGCAGATCAATTCCTGCTGATCTTTTTTATAAATAAGTGGCGATTTACATAATGGACAAACTAGAATGTCCAGCAGTTTTGGATCCATAAATTTTTCTCTCAACATTTTAAGTATAATTTCACGCAATCCAAGATCAACACTGTATTCCTGTTGTAAAACCCAGATGCGTTCATCGTGCAGATGGAGGCATTTTACTGCATCTTCTTCCGGTATCAGGATGGTTTCAACGTCATCAAGTTGAAAATCTTTTGCTGAAAAATGATGATCTCCAGGAAAAACACAAGGAGTAACTGTTATTTTTAAAAAATTTAAAGTGTCCAGAAAATTTTGTGTATCCAGATCACAAGTAACTGCGTGAATACGTTTATTTGCTAATTCTGCTGCGCTGATGGTTAATTCAGGTTGTGTCAGATTGAAGAAGCGTTCTTTTAACGGTGTGATATAAAACGTGCGAATTGCTTCATCAATATCTGATACCCGTCTTTGATGACCTGCCTGCACAACGACATCTGAGTGTTTTAAACGAGCGAAGCTATCCCTTAGTGGTCCGGCAGGCATGATTAACCCATTTCCAGAATTAATAATGCTGGTATCAACAATAGTAATTTCAAAATCACGTTGTAAGCGAAGATCTTGCAAACCATCGTTGCATACTAATACATTACATTCTTTATGGGCTGCTAACAGGGCTTTTGCTGTTTCTATCCGATCTTGACCGATCCATACTGGACAAGTTTCGCGCAAATGATAAGCGAGTAGTAATGATTTTTCTCCGACAAGTTGAAGAGGGCTGTTAATGGTTACCGGCATGGGAGGGTGGTAATTGTCATCGTAACCGTGGCTGATAATTCCTGGTCGCAATCCACTTGCTCTTAGCATACTGATTATCTGGATGATGAGCGGTGCCTTAGCTGGGCTGGTAGTAGTGATGCTATCAACTACTATTACCGGTACGGGAAGACGGACAGCCGTTAATATTGCGCGTTGATAAAGAGAGCGCTGGATAGATTGAAACAGAACGAATAACTGGCTAATTGGCCACAATAGGAGATGCAGAGGGGTGATGCGTTGCCAATACAGTTCTGACCAATTCATGAGGGACCAAGTTAATTGAGCTATGAAAGTTACTTGTCATTAACTGTAACATCTTACAATTTGAAGATTCAATACCAAATACTCGTTTTTTACAGTGGAATTGTGGAAATGATCAATTCGGCACTTTTTAAGAAACTATCTTAAAATGCCGCTAATACAAACAATAGTCTTTTGTGGAGAATCTATGCAGCATCTTGAAGCAGTGAGAAATATTTTGGGCGATGTGTTGAATCTGGGGGAAAGGAAAAATTCGTTGACAGCTAGTTCAGTTTTGTTAGGAAACATTCCAGAGCTAGATTCGATGGCGGTTGTTAATGTAATTACCGCGCTGGAAGATTATTTTGGTTTTTCAGTAGATGATGATGAGATCAGTGCGCAAACGTTCGAAACACTTGGAAATTTAGCACTTTTTGTTGAGCATAAATTGTCACATTGAGTTTGCATGGATCGTCCTCCGGCTGAGCCTTTTTTTTTGGATACTGCGTTGGGCAGACGTTTCTGCCTTTACTACCCCCCTATCGGTGGGATGCAACAAAGCCAGGCATTTATTTATCTTCATCCATTTGCTGAAGAGATGAACAAGTCTCGGCGTATGGCAGCGTTACAGGCGAAAGCATTTGCTGCTGCCGGATTAGGTGTGTTGCAAATTGATTTATATGGTTGTGGCGATAGTGAGGGAGATTTTGGTGATGCTACCTGGGAGATTTGGAAAGATGATGTTGCTTGTGCTAGGCAATGGTTAATACGAAAAGGATTTAGATCAATTCATTTTTGGGGATTACGGTTGGGGGCGCTGCTAGCACTGGATTATGTGAGAGAAGCAGAAATAGACTCAGCAAAATTTGTGCTTTGGCAGCCTGTGGTTAATGGTAAGTTATTTTTGACCCAGTTTCTTCGTTTGAAGCTAGTAAGTGGGTTGATATCAGATGATATAGATAAGGTTTCAAATGTTCAGGTTTTTCGTGAAAAGTTAGCTGCAGGTGAATTACTTGAGGTAGCTGGTTATATGCTTTCTCCGACGTTGGCAGCGACAATAGATGCATTAAAACTGAGTCAGTTAATTACCAAGAATAGTGAAATTTATTGGTTTGAAATTACGCCAGATGTTGAACGTGGACTTCCTCCAGCGAGTGTTTCAGTAGTAGATACTTGGAATCAATCTAATATTTTCTCCAAAGTAGTGTGTATATCCGGTTTGCCATTTTGGGCTACTCAGGAAATCAGCGAATGTCCAGAATTACTAACGGCGACTGTCCAGGTATTTGAATCGTTAGCTGGAGTATCGGTATGAGCTCCCAGGAACAAGCACTATGCTTTCGTTGCGAAGATGCATACCTCTACGGAATTTTGCATCTACCACAACAATCACAACAATTTATTACGCGTGGAGTACTGATTATAGTAGGTGGTCCACAGTATCGGGTTGGTAGTCATCGTCAATTTGTTTTACTGGCACGTTATTTAGCTAAACGTGGTATTCCTGTCATGCGATTTGATTATCGGGGAATGGGTGATAGTGATGGTGACATGCGGACGTTTGAACATGTGGGGAAAGACTTAGGTAATGCTATTGATTATTTCTTTAGTGAATGCTCATTTTTGGAGGATATTGTAATTTGGGGATTGTGCGATGCAGCATCGGCAGCTCTATTTTATGCGCATCAAGATCGACGTATCAGTGGATTGGTGTTGCTGAACCCCTGGGTTAGAACTGAACAAGGGATTGCTAAGGCATATTTAAAACACTATTACTTGAGGCGTTTATTGGAACCAGAATTCTGGGGAAAATTATTGACTGGGAAATTCAATCCATTAACTTCTATCCAGTCTTTGTATAAATTTGGTAAAAGTAGCTGGATGAATGGAAGAAAGGAAGCTCAATCGATGGATAAAGTTGCATCATCTTGTGATTTGGTTACTCCATTGCCTGAGCGCATGCTGACTGGTCTTAAACGCTTTCAGGGAAAAACACTCATTATTACTAGTGGTAATGATCTGACGGCACGTGAATTTCTAGATTTGATTCATTCTTCTGTAGACTGGCAGCAAACACTAAAAGAACAACAGGTAGAGTTTTTTCATATCGCGCATGCCAACCATACATTTTCTACACGAGAATGGCGTGATCAAGTGGCAGAGTTAACTGTAAACCGAGTATTGTCATGGTAAAACGCGTATTGATGATTGCTTACCATTTTCCGCCTATGCATGGCAGTAGCGGTATGCAGCGAACATTGCGTTTTGCTCGGTATTTGCCTGATCATGGATGGGACAATAAAGTAATATCAGGTTTTAGAAGGAGATGTGAGTGGAATCCATAAAAGTAGTTGTAATTTTTATTGTTATGGTATTTTTTTTGACACCTCTGCCTGTAGTAGCTGCTAAGAACAAGGGTTATTGTGGTGAGTTAAAAGGATTTCATTTTGGTCCTTTTGACTATATGGATCGGTTTAACAATAAAGGAGGTTTGGATATTGTAGAGGCTTATCATTTTACGCCTAATGTAGAAAACCTGATCAGCGGAGAATCAGGATATCTTGGTGGAGATCTGGATTACACGCTTCATGCTTGGCCGAATCATCATCGAGCATTGATTTCGCTTATTAAATATTCAATCAGAGAAAAAACTACTCGTATTCCACATATGAAGTATCCGGTTGAATGTTATTTCGATCGGGCAATTCGTATGAATACAAAGGATGCCCAGGTTCGCTCGATTTATAGTGCGTTTTTATCGCGCCACAATAGAAATAAGGAGGCGCTAGAACAATTGCAAGTAGCGGCTAATCTGGAACCGGATAATCCTCTATTTTTATATAACCTGGGTTTGCAGTATTTTAAGATGAAACAATATGACAAAGCTAATGATTACGCAAATCGTGCCTATGCGTTGGATTTTCCGTTACCCGGGCTCAGAAACAAGTTAAAGCAGGTAGGGAAATGGCATGAAATAGCTGTCAAGAAGAACGCTACTAAATAACTGGATAACTGGATTGGCTCTCTTTAAAATCTAAATCAATTATCTAAAAATACTACTTACTTTTAGTATGGATCAGATTGGTGACTTGTACGCAGAAATTCAAGCGCTTGGACGCGCAGCTCGTGCTGCATCCAGGGTTGTTGCAAAATCAGATACTGCTGTTAGAAATTATGCGCTACTTACGATGGCAGCTGCGATTCGTCGCGATGAAGCGCGCTTACTAGCAGCTAATGTTGAAGATATAGAACAGGCGAAAAAGAAAGGATTGCAACCAGCAATGATTGATCGTTTAACGTTAACTCCGAAAGGAGTGGCGAATATGGCGATGGGGCTGGAGCAAATTGCAGCGCTGTCTGATCCAATTGGAGCGATAACAGATTTGGATTATCGTCCGTCAGGTATTCAAGTAGGGCGAATGCGAGTACCGTTGGGAGTAATTGGTATCATTTACGAAGCGCGTCCAAATGTAACAGCTGATGCTGCTGGTTTGTGTTTGAAGGCGGGTAATGCAGCGATTTTACGCGGAGGATCTGAAGCGATTCGAAGTAATCAGGCAATTGCTATTTGTGTAAAGGAAGGGCTTAGATCAGCCGGATTACCGGATCAGGCTGTACAGGTAGTGGAAACAACGGATCGTGCAGCAGTGAGTGCATTAATCACTATGAGCGAGTATGTGGATGTAATTATTCCGCGTGGTGGTAAAGGGTTGATTGAGCGTATCGCAAATGAGGCGCGTGTGCCGGTAATCAAGCATCTAGATGGTGTCTGCCATGTTTATGTCGATTTATCAGCAGATCTGGGAAAAGCAGAGTGCATAGCTGACAATGCTAAAACACAGCGTTATGGTACCTGCAATACCATGGAAACGTTGTTGGTTCATACCGGAATTGCTGAACAATTTTTGCCACGTATTTGTAAAATCTTTTTAGAAAAGGGAGTTGAGCTACGAGGTGATGAAGCAGCTCGTGCGCTTGTTGCTGAGATGAAACCAGCTACAGAGGAAGATTGGTATGCTGAATATCTGGCACCGATATTGAGCATTCGTGTTGTGGCGGATATCGACGAGGCTATTATGCATATTGCAACCTATGGGTCGCAGCATACTGATACCATTGTGACTGAGAATTATTCGTGCGCACGTCGCTTCTTACGTGAGGTAGATTCGAGTTCCGTGATGGTGAATGCTTCAACCCGTTTTGCAGATGGGTTTGAATATGGGCTAGGCGCAGAAATTGGCATTTCTACAGATAAATTACACGCCCGCGGTCCAGTAGGGTTGGAAGGCTTGACCAGCCAGAAATTTATTGTGCTGGGTGATGGCCATATCAGAAAATAAAAACATGACACAATTAATAAAAGTCACTTTACCAGATATTGGTGATTTCAAAGATGTTCCGGTAGTAGAGGTCTTGGTTAATCTGGGAGATGAAATAGCGCAAGAAGCTTCTCTGTTAGTGCTTGAGACAGATAAAGCGACGATGGAAGTGCCGGCTCCGGTGGCAGGAGTTGTGCGAGAGTTGCATGTCAAAGTAGGTGACAAGGTTTCACAAGGTTCTCTCATTGTGACATTGGAAACGAAAGTGATGACCAACCAATCGACACCACCTTTGTCATCTAGCGATATCTCTGAAACGGCTATCCAGCATGGTGCTATCAATACAAATAAAACACTGGCAAGCAAATCTACTTTGGCAGTCGCTGATCGTGGGGAAGTGCACGCTGATGTCGTTGTGTTAGGAGCTGGTCCAGGTGGCTATACCGCGGCATTTCGTGCAGCTGATCTTGGCAAGCAGGTGGTATTGATTGAGCGTTATCCTTCATTGGGTGGGGTGTGTCTGAATGTTGGTTGTATTCCTTCCAAAGCGTTGTTACACGCAGCCAAAACTCTTACGGAAGCGAAAGAAGCGAGGCAGTATGGTATTTATTTGGGACAGCCTGAGATAGATATCAGCAAATTACGTTCCTGGAAAGAATCCGTTGTGGAAAAACTGACCAAGGGTTTATCAATGCTGGCCAGACAGCGCAGGGTAACAGTTATGCATGGTACAGGTAGATTTGTGCATCCTCATCAGATTGAAGTGCAGACTCATGAAGGAATCAAAATAGTCTCGTTTGATCACTGTATTATCGCTGCTGGTTCAAGTGTGGCACGTATTCCTGGATTTCCTGATGATAAGCGCATTATTGATTCAACAGGGGCATTAGCGTTGGAAGATGTTCCCGAGCACATGCTTATCCTGGGTGGTGGAATTATTGGCCTGGAGATGGCAACGGTTTATCATGCGCTAGGTAGCAAAATCAGTATTGTGGAGCGCATGTCACAACTCATTCCGGGGGCAGATGCTGATCTGGTTAAACCGCTTTACAGGAAATTGAAAGCTGAATGTGAGGCCATTTACCTGAATACGAGTGTTAGTCGGATTGAGACTAATAATAGTGGATTGCAAGTATATTTTGAAGGTGAGCAGGCACCAGAGCCGCAGCGTTATGACCGAGTATTGATGGCAGTTGGACGGCGACCTAATGGTAAGTTGATCAATGCGGATGTGGCGGGTATCCATGTCGATGAGCGTGGGTTTATTCCAGTGGATGAACAGATGCGAACGAATATTCCGCATATTTTTGCAATCGGTGATATTGCTGGAGATCCCATGCTGGCGCATAAGGCGTCACATGAAGGCAAGATTGCGGCAGAAGTAATTGCGGGTCACAAAGTAGCGTTTGATGCGCGTACTGTCCCTTCAGTTGCTTATACTGATCCTGAAATTGCCTGGATGGGGTTAACTGAAACAGAAGCTCAAAAGCGAGGGATCGTCTATGAAAAAGCGGTATTTCCATGGGCTGCTAGTGGGCGTGCTATTTCTATGATGCGTGATGAGGGCATGACTAAACTGCTGTTTGATAAAGATACCAAAAGAATTCTGGGAGCAGGTATAGTTGGGCCGCATGCTGGGGAATTGATTGCTGAAACTGTATTAGCTCTGGAAATGGGGGCAGACATGCAAGATATCGGACTCACCATTCATCCTCATCCCACATTGTCTGAAACTATTCTGTTTTCTGCTGAGATGGCTGAAGGTACGATTACAGATCTGTATATACCGAAGAAGTAATCGCTGATTATTTGTATAACTTCAGAATCTAATGGTTTTAGAAGCTAAAAGCGCAGAATAGCGCTAGCAGAAAGCAGAACTTGATCTTTATCTCGCCCATCTTTGAATACATGGTGACGAGTTGCTCGATCATAGCGGATCTCGGGACGTAGCGTAATTCCAGCAATTGGTTTGTAATTTAAACCCGCAGTTACGCCAATAAAATCCTCGGTGTTACCATCTCCCATCACACGCGTCCCATTCTTATCACGGAACCACTCAAAGCGTAGTCCAGCTTCCAGTTGATTGGAAATGTCGTACAGTAAATATTGATTGATTCCATACCATGCAGCTGAAGGTGATTCAGCTGTTTTAACCTCTGTTGCGAAATCGTGTTGGAATATGTAATGTAGCTTTTCAGAAAACCAGTGTTCCAACACGATGCTGTACATAGTGCGATTATGATTTTCGTGCAGGTTAGCGGTTCTCGCATCTCCTGTGATAAGTGCCAGTGTCAGGCTGGTTTTTTCATTATCAGTAACGTAGCTTGCACTACCCATATAGTTTGGGATATGTCGTGAGAGACTGTCCCAGCCAGTCACAATTCCGCTTTTAATGGTGAAATTGGCATTGATCGGGTAAGAGAGCATGGCACCCATGTGCGTGAATGGCTCACCGTAACGCATGGTGTAGGCGTGAGAGAAAAAGAAATTGCTAGGTGACATTACAGATTCATAACCGATAAGCGTATAAAAATGGCCAATAGTTAATGTCAGGCCATTTCCAATGGGTGCATACACGTTTGCATATAATTGCGGAAACACCAGTTGATGTTTGGGGCTGTCTCCAAAAATAGTAGTATCGAAGTGAGTGGTAGCCGAGAATTTTGCATCTGTACCATACAGTAGATCAGCTCGCATCCCAATATCCCAGCTATTTCCTCTCGTATCAATTTCCTTTTCAATATAGGCATACAACTGATGGAGCTTGAACTGATTGGCACCATCATTGAATGACACTGGATAATTTGATTTGTTGCGTGGTGCTTGTGGGTTGCCGCTAAAACCGGTTTCTACCCATCCGCCTAATTTCAGTTTGAAAGAGGAGGTCGGGGTGATTTCGTTAATGTTGTAACCAGTCAGTGTTCTAACCAGGCTATCTTCTTCTGCATAAGCGGATACAATAAAAAACAAGTTAGCTATCAGAGTAGCTCGAAAAGCTGTTGTAACCAATTTATATCGAAGTAACTTCATGCCGGTTTTATCGCATTGCTCCAGGCGCATATGATGTCTTTCAGTTAATCAAGAATAAGGGGGCAAATTATAACGCCAGCTTTTGTTTCTAATATATGTTATTCAGATAGGATGGCAGGGTGGGTGCTAGTTACTTTAAAGCGACAATATTTCCCTGCCTTGACAATACATTCCGTATGTTCAATGTCAGCTTTTAGCAACTGGGTGAGAAAGCTGATATCAAGCCTACAAAACTCCTGATGTTGTTGGGCTAATTCCTGGAAAACACAATTGTTTGCGATGATTTCCATTTGGTTGCCTTGCATCGGATTGATATACGTGTCATAACCGAGCTCGCGCATGATAATAGCGGCTTCCTGAAGTCTGTCACTGTATAAAGAATGCTGTGCGATACGGTGTTTAAATCCATCGGCTATTTCTTTGCCAAGCTCGGTCAGACAAGTGCTGAGCTCATCTTCCCCTATATTTTTATTTATCCAAGAAAGTAGTAATTTGGCAAAAAGCGAATAACGCCGCTGAAAGAGTTCTAAGCCATTGGATGTGAGCGTGTATATCTTGCCAGGTCTGCCACCTGTACTTTCCTGCAAAGTACTTTGAATAAAGCCACTACCACATAGGTATGCAAGGTGCTGATTGACGGCGGTACGTGAAATAGTGAGCTGTCCAGATAGTTCGTCTACGGTTAACCCCTTGCGATGATGGAGCAGTGCCGTAAGTAAAGATTGCTGGCGCTCACCTAACAGTGATAAAGCGGATTCCATGACTAATTAGGTATTATTTAAGTTTTAACATATTTATATTGCGAAAGTGTCTTTCTCTGTAATATAGTAAAAATCCATCGTTTAAAAAAGAGGAGGGAGTAAAAATGTCAATGACCATAATCGCAATCATTATTTTTGCGATTGCAGCAGTTGGTGGTTTATTTTTGGCTTCTAAAGTGTTAACAGGGCAACTCGCACCTTGGGCAGTTTCAATAATACATGCACTACTAGGAGCAACAGGTTTAATTACATTGATACTGGCTGTTTTGGAGCCAGGTGGTACGGAAAATACTCGCTTAATTGTGGCTCTTGGTTTACTGGTTGTGGCTGCGTTGGGTGGATTTTATCTCGCTTCAATTCATATGCAGGGTAAAGTCGCACCTAAAAATATTGTTTTTGTTCATGCGGGAATAGCTGTGGCAGGCTTTCTTACATTGTTGAGCGTATTGTTTTAAGTAATTCTGAAAGAGGAAATCTAGCGATGAGACACCCCATTCATCCGATGTTAGTTCATTTTCCGATTGCAACTTGGATGATTTCAACATTATGTGATATTGGTACACTGTTTACGGCAAATGAGCTGATCAGTCAGATGGCTGGGGTGCTGCTAGTAATAGGAGTAATTACTGCGTTATTTGCTATGGTGGCAGGTTTGATGGAGCTCCCCAAAATTAATCGGGAAAATCCAGCTATAAAGGTTGCAAATCAGCATATGCTGCTGATGATGACTTGCTGGTCTTTGTATGCAGTTAGCTTGTTTATGCGTCTGGATGGCAATCAGCTAGGGCAGCCGAATGCAGCTGCTGTCACCTTGTCGGTGACAGGGTTGATCACTCTTTGCATTGGTGGTTGGTTGGGAGGCAGGCTTGTTTATGAATATGGAGTAGGCGGACATTCCGATCATTCATCCTGAGAAATTTTTATCTGATTGTATGTAGCTGGCGTAAATTGTAGTTTGTACAGTAAGAAGATGTTTAGGTGATGGCACTATCTAATCCATTTTCGGCAATTTCAGCTGCGCGTAATAGTGCTTTTGCTTTATTACAAGTTTCTACCCACTCATTCTGGGGAATAGAATCTGCAACGATACCAGCCCCTGCTTGCACGTGTAGCATACCATTTTTAATGATCCCCGTACGAATGGCAATCGCAAGATCCATATCCCCATTGAACCCAAGATAGCCAACTGCACCAGCATAAATTCCACGCTTGGAAATTTCCAGTTCATCAATAATTTCCATTGCTCTAACCTTGGGTGCACCACTCACTGTGCCTGCTGGGAAAGTAGCACGTAATACATCAATGGCGTTCAAATCCTGTTTTAGTTTGCCTTCAACATTAGAAACAATATGCATAACATGCGAGTAATATTCTATCTGCATATTCTCGGTAACTTTTACGCTACCGGTTCTGGCAACTCGACCTATATCATTACGACCTAAATCCATTAGCATGATATGTTCAGCACGCTCCTTGGGATCAGCTAACAGATCTGCGGCTAATGCCTGATCTGTTTGGGCATCTCGCCCACGTGGTCGGGTGCCGGCAATTGGGCGAACTGTAACAATATCCTTTTCTAGTCTAACTAAAATTTCCGGAGAGGCACCTACGACATGAAAGTCACCTAAATGGTAATAAAACATGTAAGGTGATGGATTTAGGCTACGTAAGGCGCGGTATAGCGCAAGTGGTGAAGCGGAATAGGGTTTGCTGGTACGTTGCGAAAGAACGACTTGCATGATGTCGCCTTCGACAATATAGCGTTTGGCTTTTTCTACAGCAGTAATAAAATCTGCCTCAGAAAATTCATTAATGGCTGTACAAGAGGAAATTGGTTTCTCAATTGGTACTGTTAGCGGTTGCCGTAATTTACGTAATAGTTCTCTGAGATGATCTTTCCCAGATTGGTAAGCATTATCTTGAGTTGGGTTGATATAAGTAATGAGATAAAGCTTGCCTGCAAGGTTGTCCATGACAACTAGTTCTTCCGAAAGCAACAATAAAATATCTGGTGTGTATAGCGTATCTGGTTGAGCATGACCAGATAACTTTGGCTCAATATAGCGAACAGTGTCGTAAGAGAAATAGCCAGCTAGACCACCACTGAAACGAGGTAATCTAGTATGGGGCGCAACCTTATACTGGTTAAGAAAAGTATTGATAAAGCCTAAGACATCAGGTGCATCAATTTCTTTCTCAATTTCATTATTGTTGATGATGCGTATGCGATTGGATTGAACTTCTAATCGACATTTTGCAGGCAATCCGATGATTGAGTAACGCCCGAATCGCTCTCCTCCCAGAACTGATTCTAGTAGATAGGAATAAGGTTGATTTGCTAGCTTAAGATAAATCGAAAGAGGGGTATCTAGATCAGCAAATGTTTCTAGTATTAAAGGTATGCGATTGTATCCTTGTGCTTTCAGATCGTTGAATTCACTTTCAGATATGCAATGATCCATAGAGGACAGAATGTTGTTGAAATAATGGAATAATAAGATGAAGTTATGCCAGGTATTACAAAATTTATAGTAATAAATAACCCGGAATAACTTCGCTTGTTTCGTTATCGATCAGATATTATGCTGATAGGTGATTAGCTTGTTTGCCTCAAAGATTGATCCGACAACAGCATCACAATCCAGTTTGTATACGTCGTGCCCTTCATTGTACCCATAAGGGACACAGAAGATGTGACAACCAGCCGCACGTGCTGCGATGGCATCGTTGGATGAATCTCCGATCAGCAACGTTGCTTCAGGTGATATATTAAAATGTTTGCAGGCATGTAGTAGCGGTAATGGATCCGGCTTTTTCTTCGGAAGGCTATCACCAGATAGCACTAATTCAAAGTAATCGAATAATCCCGTTTTGTGTAATAGCGGTAGTGTGAAAATTTCGGTTTTATTAGTTACACAAACTAGACGAAAGCCGTTTTGTTTGAGTTGTTCTAGTCCTTCGATAACACCTGGATAAGGACGTGTATATACTTGTAAATTTTCTGCATAACAACGCTCGTATATCGGTAGCGCTTGCTCGAATAATGTGGGATCTGGTTCACCATCAGGATTATTGGTCAGCGTGCGTTTAACTAGTTTGGGAACACCTTTGCCGATAAAGCTTTGTATAGTGGCCGATGGTAACTCTGCCATATGTAGTTCACGTAGCATTGCATTGGCTGCCAGTGCAAGGTCTTGAGCAGTATCAAGCAAGGTACCATCTAAATCAATAATAACAGCCTTAAGTGGGATCGGAAACGATAGTTGGCTGGCTGGTTGAATGTTAGGTCGTGTCATAGAATTAGCCCTTGATCAAGCTACTTTCATCAATTCGGCTCGCATAGCGGCAATAACACTATCGTAGCGATGAGGGTCGCTATCTTTACCTGCCCCGTAGATAGCGGAACCGGCGACAAATGTATCTGCACCAGCACGTGCAATTTCTGCAATATTATTTACTTTCACACCACCATCAATTTCCAGCAAAATGTCGTGGCCACTTGCTTTGATACGCTCTCTTGTTAGGCGTAATTTATTCAGTGCTTCAGGGATGAATGTCTGTCCACCAAAACCAGGATTGACTGACATAATCAAGATTAGATCGAGCTTATCTATTACATGATCAAGGTATGAAAGTGGGGTGGCTGGATTAAAAACCAAGCCGGCTTTACAGCCTTGTTCCTTGATCAACCCGATAGTGCGGTCAATATGACGGGAAGCCTCGGGATGAAAAGAAATAATGTTAGCTCCTGCTTTAGCAAAATCAGGAATAATACGATCAACCGGTTCTACCATCAGATGGACATCGATCATTGCTTGGGTCAAAGGGCGAATTGCTTCACATACCAATGGTCCAATCGTTAGGTTGGGAACGTAATGATTATCCATCACATCGAAGTGAATAATATCCGCGCCAGAATCCAAGACTTGTGTAACTTCTTCGCCTAGTCTGGCAAAATTAGCAGAAAGAATACTAGGGGCAATACGATACATAATTAGGCCTCAATAAGGAAATGCTACATTTTAACCATAAACGGAAACTGGGAGTGAATAATGCTTTTGCATCCATGTGGATTTTTCATATTGTTAGTATCTGGAAGATCCAGAGTATGTAATCTGGTAGATTTTCGATCATGTTTTGTAACCCAGGAAGTTTGGTGACATGATTCCCATACAGGTATATATCAATCGTAGAAAACAATTGCTGTCACGCATTAGACAAGGCGTGGTTGTAATTGCGACTTCACCGGAAAAATATCGTAATCGCGATACAAATTACCCTTATCGTTACGATAGTTATTTTTACTATTTAACTGGTTTTCAGGAGCCTGAAGCAGTTCTAGTGCTAGTAGCCAATGAAGATGCGGGTACATCGCAACAGATTTTATTTTGTCGGGATAAGGATAGTGAACATGAAATCTGGAATGGGTTTCGGTATGGGCCTGATATGGCGAGAGAAGTGTTTGGTTTTGATATGGCTTATTCCATTACTCGACTAGATGAGCTTGCAGAAGAATTACTAGCGAATCAACCCGTGGTGTTTCATGCATTGGGACACGATGCTTCTTGGGATCAGCGAGTGATCAGATGGATTAACCATGTGCGGGAACAGGTTCGGAAAGGCGTGTCTGCACCGGCAGAAATACGTGATGTTCGTCATTTACTCGATGAAATGCGTTTGATCAAAGATGATGCTGAGCTGGGGATAATGCGTAAAGCAGCTAATATTTCTGCTGAAGCGCACAAACGTGCCATGCAAGCAACCCGTGCTGGTAGATATGAATATGAAATAGAAGCTGAATTACTTTATGAATTTCGTCGACAAGGGGCCCAAGCCCCTGCTTATACATCTATTGTGGCTGGTGGTGCAAATGCATGTGTATTGCATTACATACAGAATGACGCGCAGCTCAAAGCAGGGGATTTACTGTTGATTGACGCAGCCTGCGAGTTGCATGGCTATGCAGCGGATATTACGCGAACTTTTCCGGTAAATGGCAAATTTTCTACAGAACAAAAAGATATTTATCAGCTAGTACTTGCTGCTCAATTGGCTGCAATTGATGCAGTGCGTCCAGGTAATAACTGGGATATGCCACATCAAGCAGCTTTACGGGTATTGGTGGAAGGATTACTTGATTTAAATTTATGTCAGGGAAGTGTGGATACGGTCATAGAAACAGAAGCTTACAAACGATTTTATATGCACCGGACTGGACACTGGCTAGGATTAGATGTGCATGATGCAGGAGAGTATAAGCAAGCAGGACAGTGGCGAGAATTAGTGCCGGGAATGACGTTGACGGTAGAGCCAGGTTGTTATATTCGTCCTGCTGAAGATATACCAGAATGTTTCTGGAATATAGGTATAAGAATCGAAGATGATGTAGTGGTTACATCGGCTGGATGTGAAGTACTTACTCGAGAGGTACCTAAAGGTATAGTTGAGATAGAGGAGTGGATGCAATGCGCAATGACTACAGAAAAATAGTTATTAGGAGGATTGTTCACCAAGGACAAGGGGATTCAATAGATGATTCGTTGAATACTTCACCTACTAACCGATGGATGTTTTACTTGATGCTAATACCAGTGGTAATTGTGGTAGTTGTGCTGGGGGCGTTCTTTTTCTCAATTGTGCTGGCCTTATTTACAGCAATAGCCGCTGCTGTTGGTGCGCGGCTATGGTGGATACGGCGTAAGATACGTCAATCAGTTGCGGCTTCCTCCAAGCAAGATAATGGCATGATTGAGGATGCGGAAATAGTTGAAATTAAAGAGGATGTAAAGAAAAGCAATTGATATTATTGATAAATTACTGTGTATTATGCATAAAACAATGTTCAACATTGGATTGGGTATTTTGTTATTAGTAGCTAGCGCTTTCAGTCAAGCGGAAACCATCATTCGTGCGGGATTGTGGGAAATAACTACTCGTTCGGATTTACTTGGATTGGTTCAACATGTTCCATCCGAACAGATGCAGCAGATTAGCCAGTTAGCCAAGCAGTATGGGGTGAAGATTCCGCATATTCAGGATGGAGCAGTAACCTCTCATATTTGTATTACGCCAGAGATGGCGCAGCAGGGTATCCCCCCTGGTTTTTATGAAGATCAATCTGGTTGTTCAGTTGTTAATGCGCAGCGCTCAGGTAACCGCTATCAAGTGGATCTTAACTGTGATAGTCCTCGTTTCAAAGGAAGTGGCCAGGTTGAAGGTATTTTTCCTACACCAGAAAGTTTTACCGGCAGAACGGTGTTTAATAGTACGGTACAAGGTGCTCCTGTTAATGTATCAGCCGATACGATTGGTCGCTGGATCAGTGAGCGGTGTGAAATTATACGATAGTGGTAATAGTAGGTTGAAATAATGACCGTTAGCCGCATTGAATAATAGTTAATTGGATAAATATTGTTGATCCAGTTAATTTTCAAGGAGAAATATCATGAGAACAACACAAGTATTACGTAACTTAGGCCAGAGTATCTGGTTAGATAACATTACACGTGATTTATTAATTAATGGTTCACTCAAACGCTATATCGATGAACTATCGGTAACAGGTCTAACCTCAAATCCAACTATTTTTAACAAGGCGATCAAACACAGCAATGCTTACGATGCATCAATTCGTACAAGTTTGGCACAAGGAAAATCAGGAGAGGTGATTTTTTTTGATCTGGCGTTAGAGGATCTTACTCAGGCTGCTGACTTATTTCGTCCAATTTATGATCGAACCAATGGTATTGACGGTTGGGTATCATTAGAAGTATCTCCGTTGCTGGCATACGATACAGCAAGTACTATTGCGGCAGTAAAAGCATTACATAATCAAGTAAAGCGGCCAAATTTATTAATTAAGATCCCGGGAACTAAGGAAGGTTTGCCAGCGATCGAGGAGGCAATTTTTTCTGGGATTCCAATTAATGTAACCTTGTTATTCAGTCGTGAACAGTATGTAGCAGCAGCTGAGGCTTATTTACGAGGTATTGAGCGGCGTATCGAAGCAGGGCTTAATCCTGATGTCATTTCCGTTGCTTCATTATTTGTTAGCCGATGGGATGCTGCAGTAGCTGGTAAGGTACCAGAGACGTTACAAAACAAGCTTGGAATTGCTATTGCTGGGCGCACTTATAAGGCTGTGTATGAGTTACTTGGCTCTGCTCGGTGGTTGCGTATTTACAATGCAGGCGCACGACCACAGCGCTTATTATGGGCGAGTACAGGTACTAAAGATCCTAAGGCGTCCGATGTATTGTATGTAACGACGCTAGCTGCGCCTTTTACAATTAATACCATGCCTGAGAAAACTTTGAGCGCGCTGGTTGATCATGGTGATCTAAGTGGTGGAACGATGCCAGTTGATGGTGGGGATAGTGAAGTAATTTTACGTCAATTCATTGAGGCGGGAATTGATATCGATGCATTGGCGAATGATTTGCAGGAAGAAGGGGCTAAGAAGTTTGTGGATTCCTGGCAAGATTTGATGGCTGTGATTGATTCGAAGTGTACGTCTATGCAATGAATAAGTTTTCTTAATGCAATAATTTCATGAGAAAATCTTGAGTGCTTGGAAAAGCGTTGTGTAATGTGTAAAAAGTTTTGATGTGTCAAATATGGTTCAATTTGGGTCTCTAATCAATTAAAAGTTTTTCAGGGGGTGGGAAATGAGAAGAATAAATCCTGAGCGGTTTGTAAAAAGTATTTTTGTATTGTTTTTAGTTAGTATTATTTCTGGTTGTGGTGATCAGCCAGAAGAATCTACCAAGCAAAGCCAATCTGAAGAAAGAGTAGAAACTACTAAAATTGATGAACATACGGCTAACACTGAATCTACCGGAGCCGAGGAATCAGCAGAGGAATCATTGGAATCCATATTGGCAAGAGCAGATGAAATTATTCAGAGAACCGGGTCCGCAGTTGAGACAGCGGGTGATGATGTAAAACATGAGGTAGAAGAAACAGCTGAAAAAGTTGCTGAGAAAGCTGATGCTACTTTAGCACAAGTATCTAAAGCGGGCGAGGTAGTAAAGGAAGCCGTGAGTGATAAGCTAGAGACAGTCAAAACTACTCCGAATCTAATTCGTAAGATTCAGCAAGCACTTAAAGAGGCTGGTTTGAATCCGGGTCCGGCGGATGGCATGATGGGACCTCGTACTCAAAATGCATTGGTAGATTTTCAAAAACAACATGGTTTGACAGAGGGCAAAATAACCAAAGAAACATTACAAGAATTAGGGGTCGCTTTCTAATTATTTTTCTATAAATGATAATTCTGCTGGGTAATGACAGATCTATTCTGTTTATGGAATTTAGCAATGTATGATGTAATAAACATAGATCTGTCGGTGACTCGTTCTTTTGTAGGAAGGTAATAAATTGTATCGATAAATTGTGTCAAGTTTGGTGCAAACGAGAATGGATTCACACTTCACTTGTTCAAATGTTAAAAAAATAGAATTCTTTTCCGTAACTTTGTAAAATTTTGGCTGTTTTATTATTCATTTCTAAGAGATATTTTTTGTGACATTTCTTGTTCAAAAATATGGTGGCACCTCGGTGGGTAGTGTTGATCGTATTAAGCAGGTTGCTCACCGAGTAGCAGAGTTTCGAGAACAAGGGCACGATTTAGTGATTGTTGTATCCGCTATGAGTGGGGAAACAAATCGTCTTATCTCTTTGGCCAATGAAGTTCAAGCTAATCCAAATCCTCGTGAGCTAGACGTTGTTTTGGCTACAGGTGAGCAAGTGACGATTGGGTTATTGGCAATGGCGTTGTGTGAGCTGGGTATTAAGGCGAAAAGTTACACTGGTCCTCAGGTCAGTATTACGACTGATAGTGCGCATACTAAGGCTCGAATTTTGAAAATTGATGAAGATCGGATTCGTGCTGATTTGGCTGCTGGAAATGTGGTTATCGTGGCTGGGTTTCAGGGAAGAGATGAAGCGGGCGATATCACCACACTCGGACGTGGAGGTTCGGATACGACAGCGGTTGCACTTGCCGCAGCGCTCAAGGCTGATGAGTGTCAGATCTATACAGATGTCAATGGGATTTACACGACAGATCCGCGTGTGGTGCCAGAGGCACGAAAACTAGATACTATTACCTTTGAGGAGATGCTTGAAATGGCCAGCCTGGGTTCCAAAGTGCTGCAAATACGTTCGGTGGAATTTGCCGGAAAGTATAAGGTCAGGCTTAGAGTTCTCTCTAGCTTTGAAGAGGGTGAAGGTACACTGATTACGTTTGAGGAAGATAGCAAGATGGAACAACCTATAATTTCAGGGATAGCATTTAATCGCGATGAATCGAAGATTACGGTTATCGGGGTGCCGGATCATCCAGGTATCGCTTATCAGATATTAGGTCCAGTTGCAGACGCCAATATTGATATAGATATGATTATTCAGAATATAGGGCGTGACGGTACTACAGATTTTTCGTTTACGGTTAACCGAAATGAATTTACCAGGGCAATGAATATCTTGAAAGAGCAGGTGTTGCCCCATATCGGTGCGCGTGAAGTGATTGGTGGAGAGAAGATTGCTAAGATTTCAGTAATCGGAGTAGGGATGCGTTCTCATGCGGGAATAGCTAGTAAAATGTTTCGTGTTCTTGCTGAAGAAGGTATTAATATTCGGATGATTGCAACTTCAGAAATCAAAATTTCTGTCGTAGTAGATGAGAAATATATGGAATTAGCTGTTCGGGTCTTACATAAAGCTTTTGATCTAGATCAGGTCAAACATTGATATAAAAAATGTGTTAAAATTGTCGGCTCTTTAAACCATGAGCTGTCACGAGAAATAATTAAAAATTCTATTTACGGAGAGATGGCCGAGAGGTCGAAGGCGCTCCCCTGCTAAGGGAGTATAGGCTCAAAAAGCTTATCGAGGGTTCGAATCCCTCTCTCTCCGCCAGTATTTTATAAACCGCAAACAAACGACTCCTTTCTAGATTTTTGTAGATTGCTTGAAAAATATATAGTCATGGAGATGAAATAGTTCACATGGCTATATCGTTAGTAAGGCTGATCTTCAGAGAATTATTGTTACATTAGCATCATATATGCTTGGTAGTGCTTCCTTGGCGAGATAAAAGATGCTGACAACAATCTTGGTGGTAGAAGATGAGCCGGCTATTCAGGAGTTACTTGCTTATAATTTGCGTAACGTAGGCTATACCGTTATGTGTGTAAATAGTGCAGAGCAAGCAACTACAAAAATTAATGAAGCGTTACCTGATCTAATCTTGCTGGATTGGATGCTCCCGGGTGTGAATGGTGTTGAGTTTATGCGAGTTCTGCGGCAAGATCTGCGTACGAGATTGATTCCTATTATTTTGTTAACCGCTAGGGTAGAGGAAAATGATAAAGTGTGCGGATTGGAAAGAGGTGCAGATGATTATATTACCAAACCTTTTTCGCCGCGAGAGTTGATTGCTCGAATAAGAGCGATATTACGTAGGAGCTTGCCTGAAGCGTCTGATGAAATTCTTGATATTGAAGGGATAAAGCTGAATCCGATGACCCATCGAGTAACAGTTATCGATCAGAAAAATAGGTTTCAAGAAAAAGAATTATTGGTTAGTCCGATTGAGTTTCGCTTGCTACATTTTTTGATGGCTCACACTGAGCGAGTACATACCCGTACCCAATTATTAAATAAAGTATGGGGTGACCATGTTTTTGTCGAAGATAGAACAGTGGATGTTCATATTCGTCGATTACGCAAGGTATTGGAAGGTGTTGGAAAAGCCAATTTGATTCAGACAGTAAGAGGCACAGGGTATCGTTTTTCTGCCTGGAATGGGGATATTTCTTAAAGCGAAGGAGTTGCTGCTAGTCAATGTAGTATTAGTGGCCTATACTGGTTCATCATAAGTATCATAATAAATAATAGGCTAATACTTAAATGAGAAAAGAGCCGATTATGATATTTCTTATACTCAAATATATTTGAATGTCACTTTTCTTCCTAACAAGGGTGTGATTGTAATCAAGTGCCCCTGTTAGCCTGCTAGTTCTACTAGTAATACTATTCCAGAAAAATTAGTTTTTCTAGGTGTCCCATCCCGGCAGATTGTCTGGATTTTTATGGAAGAGGTGAGGGTGAGAAATGTACCATTCTTTCATCGTTTGTACAGGTGTTTTACTCCTGAGCGAAGATTGGGGCAAGTGCTGGTTGT
>WBZO01001753.1_pt1 | contig 31918 bp, 30 predicted proteins | sample 5204261 | NCBI WGS metagenome assembly WBZO01 (sample SAMN12412400, study PRJNA552823) | activated sludge metagenome | isolation source: activated sludge from anammox sidestream of wastewater treatment plant... | place: USA: North Carolina | collected 2017-09
GACAGAGCGAATGAAGCTCAAAGAACCAGCCGCCCCAACCTCGCGAGGCTCGTCGACCGTGCCAAAAAACGGCTTCACGGGACATTCTTCAACGGCCTGCTAGCAGCCGGGCGCCGCAGGAAGCACCCGAGACCGGCGCGGCCTCAGGCCGCGTGAAAATTGGCGAGCCGGACGGGGATGCGCCGCGGCCCGAACGGCTGGCCGGGTTTCTCATACCGCCCGGCGAGCGCAGCGCCGCACTCCTTGCAGCGCCCGTCGTCGGTCACGCGGTAGTTGAGGATGCGGTGCCAGTCGCGCACGATCAGCGCGTTGCGGCAGCCCGGGCAGAACGTCGTCCCGCCCTCGGTGTCGTGCACGTTCCCGGTGTACACGTAGCGCAGCCCGGCGCGCTCGGCGATCAGGCGCGCGCGCGTGAGCGTCGCGGGGGGCGTCGCCGGCAGGTCGTCCATCTTGTAGTCGGGGTGGAAGGCGGTGAAGTGGACCGGCACGTCGGCGCCGAGTTCCTGCACGATCCACCTGCACTCGGCCTCGATCTCCTCGGACGAGTCGTTCTTGCCGGGGATGAGCAGCGTCGTGAGCTCGAACCAGACCTCGGTCTCGCGCTTGAGGTAGACGAGCGTGTCGAGGACCGGCTGGAGGTGCGCGCCGCAGAGCTTGAAGTAGAAGTCGTCGGTGAATGCCTTGAGGTCGACGTTCGCCGCGTCCATCTTCGCGTAGAACGCCTCCCGCGCGCCGGGCGAGATGTAGCCCGCGGTCACCGCCACCGTCTTGATCCCGCGCGCGTGGCACGCGTCGGCCACGTCCAGCGCATACTCGGCAAAGATGACCGGGTCGTTGTAGGTGAACGCCACCGACTTGCAGCCGAGCTTCTCGGCCGCGACCGCGATCGTCTCCGGGGAGGCCGAGTCGGCGAGCGTGTCCAGCGCGCGCGACTTGGAGATGTCCCAGTTCTGGCAGAACTTGCACGCGAGGTTGCACCCGGCGGTGCCGAACGAGAGGATGCTCGACCCGGGGTAGAACTGGTTGAGCGGCTTCTTCTCGATCGGGTCGACGCAGAACCCGGACGACCGGCCGTAGGTCGTCAGGATCATCCGGTCGCCGGAGCGGCTGCGCACGAAGCACGCCCCGCGCTGCCCTTCGTGCAGCCGGCAGTCGCGCGGGCACAGATCGCACTGGATGCGCCCGTCGTCGAGCCGGTGCCACCAGCGGGCGGGGTACTGCGACTCGGGTACCGCGCTCATCAGTGCGCCCTGAGGTCGGACTCCCTCCACTTGCGCACCTGGTAGCGCCACACCTGGCAGCGCGTCAGGCGCGTCTCGGCCGCGATGCCGGCCTTCTGCTTGAGGCTCGCGAGGAACTGCGCCGGGTCGGGGATCTGCTCCCACACCTGCGGCAGGTAGGTGCCGCGCTTCCCGTCCGCCGCGAGGATGACGCCGTCCACGCCGGGCCGCAGCTGCGCGACGAGCTCGTCCGCGTCGGCGAACTGGACGAGCGCCGGCGCGGAGAGCAGCGACACCTCCATCTCGACCGCCGCGAGCTCGTCGGGCTTCAGCGGCGCGAAGCGCCGGTCGGCGAGCGCCGCGTTCGCCGCGTTCGCGACTACGTCGGCGCCGAGCGCGCGCGTCGGCTGCAGGCTGCCGATGCAGCCGCGCAGCCTGCCGCCTGAAGTCAGCGTCACGAAAGTCGCGCGCTTCTCCCTGAGCCACGGCTCGTCGGGGATCGCGACCGGCCCGCCGCCGAGCGCTTCGCCCACCGCGCCGCGCGCGAGGCCGAGCAGCGCGCGGCCGTGGGCGTCGTCGTAGGCGCGCCGGCCTTCCCACAGCGCGAACGAGGCATAGCCGACGACGCGGTCGCGCCCCCCCGCGGTGTCGCCCGAGTTGCGCGCGTCGAGGGCCTCGATGGCGAGCCCGCGCCGCTTTGCCGCGAGGAGAAAACCGGTCACCGGCGTCGCCCCGCAGGCCTGCTCGTGGTCGATGTCGGTGCGGAAGTCGAGGATCGCCTGCACCGTGCGGCCGTCGATCTCGCGCGCCGCCTCGTAGCTGCGGTAGTGCGAGAGATCCGAGCTGATCACGAACAGCGTCTCCGGTCCGTCCCAGAGCCGGTCGACCACCGCGGCGACCTCCTCCGCGCTCGCCGACCCGACCACCAGCGGCACGAGCTCGAACTCGCGCAGGACCTGCTGCAGGAACGGCAGTTGCACCTCGAGCGAGTGCTCGCGCGCGTGGGTCGCGGGAAAGCTCACCACCTGGGGCAGGCCGGTGAGCGCGCGCACCGCCGCCGCGTCGACCGGGATCGTCCCGAGCGGCGTCTGGAACGCCGTGGCGCCCGGCAGCGCGAGGCCGCGCACGCCGACGCGGTGGCAGGGGCCGAGCAGCACCACCCGCCGCACGATCCCGGCCGCGGGGCGCAGCAGCGCGAAAGCGCTCGCCGCCACCGGGCCGGAGTAGATGTACCCCGCGTGCGGGACGATCAGCGCCTTCGGGAAGCCGGGCGCGAGCGGCGCCTCGCGCGCCTGCTCGAGCATGCCGAGGACGTCGCGCGCGAGCTCGGCCTGGTTGCCCGGATAGAAGAGCCCGGCGACGGCGGCGGGTCGGACGGAGCTCATGGGCCTCTGGCGCGGCGGATCGGAATCTCGAACGGCGATCGGACCACGGACTGGATCGGCGGGCCCAAGCAAAAATCTACTCCGCTTCGAGCGACGGGTGGAGGAGTTTTTTCCGGCTTTGGCGGCGACTCGCGCCGCGCGCCCTGGCTCATCGGCATGCGCGCGCGGCCTCGCAGTCGATAGTCCGTTGGCACGGAGATCTGCACGCCGGCGGCCGCGCCCGCAGCCAACTCCCGCCCCGGGCCGCGTCGCCGGCGCGCTAGGGACGAGTCGCCCGCCACGGGGCCGGCGCCGTGCCCTCGATCACGTCGCCGCGCGCCCGCCCCTCCAGCACCAGCGGCTTCCCGCCGCCCCCCAGGCCCGGGATCGCGAGCCGGACCGCGTCGCCGGAGACCTTGACCTCGCCGAGCGCGATCACGCGCTTCCCGATCGTGACCGAGCCGCGGGTTCCCATCGGGTGCTGGGCGAGCGTGAGCCGCGCGGGCTGCTGCGCGACCGACGGCGGCAGCTCGAGCCGCCACTCGCCGCCGACGCGCGCGGGCACGGTGTAGAGGTAGAGCACGGTGCGGGTGGTGCCGCTGATCGGCTCCTTCTCGGGCGTGTCGAACTGGACGAAGCGGTCCTCCTTCCACGGCGCGAGCGGGTAGTCGTGCGACACGACGCGCGCGCCCGGCTTCATCTCGGCCAGGATCTTCGGCACGAGCTTGGTGACGATCCCGGGCAGCAGGTAGAGCGTCACCACGCTCGCCTCCGCGAGGCTGGTCTCGAACAGGTCGCGGCGCTCGAAGCGGACCTTGTCGGCCACCCCGGCGCGCGCGGCGTTCTCGTTCGCGAGCTTCACCAGCTCGGGCTTGATGTCCACCCCGAACCCGCGCGCGCCGAAGCGCTGCGCCGCGGTGATCGGGATGCGCCCGTCGCCCGAGCCGAGGTCGATCAGGTAGTCGTCGCCGCGGATCGCGCCGAGCTTGAGCATCTCGTCGACGATCACGCTCGGGCTCGGCACGTACGGGCCGGCGTCGATCTGCGCGCCGGCGGCGAGCGGGAGGGCGAGCAGCGCGGCGAGCGCGCGCCGCCGCGCGCGCAGACGCCCGTCCGCGGAAGGTCGCATGCGCGCCGCTCCCGCTTGCGTCATGCCGCGCGCACGCCGTCCTGCGACGGCGACTCGTCCGGCGCGCGGTCGAGCGCCGCCGCCGCCGCGCGCGCGCGCTGCACCCCGCTCCCGATGCCCATCTCCCGGAACATCCCGGCCGCGGCGGCGAGGACCGCCCGTGCGCGCGCGGCGTCGCCCTGGCGCGCGGCGAGGCGCGCGAGCGCGAGGTGCGACCAGGCGAGGTCGCACCGGCACTCGCGGCCCTGCTGGATGGCGATCGCGGCGCCGATCGACTCCGCGGCGCGCGCGAGCGCGGGCGAGCTCGCCGCGGCGAGCGCCTCGCCGTGCGCGCGCAGCGCGATCGAGCGGCTCCACTCGTGCGCCTTCTCGGTGCTGCCCCCGAGCGCCTCCTCGACCAGCCACAGCGCGTTCTCGGCGTCGCCCTGCTCCAGCCGCACTTCGGCGAGGAACGCCTTGAAGGCGGCGCGGTGGAACGAAGTGCCGATCTGCGCGCCGAGCGCGAGGCAGTGGTTGAGATCGGCCTCGGCGCGCGCCGGCTCGCCCGCGATCAGGTGCGCCTCGCCGCGGAAACCGTGGCTCAGGTAGCGGCGGAAGAGGTCGCCCGAGCGTGCGCTCACGTCGATCGCCGCATCGAAGTCCTCGACCGCGCGCTCGAGCTCGCCGTGCCAGCCGCGCACCACCGCGCGGAACATCAGGCACGCGGCGAGCGTGGGCAGGTGCTCGGTCGCGCGCGCCACGCTCACCCCCCGCTCGGCCGCCTCGAACGCCGGCTCGAAGCGGCCGTGCAGCCCGTAGGCGAACGACAGCACGCCGGCGACCGCCGCCTCCTCCACGCGGTTGCCGAGCCGCGCCATCTGCTCGACGCTGCGCTCGGCGTAGGGGACGGCCTGCTTCGGCTCGCCGGTGAGGCAGTGGATGCGCGCGAGGAGGTTCACCGGGTCGGCGGTGACCGGGTCCGCGCCGCCGAGCGACTCGGCGATGCGGAGCGAGCGCTCCGCGAACTCGATGCCGGCGTCGAACCGGCCGCGGACGTAGTTCACCCGCCCGATCCAGTAGAGCACCCGGCACAGCAGCTCCTGGTCGCCGATCCGCTCGGCGAGGGTGCGCGCCCGCGCCAGGTTCTCCAGGTCGCGCTCGAACTGGGCGCGGTTCGACGCCACCGCCGCGAGCCTGAGAACCGCGCGGATCTCGGCGCGCGCCGCCTCGTCGGCAGGCGGCAGCGCGCGCGCCATCGCGTGTGCGGACTCGTAGTGCGCGGTCGCCTCCGCGCGCGCGAAGCGCGCCGCGGCCAGGTCGCCCGCGCGCAGGGCGTGCGGGATGGCGTGCGCCGGGAGCCCCGCCTCGCGGAAGTGGTGCGCGACGAGCTCCGGGTGGGTCTCGACCAGCTCCGGGTACTGGCGCACCAGCGCGCCGGCGATCTCCGCGTGCAGCTGCTGGCGCTTGTTGCGCAGCAGGCTCGAGTAGGCGACGTCCTGCACCAGCGCGTGCTTGAACTCGTACACCGCGTCGGGCGGAATGCCGCGGCGATAGACGAGCTCGGCGTCCACCAGCTTGTCGAGCGCGCTCTCGAGCGCCGACTCGGCCATGTGCGAGACCTGCCCGAGGAGGTCGCGCGTGAAGGTGCGCCCGAGCGCGGCCGCGACCTGCGCCACCTCCTTCACCGGCGCGAGCCGGTCCAGGCGCGCCATCAGCGACTCCTGCAGCGACGCGGGGACGGCGAGCGTCGGCGGGGGATCGGCGGCGCGCGAGCGGCCGCCCCGGTCCCGCAGCGCCTCGGATTCGAGCGCGCTCTTGGTGAGCTCCTCGACGAAGAGCGGCACGCCGTCGGTGCGCTCCACGATCTGCCGCACCACGTCGTCGGCGAGCGGCGCCACGCCCGCGACCTGCGCGACCAGCGCGGCGCTCTCCTTGCGGCTCAGCCGCCGCAGCCGGACGTGGTTCACGTGCGGCCGGTCGCCCCAGGGCGGATCGAACTCCGGCCGGAGCGTGGCGAGCAGGAGCAGGCGCGAGCGCGGGATCTGGTCGACCAGCAGGTCGAGCATCTCCAGGGTGGAGGGGTCGGCCCAGTGCAGGTCCTCGATCACCATCAGCGCCGGCTGCCGGACCGCGACGGCGGAGATCAACCGGACCAGACCCTGGAGGGTCCGCCTCTTCGTGTCCTCGGGGCTCCAGACGAGCGGCCCGTAGCGCACCTCGGCGCGCAGCGAGAGGAGCGCCGCGAAGAGCGGCCCGTACGGCTGCACCGGCATGTCGAGCTGGGCGAGCACCGCCTCGAGCTTGTCCAGCCTCTGGTCGAGCGTGTCGCGCCGCTCCAGGCGCAGCGCGCGCTCGAACTGGTCGATGACCGGGTGGAACGGGGTGTCGCGATGGTAGGGCGAGCAGTAATAGAGGATCCGGCTGCGGTTCTCCTCGCCCGCGCGCTCCTTGAGGGCCTGGACGATGCGCGATTTTCCGAGCCCGGCCTCGCCGGAGATCAGCACGATCTGTCCGTCGCCGGCGCTGGACTGCTGCCAGCGCCGATCGAGCAGCGCGGCCTCCTCGTCGCGGCCGACCATCGCGGCGAGGCCGGTGCTCGCCTTGGCTTCGAAGCGGCTGCGCGCGCCGGAGGCCTCGCGCACGCGGTAGGCGCGCACCGGCTGCGAGATGCCCTTGAGGTGCTGCGGTCCCAGGTCGTCGCAGACGAACAGGCCCTCGACCAGGCGCGCGGTCGTGGCGCCGATGACGATGTGGTTGGGCGCGGCGATGCCCTGCAGGCGCGCCGCGAGGTTGGGCGTATCGCCGACGATCGCCGCCTTCTCGCGCCGCTCGCCGGTGCCGATGTCGCCCACCACGACCAGCCCGGTCGCGATGCCGATGCGCACCGCGAGCGCCATGTCGGGGCGGCGAAGCTCCCCGTTCAGCGCCGCGATCGCCTCGACCAGCCCGAGCGCGGTCCACACTGCGCGCTGCGCGTCCTCCTCGTGCGCCCGCGGGTAGCCGAAATAGACCAGGAGCGCGTCGCCGACGTAGCGGCCGATGTGCCCCTCGTAGCGCGTGATCACGCGCGCGCAGGCGTCCTGGTACGCGGCGAGCAGCTCGGTCAGCTCCTCGGGGTCGAGCCGCTCGGAGAGCGCGGTCGACCCGACCAGATCGCAGAACAGGACGGTGACCTGCCGGCGGGTCGCCTCGGTGGTTTCCGGCGCCGGCCCGGGCTTGGGCGGCGACTCGGGCTTGGGCGCAGGCTCGGGCGCCGCGGCGGCGGCGGGCAGGAGCGCGGTAGCGAGCGGGGCGCCGCAACCGCCGCAGAACTTCTCGTCCGGCTCGTTGGTGAAGCCGCACGCCGCGCACGAGCGGGACAAAGCGCTGCCGCATTGGCCGCAAAAGCGCCGGCCGGCGCGATTCTCCGCACCGCAGGTGACGCACCGCAACGGCAGGCTCCCGAGTGTTGTAAGTGTGTGCCGCCACCCCGGGGGCGACCCGCGTGGTGGCCGGGTCGGCTTCCCCGCGGCGCCATTAGAGCAGAGTCCGGCGCGCGCGTGGGGCGGCGCCCTCCGCGCACCGTTCGCGTATGCTCGCCGCAACCTGCGCCGGACGCGCCCTTGGAACCCCTGCCGAACGTCCCCGACCTCCCGCGCCCGCGCGTCGCGGGCGACGTGTGGCGGACGTCGTCGGGCCGGGTCGAACTGCGCGGCGGCGAAGTCCACGTCTGGCGCATCGACCTCGCCGGGCTGCGCGGCGCGGCGGCGCTCGCCACGCTCTCCGACGCGGAGCGCGCGCGCGCCGGCCGCTTCCGCTTCCCCGGCGACCGCGACCGGTTCGTCGCCTCGCACGCGGCGCTGCGCGCGATTCTCGCGTCCTGCGTGGACGCGGCGCCGGCCGCCCTGTCTTTCGGCGAGAGCGTCCACGGCAAGCCGTTCGTCGCGGCGCCGGCCGCGGGTCGGGCGCTGCGGTTCAGCCTCAGCCACTCGGGGGATGTCGCCCTGGTCGCGGTCAGCCGCGGGCTCGAGGTCGGCGTGGACGTCGAGCGCGTGCGCGCGCTCGACGACCTCGAAGGCTTCGCCGCGCGCTACTTCTCGCCGCGCGAGTGCGCGGCGCTCGCGCAGATCGCGGCGAGCGATCGGCTGCGCGCGTTCTTCGAGACCTGGACGCTGAAGGAGGCCTACCTCAAGGCGTGCGGCGACGGCCTTGCGCGCGCGCTCGACGCGTTCGACGTCACGGTCGGCGCCGCGCAGCCGCGCTTGCTCGCGGTGCGCGATCGGCCGGGGGACGAGGCGAGATGGAAGTTCGAGCGCATCGATTCGGGTCCCGGCCATGCGGCGGCGATTGCCGCGCCGCGCGACTGGGAGCGCACGCGATACTGGCGGGGCGGGGAGTAGTCGCTCGCGTGCCGGACGAGGAAGTCCTGGCAGCGCCGCCGCAGGAGGCGGTTCGTCTGCGCGCGGCGCGCGAGCCGCTCGGGCGAGCCGAGGCCGGACGGCATGCCGCTCTCCGCGAGCACGTCGGCGAACCCCTTGAAGAGGCCCGGCAGGGTGTCGCCCCCGCCCGAGCGGTCCGGCATCCGCTTCCCTTCCGGCGCGCTGCGAGTGTTCTGGTGTTTGCCGGCATCCCGAGACCGCGCCGGGCGCGCGTCAAGCGCGGTCAGCGGGCGGCGCGGTCGAGCACGCCCTGCAGGCCGAACATGACCGACTGGCGGCGCACCGCCTCGCGGTCGCCCTCGAAATGGCGCGTCGTCGCCTCGGTCGCGCCGCCGCGCCGCGCCCACGCGAAGCACACCGTGCCGACCGGCTTCTGCGGCGTGCCGCCGGCCGGGCCCGCGATCCCGGTGATCGCGAGCGCGACGTGCGCGCGGCTCGCGGCGAGGGCGCCGGCGGCCATCTCGCGCGCGGTCTCCTCGCTCACCGCGCCGTGCCGCGCGAGCGTCTCGTCGCGCACCCCCAGCATCTCGCGCTTCGCGGCGTTCGAATAGGTGACGAAGCCGCGGTCGAACCAGTCGGAGCTGCCGGCGACCGAGGTGACGGCCTGCGCGACCCAGCCCCCGGTGCACGACTCGGCCGTGGCGAGGACGAGGCGCTGGGACTTCAGCTGCTCGCCGACGCGGTTGGCGATCCAGTCCAGCATCATGCGACGAGACGTTGCGCGACGGCCAGAACGAGCAGTGTATAGAACGCCGCGATCGCGTCATCGGCCATGACGCCTAGACCGCCCGCGAGCGCGCGCTCCACGCGCCGGATCGGCGGCGGCTTCGCCATGTCGAAGAAGCGGAACGCCGCGAACGCGCCGAGCGTCCACCACCCGCCCGCCGGCGCGAACAGCAGCACCGCGAGGAACGCGACCACCTCGTCCCAGTTCATCGCCCCGTGGTCCGGGACGCCGAGGTCGCGGCCGGTCCGGCCGCAGGCCCAGACGCCCAGGACGAAGAAGGCGGCGATCGCGGCGCCGACGCCGGGCGCCGCCAACCACTGCGCGAGGAGCGCGTACAGGGGGATCGCGAGCAGCGTCCCGAACGTGCCCGGCACCACCGGGGCGAGGCCGGTGCCGAAACCGAGGGCGATGAAATGGGCGGGGTGCGCGAGCAGGAAGCCGGGCGTCGGCCGCGCCGTGGGCGGCCCCCTCATCGGAAGTGGTCGAACCCGGCCCGCGCAACCCGGACGGGCGCGCCGGCCGCGTCGAGGAGGCGCGCCGCGGGCGGGCCGGCGACGATCCGCCCGATGCGCGTCACCGCCACGTCCGCCGCGCGGCCGGCGGCCTCCACCGCCGCGCGCCGGTCCGCGCCCGCGGTGAAGAGGAGCTCGTAGTCGTCGCCGCCCGCGAGCAGGCACTCGTCGCCGAGCGCGCGGTCGCTGCACGCGCGCAGGAAATCCGAGCGCGGAAGGCGCGCGTACTCGATCTCCGCGCCCACCCGCGAGCGCTCGAGCACGTGGCCGAGGTCGGCGAGCAGCCCGTCGGAGACGTCGATCGCGGCGGCGGCGACGCCGCGCAGCCGCTGTCCGAGCGCGACGCGCGGCGCGGGCTGCTCGAGGCGCGCGATGCACGCGCCGGCGGCGTCCGGGGGGAGCGCGATCCTGCCCTGCAGGTGCGCGAGCCCGAGCGCCGCGTCGCCGGTGGAGCCCGAGAGCCAGACGTCGTCGCCCGCCTGCGCGGCGTCGCGGCGCAGCGCGTACCCGGCCGGCAGCGTGCCGAGCGCCGTGATCGTGATCGAGCGCGGACCGCGCGTCGTGTCGCCGCCGATGAGCTCCATCCCCTGCATCCCGGCGAGCGCGTACATCCCGGCGGCGAAGGCCTCGATCCACGGCTCGTCCACCGCCGGCAGCGTGAGCGCGAGCAGGAACCAGCGCGGGTCGGCGCCCATCGCGGCCAGGTCGGACAAGTTGACCGCGAGCGCCTTGTGCCCGAGGCGCCGCGGCTCCGCGCCAGGCGGGAAGTGCGTGCCCTCGGCGAGCGTGTCGGTGGTGAGCGCAAGGACGAGGCCCGCCGGCGGACGCACGAGCGCGCAGTCGTCGCCCACCCCGAGCGCGGCGGTGCGCGCCGGGCGGGCGAAGTGCCGCGCGATCAGCTCGAACTCGGACAGCACGCCGGCCGCCCTAGGTGCGCTGCCGCTCCGCCGGACGCAGCCGCGGCGCGAGCCGGTCGAGCACGCCGTTCACGTACTTGTACCCGTCGGTGCCGCCGAACTCCTTCGCGAGCTCGATCGCCTCGTTGATGACCACGCGATAGGGCACCTCCGGCGCGTGCTTGAGCTCCCAGGCGGCGAGCAGCAGGATGCCGCGCTCGACCGGCGAGAGCTGCGCGATGGCGCGGTCGAGCGCGGGCGCGAGCTCGCGCTCCAGCTCGCCGGCCGCGGCGATGGTGCCGCCGAGGAGCTGCGCGAAGTACTCGCCGTCGGCGCGCGCGAAGTGCTCGTCGGCCGCGAGGTGCGCGCGGATGTCGCTCGCGGCGTTGCCCGCGACCTGCCACTGGTAGAGCCCCTGCAGCGCGTACTCGCGCGCGCGGCGCCGCGCCGATTTCATGGCCGCGCCTACTTGTGCAGCCGCTCGATGGCGCGCAGGGCGTTCGCCATCTCCACCGCGACCTCGGCGCAGTCGCGCCCCTTGACCGGCGCGCGCGCCGCGGCCTGCTCGTCGGTGTCGGTGGTGAGGATGCCGTTGGCGACCGGCACGCCCGCGTCGAGCTGGACCTGGGCGACGCCCGCCGCCGATTCGTTCGACACGATCTCGAAGTGGAAGGTCTCGCCCCGGATCACCGCGCCGAGCGCGATCAGCGCATCGTAGCGGCCGGTGCCGGCGAGCTTCTGCAGCGCGAGCGGCACTTCGAGCGCGCCCGGAACGCTGAGCACCGTGACGTCGCGCTCGTGCACGCCGAGCTCCCCCAGGCGCGCGAGGCAGGCCGCGAGCGACGCGCGCCCGATCTCCTCGTTGAACCGGCTGCGCACGACCGCCACGCGCAGCCCGGCGCCGTCGAGGCTCGATTTCAGCTCGCTCATCGCGCGCCCGACCGGACCGGGCTCTCGTAGCCGGTGATCTCCAGCTCCCAGCCGGCCATGCTGGGCATCTTGCGCGGCGCGGCGAGCACGCGCATGCGGCCGACCTTGAGCTCGCGCAGGATCTGGGCGCCGATGCCGTAGGTGAGGAGGCTCGCGCGCGACGGCGTCGGCGGCCGGGCCGGCTCGGCGACGCGCTCGATCAGCTGGCCCGCGCTCTCCGAGCAGTTGAGCAGCACGAGCACGCCGCGGCCCTCGGCGGCGATGCGCGCGAGCGCCTCGCCGACCGACCACGAGTGCGTGCCGGTGCCGGCGTCGAGGAGATCGAGGACGCTGAGCGGCTCGTGCACCCGCACGACCGTCTCGGCCTCCGGGTCGATCTCGCCGCGCACGAGCGCAAGGTGGGCCGCGTTCGAGAGCTTCTCGACGAAAGCGACCAGGCGGAAGGGGCCGTGCGCGGTCTCGATCGTGCGCTCGGTCACGCGCTTGACGAGCGACTCGGTGCGGCTGCGGAAGTGGATGAGGTCGGCGATGGTGCCGAGCTTGAGGCCGTGCGCGCGCCCGAACTCGACCAGATCGGGCAGGCGCGCCATCGTGCCGTCGTCCTTCATGATCTCGCACAGCACCGCGGCCGGGTACAGGCCCGCGAGCTGCGCGAGGTCGCAGCAGGCCTCGGTGTGCCCGGCGCGCGCGAGGACCCCGCCCGCCTGCGCGATCAGCGGAAAGACGTGGCCGGGCTGCACGATGTCGTCGGCCTTCGCCGTCGGGGCGGCCGCCACGCGGATGGTGTGCGCGCGGTCGGCGGCGGAGATGCCGGTGGTCACGCCGCTCGCGGCCTCGATCGACACGGTGAAGTTGGTGCCGTGCACCGAGCGGTTGGCGGCCACCATCGGGGCGAGGTTGAGCCGCCGCGCGTGCGCCTCGGTGATCGGCATGCAGACGAGGCCGCGGCCGTGCTTCGCCATGAAGTTGACCTTCTCCGCGGTGACGTGCTCGGCGGCGAAGACGAGATCGCCCTCGTTCTCGCGGTCCTCGTCGTCGACCAGGATCACCATCCGGCCGGCGCGGAGCTCCGCGATGATCTCGGGGACGGGGGCGACGCTCATGACGCGCGCATTCTACCAGCGCTCACCCGGCTCACTATATATGGCGCGCCGCGCGCGGGCGGACCGCCCTCGTCCCCGCGCCGGGTGCCCCGGCGCGTCGGACACCTGACTCGCAAGGGCACGCGTCGCGACATCGTCATGCCCGACAGGCGCAGCATTGCACGTCCGCCGCGCCGCGTAAGCGGGGTGGGCGTGAACTAGGGCACATTGCCCGGCCTCGGGAGCGGGTCTGGCCCGGCTGATGCTTGGGTGTCCCCCGACATCAGGGAGAACACGAAAATGGCCGCCGCAACCCGCGTCAAGGTCTTCACCGTCGCGCCGACGGAGCCCTACGGCTGGACGATCCGGCTCGAGTCCTCGGCGCAGGCGCCGCATTTCTTCGCCAACCGCGAGCTCGCGCTCAACTACGCGCGCCTGTGGGCCAAGGCCAACCGGCCGAGCATCCTGCAGCTGGTGGCACGCGACGGCGCGGTCACGCGCGAGTGGAGCTACATCACTTTCGATCCGCTGTACGCCTGAGGAGCGGCGCGTTCGGCGGCGTTCCGGCCGCTGACGCGCGTACCCGCGCTCCGTACGTCACAAACGAACAGGGTGCGGTCCGTCGCTTCGGTGAAATCGGGGCGCGGTCCGCGCCGGGAATTCGATGACGTTCGTAGTGCCCCCCGCAGGGGCGGGCACGGCGACAAGCATTCTGTTGTCGGTGAAGGGGTCACCAAGTGTTGGGATCGACAACCCCAGCGGCTCCGGGATACCGTACTCTTCTCCCGGGTCGCTATCTGGCAACGACTTAAGCGGATCTCCGCGTTTTCTCGTCCCCTCCAGGTAATAGCTCGCATCGCTCGCCACCAGCCCGAGGATCGACAGCGGATTACGACGGCGCACGATCATTGGCGTCCTCCCTCTCCGCATAGATTGACCACATAGACAGGCATTGGCCTAAATGAACTTCCAGACCCGAAGTGCATTTTCAGCGCTGCGCGACACCCATCGGGCGACACCGCGGTGTCACGCACTTGGCCCGGTGAGATCTTCTCGATCTCGCCTTCGCGCATGAGATAGACGCCATCCAACGCTGTAGCCAGCAACCAGCCCTTGGCAGTTGGGAGGGGCACGCGAACGCCATTCGACCACGGACCATAGGTGAGCTTGAGAGTGGTCGTCCTGCCATCAATGAAGACCTGTAGCACCGCCGTGGTTTTCGTGGCGCGATCGAAATGCGAAGACAGGAAGACGTGTGAACGTGTATACGCGGAGTAGCGCGGCGTTCCGAGGAACACGGGATTGATCGGCAGCTCGACCGGAGCGGCGTCAACATGCGGGTAGTAGCGGTGGGGCAGCGCGCCGCCCGGCGCGAGGCGGCGATCCTCTAGAAAGCCGCCCCCGGGGAGCGGGATCAGCCTCGCCGGAATGGTCCCTGGCGGCACCGCCCGGCAGCGGACGCGGGGCGGCGCCTTCGCATCGGAAGCAAGCGGCGTCTCCTTCATCGCCCCAAACGGGCCCTCCAGATACAGCCACTGATCGCCGCGTCGCGCGAAGTAGCTCAGTACACCATCGGTGTAGCAGACCCCGGATGCAGTGTCCTCGAGTTGCCGCAGGGAGCGATCTCGTTCGTCCCACAGATACAGGCCGTATCTCTTGGGCGGTACCAGCGATCCGTCCTTCTGTGGAATCTTGACGCCGACCGGATAGACATCGGCCTGGAAGAGCAGGCGATCGTCGTCGATCCAGTACATCCGCTCCTGCGGCCGCTCTTCCTTCAGGGTCTCGTCCACCAGCCGGAACTCGTACTTGGTGTCGTACGGCGCAGACAGACTCGAGGAGCTGGGAGGCACCGACGCGGGCTTCGTCGATGCACATGACATCAGCGTCGCGCAGGCGAGCACGACGGCCCCGCGCAACGCAGCGACCCGCACTTCTGCAGCCCGGATAGCCAAGACCGACCCCCCAATCCCCAGCCTACCGGGAACCATCTCACGCTTCAATCGGCCATCCGTCGGTCTGGCGCCAAACCAGGTGCGTCTTCACCTTGCCGAAGGACTAGACGTTTCCACGCCTAAGCGGCGCTTCCTTAACGCGTACCGCCGTCCTAACCCCCGACGCCAGATCGGCTGGCGACCTTGACGACACCGCCCGTGACGTCATGCTAGGTGACCCGCACCAACACCAGGCGCCCAGCGCCCTTGCGCCGGTCGGGCTGGACGCAGGTGGTCTCGCGCTCCACCTGCCAGTCGGCCGAAGCCGTCTCGTACTGGCTCACCTGCCGGTTCCCGAAAACGTTGTCGGCGCGGCGCGCCCGCGGTCGTGTCGTTACTTCCGCACGATCACGGAATCCGGGATGGGTAAAGAGATTCAGTCGATCCTGGGCCTGCCGAAGGCGGGTTTCCCCGCTGACCGCAGCACGGGGTTCGCAGCGGCTCTCGAGTTCGCGTAGTTGCCGGCGTACAGGGGAACGCCGCCGGCTATGGTCCTCGCGGCGGCGCCGCCGGAGTTCACTTCTTCGCCCCGACCCAGCCGTTGTGCGAGATGTCGAAGATGATCCCGTTCGGGTCGCGGAACTTCATCTCGTAGTAGAGCGAGTCCTTCTCCAGCGGCAGCTCGCGGAAGAACTTCCCGCCGTTGCGCTGGATGGTCTCGGCCTGCGCATCGAGGTCGTCGACCCAGAAGCCGACGTGGTTGATGCAGCACGCATCCTTGTTCATCCCCGCGAACTCGTCGCTCTTGTACTTGAGCAGGGCGAGCGAGACGGTGCCGTCGGTCAGGTACAGCCCTCTCCCGAGCGGCGTGTCGGCCTCGCCCACGATCTGCAGGCCGAAGGTGTCGCAGTAGAACTTTGCCGTCGCCTCGGGATCCGGGACGGACATCGCGACGTGGCGCAGCTTGGCCATGTGGTACCTCCTCTCAGTGATGTGCTCGAGCCGGCTCGGGCATCGCCGCACGCGCCTTGCCGCGACCTCCCCGAGCCGCAGCGCGGCCGGTCGACGAACCCGTGTGCGTGGATTTGAACTGTTTCCGAGTATGCGGAATTACCGGTTCGTGCACTTGGTGTCAAGCACCCCAACCGTGCAGCGCCCGCGTCGCGGGGCGGGCGCAGGACGAGCGCCATGGGCCCGGACGCGGCGAAGGCCGCAGCTGAACGTCCTCCCAACCCCCGCCGGCCCCGGGCCATTGCACGCTTCCAGCGGTCATCCGCCGGACCAACCCTCAATCGCTTTGAATCTCCCGCCCTGCCGGACAGCTAGACGTTTCCATACCCCAGTCGCGCTTCCTCGATGCGCACCGCCGCCGGGAGACCCCCGCCTATAATCGCCGCCACACCGCGCGACCAAGGACCGCCGCACGTGGCCCCCGCTCTCCGCCGCCTGCTGCCGGCGCTCGCCGCGAGCCTCGCGCTCGCCGCCCCCGCCCACTCGCAGGAGCTCCGCATCGCCATGGGCGCCGACGTGACGTCGATGGATCCGCACTACGTCAACCTCTTCCCGAACAACAACATCGCCGAGCACTTCTTCGAGAAGCTGATCACCCTCGACCCCGACTCGCGCCTCATCCCCGGCCTCGCCGAATCCTGGAAGACGGTCGATCCGACCACCTGGGAGTTCAAGCTGCGCAAGGGCGTGAAGTTCCACGACGGCTCCGACCTCACCGCCGAGGACGTCGCGTTCTCGATCGACCGTGTCGGCAGGATCCCCGACTCCCCCGGCCCGTTCACCACCTACACCAAGGCGATCAAGGAAGTGAGGATCGTCGACCCGCACACGATCCGCTTCACCACCGCCGCGCCCGCGCCGCAGCTGCCGAACGACATCTCGACGATCTACGTCGTGTCGAAGCGGACCGCGGCCGGCGCGACCACGCCCGACTTCAACTCCGGGAAGAGCATGAACGGCACCGGCCCGTTCAAGTTCGTCTCGTTCAAGCGCGGCGACCGCGTCGAGATGGCGCGCAACGACGCCTACTGGGGTCCGCAGCCGGCATGGTCGAAGGTGACGTTCCGCATCATTCCGAGCGACCCCACGCGCGTCGCGGCGCTGCTCTCGGGCGAAGTGGACGCGATCGAAAACATCCCGACCGCCGACTTCGCGAAGCTGAAGGCCAACCCGGGCTTCGTGACCTCCACCAAGCCCTCGCACCGGATCATCTTCTTCCACGTGGACCAGTTCCGCGACCGCTCGCCCTACGTCTTCGACAAGAAGACCGGCAAGCAGCTCGAGCGCAATCCGCTCAAGGATCTGCGCGTCCGCCGCGCCATCTCGAAGGCGATCGACCGCAACGCGATCCGCGACCGGCTGATGGAAGGGCTCGCCCTGCCGTCGGCAAACCTCGTGCCCGCACCGATGTTCGGCCACAACCCGGCGCTCAAGCCCGACGCCTACGACCCGGAGGGCGCGCGCAGGCTGCTCGCCGCCGCCGGCTACCCCGACGGCTTCGCGCTGACCATCCACGGCCCGAACAACCGCTACGTGAACGACGACCAGATCCTGCAGGCGGTCGCCACGATGCTCGCGCGCGTCGGCATCCAGGCCCGGGTCGAGGCGCTGCCGATGGGCCCGTACCTCGCGCGCGCGCGCAAGCTCGAGTTCAGCTTCGCCCTGCTCGGCTGGGGCGCGTCGACCGCCGAGGCGTCCTCGCCCCTGCGCGCGCACCTGGTCACCTACATCCCCGAGAAGGGCTGGGGCGAGCTCGCGTGGGGCCGCTACGGCAACGAGAAGGTGAACGCCCTGCTCGACGCCGCGCTCTCCACCATCGACGACGGGCGCCGCGAGAAGATGATCCAGGAGGCGGTGGGCATCGCGATGAACGAGCTCGGCGTCATCCCGCTCCACCACCAGGTCAACACCTGGGCCACGCGCAAGGGCATCGTGTACACGCCGCGGACCGACGAGTACACCCTCGCCTTCCTGTTCCGGCCGCAGTGAGGCGGCGCGCGGCGGCGGCCGCTGCGCACGGGCGCGGCGGCGTCGCGGGCTACTCCCGCGGCGCGCGCAGGCCGGGCCGGAAGAGCTTGCCCGTCGGCCCGAGCGGCAGCTCGCCGCACAGGTGCACCACCCGCGGCACCTTGAACGCGGCGAGCGCGGCGCGGCAGAACTCGACCACCTCCGCGGCGGTGAGCGCGTCGTCGCGCGGCACGACGTGCGCCTCGATCCGCTGTCCCCAGGCCGGGTCGGGCACGCCGACCACCGCGGCGAGCGCCACGCGCGGGTGGGCGAGGAGCGCGCGCTCGACCTCCTCCGCGTGCACCTTGATGCCGCCCGAGTTGATCAGGTTGTCGATGCGCCCCTCGACGAAGAGGTCGCCGTCGGCGTCGAGCCGGCCGAGGTCGCCGCTCCTCCACCAGCCGTCCACGAAGCGCGCGCGCGTGAGCGCCTCGTCGCGCCAGTAGCCGAGCGCGAGCGAGGCGCCGGTGACGGCGATCTCGCCCACCTCGCCCGCCGGCAGCTCGGCGTCGATGCCGCCGGCGGGATCGACGATTCGCAGGTCGGCGCCGGCGACCGGCTTGCCCGAAGTCGCGGTCTTGCCGCGCGCGAGGAGATCCTCGTCGGTCGCGAGCGTCCCCGCGGCGTTGCCGCCCTCGCTCGCGAGGTAGAGCGCGCAGATCCGGCGGCACACGCGCGTCTGGATGCCCTCGAGCTCGCCGCGCGCCGGCGGCTCGCCCGAGATCGACGCCACGCGCACCGCGCCGAGGTCGGCCGCGCCGAAGTCCTGCGCGAGCACCCTGCGCCACATCGTCGGCACGAGCGGGGCCATCGTCACCCGCTCGGCGGCGAGCGTGTGCAGGAACGCCGCGGGATCGAACGCGCCCGCGAAGACCACTTTCGCGCCCGCGGCGACGTACGGCAGCACCACGTGCGCCCACGCGGCGAACGACGCGGCCATCGTCACCACCGCGGTGTCGTGCGGCGTGATCTGCGCGTAGAGCTGCTGGCCGGCCTGCGCGGTGGCGAGCAGCGTGCGGTGCGAGTGCATCACCCCCTTGGGCCGGCCGGTGGAGCCCGACGACAGCACGATCGCCGCGAGGTCGTCCGGCCCCCGCCGCGCGGGCGGCGCGACGGGCGCGCCGCGGGCGAGCCGCGCGTCGTCGAGCGCGATCACCGGCGCCGCGCGCGCGAGCGCGGCGCGGCCGTCCTCGAGATCGGCGTCGGCGATCACCAGGCGCGCGCCGAGCCAGGCCACGGTGTCGGCGAGCGCCGCCGGAGTCTCGCGGACGTGCAGGTTGCACACCACCGCGCCGGCGCCGAGCGCGCCGAAGTAGGCGAGCGCATGCCGCACCGAGCTGCGGCAGAGGAAGGCGACCACGTCGCCGCGGCGCACGCCGAGCGCGGCGAGCGCCGCGGCCGCCTCGCCGGCGTGCGCCGCGGCCGCGCGGCCCGAGACGCGCAGCCCGGGATCGACCAGGAACTCGGCGGCGCCGCGCCAGCGGCACGCGCGCCGGAACATCGCGTCGAGGGTGGGCACGGCGCGCGCCCTACTCGCGCATGCGGACGGGCAGGCTCCGTCCCCGCACCGCGGGCAGGAGCAGCATCACCAGGACGAACACGGCGGTCACCAGCTTGAGGTCCGAGGGCTGCAGGCCGAAGGCGAGCGCCATCGAGACCACCTGATAGTAGACGATCGCGCCGACCACCGGGGCGGCGAGCAGGCGCGCGACGGTCTGCGCGCCGACGATCGCCTCGCCGAGAATGACCGCGGCGAGGCCGTTGATCAGCACGCCGAACCCGAGGTTCACGTCGGCGAAGCCCTGGTTCTGCGCGAGCAGGCTCCCGCCGAGCGCGGCGAAGGCGTTGCCGATCCCCAGCCCCCAGAGGGTGTAGAGGCCGACGTCCACGCCCTGCGCGCGCGCCATCGCGAGGCTCGCGCCTACCGCGCGCATCGCGGTGCCGATCTCGGTCCGCAGCAGCCACCACAGCGCGAGGCAGGCGCAGGCCGCCAGCGCGCCGAGGAGCGCGATGCGCCGCCAGGTGTCGTCCTTGCCGGCGCCGAGCGCGAGCTCGAACACGTTCGCGAAGCCGAAGAGCGGGATGTTCGGCTGCCCCATGACGCGGATGTTGATGCTGTAGAGCGCCGTGAGCACCAGGATCCCGCAGAGCAGCGTGTTCACGCGCGCGTGCTGGTGGACGAGCGCCGTGGCGCAGCCGGCGGCGAAGCCCGCGGCCACCGCCGCCGCCGTCGCCACGATCGGGTGCGCGCCCGCGGCGAGGACCGCGGCGCAGACGCACGCGCCGAGCGGGAAGCTGCCCTCGCTGGTGAGGTCGGGGAACGCGAGCACCCGGAACGGGATCATGATCCCGAGCGCGGCGAAGGCGTAGATCAGGCTCTGGAGGAGCGTGACCGGGACGAGATGGACGAACGCGCCGAGCGCTTCCACCGGTCTACGCCTGCAGCAGCAGCTTGTCGTCGGCGAGGTGGAAGCGCTCGATCAGGCCCTCGACGGTGAGCGCGGCCTTGGCCGGGCCGCTCACGTCGAGGGCGATCCGGCCCTGGCGCATCATCAGCAGGCGGTTGCCGAAGCGGATCGCGTGCTGCATGTTGTGCGTGACCATCAGGGTGGTGAGGCCCGCGTCGCCGACGACCGCCACGGTGGCGTCCATGACGAGTCCCGCGGTGCGCGGGTCGAGCGCGGCGGTGTGCTCGTCGAGAAGCAGCACGTCGGGCCGGCGGACCACCGCCATCGCGAGCGCGAGCGCCTGCCGCTGTCCGCCGGAGAGGAGGTCGACGCGGGTGCGCAGGCGCTCTTCCAGCCCGAGCCCGAAGCGCGCGAGGAGCGTCCGGTCGCGCGCGCGGCCCTCGCGGCCGAGCGCCGCGCGGAAGCGGCGCCGGCAGCCGCGCCGCGCGGCCACCGCCAGGTTCTCCTCGATCGACATCGCGCCGGCGGCGCCGAGCGCCGGGTCCTGGAACACGCGTGCCACCCAGCGCGCCCGGCGATGGGCCGGCAGGCCGGTCACGTCCCGGCCGTCGATCAGGACCGCGCCGGTCTCGACCGCGAAGTCCCCGGCGACGGCGTTCAGGAGCGTCGACTTGCCGGCGCCGTTGTCGCCGATGACGACGGCGAAGTCGCCGGGCGCGACCGCGACGTCGATCCCCCGCAGCGCGACGCGCTCGGCGGCGGTGCCGGGGTGGAAGACCTTGCCGAGGCCGCGCACCTCCAGCACGTCAGTTCACGACGCAGTTGCACGCGGCGAGCGACTGCGGCAGCCGCAGGTTGAACTTCGCGAGCTGCTTGGCGCTCACCTTCGGCTCGTGGTCGGCGTAGGCCGGCTTGTAGTTCGCGAGCTCGCTCGGCTTCTTGCCCTTGAGCAGCTGGTCGGCGAGCCGCGCGGCGGCGGCGCCGATCTTGGGATAGGACACGGTGAAGCTCGCGAGCGCCGAGTGGTTGAGCACCGGGTCGGGGTTGGCGCTGATGAGCGGGGTGTTGATCTGCGCCGCGGCCGAGGCCACCGCCGGGTGCGCCGGCATCAGCAGGTTCGAGTTGAGCAGGTAGATGAAGTCGACGCCGCGCAGCGACTGCACGCGCGGGCCGATGTCGCCGAGCGAGTCGACCGGGACCGCCTTCACCTCCAGCCCGAGCTTCGCGGCCGCGGCCTTCATGCCGTCGGCCTGGGCCACGTCGTTCGCCTCGCCGGGGTTGAACGGCAGTCCCACCGACTTCGCGTTCGGCAGCAGCTCCTTGGCGAAGCGCAGGACCCCCTCGAGGTCCTGGAAGTTGGACGCGCCGACCATGCGGTCGGAGCCGTGGTCCCAGGACGGCACGAGCCCGGCGCGCACCGGGTCGGAGACCGCCGCGAACACGATCGGCAGCTTCGGGTTCTTGATGATCGTGCGCGCGGCCTGCGTCACCGGCGTGGTGATCGTGAGCAGCAGGATCGGGTCCTTCGCCTCCTGCTGCGCGAGGATCTGCGGCAGGAGCGCCGGGTTGAAGTTGCCGTGCCCGAACGAGTACACCACGTCCTGCCCCTCGCGGTAGCCGAGCCGCCCCAGCTCGGCCTTGAACCCGTCGCGCGCCTGGTTGAGCGTCGGGTGCTCGCCGAACGAGGCGATCGCGATCGTCTTCTGCGCCGCGGCGCCGAGCGGCGCGGCGGCCACGAGCGCGCACAGCGCGCCGGTCAGGAACTTCCGTCTCATAGCCTTCCTCCTCGTTGCAACGCCGGCCGCGCTAGAGCTGCCGGCCGATGATTTCGCGCATGATCTCGTTGGTGCCGGCGTAGATGCGGTGCACCCGGGCGTCGGCCCAGGCGCGCGCGATCGGGTACTCCCACATGTACCCGTAGCCGCCGTGGAGCTGGAGACAGGTGTCGAGCACCCGGTCCTGCAGCTCGGTCGTCCACACCTTGGCCATCGCCGCGGTGACCATGTCGAGCGCGCCGCGCGCGTGCAGCTCCACGCAGCGGTCGACGAACACCTGCCCGACCTCGACCTCGGTGGCGACGTCGGCGAGCCGAAAGCGCGTGTTCTGGTAGTCGAACACCGGCTTGCCGAACGCGCTGCGCGCCTTGACGTGCGCGAGCGTGCGCTCGAGCGCCGCGGCGCAGGTCGCCAGCGCGCGCACCGCGACGATCAGCCGCTCCTGCACCAGCTCCGACATCAGCATGCGCCAGCCGTCGTGCTCCTCGCCGAGGCGCGCGGCCACCGGCACCCGCATGTCGTCGAAGAAGAGCTCGGCGGTGTCCTGCGCCTTGTTGCCGGCCTTCTTGAGGTTGCGGCCCTTGCGGTAGCCGGGGGTCTTCGTGTCGACGAGCAGCAGCGAGATGCCGCGCGCGCCCGCCTCGGGCGCGGTCTTCACCGCGAGCAGCACCAGGTCGCCGATGATGCCGTTGGTGATGAAGGTCTTGGAGCCGTTGACGACGTAGTGGTCGCCCTGCCGCACCGCGGTCGTGCGCATGCGCTGCAGGTCGCTGCCGGCGTCGGGCTCGGTCATGCCGATCGAGGCGATCGCCTCGCCCGCGCACATCTTCGGCAGCCACGCGCGCTTCTGCGCCTCGCTGCCATAGCGCAGCAGGTACGGCGCGACGATGTGCGCGTGCAGGTCCCAGGCCGGCGCGCTCGCCCCCGCGCGCCCCAGCTCCTCCAGCAGCACCGCGTCGAACAGGAAGTCGCCGCCGGACCCGCCGTAGGCCTCCGGCACGGTCGCGCCGAGGATGCCGGCGGCGCCCGCCTTGCGCCACACCGAACGCGGCGTGAGCCCCTCCTCCTCCCATTGCGGCAGGTACGGCGTCACCTCCGCGGCGATGAAGCGGCGCACCATGTCGCGGTACGCCTCGTGCTCCTCGCGGTAGAGCGTGCGCGGGATGCGCGGCATGGCCGGGCTCATTCGTCGGCCCGGAAGCCCGATGCGCGCACCGCGCGGCCCCAGACCTCGGTGTCGCGGCGGATGATCTCGGCGAACGCCTCGGGCGTGCCGCCGGTCGGCTCCATGCCGGCGGCGGAGAGGCGCGCGCGCACCTCGGGGACGGCGATCGCGCGCTGCAGCTCGCGCACGAGCAGCGCCACCACCTCCGGCGGCGTCGCCGCGGGCGCGAAGAAGCCGAGCCACAGCGTCATGTCGAGCTGGCCGACGCCCTGCTCGCGGAACGTCGCGACGTCGGGCAGGCCGGGCGAGCGCCCGGTCCCGCTCTGCGCGAGAACGCGCAGCCGCCCTTCGCGCGCGAGCGCGGCGACCGAGGAGTCGATGTCGAACGCCGCGTCGATCTGCCCGCCGAGAAGATCGACCTTCAGCGGCGCCGATCCCTTGTACGGCACGTGCAGCGGCGCGATGCCGGTCTCGCGCGCGAACAGCACCTGGCCGAAGTGCCCGGCGCCGCCGGCGGAGAACGACCCGACCGACACCGATCCCTTCCGGCGCGCGTACTCGACGAACTCCTGCACCGATCGCGCCGGCGTGCGCGCCGGGTTCACCACCAGCACCAGCCGGAACGACGCCCCGTGCATGAGCGGCACGAAGTCGCGGACGGGGTCGTAACTCAGCTTCGCGTAGCTCGACGGGAAGATCGTCATCTGGCCGGAGCTCGCGACGAGCAGGGTGTAGCCGTCGGGCGCGCTGCGGGCGACGAACTCCGGCCCGAGGCGCTGCGAGGCGCCGGGCTTGAACTCGAGCAGCAGCGGCTGGCCGAGCGTCTTCTGCATCTCCTCGCCGACGATGCGCGCGAGCGGCTCGGTCGAACCGCCGCCCGGCGGGACGCTGATGACGACGCGGATGGGGCGCGCCGGATACTGCTGCGCCGCGGCGACGCCGAGCGCGCAAGCCGCGCCGAGCGCCGAGAGTGCTGCCGCCCACGACCTTCCCATGAGAGCCCTCCTCGCGCGAGCACGCTACGCGCGCGGCGCAAGTCTGTCAACGCTTCAATTGATTTTCTAATCTGCGCTCGATATTCTCCGCGCGTGACCGGCCGCATCCGCGTTCCGCATCCCGCCGAGGGCGCGCCCGACCCGCGCGCGCGCGCGCGCCTGCCGCCGCGCGCGCGCCTCGGCTCGGCGTACAAGCGCGCGAAGCACGCGCGCCGGCAGCGCGACGTGCTCGACGCCGCCGCCGCGCTCTTCCGCGAGAAGGGCTTCGAGGCGGCGACGATGCAGGAAGTCGCGCAGCGCGTGGGCATGCGCCCGGCCAGCCTGTACCACTACCTGCCGTCCAAGGAGCGCGCGCTGGAGGCGATCTGCCGCGCCGCCGGCGCGGAGTTCACCGCCCAGCTCGCCGCGATCCAGCGCGCCGGCGGGCCGGCGCGCGAGGCGGTCCGGCGCGGCATCGCGCTGCACCTGCACGCGGCCACGCTCGACTACGTCATCGCGTTCGCCTTTCACCGCGGCAGCCTGCCCGGCGCGCGCAAGGCCGAGCTGAACGCCGTGGCGAAGCGCTATCTCGCCACGTGGGAGGCGATCGTGCGCCGCGGCGTCCGCGACGGGACGCTGCGCCACGACCTCGACCCGCGCACCGCCGCGGTGGGCGTGGTCGCGCTCTGCAACGGCGCGAGCGGGTGGTACGTCGGCAAGCCGCCGGAGGCGCTCGCCCGCATGACCGCCGGCCTCGTCGATCTCGTCCTCGGCGGGCTCGCGGCCCGCGCGCGATGAGCGGCGGCACGCTCGTCCTGCGCGGCGGGACGGTGCTCACGCTTGACCGGGACGCGACGGTCGCGCGCGCGATCGCGCTGCGCGGCGAGCGGGTCCTCGCCGTGGGCGACGACGAGACGGTCGCGCACGCCGCGGGATCGGGCGCGCGCGTGATCGAGCTGCGCGGCCGCACGGTGATCCCGGGCCTGATCGACGGTCACGCGCACATGGACCGCGAGGGGCTGAAGCACGAGCTGCCCTCGCTCGCCGGCCTCGCGTCGATCGAGGCGCTGGTCGCGCGGCTGCGCGCGCTCGCCGCGGCAGCGCCCGTCGGCGAGTGGCTGGTCACGATGCCGCTCGGCGACCCGCCGTACTTCCGCAGCGGCGGGCTGTACGCCGAGGGCCGCCTGCCCGACCGGCACGACCTCGACCGCGCCGCGGCCGACCGCCCGATCCTGATCCGCTCGCCGTGGGGCTACTGGACCGGCGAGCTGCCGCTGGTCGCGATCGCCAACTCGTGCGCGCTCGACCGCGCCGGCATCGGACGCGGCACGCAGCCGCCGACGCCGCTCGTCGAGATCGAGCGCGACGCGGGCGGCGCGCCGACCGGGCGCATCTTCGAGCGCGCGCACATGCCGATCGCCGAGTTCACCGTGCTGCGCGCCGCGCCGAACTTCACCCGCGAGGCCCGCCTGCGCGCGCTCGAGCGCTCGATGCGCATCTACAACGCGACCGGCACGACGAGCGTGTTCGAGGGGCACGGCGTCGCCCCGGAGGTGATCGAGGCCTACCAGCGGCTGCGCGCGGCCGGCCGCCAGACGGTGCGCGCCCAGCTCGCGTTCAGTCCCGGCTGGAAGGGCGCCTCCGCGGCGGACGTGCGCGCGATGCTCGGCTCGTGGGCGCGCTGGCTCGGCGGGCGCGGGCTCGGCGACCGCTGGCTGCGCGTGGCCGGCGCGTACACCGAGATCGACGAGTCGCCCGAGGCGCAGCTGCGCGCCGCCTGCGCACCGCAAACGGGGTGGGCCGGGTTCTGCTACGACGCCGGCCTGCCGCGCGCGGCGGTGAAAGACCTCCTCGTGGAGGCGGCGCGCAACGGCATCCGCGTGTGCGGCATCTGGGCCAACCTCATCGAGCTGTACGCCGAGGCCGACCGCGTCGCCCCGATCGCTCCGAGCCGCTGGGTGCTCGGCCACCAGAGCGCGCTCGACGCCGGGCAGATCGCGCGCCTGCGCGCGCTCGGGGTCGTGCTCACGCTGCACACCAACGCGCACGTCTACCGCCGCGGTGCCCAGCTCCGCGCCGAGCTCGGGCCCGAGCGCGCGGACTCGATCGTCCCGCTGCGCCGGCTCCTCGACGAGGGCGTCCCCGCCGCGCTGAGCACCGACAACGTCCCGCCGTCGCTCTTCCACCCGATCTGGCAGGTGGTCGCGCGCCGCGACCGCGCCGGCGACCCGGTCGCGCCCGGGCAGGCGGTGAGCCGCGAAGAGGCCCTGCGCTGCGCGACCGGGCACGGCGCCTACCTCTGCTGCGAGGAGGGCGAGAAGGGTTCGCTCGAGCCGGGCAAGCTCGCCGACCTGGTGGTGCTCGACGACAACCCGCTGACCGTGGACCTCGCGCGGCTCAGGGACCTCACCGCGCGCACCACCATCGTCGGCGGGAAGGTGGTCTACGAGGCGCCGGAGTGAGGGTCCCGCGGCGGGGCGGAGCGCGCGTGCGCCGCGGCGCCGTGCAATTCCACACGAGCGTGCGAGGTTGCATGATCCCGCCCCCGTCGAAGTGGCGCGACCGCCGATTCATTATGATCCGGAACGCTCCGCCGGCAACCGTGCCGGCGCGCTTCACTCCCTCGAAGGACGCACCATGATCAGCAAACCCGCCCTGACGCTGGATGACGCAAAACGCATCGCCGCCGCCGCGCACGCCGAAGCGAAGAAGAACGGCTGGCCGGTGACCATCGCGATCGTCGACGACGGCGCCAACCTGCTCTATCTGGAGCGGCTGGACGGCTGCAAGCTCGGCGCCGTGGTCACCGCGCAGGAGAAGGCGAGGAGCGCGGCGCTGTTCGCGCGGCCGACCAAGGCGCTGGAGGACATCGTCGCGGGCGGCCGCAACGCCATGCTCAAGCTGCCCGGCGCGACGCCGATTCAGGGCGGGCTCCCGCTCGAGCACGAGGGTGCGCTGGTGGGCGGCATCGGCGTGAGCGGTGTCGCATCGGCGCAGGACGAGCACGTCGCCGCGGCGGGCCTGCGCGCCCTGGCCTGAGCGGCTCCCCGGCGCGGGCCGGACCCGCGCCGCCTCAGCGCTGCTCGCGCGCCACCACCAGCCGCGGGTCGGTGAAGCGGCCGCGGTCGATGATCGTCCTGCCGTCGAGCTCCACGGTGCAGTCGCGCATCGGCACGTCGTAGTGCCCGCGCGTCGAGCGCTTCCCGCCGCCCTGCGTGTTCGGCCCGGTGGAGAAGAGGAAGTTGCCCGGGAAGACGCGCGCCGCGGCGCGGTTGCGCTCCGGGTCGTCGCCGTGCAGCGCCATCCAGTACCACGGCGCCTGCGGGTTCATGCCCCAGCCGAGGTGCGACACCGCGAACGGGTCGCGGTCGCGCTCGTTCTGCCTGCCGTCCTCCAGCCAGTCGCGCATCAGCTTCGCGTCCAGCCCGCCGTCGATGCGCGTGATGTGCCCCTCGCGGATCTCGAGCTGCACCGGGTCGACCACGTAGCGGCAGTAGGGCAGGATCACGATGTCGCCCGGCGCCATGACCACGGTCCCGTGCGCGCTGCCCTCGTTCGGGAAGGTGTGGATGAGGCCGGCGCCCCACAGGTCGAAGTGCCCCGGCTCGTCCGCATAGCCCCACTGCGACATGATCGGGTAGTCGCCGCGCTCGTACACGAGCTCGGTGCCGCCGGGGCGCGTCACCCGCACGCGCTTCGCGCCGGCGTAGAGCGCCTCGGCGTGCTTGACCGCCGCCTTCAGGCCGGCGGGCGCCATCAGCTGCTCGAGGTCGTCGGGCGCGTCGTGCACCATCAGCACCCGGGTCCCGCTCGCCATCACCGTCTTCAGCCACGCGGTGAAGAGCGGCACGTGGAAGATCAGCATCAGGTCGGCGGCGCAGAGCGCCTCGAGCGTGCCCTTGCACTTGCCGATCGTCGGCACGCCGACCTTGGTCCAGCCCGGCATCGCGTTCACCCGCAGCTCGTACGCGTCCGCGCCGAGATCCTCGGCCGCGGCGAACGCCGCCTGCACGTAGTCGGGGCGGGTGCCGAGGTCGGTCACCGCGGCGATGGTCTCGCCCGGCGCGACCTTGCACAGCTCGAACTGCTTGCGGAACAGCCCGGCGAGCCGGGCGGGATTGATCTCCTGCGGTCGAACGGCGGCTTGCAGCACGGTCCCTCCTCGCTTGGCCGGTCGCGGCCGCCAGCATCGCGCGCGCCGCCCGGCTTGTCAATAACGAACGGTGCTTGGTTATGGAGCGCGCGCACCGGTCGGGCACGCCCGGCGGCGCGGCTACTTCGGCAGCCAGCTCGCGAAGCGCCGCTCCACCGCCTTCGGGTCGGCGGCGAGCCCGCGGTTGATCTCCTCGGCCATCTCGTGGAAGCACACCTCCTCGCGCCCGGCCTCGAGGGCGTCGAGGATGCCGGTCGCCACCTCCGCCGCGGAGCTCTTCGAGCCCGGGAACGGGCCGCTCATCGGGGTGTCGACCGCCCACGGCAGCGCGGCGAGCACGTGCGTGCGCTGCGCGGCGAGCTCGGCGCGCACGCCCTCGGTGAGGCGCAGCAGCGCCGCCTTCGACGCGCAGTAGGAGCCGAGCGCCGGGATCGTCACCTTCCCCAGGATCGACAGCACGTTCACGATCGCCCCGCCGCCGTGCGCGCCGAGCACCGGGGCGAACGCCCGGCACATCGCGAGCGTGCCGAAGTAGTTGACCTCCATCTCGCGCCGCGCCGCCTCGAGGCCGGGGGCGCGCAGGAAGGCCGCGCGCAGGTTGACCCCGGCGTTGTTCACGAGCAGCGTCACGTCCCGGCACTCGGCGGCGGCGCGCTCGACCGCGCCGTGATCGGTGACGTCGAGCGCGCGCGCCGTCACGCGCGGCGGCCGCCCCGAGACGTCCGCACGCGCGGCGACGTCGGCTGCATACACCCGTGCGGCGCCGCGCTCCAGCAGGCGCGCGACGAGCTCGCGCCCGATCCCGCCCGCGGCGCCGGTGACCAGCGCGACCTGCCCGTCGATCCTCATCGGCACCCCGCCCCCGACGGGCGAGCATCGCTCGGTGCGTACATGGTGTGCGCAACTGTACTCGAAACCCGGCCTCGCCCGCCGCGCGCGCCGGGGCCGCGCAGGAACGCGGAAGATGAATTCGCTTGAATCATGGGCGCGGCCGCGGTTCAATGGAAGCCCGCAAAGGACCCTCGCCATGCTGATCCCCATCGACTTCAACCGCTGGCTCGACGAGCACCGCCATCTCCTCAAGCCGCCGGTCGGCAACCAGCAGGTCTGGCAGGACACCGACTTCATCGTCACCGTCGTCGGCGGGCCGAACCAGCGCACCGACTTCCACGACGACCCGTACGAGGAGTTCTTCTGGCAGTTCCGCGGCAACGCGCATCTCGACACGATGGTGGACGGCAAGCCCGGGCGCGTGGAGCTGCGCGAGGGCGCGATCTTCCTGCTGCCGCCGCACGTGCGCCACTCCCCGCAGCGCCCGGAGGCGGACAGCCTGTGCCTGGTCATCGAGCGGCAGCGCCCCGCGGGCGTGAAGGACGGGTTCGAGTGGTTCTGCCCCGGCTGCCACGCGCTCGTGTACCGCGTCGAGGTGCAGCTGAAGTCGATCGTGCACGACCTGCCGCCGCTCTTCGAGCGCTTCTACGCCGACGCGGGCCTGCGCAAGTGCAAGCGCTGCGGCACCGTCCATCCGGGAAAGAGCGCGGTCGCCCGATGAGGGCGGACGACGCGCCGGTCGCGCGCTGGGTCGGGCGGCCGCTCGCGCGGGTCGAGGACGAGCGCCTCGTCACCGGCCGCGGCCGCTACGTCGACGATCTCGCGCCGGCGCACTGCCTCCACCTCGCCTTCGCGCGCAGCCCGCACGCCCACGCGCGCATCCTCGCGCTGCGCGCCGATGCCGCGCTGGCCGCGCCGGGCGTCGCCGCGGTGTACACCGGCGCCGACGTCGCCCACATCGACCCGCTGCCGGTCGACCGGCACCTGCCGGACATGAAACTGCCGCGCGTCGGCGCGCTCGCACGCGAGCGCGTCGCGGCGGTGGGCGAGCCGGTGGCCGCGGTGGTCGCGCGCACGGGCGCCGAGGCGCGCGATGCCGCGGAGCAGGTCGAGGTCGACTACGAGCCGCTCGCGGCCGCGGTCGACGCGGCCGGCGCGCTCGCCGCCGGCGCGCCGGCGGTGCACGCCGCCGGCAACCTCTGCTTCGAGCACACCTGGGCGGACGGCGACGTGGCGGGCGCGTTCGCGCGCGCGCACCGGCGCGTGCGCGTCGCGGTGACGCAGCAGCGGCTCGCGCCGACCCCGCTCGAGCCGCGTGCGACGCTCGCGGACTACGACCCGGGGACCGGGGCGCTCACCGTCTGGACCTCGACCCAGGCGCCGTTCCGGGTGCGCGCGCACCTCGCGGCGCTGCTCGGACTGTCGGAGGCGCGGGTGCGCGTGGTCGCGCCGGACGTCGGCGGCGCGTTCGGCGCGAAGGGCGCGCTCACCCGCGAGGACCTCCTCGTCGCCTTCGCCGCCATCCGGCTCGCGCGCCCGGTGAAGTGGGTCGCGACGCGCAGCGAGGATCTCGCCACGACGCACCACGGCCGCGGCGCGGCCGCGCGCGGCGAACTGGCGGTGGCGGCCGACGGCACCCTGCTCGCGCTCGAGGCGACGATCGAGTGCCCGCTCGGCGCGGCGCCCGCGTTCAGCGCGGCGGTCGGGCCGCGCAACCACGCGCGCCTGCTCCCCGGCCCCTATCTCCTGCCGGCCGCGCGCGTCGCGCTGCGCGGCGTCTTCACCCACACCGCCCCGGTGGGCATCTACCGCGGCGCGGGCCGGCCCGAGGCGGCGTTCCTGATGGAGCGCCTCATCGACGAGGCGGCGCGCGCGCTCGCGCTCGACCCGGCGGAGATCCGCCGCCGCAACTTCGTCCCGCGCGAGCGGTTCCCGCACGTCACGCCGACCGGGCTCGCGTACGACTCGGGCGACTACGCGCGCGCGCTCGACGCGGCGCTCGCGCTCGCCGAGTACCCGCGCCTGCGCGCCGAGCAGGCCGCGCGGCGCGCCCGCGGCGAGCTCGTCGGAATCGGGCTCGGCGCGTTCGTCGAGCCGTGCGGCCTCGGCTGGGAGAGCGGCGTGGTGCGCGTCGAGCGCACCGGTGCGGTGACCGCGATCACCGGCACGAGCGCGCAGGGCCAGGGCCATGCGACGGCGTTCGCGCAGATCGTGGCCGACGCGCTCGGGGTGGGACCGGAGGCGGTGGCGGTGCGCGCGGGCGACACGGCCGGCGCTCCGCAGGGCTTCGGCGCGTTCGCGAGCCGCAGCACGGCGCTCGCCGGCAGCGCGCTCCTCGAGGGCGCCGCGCAGGTGCGCGCGAAAGCCCGCCGCATCGCGGCGACGCTGCTCGAGGCGGCGGCGGAGGACGTCGTCCCCGCTCTCGGCGGGTTCGAAATCGCCGGCGCCCCGTCGCGGCGCGTGGGCTGGGCCGAGGTGGCGGCAGCGGCGTACGCCGTGGGCGACCTGCGCGGCGGCGAGCCGCCCGGGCTCGAGGCGACCGCGTTCTTCCACACCGACGCGGAGGCGTGCAGCTTCGGCTGCGCGGTGGCGGCGGTGCGCATCGACCCCGAGACCGGCGCGCTCGCGCTCGAGCGGCTGGTGTTCGTCGACGACGCGGGCACGATCGTCAACCCGCTGCTCGTCGACGGCCAGCTGCAGGGCGGGATCGCGCAGGGCCTCGGGCAGGCGCTGCTCGAGCGCGTCGCCTACGACGAGACGGGGCAGCTCGTCACCGGGACGCTCGCCGACTACGCCCTGCCGCGCGCCGACGACGGGCCCGAGCCGGTGCTCGGGCACACCGTCACGCCGAGCCCGCGCAACCCGCTCGGCGCGAAGGGCGTGGGCGAGTCCGGCTGCATCGGCACGCCGCCGGCGGTCGTGAACGCGGTGCTCGACGCCCTCGCCCCGCGCGGCGTGCGCGACCTCGACATGCCGCTCACGAATGAGACAATCTGGCGGGCGCTCCATGGCGCCCAGGGAGACAGCCGATGAAATACCGCAAGCAAGACGCGAAGGCCTACGCGCGCGCGCACCTGCGCGGCGTGTGGGCGGCGACGCTCACGCCGTTCACCCCCGACCTCGCCTGCGACGAGGAGGGCTTCCGCCGCAACCTGCGGCACTGGTACCGCGACCTCGACCTGGCGGGCCTCTTCGTCGGCGGCAAGCAGGGCGAGTTCTACGCCATGACGCTCGCCGAGCGCAAGCGCCAGTTCGAGCTGGCGGTGGAGGAGGCGCTGGCCGCCGGCAAGCAGACCATGCTCTCCTGCTCCGACCAGAGCCTGGACACCGTGCTCGAGCTCGCGCGCCACGCGCAGGCGATCGGCGCGGACTACATCGTCGTGCACACCCCGCTGCTGTACTT
>WBZO01001755.1_pt1 | contig 31893 bp, 29 predicted proteins | sample 5204261 | NCBI WGS metagenome assembly WBZO01 (sample SAMN12412400, study PRJNA552823) | activated sludge metagenome | isolation source: activated sludge from anammox sidestream of wastewater treatment plant... | place: USA: North Carolina | collected 2017-09
ACGAGAATGCACCAAAAAGCATCAACTTGTCGCACACGCTTGCGAAAACAGGCGCAAGCCGCAGACCGGGCCGGCACCGAATCACTTTTGCGGCAACATGCGTACAAGGAGGAAGCGAACGCGGCCGTGGCGAAGTTCTGGCCGGAGCGGACGAAACGCGCATGACATGACGGCATGAAATCGGCTACGAGCCTTGTGTTCGCGACATGAACCCAGAGGCCAAAAGGCGATGCTCATTCACTCCGCCAGAAACACGGAGTTCTTTTTCCACGAAGGCAGGAGCGACTATCTGCTCGTGACCTTCAACGAGATCGCCCTGCTTGCCGACGGCAAGAGCTATTGGGGCAAACCGATGATCGAGCGGGAAAACATCACCGCCATCGGCGTCGTCAGCCGCAAGCCGGACTGGTTCATGCCGGGCGACGACATCCGTGAGTTTCTCGCCCGCCACGGCGACATCCTCCGCGGCTTCAAGGGCGACATCGTCCTCGTGGGCCACAGCATGGGCGCCTTCGGCGCCATCAAATTCAGCAAGGCGTTCGGCGCGACGACCGTCATCGCAAGCTGCCCCATATATTCGCTGAACCCGGCCATGCGCGGCCGCACGGATCGGCCCGATCCGCCCTTCTATGTGGAAGCGCTCCACAAGGACATGCATCCGCGACGCGAGGAACTCGGCGGGCGCATCTACATTCTCCGCGACCCCTGGCACAACTGGCGCCGCTCATTCGAGAAATATCGCGACATAGGCTATGACGGCCTGTCACTCGTCGATCTTCCGTTTACGGATCATGAGACGATAAAGATCTTCGCCCGGGACGAAAGATTTCCGAGGCTCATAGCTTTGGCCCGCTCGGGCGAAGAGGCGCCCCTGAAAGCCTTTGTCCGCCAATGCCGATACGCATCGAGCCTGCGCCTGCAGATCGTCGCCGCGCGCCGCGCCATCCGCCATCCCGCATCAGCCTATCGCATCTGGACCGGCAACCAGGAGCGTTTCTCAGCCCCCTATATGCTGCTTCTGAGCCGCGCCCTTGCCGCGACGATGCCCGGCGAGGCGCAGGAGATCGCGCGGCGCATGGTCGAGGTCGCGCCCGGCTTTGCACCCGGCCAGAAGCAGCTTGCGGCACTCATGGGGCAGGAACGCCAGATCATCGACGCGAGGTCCCCGCGGGTCACCTGACCCACCGCAACGACGGCACTTTTCGGCCGAACGGCGAAAGGTTAGTGTAGCGCGAAATTAGGCACGATAGGCGGGGGCCTGAAGAACGGATGGACGACTTTCTGTCATTCGATGTGACGCTCGGCATCCTCGCCCTCAGCGTTACCGGCATCGTCTGGTCCGCCTGGCTCGAGCGGCGCCCGAGGGAGTTCGGCCGCGTGCGCCTCTTTCCGACAACGCCCGCTCTCCTCATCTGCGGCATCATCGCCATCATCATGATCGTGCATCTGCGATCCTTTTACGGCGCGGCGCCTCAACGCCCGCTTTAGCCACCGGCAAGGCGAAACCCGGATGCGAATTATCTTTCCGAATTTTTTCGCGCCTCACCAGATCACGGGCGGCATCAAGATCGCCTATCGCTGCGCGGAAATTCTGAGCGAGAGCGGCTACGAAGCCATGATCTGGCAGCCCGCAGGGCCACCGACATGGCTCGACACCACCGCAGCCGTGATCGCCGAACTGACGGTCAGGATCGCGCCCGAAGACATTCTGGTTTTTCCCGAGGCGCTGAGCAAACCTTTCCTCGATCTGCTGAAGCAGAGGCCGCCTGCGACGAAGCTCCTCTTCTGCCAGAACCCCTACAATCTCTTCGGCAACGAATTCTTCGCCCGGCAGACGCCGCGCGAACTCGGATTCGCGAAAATCCTCTGCGTCGCTCACACCACGAGGAACATGCTGGCGCGCGTTTTCGGCTATGACGACATTGCCTTCATGCCGATCGCCGTTGATGCGGAAATATTCCGCCCACGCCAGAAGACGATGCAGATCGCCTTCTCGCCGCGCAAGCTGCGCTGGCACGCGGACATCATCCGCAGGCTCTTCGCCACCAAATTCCCGCATATGCGGCACATCCCGTGGAAGCCGATCGAAGGCGTCTCGGAAGCGCGCGCCGCCGAGATCATGGGCGAATCCCATGTCTATCTTGCGCTCGGCCATCTCGAATCCTGCCCGCTCATGTCTCTCGAGGCGATGTCCGCCGGCTGCGCGGTCGTCGGCTATCACGGCTATGGCGGGCTCGAATATGCGACGCCGCGAAACGGCTTCTGGCACTATAATGACGAGATCGAGGAAGTCGTGGACGACCTCCACCGAGCCGTCACCGGCATCGAGCAAGGCGACCCGCTCATCCACGCCATGATCGCCGAGGGGCGCGCCACCGCCGCCCGCTTCAACAGCGCGGCAATGCGCGACGCACTCACCGGCTTCATCCGGACGGTTGCAACGCCGCCCTCACCGGCTCTCACCGTCTGATCTCCCGCCCGTCATCGGCGCCCAAGCCATGCCCCACCTCTTTCAGTCGTTCTGGTCCGGCCCGCCGCTCAGCCTCTATGAAAGGCTCTGCCTCAAATCCTTCATCGATCACGGCCACCGTTTCGTGCTCTACAGCTTCGACCCGAAGCTCGAGGCGCCCGCAGGCGTCGAACTCCGCGATGCGGCCGATATCCTCGATCCGTCCGAGTTCTTCGTCTATCGGGGCAACGGTTTTGGCCGTGGCAGCCCGGCCGCCTTCGCCAATCTTTTCCGCTACGAGCTTCTGTCCCGCCTCGGCGGCTGGTGGGTCGATACCGATATGGTCTGCCTCTCGGGCAACATTCCCCCGGTACGGGCCTTCTACGCGAAACAGCATGACGGCCAGTTCAACAACGCCGCCCTCTGCTTCCCGCCCTGGCATCCCGTCATGCTGCGCTGTCTCGCCGAGGCGCGGCGCATGGGCCAGAACCTGATCTGGGGGCAGAGCGGTCCGGCCCTTCTCACGACCGTCCTCGAGCAGATCCTCGCCGGACGCGAGATCGCGCCGACCTGGCTCGCCTATCCGGTCCCGGTCCAAAACGCCTTCGCCATCCTGCGTCCGGAACGGACGGAATGGGTGGCAGAGCTTGCCCGTCCGAGCTGGTTCCTCCACCTCTGGAACGAGGCGCTGCGGAGCCGCGGCATCGACAAGAACAGGACGCCGCCTCCCGGCTCCTTCCTGCACGGCCTGTTCATTCGTCATGGAATTATCTGATCCAAACGCTTGGCCAAATAATTCGCCTTCTGTAGCTTTTGAATAAAATTTTCAGGAGAAGGTCGATGCTGATTCACTCGGGCCGGGACATGGAATTTCTCTTCCACTCCGGCGATACGGATTACCTCCTCATCAGCTTTGGGGAGATCGCCTATCTCGCCGACGGCAAGAACTTCTGGGGCAAGCCCATGGTCGAGCGGCGGCGTGTGAACGCGATCGGCGTTTCGGCGCGTTCACCCAACTGGTTTCCCCGCGCCGATGTGGAGGAGTTCGCCGCCAGGCACCGCGACCTGCTCGACCGCTTCAAGGGACGCATCATCACCGTCGGCCACAGCATGGGCGGCTATGCCGCGATCAAGCACAGCCGCCTTCTCGGCGCCTCGACCGTCGTCGTCACGGCCCCGCAATACACCATCGACCGCGCGGCCATCCCGAACGACACGCGCCAGCCCATCCCCTATTTCCGGCCCGAGCTTCACACCGGCATGCATCCAAAGCCGGACGAGATGTCGGGCGAGATATACATATTCTGCGATCTTCAGCATTCCGGCCGGCCGCAATTCGACGCCTATGCGTCCTTGCGCCTTCCCAATATCCACATCGTCAATGTGCCGTCCGTCGGCCATGAAGTCTCGCGCGTCTTCGCACGGGATGACGGGTTTCTGGATCTCGTCGGCCTCTGCCGGGCTGGCGACCGGGCCGCGATCAACCGGTTCGTGAGGAAGCACCGCAAGCCGCTCCCCTTGCGTACTGCGACCGTCGCGCTGCGCGCGGCAAAAAGGCGCCCGGACCTTGCGCTCAGGATCTACGATCTCCACAAGAAGCGCTTCGGGCCCATCTACATCGCCATGCTTTCGAAGGCGCTCACGGCGTCACGCCCCGCGGCCGCCGACGCGCTGCTCCTCGACGCGCTGGCCCTGAAGCCCGATCTCGCCGGCACGTCCTTCGTCTCGAGCCTCCTTGCGTCGCGAGGAAGAAGCACGGAAGCAATGGCGCTCGAAAACATCATACCGCCCGTCTGAGCGCGATGCGGAGCGCCTTTCTCACGCTCCGCCACGGCGACCTCCGCGCCATCGTTGCGCCGGAGGCGGGAGGAAGCCTCGCCGCCTTCTCGGCCGGCGGCCGGCAGATGCTCCGCCCCTTCGACATGCGCGGGGCGGGCGCGGAAGCGGCGAACCCGCTTGCCATGGCCTGCTATCCGCTCGTGCCCTTCTCCAACCGGATCGCGCAAGGTCGCTTCACCTTCCATGGCCGCAGCATCGCGCTCGCGCCCGATCCCATCAGCCCGCCCCATGCGATCCACGGCATTGGCTGGCGCCGCGCATGGTCCGTGGAGGCGGTATCGGAGAGCGAAGCCACGCTCTCCCTTCGCCATGACGCGGGCGAATGGCCTTGGCCCTTCACCGCGCGCGAGACTTTCGCGCTCGACGACGAAGCGCTGACGATCACGCTCACACTCACGAACCGCGCCGGCGAACCGATGCCGGGAGGGCTCGGCCTCCACCCCTTCTTTCCCGGCCGCGCCCGCGCGGGCCTTGAAGCCCACCTCCCCTTCGTCTGGGAAACGGCACCCGATCGCCTGCCGCTGCGGCGTGTCGCCGTGCCGCCCGCATGGGATTTTTCGACGCCTCGCGCGCTTGCGCCGCTTGCGCTCGACCATTGCTTCTCGGGCGGCGGCGGGCCCGTTCTCATCGAATGGGAGGATTGCCCGCTCGCCCTTCGGCTGGAGCGGCAAGGCTCGGATCACCTCGTGATCTATACGCCGCAGGATGAGGATTTCTTCTGCGTCGAGCCGGTGAGCCATGTGCCCGACGCCGCCAATCGGCCGGAGGAGGCGGATGTCACCGGCCTCGTCGCCCTCGCTCCCGGCGCGGAAATGCGCCTTTCATGCCGCTTCGCGGTGATCGCGCGCTAAAGGTTCAGCGATCCCACGGGCCGCGCCGCCAGCCACCTTGCCGGTCATGGCTGCGCTCATCCTCGCGGCGGGCATCAAAAACGCGGCTTCGCTCCTGCTGCATAAGAGGAACGCCCCGCCGCTTGAAGAATGGCACCAGCGCCACGCCAGCGACGAAGCCGCCTATATGCGCCCAGAAGGCGACGCCGCCCTGATCGGCAGGGCTTGCCAGCCCGCTCAGGAACTGGATCAGGAACCAGAAGCCGAGAACCGCCACGGCCGGAATGTTCACGACACGGATGAAAAACGGCAGCGGCATGATGAGGACGCGAATCCGCGCGAACGGGTGAAGAAGGAGATAGGCGCCGAGCACGCCCGATATGGCGCCGCTTGCCCCGATCATCGGCACATCGGATGAAGGCACCTGCAATGCCTGCGCGAGCGCGGCGATCGTTCCGGCGAGGAGATAGAAGAGGAGGAACCTCGCCCGCCCCATCGCATGCTCGACATTGTCGCCGAAAATCCAGAGATAGAGCATGTTGCCGCCTATATGGGCGAGCCCGCCATGCATGAACATGGATGTGAAGATCGTCGCCCAGGCGGGAATGGCCGCGGTCTGGCCGCCAATGGCAAGGCCGAAGACATTCGCCGGAACCATGCCGTAAAGACGCGCCGCATGTTCGGCTTCCGCGTCGGACAGCGTGATCTGCCAGAGGAACACCGCCACGCAGAGCGCGATGAGCCCTATGGTGACGACCGGCAGTCCGGGCTCGGCATTTTCATCGGAAATGGGAAACATCCAGCACCTCGCAGCGGGAGTGCATATGCCGGACGCCGCTCCTGGCCGCTAGCGCCGCCGGACCTCTGCGGGCTCGAACACGGCTTCCCGCGTCGTTTCGAGCGCTTTCGTCTGGGCCTCGGACGCTTCGGCGAGCGGGCGTGCCGCCGCAGCGGCAGGCTCCGACGAATCCTGCCGGAAGAACGTATAGGACAGCGTGATCGTGCGGACGTTCTTCGCGCTCGTATCCGTCAGCATCTCCGGATCGACATAGAAGACGACCGGCATGCGCGCGCTCTCGCCCGGCTTCAGCCTCTCCTCGGTGAAGCAGAAGCATTCCGTCTTGGTGAAGAAATATCCGGCCGGATCGGGCGTCACATTATAGGTCGCGCGCGCCACGATGGTTTCGTTCGAGAGGTTCTTCGCCGTATAGAACACCGTCGTCGGCAGGCCGATATGGGTCTTGACCGCCGCCTCCTCCGGCTTGAATTCCCAGTCGAGGCCCGGCGCCACATTGCTGTCGAGGCGGACGGTGATTTCGGGTCCGATGGCATCGGGCTGGCGCTTGTAGCTCTCGCCGTCGAGCGAGCGCTGCACGGTGACCGCACCGCCATAGCCCGTCGCCTCGCAGAACCAGCGATAGAGCGTCGGCGAATAGGAGACGGCCACCGTCATGATGCCCAGCAGAACGAGCGACAGCGCAACGGAAGGCAGCTTCTTGGAGCGGAGCGGCGAAGACATGCCCCGAAACTAGGGTGGCCGTCACGCAGCGGCAAGCCCTGTTTTCCGCCCTCGGCGGCGCCCCGCAACTCGCTGCGAGGCTCTTGGGTTTTGCGTCATTTCCGGCCATGCTGCACCAATCGGGGAAGCGGGCGCTAAAGCCCGCGATAACGGCCAACGAAGCCGGCAAAAAACGACGGCCCCGCCCGAATGAGGGCCGCAAGGGAAGGTTGAAGTGAGACATTCTGGCGCAGCCCGGGGCTCGATCCCGCATCTCGCATTGCTTGCGGCTTTTCTGGCGGCGGCAGCGCCCCTGCCGGCGCAGGCGGACGAAGCGCCCGAAAAGAACGCAACCGCCATCGACGAAATGGTGGTCACCGCGACCGGATATGGCGAAGCGCGCTCGACCCATCCCGGCAACATCACGAAAATTCCCGGCGACGAAGCCGACTTCGTGAAACCGCGCCAGCCGGCCGAACTTCTGAACCGCGCGCCCGGCATCGACATCCAGCAGGGAAGCGGCGTCGAGCATCTGACGGCGATCCGCTCGCCCGTCCTCACCGGCACGGCGGGCGCGGGCTCCTTCCTCTATCTCGAAGACGGCGTGCCGATGCGCGCGGCGGGATTTGCCAATGTCAACGAACTCATGGACGCCATGGTCGAAGGCGCGGGCGGCATCGAGATCGTGCGCGGCCCCGGAAGCGCGCTCTATGGCTCCAATGCCGAACACGGCCTCATCAACATTCTGAGCCGCGCCCCTTCCGAGGCGCCGGAAGGATCGCTCACCGGCGAGATCGGCCCGCATGGCGTGCGCAATCTCGACGGAACAGCATCGAGGACCATCCGCGAGAGCGACGGCACGAACCACGGCTTTCGCGGCACTTTCGCGCTCGGCGAGGATGGCGGTTTCCGCGCGAATTCCGGCTATGGACAGCAGAAGGGCCAGTTCCGCTACGACCTGACGATGCCGGACACGACGCTCCGCGCGACGCTCACCGCGATGAACCTCAATCAGGAAACGGCGGGCTATGCGTCGAGCTACAAGGACCCCGCGATCTACAAGGCCAACGCCAATCCCGAAGCCTATCGCGATGCCTGGGCCGTGCGCGGCGCGGTCAGGATCGAGCACGATCTAGGCAACGGGCAGAAGATCGCACTGACGCCCTATATGCGCACCAACGGCATGAACTTCCTCATGCACTTCCAGCCCGGAACGCCCGTGGAGGAGAACGGCCACTGGTCCGGCGGCCTGCTCGGCAGCTACGCGCTGGCGCTCAAAGGCGGCCACAGGCTCATTCTCGGCCTCGACACCGAATATACGAACGGCTATCTGCGCGAAATCCAGTCCTCGCCCACCATCCCCGGCGCGGGCGGCTATGTGACCGGCGTGCATTACGACTACGACGTGAAAGCGCTCGTCGCCGCGCCCTATCTCCATTCGGTCTGGCAGCTCGGCGAGCGCACGGAGCTGACGGCGGGCCTGCGCTACGAGATCACGCGCTACGACTATCGCAACAACACGGCGAGCAATCTCACCGGCCGCTTCCTGCGCCCCGGAAACCGCACCGACACATTCGGCAATCTGACGCCCAAGCTCGGCATCACCCATGTCTTCAGCGACGAGATCATCGGCTTTGCCAATCTCGCACGCGCCGCGCGCGCGCCCCAGACCGCCGATCTCTATCGCCTGCAAACGGGCCAGAACCCGAGCGCGATCAGATCGGAAACTCTCGACAGCATCGAGATCGGCGCGCGCGGAAAGATCGATCGCGTGCGCTACGAGCTTGCCGCCTATTTCATGAAGAAGCGCAATTTCGCCTTCCGCGATGCGAACGGCGACAACATCACCGACGGCCGCACGAAGCATGCCGGCATCGAGGCCGAGATCGCGGCGCCGCTCCTCTGGAACTTCGACATCGCGGCTTCCGCCTCCTACGCGCACCACACCTATGATTTCACCGACATCATCACCAAGCCGGGATATGCGCCCGAATCGATCCTCCCCGGCAACGACATCGACACCGCGCCCCGCACGGTGGCGAATGTGCGCCTCGGCTACGCTTTCGACGAGGATCGCGGCCGGGCCGAGATCGAATGGGTTCATCTCGGCGCCTACTGGATGGATGCCTCCAATTCCAGCCGCTATCCGGGCCACGATCTCTTCAATCTGCGGACGGAATACCGGCTCACGGAAAATTTCACGATTTTCGGCCGCCTGATGAACGTTTTCGACAAGCGCTACGCCGATCGCGGCGATCTTTTCTGCCTGCCCGCGCCAACCGGATGCAAGCCGCGCTATTTCCCGGGCGAGGACAGGGCCCTTTATGTGGGCACCACCATCAGCTTCTAGCCCCGCGGGGCAGCTAGGGGTGGGAGAGTAGCGCGCCTTGGACTAGTCTCCCGTCCATGTGGCTGATTACGCATCTCTGGCCGGTTCTGGCGGCCGTCATCCAGTTCGCCGCCATGGCGTTCGCGGCTGGCCATGCCATGCTGACCAAAAGCGATGTGCGCTCCGCCGTCGGCTGGGTCGGCTTCATCGTTCTGGTGCCGTTCTTCGGCTGGCTGATCTATTTCCTTTTCGGCATCAATCGCATCCAGCGGCGCGCGCGCGAGCTGCGCGGCGTCAAGCTCGCCAAGCCGCTCGTCATCTCGGCCGGTCAGCAGCGAGGGCATTTTCCCGTCGCGAGCGACGAGGAGCTTCGCCGGCTCGAGAGCTTCGCCCGCTTCGGGCTGAAGCTCCTGCCCGAGAGTTTCGAGCCCGCCAACAGGATCGGGATTCTCGAGAACGGCGACGAAGCCTATCCCGCCATGATCGCCGCCATCGACGGCGCGAGGCACTCCATCGCGCTTTCGACCTACATCATGAACAATGACAGGGCCGGGCGCATCTTCGTCGACGCGCTCACGCGCGCCGTCGAGCGCGGCGTGCGCGTGCGCGTGCTCATCGATGGCGTGGGCTCCTGGTATTCGCGCCCCTCGCTCATTCCGCTCCTGCGTGAGCGCGGCATCAATTATGCGCGGTTCCTGCATTCGTTCATGCCCTGGCAGATGCCCTATCTCAACATGCGCAACCACCAGAAGATTCTGGTGGTCGATGGCAGGACGGGTTTCACCGGCGGCATGAACATCGCGGAGGGCAATCTCGTCCGCAACAATCCGCGCAAGCCCATCATCGACTATCACTTTCACGTCGAAGGTCCGGTGGTGCACCAGCTCATGCACACCTTCGCCCATGAGTGGGAGTTCACGACGGGCGAAATCCTCGACGGGCCGGACTGGTTCCCCGACGAGGCCGCAAACAGCATCGACGGCGACACGATCGCGCGTGCCCTGCCCGCCGGTCCCGACATGGGCATGAACCCGATCCGCTGGACGCTGCTCGGCGCGCTTTCGGAAGCGCGCGAGCGCATTCGCATCGTGACGCCCTATTTTCTCCCCGATGCGACCCTCGGCGCGAGCCTTTCGCTTGCCGCCATGCGCGGCGTCGAGGTCGATATCGTCCTGCCGGGCACAAACAATCTTCCCTTCGTGGACTGGGCCGCAACGCCTCAGCTTCTCTGGCTCATCGAGGCCGGGTGCCGCGTCTGGAAATCGGAAGGCCCCTTCGAGCACACCAAGCTCATGACGGTCGACAATGTGTGGTCGACCGTCGGCTCGGCCAACTGGGACGGCCGCAGCCTGCGCCTCAACTTCGAGCTCAATCTCGAATGTTACGGCGGCGCTTTCGCCGCCCGGCTCGCCCGCATCATCGATGGCAAGATCGCCGCCGCGCGGCCCGTGACCTATCAGGAGATCGCCGGCCGCCCCCTGCCGGTGAAGCTCCGCGATGCTTTCGTCAGGCTCGCCTCGCCCTACCTCTGATGGCCCCCTGCCTGCGGCGCCGCCGTCCTATGCGCGGGCGCGCGGGAGCGATAAGCTTTACGGCAGCGTCGGGGTAAATCCGGGAGCGGAAGGCATGACCGGGATGAACGAAAAATCGGACAGGACGGCCGAGGAGCTTCAGGCCGAGGTGGATGAGCTGACGAAAGCCCTTGAGGACGCGAAGGCGGCCCTCGCCGAAAAGACCGCCGCGCCCGGCGAGGAGGCGCGCTCCGCCTTCGAGACAGCCGAGGAGATCGGCGAGCGCATGCAGGAGAGCCTCGCGGACCTTCAGCAAAGGATCGACAGGAATCCCGTGCCGAGCGCCCTCATCGCCCTTGCCATCGGCTTTCTTCTCGGCCGTGTCTTCTCGCGATAGGAGAACCGCCATGCTCGATCCGACCCCCAATATGCGCCGCCTCGCCGAAGCGGAACTGCTGCGCGCCGAAATCGAGGCCAAGCGCTTCGCCCGCCGCGCGACCTGGCTCGGCCTCGGCGCGCTCTTCGTGACGCTCGCCATCATCATGCTGGTGCTCGCGGCCTATTCCGCCCTGTCGCAGATCTACGGCCCCGCATGGGCGGCGGCGATCATGGGCGGTGTGCTCGTCGTTCTCGCCGCCATCGCGCTCCTTCTCGGCGCCAGCAGGAAGGAAGGACGCGCGGCGCGCCTCGAGATGGAACTGGCGAACCGCGCCGTGGAGGACGCGAGGCGCGAAATCCGCCGTGACTTCGAAATCCTTGAAAAGCGCCTCGACGAGCTGAGCATGGGGCTTCTCGGCCTCGTCAGGGGATCGGCGCAGAACCTGCCCATCCTGACCCTCATCCTGGGCGCGCTCGCGGCGCTGAGCCCGGCGCTGCGGCGGATCATCATGCCCTTCCTCAAGAAGGACTGACCATGAAGAGCCTCCACATTCTCGTCTGCTCCGCCCTCGCCCTTGCTGCCTGCGCGCAAACATCGGCGCCCCAGCCCGAGGTCACTGAAAAGCGACCCGTTCCCCTCGTCAAACTGCCGGTGGACGATCGCGGCTCGGGCCTCATCGGTCCCGGCGGCGGCGCTCTCCTCGGCTCCGCCTTCGGCGCGGGCGGCGGCTTCAAGGCGGCCGTCATTGCCGGGCTTGCCGTCGGCTATGCGGTCGGCGGCTCCAACGGCCCCACGCTTTCGGGCCTCGCGGCCTCCGAGCATCGCCGCGCCATGGCGAAACTGATGGATGTTCCGATCGGCGAGAGTGTGCGCTGGTCGACCGCCGCCGAGCAGGCTTCAGGCACGATCACGCCCATCCGCGAATACCGTGACAAGGACGGGCGGCGCTGCCGCGACTTCAACGAGACGCGAAGCGTCCGCGCGACCCATGGCGCGCTGTCCGGCACGGCCTGCCTTCCCGCCTGATCGCGGGTTTCAGCGGGCCGCCTCGACGATGAGGATGCCGCTCTCGGTGCCCGTCACATGCACATCGGCGCCGGCCGGCAGATCCGGCCCCTCCACGAGCCAGAACGTGTCGCCGATGCGGATCTTTCCCCGCCCGTTGTGGATCGGCTGTTCGAGCGTGAAGGTGCGCCCCACATAGCTCTGCGCCCGCTGATTGAGCAGCGGCCGATCCGTCTCGATCGCATGGCGGCTGAAATAGCGCCGCGACGCCCAAACGGCCGCGACCGAAAGCATGGCAAAGAGCGCCACCTGAACCGTCACGGGGAAATCGACGACGAGCAGCAGCGCGCCGATGATGGCGGCCGCGGCGGCAAGCCAGATGAAGAAAACCCCCGGCACCAGCAGCTCGAGTATGCCGAAGACCGCGGCAAGCACCCACCAGGTCCACATTCCGATTTCCTCGAGAGCGATATCGGGCATCGCCTAGCTCCCGCTCGAGACGGGCGGCACGGAGCCCGAGGACGGGCGCGGACCCTGCGGCCGGCGCGGCGCGCCGTCATGCCCTCCGCCCATCGCCTCGCGCGCCAGCTCGCTGATCCCGCCAATGGCGCCGATGACGCTGGCCGCTTCGAGCGGCATCAGCACGAGCTTCTGATTGGGCGCGGCGGCCACGTCCCTCAGCGCATCGACATATTTCGAGGCGACGAAATAATTGATCGCCTGCACATTGCCGCCCGCGATCGCGTCGCTCACGACCTGCGTCGCCTTCGCTTCGGCCTGCGCCTGGCGCTCGCGCGCCTCGGCATCGCGATAGGCCGCCTCGCGCCTGCCCTCGGCCTCGAGAATTGCGGCCTGCTTCTGTCCCTCGGCGGCGAGAATGGCCGCCTGGCGCCTTCCCTCCGCCTCGAGGATCGCGGCGCGCTTGTCGCGCTCGGCCTTCATCTGGCGCGCCATGGAATCGACGATGTCGCGCGGCGGCGCGATGTCCTTGATCTCGATGCGCGTGACCTTGAGCCCCCAGGGATGCGTCGCCTCGTCCACGACGGTCAGCAGCCGCGCATTGATGGAATCTCGCTGCGAGAGAAGCTCGTCGAGATCCATGCCGCCCATCACCGTGCGGATATTCGTCATGGTGAGGTTGAGGACCGCGATCTTCAGATTGTTGACCTCATAGGACGCCTTCGCCGCGTCGAGCACCTGATAGAAGACCACGCCGTCGACCGTCACCATGGCGTTGTCGCGCGTGATGACTTCCTGGCTCGGCACATCGAGCACGGTCTCCATCATGTTGACCTTGGAGCCGATGGCGTCGATGAACGGCGTGATGACGCCGAGGCCCGGCATCAGGCTGTGCGTGTACCGCCCGAAGCGCTCCACTGTATAGACATAGCCTTGCGGCACGACCTTGATCGCCTTGGCGATGAAGATGATGGCGAGAACGAGTATCGCGATGACAAATGCCGTGCCGGTGAACATGAATCAATTCCCTTCCGTTGTCCGCATTCGACTCTAGCGCAACCCCGCGCGCCCGGCAGATTGAAATCATCGGACCTCCGGCACGCCTTGCCGCACCCCGCAATGCCATAAAAACAACAGTTTTACCATGGGGATTAGCTGTTGGTTAGCAATGACGTGCCACAAGGGGGGAAACGTCAGCGGAATAAGGATGTGTGCGGAGCAGATGACCGTGTGTGCCGACGCAGGAATGCCGTCTCGCGCCGGCAGCCGATGGAAAGGCCCGTGCCTCGTCGCGGCAGCGATGATCGTGGGGCTCGGCTTCACGGTCGCAAGCGCCGCCGCGCCCCGGCCCGGCGCCACGAGCGTCGCCGTTGTCTTCATGCCCGGCACCGGCTTCCCCGAGGCGGCGGCGAGACTGGCCACGCTCGATGCCCGCATCATGCGCATCGGCGCCGCCGAGAACATCGTCATCGCCCGTTTTCCGCATGGCTGGTCGCTCCCCGCGCTGTGGAAGACCGGCGCGCTCTTCCCCCTCGATGCGCTACCGGTGGGCGATTGCCTCCTTCCGCGCATGCAGGCTCTCTCCCCGCTCTCTCCGGCAAAAACCGTCCTGGATTAGGCCCATGTCAACGATCGACCGCATCCGCCTCAACTCGCTCCGCTTCCTGATCGCCTATCTGTGGTTGCATGTGCCGCTGCTCGCGCTCGGTGGCATCTGGTTCGGCGTGCCATGGATGTCGGCGACGATCGGCGCCGCCGTCTTCGCCGCGCTCACCACCGCCCTCTGGCGGGCAAACCCGCAAGGCATGCCCGCGCGGATGCTCGCCTCCTTCAGCCTCATGATCATGGCCATGCTGCTGGTCGATGAATATCGGGGCATGGCGCTTCAGATCGACCTTCACCTCTATTTCATGGCGGCGCTCGCCATGCTCGTCACGCTGGTCGACTGGCGCGCGATCGTCGTGGCGGCGGCCGCCGTCGCTATCCACCACCTCGCGCTCAATTTCATCCTGCCTGAAATGCTCTGGCCCGGCGGCGCGGATTTCAGCCGTGTCCTCACCCATGCCGTCATCGTCGTTCTGGAGACGGCGGCGCTCATCTACGGCGCCTTCCACATGGAGCAGGCGATCGAGAACGCAGACGGCGCGGTCGCCCGCGCCACCGCCGCCGAAGCTGAGGCGACGCGGCTCTCACATCAGCGGGTCGAGGATGAGCGGCGCGCCAGCCAGGAGCGCAGGGAGGAGCGCGCGCGCCTCGCCGATCATTTCGAGGCCATGGTCGGCCGCGTCGTCGGCTCCATCGGCGAACGCTCGGCCGAAGTGAAGACGACCGCCGAAGCGATGGTCGCGTCCGCGCACAAGACCGACGATCTCGCCGGAAGCGTCGCCAACGAAACCAACCTCGCCTCGACAAGCGTTCAGACCGTCGCATCTGCGGCCGAGGAACTGTCGAGTTCTATCGGGGAGATTGCGCGGCAGGTCGCCCGCTCGACCGAGATCGCGAGCGAAGCGGTTGCCGAGGCGGAAGCCGCCGACCGGACCGTCCAGAACCTCTCCGAAAGCGCCCAGCGCATCAGCGAGGTTATCGAACTCATCACCAGCATCGCCATGCAGACGAACATGCTCGCCCTCAACGCGACGATCGAGGCCGCGCGCGCGGGCGAAGCGGGACGCGGCTTCGCGGTCGTCGCCGCAGAGGTGAAGACGCTCGCCAATCAGACGGCGCAGGCGACCGAAGGCATCTCGACGCAGATCAACGCCATCCAGTCCGTGACCGAGCAGACCGTTGGTGCCATCGCCTCGATCCGTGGCCGCATTTCCAGCATCAGCGAGATGAGCCAGGCCATCGCAGCCGCCGTTCAGGAGCAGAACGCGGCGACCGGGGAAATCACGAGAAGCACGCATGTCGCCGCCGAAAGCACCGGCGAGGCGGCAAGGACGGTCGATACCGTCCGCGCCGACACGGGCGAGACGGTGAGGACCGCCGAAGCGGTCGCGCACTCCGCGGCCGGGCTGGCGAGCGAGGTCGCGACGCTCGGGCACGAAGTGCGTCAGTTCATGGGCTCGATCCGCAGCGCCTGACGGGCAGCGGACGCCTGCCCTTCAGCGCCCATCCTTCAACGCCAGGGCTCGACGAGAATCTTGGCGTGCTGCTCGGGATTGGCGAGATCGGAGAAAGCCTGCTTCACGCCCTCGACGCCGACCTGCCCGGTGACGAGCGGCGCGACCTCGATCTGTCCCTCGGCGATGTGGCGAAGGGTCAAAGCGAATTCGTCCGGCGTATAGCCGAGCACGAATTGCATGTTGATTTCCTTGTTGATGCCGAAGAAGGGCTCGATGCGGTCCTGCTCCATGCAGACGCCGACGACGACGATCCGCGCCTCGCGCGGCGCGCCCTCGAGCATCTGCTGAATGATGCCCGGCACGCCGACGCATTCGAAGATCACGGCCGGGCGCATCTTCGGCCCGAGGCCGAGAATGGAGACGACGCTTGTCGGGTCGTAGCCTTCGGGCGTCGCTTCCTCGGTCCAGCGCTTGTAGGGTGAATGTTCCGCCGGATCGACCACGATGTCGGCGCCCATGCGCTCGGCGAGCTTGCGCCGCGCCGGGCTGAAATCGGCGGCGATGATCGGCCCGACGCCCGCGATCTTGAGCCCCGCGATGACGGCAAGCCCGACCGGTCCGCAGCCGATGACGAGGGGAATGTCCTCCTTGGTGAGCCGTGCCTTCTGCACCGCATGCCAGCCCACCGCCATCGGCTCGGTCAGCGCCGCATGCTCCGCCGACAGACCGTTCGGCACTTCGAGAAGCAGCATCTCGTTCAGCACCATGTTCTCGGCAAAGCCGCCCGGCATCTCGTTGGAATAGCCGACCGGATGCACCTTCGCCTTCTCGCCCGCCACGGTGACGGCGATCGGCACCGAGCAGACGCGCGTGCCGGGCTTCAGCGTCTTCTGCGTGTTGGGTCCGTGATCGAGCACCTCGGCGCAGAATTCATGTCCGAACACGATGTCGCGCTTGAGGTCCATCACGAAGCTCGAGCCCGAACGCTGCGCCGCATCGACCATATGGTGCGCGTGGTGGAACGCATGAAGGTCCGAGCCGCAGATGCCGCAGGCCAGCGTCTTGACCAGAACCTGGCCGTCACCGGGCTTGGGTTCCGGCATCGTATCGACGACGAGATCGCCATCGCGGAATATGGCAGCGCGCATTTTGTCCTCCCGGATTATGCCCGTTTCTGAATGTCGGTGGCGCTATGCAATCAGGCACCGCGCCATCGCGCAAGTCGTGACATGGCGCGGGCCGGCGAACGTCGCGTCAGCAAGGGTCGCGGCGGCATTTCGAGCGATTGGCGAGCGCGATGAGAAGGATCGGCAGCGCGAAGACGAAGGTGAGCGCATTGGCCGCGATGAGCGCCACATCGCCGAGCAGCACGCCGTAGACGAGCCAGAAGAAGACGCCGATGACCATGCAGAGATACATGAGCACCGAGATTCCGTCCGTATTCCGGGTTGTGATGGTCTTCCACGCCTGAGGCAGGAAGGAAACCGTCGTCAGAAAGGCTGCGGCATATCCGATATACATGGGCTCTCATCCCGAAGCGCGGCGGCCCTGCTGCCGCCCTCTCATCAATAGAGCAGTTCGCAGGCTCATGAAACGAGGATGCCGGCGCCGCCGCAAAGAAGAACGATGGCCCAGACCGGCAGCCGTGTGAACGAAAGCGCCCCCCAGGCGAGAAGCGCGATCCCCGCATCGGCCGGCCCGCGAATGGCCGTCGTCACGATGGGGTCGTAGAAGGCCGCGGCGAGGATGCCGACCACGGCCGCGTTGACGCCCATCATCGCCGCGCGAGCGGGCATGAGATGCGAGAGCCGGACCCAGAAGGGCATGGCCCCCGGCACGAGCAGGAAGCTGGGCGCGAACATGCCCGCAAGGCAGATCGCCGCGCCAATGAGGCCGCGCGGCCCTTCGCTGAGCGCCGCGCCGACATAGGCGGCGAAGCTGAAAAGCGGGCCGGGAACCGCCTGCGCCGCGCCGTATCCGGCAAGGAACACATCCCGCTCGATGAAGCCGCGCGGCACGAGCCCTGCCTCGAGAAGCGGCAGCACGACATGGCCGCCGCCGAAGACGAGCGAGCCCGCCCGGAAGAAAATGTCGAAGAGCTGGAGCCCCGGCCCGCCACCAGCCGCAAGCAGCGGCAGGACGAGGAGAAGCAGAAAGAAGAGCGCGAGCGACAGCGCGCCCGCCTTGCGGCTGATCGGAACTTGCAGCGGCACATGATCGCCGGGCGCCACGGGCTTCAGCACGGCAAGGCCGATGAGCCCGCCCGCAAGGAGAACGCCGATCTGCATCAGCGCGCCGGGCGAGAGGAGCGCCGCTATAGCCGCAGCGGCGCCAAGCGCCAGCCGAGGCGCGTCCGGCGTCAGTGCCCGCCCCATCTGGATGACCGCCTGCGCGACAACGCCGACGGCGGCGAGCATCAGCCCATGCGTGATGCCGCGCGCGACACTGCCTTCGAGGAGCGAGGCGCCATAGGCGACGGCGATGAGCGCAAGGGCCGATGGAAGCGTGAAGCCCGCCCACGCAGCCGCCATGCCGGGCAGCCCCGCGCGCATGAGGCCGAGCCCCATGCCGACCTGGCTGCTCGACGGCCCCGGCAGGAACTGCGCCAGCGCGACGAGATCGGCATAGGCGCGATCGTCGAGCCAGCGGCGGCGCTCGACGAATTCGGCGCGGAAATAGCCCAGATGCGCGATCGGCCCGCCGAAGGAAGTGAGGCCGAGCCTCAGAAAGATTCCGAAGACCTCGCCCGCTTTCCCCATGACCGGCATCCCCCCGACGCTCCGGCCAGACGCTATCGAATGGCCCGTGACATTGATAACGCCTGCCACGAGCCATTCAATGCAAGGATTTGCGTCGATGCGGAAATATCGTCAGTCCGCCGCCCAGCCCTGCAGCACGGCCGCATCGTGACGCGCCCGTTCGGGCGAACCGAGCAACTGCCGGTCGAGGCCGGTCCGCTTGAACCAGTAGTGCAGGCCGAGAAGATCGGTGAAGCCCATGCCGCCATGAACCTCGGTCGCGGAGCGGGCGACGAAGCGGCCGACCTCCGCAAGATGCGCCTTGGCATGCGCCGCCATCAGCGACGCCTCGCCGGGGATCGCATCGAAGGCATGCGCCGCATACCAGATGAGCGAACGGCCGGGCTCAAGCTCCGCCGCCATTTCGGCGCACATATGCTTCACCGCCTGGAACGAGCCGATGACGCGGCCGAACTGCTTGCGCTCCTTGGCATAATCGACCGCCTTGTCGATCATCATCCAGCCTGCGCCGAGCGTATCGGCGGCAAGCATGACGCGGCCCGCATCGAGCATGCGGCGCGACGTCGCCGCCACATCGCCGGAGGCAAGCGGCTCGGCCTCGACATCGCTGAAGCCGAGTTCGCCGATGGAGCGCGTCAGGTCGATGGTCGTCAGCCGCTTGCGCGTGAGGCCCGGCGCGTCCGCCCGGACGAGATGGAGGCCGCCCTCACGGTCGCCGACGATGAAGAAATCCGCGCCGCCGAAATCGATCGCGAAGAGCGCCGTGCCGTTGAGCTTTCCGTTCCGCGCCGTGACGCCCGCCTTGTCGCGCGCGCCCGAAGCCCGCTCGGAAATCGCGACGCCGACAATCGCCTCGCCCGCCGCGAGCTTCGGCAGATACGCCTCCTGCTGCGCCCTGCTGCCCGCGCCCATGAGCGCGAGCGGCGCCATGACGGCGCTGGCGAGGAAGGGCACCGGCGCGACATGCCGGCCGAGCGCCTCGGAGACGAGCGCGGCATCGAGCAGGCCGAGCCCCATTCCTCCTTCAGCCTCGGGGATGAGCATGCCCGGCACGCCGAGTTCGACGAGCGCCTGCCAGATGTCGCGGGCATAGTCCTCCCCGCCTTCCGCCGCCTTGCGCACGCGCTCGAGCGGCGAGACTTTTTCGAGCGTCCTGTTGACGCTCTCCTGCATCAGCCTCTGGTCTTCCGAAAGTCCGAATTCCATGTCCCGCTCTCCTCAGGCTTTTGCGAGCTTCGGTTCGCGGGGCATGCCAAGGCCGCGCTCCGAAATGATGTTCTTCTGAATCTGCGCCGTTCCCCCGCCGATGATGAGGCCGAGATCGAACATGTAGCGGTGCTGCCACGCGCCATGCGCGCGCAGGCGCGGACTGTCGCCATAGAGAACGCCGAGTTCTCCGAGCGCGTCGATGGCGAGCGCGGCGAGCTGATGATTGAGTTCGCAGCCCTGCAGCTTCACGATGAGCCGCGCGATGCCCGCATCCTCCTTCTTCGCCGATGCCGTCAGAAGGCGCAGCCCGTGGAACTGCATGGCGAAGACGCGCGCCTGCAACTGAAGCAGCCGGTCGCGGAACAGCGGATTGTCGATGAGGCGCTCGCCATCGAGCGTTTCCTCATGCATGAGCGCGACGATTTCCTTCAGCCGCGTTCCCGCCTGATTGGGATCGCCGAGCATGCCGCGCTCATGCTTGAGCGTCGCATTGGCGACATACCAGCCCTGCCCGCGGCCCGCGACGATATCCTTCTTCGGCACGCGCACATCGGTGAAGAAGACTTCGTTGAACTCGGCATGGCCCGTCATCGTCTTCAGCGGCCGCACCTCGATGCCGGGCGTCTTCATCGAGAAGATGAGATAGGAAATGCCCTCATGCTTCGGCTTGTCGGGCTCGGTCCGCACGAGGCAGAAGATCATGTCCGCCGCATGCGCCGTCGATGTCCAGATCTTCTGGCCGTTGATGACGAAATCGTCGCCATCCTCCACCGCCTTCGTCTGCAGCGAGGCGAGATCGGAGCCGGAGCCCGGTTCCGAATAGCCCTGGCACCAGACGACCTCGCCACGAAGTGTCGGCGCGATCCATTTCTTCTTCTGCTCCTCGGTGCCGAGTTCGAGCAGCGTCGGCACAAGCATGGAAATGCCCTGATTGGCGAGCCCCATGGGCACGCCCGCGCTCGAAAATTCTTCGGCGATGATCCGCGATTTCAGAATGTCGGGCTCGGCGCCGTAGCCGCCATACTCCTTCGGGATCGTGCGCGCGGCATAGCCGTGCTCGATCAGGAGGCGCTGCCATTCGAGGGAATCGCCCGAAGGACGCGACACGCCGAAACGGCGCGGCGCCCTGTCTCGATGCTTCGCGATGAAATCGCGCACCTCCTGCCGGAATGCCTCGTATTCGGGACCATACGCAAGATCCATCACGTCCTCCTGCAACATCGTTCGCCCGCCCCGGTTTCGTGCGAGGGCGGCTGCATGTCTTGTTTCAAGCAGAATGTAGCTTGGGAACGCCGCCCGTAAAGCCGCGCGAAAGATGCGCCCGCCCGCAACAGGCAAACCCTGCGTCAACCGGGAGAGGAATTCGGGATCAGGCCGCCGAGCCGGGCAAGCCGTGGCGGCGGAGCGTGCTTGCGCTCGCCGCGATGGTCATGACTTCGCGCAGCGCCTCCACGGGATGAAGCCCGTTCGGCGCGTGGCGAAGGAAGACCTCGAACTCGGCCGCCGGCATCGGCCTGCCGAGAAAATAGCCCTGCGCCTCGTCGCAACCCAGCGCGCGCAGGATTTCGAGCTGCGCCACATTCTCCACGCCTTCCGCGAGCACGTTGAGGCCGAGGCTGTGCGCAAGATCTATGATGACCTTCGGAATGATCTTCCCGTCACGCGTATCCGCGATGTCGCGCACGAAGCTGCGGTCGATCTTGAGCCGCTTCACCGGAAATCTCTTGAGATAGGCGAGCGAGGAATAGCCCGTGCCGAAATCGTCGATGCCGATGCCGACGCCGAGACTGCGCAGGCGCCGCAATGTGCCGATGACCACATCGACATCCCGCATCACCATGCTCTCGGTCACTTCGAGTTCGAGATATTGCGGCGAAATAGCGTGGCGCACGAGCGTGTTGGCAACCATGTCGCTGAGATCCGGCCGGCGAAGATCGACCGCCGATACGTTGACGGCGACGCCCACCTTGGGAAGCCCGTCCTCCTGCCAGGCACGGTTTTGCCTGCACGCCTCATCGAGCACCCACCGCGTCAGATCGCCGATGAAGCCGCAACGCTCGGCCACGGGCACGAAGAGATCGGGCGCGATGAGCCCGCGCTCGGGATGCTGCCAGCGGATGAGCGCCTCCGCCCCGCTGATGCGGCCGGAGGTGATGTCGACCTTCGGCTGGTAGTAGAGCACGAACTGTTTCTGCGCGAGCGCCGCGCGAAGATCGCGCTCGATGGAATTGCGCTCCATCACCCGCAGGTGCAACTCGTGACGATAGAGCACGCAGGCGCTCGACCCCTCGAACTTGGCCCGCGAAAGCGCGAGATCGGCATTCTTGAGAAGGACGTCCGGGTCGCGCGCATCCTGCGGATAGAGCGTGAGGCCGACACAGGCCGTCTGATGGATTTCCTGCGCGCCGATGCGGAAGGGGACGCCGACCGCGCGAATGAAGCGATTGGCGCATTCGACCGCCTCGTCCGAGGACATGGCTCCGCGGATGACAACGCCGAATTCGTCCGCGCCGAGCCGCGCGACGATGTCGCCCGGTTTCTGGCAACCTCGCAATATGTCCGCCGTGCGCTGGAGGATCGCGTCGCCGGAATCGTGGCCGAGCGTGTCGTTGATATCCTTGAACTTGTCGAGATTGAGGATCATCACGGCGATCGTCTCGCCGGTGCGGGTGGCTTCCGCGATCTCTTCGGCAAGGCGCGATTTGAGAAAAGTCCAGTTGCCGAGACCCGTCAGGCCATCGGTATGGGCGAGGCTGGCGAGCCGGCTTTCGCTCGCGCTCGTGGCCTTGAAGGAATTTGCAAGCGCGCTGGCGACGATGGCGATTTCATCGCCCGGGCTGGTGGAAGGCAGGTCGGGCATCGGTTCGCGCCGCTCGGCGAAACTCCGCAGCGCCTCGATGGGCCCGACGACGATCCGCTGCATGAGGAGCGACACCATCACCATGCCGACGATGATCGCCCCCGTGAGCCACACGAGAACGCTCCATGCCTTCGCCTTCAGGCTTTCGACGAGCGCGGCCTGATCGAGGCGAATGAAAACGGCCGCCGCCTCGCCGCCGGGGAGCGAGACGCGGCGCAGAAACGCCGCAAGACCTGGATCGGCAGTCTCGACAGGCTGAAGTGCCGCCGGCCCGTCGGCAAGGAATTGCCGCAGGTCGCGCCCGGAAAGCGGGCGCGCGGAAAAACCGCTCCCCTCATCCTTCGATGTGGCGACGACCCGCCCGCTTTCATCGATGATGGCGACGGCATCGACATGCGACTGCTCGGCCACACGCGCGACGAGATCGCGCAGATCGGCGTCGCTCTCGCTCGTGCCGATGGCGGATGCGAGCATGTCCGTGACGATGACCGCGCGCGTATGCATGCGCTCGCCCGCCTCGCTGTCATAGACATGAAAGATGAGGAGCCCGCTCACCGCGAGCATGATGGCGGCGGCAAGCCCGAGCAGGATGACGACCTTGACGCGCAGCGCGAGGGAAAATCGGGTTGTGAACCGGCGAAACGCCAGGCGAGCGCCCTCGGCGAGCGCGACACGCGCTCCGGCTTTCGACCGGTCCTCCGATGGAGCGGAGGCATCGCTGCGTCCGCCGTCGTGGCCGGTGCCGCGCTGTGGAGCCGATCGCACCATGCTTGGCCTGGAAATTCCCTCTCGTCCGCCGGACGCAGAAGGCACGAACGCTCCCCCGACGGACACACTGAACCGGACCGTTATAAGGAAGTGATAGCTAAAATTCGGTTACGGCGCGGCGGACAGGACCCGGGATCGGCGTTCGAACTCCTAGAACCTTGCGAGCACCACGAAACGGAGGCTTCGCCCCGGAAGCAGCATTCCGTCCTTTTTGAACGAGACATGGTTGCGGATGTCGTCGTTGAGAAGATTGTCGCCGATGAGCGCGAATTCGACCGCCGTCCCGCCGGTGAGAGACCTTGAAGGCCGATAGCGAAGCTCCGCATTGACGCGTGTATAGCCGGCGGTTTCCGTTTCGCCCGGCCCGAGTCTCTTCTGGCTGAAGGCGTGGAGAAAGCCGAGCCGGGCCGCCAGCCGGTCCGCTTCGTAATAGACGCCGGCGCCAATGCGCATCGGCGGAGTGCGGGGCACATTGCCACCCTCATCGAGCGTGGCGCGGACGAAGTCGAACAGCCCGTCGACACCGATGACCCCTTCTCCGGCTTCTGCAAGCGCCCTGCGACCGCCGATCTCGATACCGCGAAAGGTCGCGCCCCTTGCGCTGAAGCGGAGCTGATCGAGTTCGTCGCCCACGCCGCCCGGCACATTCGTGCAGCTGTCGTAACTGTCGTCGCAGGTCTCGCCCGTCAGCGCCTTCAGAATGTAGTCGCGGAACCTGGTCTGATAGACCGCGACCTCGAAGGAGGAGCGTTTGCCCTCGCGGCGTAGCGACAATTCGGTCGAGAAGGCCGTCTCCTTGCCGAGCATCGGATCGCCGATCTCGAAGGTCCCGGTTGCCTCATGCGGCCCCTTCGAGAAAAGCTCAGCCGCCTCGGGGGCACGTTGCGAAAGCTGCGCGGTCGCGCCCACCACCCAGTCTCCACCGGGCGTCCACACCACCCCTGCAGAGCCGCTGAGCGGCACGAAGCTCCGCTCGACCCGATTGATGGCCAAGGTCGCCTCGTCGAGCGCCCCGCCATTGACGACGACCCGCTCCGCGCGGGCGCCGAGCTGAAGCTTGAGCGCACGGGCAAGCGGCATCTCCTCGAAGAGGAACATGGCGAGCATCGTCGTGTCGGTCGGGGCGAGCAGCTCACCCCCCTCGCCGCCGGCGCTCAGATGGTGCCGAAGCGCATGAATGCCGAATGCGCCGGTGATGGAGCCGGGCTCGCCGTGCAAGAGTTCCGCCCTCCCCTCCCACAAGCGGTCGTCGAAATGCGAGCCGACATCGCCCGAAAAAGCGCCGACCTCATCGTGATGATAGTTGCTGTAGCCGCCGGTAAGGCGGAGCGTTTCAAACACGTTTCCGAGATCGTCGAATTCTGCTGCCGCCTGAAATTTCGTCTGGTTCATGTCGATCAATGTCGGGTCAAGCGGATCGTCCGGCACCGGAATGCCGTATCGGCTGCCGAAATGCGACACCGAAGCGCCGGCATATCCCTGATCGAAAAACACGGACGCGCCGCCCGCCACGCCCTTCGCATTCGACCATGTCATGACCTGCCGCGACGGATGGCCGGGAATGCTGTAATCCTCGGTCCTCCTGTCAAAGGCATCGAAATGCCAGACGATCGGACCGGCCGCGGCCTCCACCAGTCCCGCCGCCTGCCGTCCCCTGTCGGCGGTGTCATAGCCTGCCGTCACCTCGCCTTTTATCCCGCCTGCCGGCACGGATGACGGAATGCGCGAATTGATGACATCGACCACGCCGCCGATCGCCTGCGATCCATAGCGCAGCGTCGCCGGACCGCGGATCACTTCGACCTTCGTCGCACTGAAGGGATCAATCGGCACGGCATGATCCTCGCTCACCGTCGAGACGCCATTGCCGCCCAGACCGTTTTCGAGGAGCTGAACACGCGCATTGTCGAGCCCGCGAATGATGGGCCGGCTCGCGCCGCCCGCGAAGGAGGATTGCGCCATTCCGGGCGCATCGGCAAGGAGTGCGCCGAGCGTCGAAGCGCCGCTTTCCACGATCCTGTCGCGCCCGACAACTGTCACCGGCCTTGCAAGTTCGTCGAGCGGCGAAGCCCAGGGGGTGGCAGTCACCACAAGTTCCGGCACATCGCCCTGTGCGACGGCCGGAGCGGACCAGACGACGGAAAGACCGATACCAATCGAAACAGCAACCCCCCGGCACATGACACCTCACTCCTTTAGGTAATGTTATAACATTACATATCAGAGAAAATTTCCCGCGCAACCCGCGACCGGAAATGAAGCCGCGCACGATCCGCCCCCGGCGCTGCATGAATGCCACTTCTGAAAACACCGCCGACGCACTACTCTGAAGGCGCAACGCAGGGCGATCGAGGCTTGCCATGGCAGACAAGCTGAAGAAGGCCGGCAAGACCGGGAAGAAGCACGCCGGTTTCCGGGACCCGAACGGCGAGAACGGCGACGACCTCTACAAGAAGGAACTTTACGAGCTGCAGGTCGAGCTCGTGAAGCTCCACAAGGATGTCATCGCCAACAATCGCAAGCTGCTCGTAATCTTCGAGGGGCGCGACGCCGCCGGCAAGGACGGCACTATCAAGCGCATCACGGAGCATCTGAGCCCGCGCGAAACGCGCATCGTCGCGCTCGGCAAACCCTCCGACCGCGAAACGAGCCAGTGGTATTTCCAGCGCTATGCGCGCTACCTCCCGGCGGCGCAGGAAATCGTCTTCTTCAACCGGAGCTGGTACAACCGCGCGGGCGTCGAGCCCGTCATGGGCTATTGCACCGAGAAGGAGCGTGAGGAATTTCTCGCCACAGTTCCCGCCTTCGAGGAAATGCTCAAGGGAGCCGGCATCACGCTCTTCAAATATTATCTCGACATCACCCGCGACGAGCAGAAGAAGCGGCTCGAGGATCGCCGCAAGGATCCCCTGAAGCAATGGAAGCTCTCGCCCGTCGACAATGCGGCGCTGAAGCATTGGGCGGATTACAGCCGCGCCCGCGACGTGATGTTCGCCCGCACGCACACGCTTCACGCGCCCTGGTACGTCGTTTCGGCCAACCGGAAACGCGAAGCCCGGCTCAATGTCATGCGCGACCTTCTGAGCCGCATCGACTATGACGGCAAGAAGGCCAAGCTGACGGTTCCCGATCGCGAGATCGTCTTCTCCTTCGATCCCGCATATCTCGAAAACGATCGGATCGCCAAATGACGCTGCCTTCCCCGGCTTTCCCGCTCGAACCGGAGCGTCTGGCCGTCCTGCTCGCGCTCGGCTTTTTCTTCGGCCTCGCCTTCGAGCAATATTTCATCCGCAGCCGCATCAAGCCGCCGGGCGGCGTGCGCACCTTTCCGCTGCTGGCGCTCGCGGGCGCGCTGCTCTATGCGCTCGACCCCGCGCATGGCCTGCTCCTGCTTGGCGGCCTCGTGATACTGGGAGCATGGCTCACCGTCTATTATCGCGAGCGTCTCACCCATCAGCACGCGGAAGCGGAGGAAGACGGCGGCGGCGGCGACCGGCGGCTCGATGCCGGTATCATGGCCCCTGTCGGCAACATCCTCGCCTTTCTCCTTGGCCCCATCGCGCTTGCGCAGCCGCTCTGGGTCGCCGTCGGCATCGCGGTGGCGGCCGTGCTCCTCACCGGCGCGCGCGACCGGCTCCACGCGCTCGCGACCACGCTCGGCGCGGACGAGTTCACCACTCTTGCCACATTCCTGATCGTCATCGGCATCATTCTGCCGCTGGCGCCGAACGAGCCCGTGACGACGCTCACCGACATCACCCCCTATGAGGTCTGGCTTGCCGTCGTTGCCGTCTCGACGCTTTCCTATCTGAGCTATCTCGTGCAGCGCTTCCTCGCGCCACGCCACGGCATTCTCATCTCGGCAGCACTCGGCGGTCTCTATTCCTCGACGGCGACGACCGTCGTGCTCTCCCGCCGCGCGGCCACCGCGACCGCCGCGCTCGCGCGAACCCAGGCCGCCATCGTGCTCGCCACGGCCGTCATGTTTCTCCGCATCCTCGTCGTCGTGGGCATCTTCAGCCCCACGCTGGCGCTGAAGCTTCTGCCCGTCATCTCCGTTCTCTGCCCCCTCGGCCTCGCCGCGAGCGCCTGGCTCATGTGGACGGAACGCGGCCAGGCCGCCACCCGCGAGGACCGCCCCGCCGCGACGACGAACCCGCTCGAACTTTCCACGGCCATCGTCTTCGCCATCCTCTTCATCGCGCTTTCGATCGCGGTGAGTTGGGCGAAGATCCGCTTCGGTCAGGGTGGCATCTTCGCGCTCGGCGTTCTCGCGGGCTTCACCGATATCGACCCCTTCGTCCTGAGCCTCGCGCAGGGAACGGCGCGCGCCATCGACTTCAACGTCGCCGCCGCCGCGATCATCGTCGCCGCCTCCGCGAACAATTTCCTGAAGGCGGTCTACACGCTCGCCTTTGCGGGCCGCGAGGCGGGAGGCAGGCCCGCGCTCGCGCTCTTCGCGCTGGCGCTCGCGGGCGTTCCCGCCGCCATGTATCTCTACACGCCCCGATGACGGCGGGCGGAGGAACAGGCGCAACGGGCAGCAGTCGCCTGCCGGCAAGCATCTGGGCGCTGGGCCTCGTCAGCCTCTTCATGGACATGTCGTCCGAACTCGTCCATGCCCTGCTCCCCGTCTTTCTGGTGACGACGCTCGGCGCGAGCATGTTGTCGGTCGGCATCATCGAGGGCATCGCCGAAGCGACGGCATCAATCACCAAGGTCTTTTCCGGCCTTGTCAGCGACTGGATCGGCAAGCGCAAGCTGCTCGCCGTCGCGGGATACGGGCTCGCCGCGCTGACGAAGCCTCTCTTCCCGCTCGCAACGACGATCGACACCGTACTCGCCGCGCGTTTCATCGACCGCGTGGGCAAGGGCATTCGCGGCGCCCCGCGCGATGCGCTCGTCGCCGATCTCGTGGCGCCCGCCCAGCGCGGCGCGGCCTATGGGCTGCGCCAGGCGCTCGACACGGCGGGTGCGGTGGCAGGCCCTCTCCTCGCCATCCTTTTCATGTCGATCTTCGCCGACCGGATCAGAACCGTCTTCTGGATCGCAACGCTGCCCGCGATCCTCGCCGTCGTCATCCTCATCCTTGCCGTGCGCGAACCGGAGCGCCCGCGCATGGAAGCCGCGCCGCGCGCGCCCTTCCGCCTCGCGGATCTCAAGGGCCTCGGGCGGCCCTATTGGGAAGTCGTCGCCGTCGGCGCGGTGCTGACGCTCGCGCGCTTCTCGGAAGCCTTTCTCGTCCTGCGCGCGCAGGGCACGGGCCTCACCGTCACCTATGTTCCACTGGTGATGGTCGTCATGAGCGGCGTCTATACGCTCGCCGCCTATCCGGCAGGCCTCCTTGCCGACAGGCTCGACCGCCGCTCGCTCCTAGCCTTCGGCTTCGTGCCGCTCATTGTCGCCGACATCGTGCTCGGCGAGGCCACGTCGCCCATCGCCGTCTTTTGCGGCGTCGCGTTCTGGGGGCTCCATATGGGGCTCACGCAAGGGCTTCTCGCCACCCTCGTCGCCGATGCCTCACCCGCCGCCCTTCGCGGCAGCGCCTTCGGCCTGTTCAATTTTGCAAGCGGCATCGTGCTTCTTGCGGCAAGTGTCATTGCCGGCGCTCTGTGGCAGAACTACGGTCCCGCTGTCACCTTCTATGCCGGCGCTGCGATCACGGGCGCAGGGCTCGCCGGACTTGTCATCGTCAACAGGCGCAGATCGTGAACTACCGCCACGCCTACCATGCCGGCAACTTCGCCGATGTGATGAAGCACGCGATCCTCGTGCTCGCGCTCGAGCATCTGCGGCAAAAGGAAAAGCCCTTCTTCGTCCTCGACACCCATGCCGGAACGGGAGAGACGGACCTGAGCGGCGTCGAGGCGCAGAAGACGGGCGAATTCCGCGATGGCATCGCGCGCATCCTCGCCGATCCCGCGCCCCATCCGGCGCTTCGGCCCTATCTGCAAACACTCGCGGAGCTTGGCTGCGCGAGTGAGAACCCCGGCCGCTATCCCGGATCGCCGCTCATCGCCCGCAGCCTCGCGAGAGAGAGCGACCGCCTCGCCTTCTGCGAACTCCACCCGGACGACGCCGTCAATCTCAAGGCCCTCTTTCGCGGCAACCGCACCGTCAGGGTCCATGAAACCGATGGCTATGGCGCGCTGAAGGCGCTGCTGCCGCCTCCCGAGCGCCGGGGCCTCGTCCTCATCGATCCGCCCTTCGAGGCGCGCGACGAATTCGACCGCCTGCTCGCGGCACTCGGCGAGGCGCTCGCGCGCTGGGCGAGCGGCACCTATCTCATCTGGTATCCGGTCAAGGACCCGAGCGTCTCCGGCCAGTTTCTCGACCGCCTCGCGGAAGACGGCCCGCCCAAGACGCTGCGCGCGGAACTCCTGATTCGCGCCGCCGACGATCCGGCGCGGCTTTCAGGCTGTGGCATCATCGCCATCAACCCGCCCTGGACGCTTGAAGAGACGCTTCGCGATCTCCTGCCCTGGCTTGCGGCGAAACTCGCGCAGGGTCCCGGCGCCCATGCGCGCATCGAATGGCTGAGGCCTTGAGCGACCCCTCATCGCCGCCCGAACGCGGCATAAAACCGGATGGTCCCTTGCGGTAAGCAGGGCTATAAAGACGCGCCGCCGGAAGCGAACACCGGAATCGAACCGATGAAGATTCGCGCGCGGCAGAGAGGAAACGAACCATGGATGGGGGGGCAAACCACCCTGCGGTGTGGTCGCAAGAGCGCAAGGCTGCGGAAGAGGCTTACCATGCCGAAGTCGAGCGCAATCTCACCCGCAATTATGTGGCCAATCTCGCTCACGGCCTGCTCGGCCAGACCGGCTTCCGCCTTGTAACGGCGCCGACCTTCGTACCGGCCTATATCTTCCTTCTGTCAGGCTCGGAATTCGTGGTCGGCCTCGCGCTCGCCTCGCAATGGCTCGGCAATGCGCTTTCCGCGACGCTCGGCGCGACGCTCGTCGAACACCGAAAGCGCGTGCTCCCCATGGGGCTCCTCGTCGGCTGGGGCATGCGCGGCGGCGTGCTCGGCCTTTCGCTCAGCGGCTATTTCCTGCCGGACCATCTGGCGCTGATCTTCGCCTGCGTGTTCCTCGGCTTCTTCGGCCTCTTCAACGGTATCCAGTCCGTCATTTTCCAGCTGCTGATGGCGAAGGTCATTCCCTTGCGCCTGCGCGGCAGGCTGACCGGCTTCCGCAATTTCGCCGCCGGACTGACCGCGGCCGGCGTCGCCTATATAGGCGGCAAATATTTCGTCGAAGCCCATGCGCTCGGCAACGGCTATGCGACGACATTCCTCGCCGCCTTCGTCCTCACATCGGCCGGCCTCTCCATGCTGCTGATGGTGAGGGAGCCGGATTCGCCCGAGGTCCGGCCACGCACGAGCCTCGCCCTGCGCCTGCGTGAAATTCCGGGCCTTCTTCGCGAGGACAGGGAGCTTCTCTTCTTCTGCGTCGCCTCGTCGGCCGCGGCCCTCGGCACGCTCGCCGTGCCCTTCTACATTCTCTTTGCGGGCGAGACGATCGGCCTTTCCGGAACGACGCTCGGCGCCCTCTCGACCGCCTTCCTCCTCGCGCAGACGGGCATGAACCTCGTCTGGGGCGCGCTTGCCGACCGAATCGGCAACCGCATCGTCTTCCTGCTCGCCGTCGGCCTCTGGGCCGTCTCGACCGTGCTCCTCATGGAAACGCATTCGCTCATCGGCATCGCCATCGTCTTCGCCGGCCTTGGCGCTGGCCAGGGCGGCTTCCAGAACAGCACGCAGAACATGATTCTCGAATTCGGCGCGCGCGAGGATCTCGCCATGCGCATCGCCGTGCTGAACACCGGCACATCCTTCGCCAGCGCCATCGGACCGCTCATCGGCGGCTTCATCGCGGGCGCGGCGTCCTATGCCGCCGTCTTCTGGATTTCGACGTCCATGCTCGCCATCGCCTTCGCCATGGTCTTCTTCCTCGTGGCCGAGCCCCGCAAGCGCAACGTCTTCCATTGAAAAAGCCGGCGCCCTCGGGGCGCCGGCTTCGTCAACTCTGGCTTTGCCGCAGAAATCAGGCGGGGTTGTAGCCGAGCACGGCCTTCACCTCGAGGAACTCCTCGAAGCCGAACTCGCCCCACTCGCGGCCATTGCCGGACTGCTTGTAGCCGCCGAAAGGCGCATTGAGGTCCGGGCCGGCGCCGTTCAGATGCACGTTGCCGGTGCGCAGGCGCGAGGCCACCTGACGCGCGCGCTCGACCGAACCCGACTGCACATAGCCCGACAGGCCATAGACCGTGTCGTTGGCGATGCGGATGGCGTCTTCCTCGTCCTTGTAGGGCAGGATCGCCAGCACCGGGCCGAAGATTTCCTCGCGCGCGATCGTCATGTCGTTGGTGACATTGGCGAAGACCGTCGGGCGGACATAATAGCCCTTGTTGAGGCCTTCCGGACGGCCGAGACCGCCTGCGACGAGCGTCGCGCCTTCCTCAATGCCCTTCTGGATCAGGCCCTGGATCTTGTTGAACTGGACCTCGCTCACCACCGGGCCGATGACCGTGCCTTCGGCATTGGGATCGCCTGCCTTGACCTTCTCGGCAGCGGCCTTGGCGACCGCGATCGCCTCGTCCTGACGGCTCGCCGGAACGAGCATGCGCGAGGGCGCGTTACAGGACTGACCCGAATTGCTCATCATGGTCATGACGCTGCTGGAGATCGCCTTGTTGAAGTCGGCGTCGTCCAGAACGATGTTGGCCGACTTGCCGCCGAGTTCGAGCGCCACGCGCTTGACCGTGTCGGCCGCGGCCTTGGAGACGAGGATGCCAGCCCGGGTCGAACCCGTGAACGACACCATGTCGACATCGGGATGCGAGGAAAGCGGCGAACCAACATCGACGCCGTCGCCATTGACGAGGTTGAAGACGCCCGCCGGGACGCCCGCCTCATGCAGAACCTCGGC
>WBZO01001756.1_pt1 | contig 31892 bp, 29 predicted proteins | sample 5204261 | NCBI WGS metagenome assembly WBZO01 (sample SAMN12412400, study PRJNA552823) | activated sludge metagenome | isolation source: activated sludge from anammox sidestream of wastewater treatment plant... | place: USA: North Carolina | collected 2017-09
TCGACGGCGATATCCACTTCCTCGGCTTCGGGGAGCACGGCCACCGTGGCAGTCGAGGTGTGGATGCGTCCCTGCGCCTCCGTCTCTGGCACGCGTTGCACGCGGTGTACACCGCTTTCGTACTTCAGCCGCGAGTACGCGCCCTCGCCTTGCACCTCGAACACGACTTCCTTGAACCCGCCCTTCTCCGATTCCGAGGCGCTCAGGACTTCCGTCTGCCAGCGCTTCCGCTCGGCGTACCGCGCGTATGCCCGGTACAGTTCGAACGCGAACAGGGCCGCCTCTTCTCCGCCCGCGCCCGCCCGGATTTCGACGATGACGTTGCGCGAATCTCGGGGGTCCTTCGGGAGGAGTTCCCGCCGGAGCTGTGCCGTCAGCTCGTCCATGCGGGTCTCCGCGGCGCCAAGCTCCGCTTCGGCCAGCCCCTTCATCTCCGGGTCCGATTCCGCCAGCATCTCCCGGGCCTCGGCGGCCGACTGCGCCAGCCCCTCATACTCGCGGAAGAGCTCGACGACCTTCTCAATCTCCGATCGCTCGCGCGCAAGCTTGTTCAGCTGCTCGAAATCGGCCGCCACTTCGGGGCGCCCCATGTCGTTCGTCAGCTCGTCGTAGCGCTCACGTATCCGCTGCAGCCGGGTAAGGATGTTTTCGTCCATAGGTGAAAGCAAACGGCCCGCGAGGGCGGACCGTCAGGTGCGCTCCGGGGCGTGCTTCGAGTATAGCACCGGCCCACGCTCAGGCTTCGAGCCGCGCCCGGATCGTCGTCGCAAGGTTCCCCAGCGGCAGGCTCTCCTGCTCGCCCTCGCCCGCCAGGTCTTTGAGTACCGCCTGTCTCGCCGCCCACTCGTCGTCGCCGATAATGACGGCGAACCTGGCGCCCGAGTGGTTCGCCCCCCGCATCTGCGCCTTCATCGACTTCCCGGTTTCCCCGATAACCGTGGCGATCCCGAGCTCGCGCAGTTCGCCAGCGAGCGCGAACACCGCCGCGCCGGCGCCCTCCGCCCGGTGCACCACGTACACGCTGGCGACCGACCCGTCGTCGAAGGTCACCCCGTTCTTCTGCATCTCCAGGATCAGCCGCTCGATCCCGCTCCCGAAGCCGATGCCTGGCGTGGGGGGGCCGCCCAAGAGCTCCATCAGCCCGTCGTAGCGCCCGCCGCCGCCCAGCGTACCCTGCGCCCGCTCATCGTCGTTCGGCACGACCTCGAACACCGTGCGGTTGTAGTAGTCGAGGCCCCGCACAAGCAGCGGGTCGACCGCGTAGGCGATGCCCGCCGCCGCCAGCGCACCGGTCACCGCTTCGTGGTGGGCCTGGGCCGGCGTGCTGAGCTGCTCCACCAGTTTCGGCGCCATCTCCTTCAGCGCCTGGTCGCGTTCGTCCTTGCTGTCCAGCAGCCGCAGAGGGTTCCGCGCGAACCGCCGCTGGCTGTCCTCCGAAAGCTTCTCCAGGTGTGGCCGGTAGTAGTCCTTCAATTGCTCGATGTACGCGCGCCGCGGCTCGATGTCGTCGAGGGAGCCGAGCCGCACGGTCACGTTCCGGATTCCGAGCCGCTCATACAGCCGCCAGAGCACCGCGATGACCTCCGCGTCCACCAGCGGGTCGGCCGAGCCGAACACTTCGCAATCGAACTGCGTGTGCTGCCGGTAGCGCCCCTTTTGCGGACGGTCATACCGGAACATCGCGTGCGTGGTGTACAGGCGCACCGGCTGCGGCCAGCTCGCCATCCCGTGTTCGAGGTACGCGCGACAGATTGCGGGGGTCCCCTCGGGCGTCAGCGCGAGCTTCTCTCCTCCGCGGTCTTCGAAGACGTACATCTCCTTCTCGATGATGTCCGTCGTATCGCCGCTGCCTTTTTCGAACACCCCGGCATACTCGAACGCCGGCGTGTCGATGCGCCGGAAACCGTGAAGTCGCGTGACCTCGCGGATGCCTTCGAGGACTGCCTCCCAGTAGGGCTGCATATCCGGGAGCACGTCCTGCGTGCCTCGCGGAGCCTGGTATCGCGTGGTCATAAAGAGAAGGTACTTTCGCGGTAGGGTTGCATGGTAGGATAGGTTCACAGCCCCACCCGGCATAGAGGTAACCCGCTTGGCGGTGCCCACCCAGGAGCAATCTCCCTCCGCCGTCTCCATCGACGCTCTGCTCCAGCGTGCCGCTCAGTACATCCCCGAGGACCGCCTCGGCATCATCAGCGACGCCTTCGAGTTCGCCCGGGAGTGCCACGAGGGCCAGGTCCGCAAGACCGGCGACCCCTACATCACCCATCCGGTCGCCGTCGCCGAACTCGTCGCTAACCTCGAACTCGACCATGTCGCCATTGCCGCCGCGCTCCTCCACGATGTCCAGGAAGACTGCGCCATCCCGAACGAAGTGCTCGCCGGGAAGTTCGGCCCCCGAGTCGCGAAGCTCGTCGATGGTCTGACCAAGCTCGATAAGCTCCCGATGAACGTCGCCACAATCGACCCGAGCCGTGGGACCATGCAGGCCCAGAACCTCCGCAAGATGTTCCTGGCAATGGCGGAGGACATCTCGGTCGTGCTCATCAAGCTCTGCGACCGGCTCCATAACATGCGCACGCTCTGGGCCTTCCCACCCGACAAGCAGAAGCGCATCGCCCTCGAAACGCAGGAGATCTTCGCACCACTGGCCAACCGCCTCGGCGTCTGGCAGATCAAGTGGGAGCTCGAGGACCTCGCCTTCCGCTACCTCGAACCCGAGAAGTACCGGGAAATCGCCGAACTCCTCGCCTCCAAGCGTGTCACCCGCGAGCGCGTCATTGCCGAAGCTTCGGAGGTACTTCGCGAGCACCTCGAAGCTGCCGGCATCAAGGCCGAAATCACCGGCCGCGCCAAGCACATCGCCAGCATCTACCAGAAAATGGCCCGCTACTCCGCCCAGTCCAAGTCGTTCGACCAGATCTACGACCTGCTCGCCATCCGCGTCTTCGTCGACAACCTGAGCGAGTGCTACCACGCCCTCGGCATCATTCATGCGCTCTGGCGCCCCATCCCCGGCCAGTTCGACGACTACATCGGCAACCCGAAGGACAGCATGTACCAGTCGCTCCACACTACCGTTGTGGGGCCGGGTGGCCGCCCGCTCGAAATCCAGATCCGCACCTACGAGATGCACCGCGTCGCCGAGTACGGCGTTGCCGCCCACTGGCGCTACAAGGAAGGCGGCAAGCAACAGGGCAAGGACGAAGAGCGCATCGCCTGGTTGCGCCAGTTGCTCGAATGGCAGCGCGACCTCGCCGGAGCCGATGAGTTCGTCGAAAGCGTGAAGACCGACGTCTTTCACGACCAGGTCTTCGTCTACACGCCGAAAGGCGACGTGCTCGACCTCCCCGCGGGCGCCACGCCGCTCGACTTCGCCTACCGCATCCACACCGACCTCGGCCACCAGACCGTCGGCGCCAAGGTCAACGGCCGCATGGTCTCCCTCAACTCCACAGTGAAAAACGGCGACGTCATTGAGATCATGCGCTCCCGTACGAGCAAGGGACCCTCCCGCGACTGGCTCAACAGCAACCTCGGCTACGTCCGCACCACCCACTCCAAGGAAAAAATCCGGCAGTGGTTCCGGAAGCAGGAGCGCGCCCAGAACATCGAGGTCGGCCGCGACCTCCTGGAACGCGAAATGCGCCGCCTCGGCGTCGAGATCTCCGACCGCCAGGAACAGTTGCTCACGATGTTCAGTTTCACGAATTGGGACGACTTCCTCGCGGCCCTCGGCTACGGGGGAGTCAGCACCAACTCCATCGCCCGCCGCATGGGCGCGCTGCTGGCCGAGGAGGAAGCTGCCGATGAGCCACCCCCGGCGCTGCCGCAGAAAGAAGCGCCCGCGAAGTTGGGCGGCCCCGGCATGCGTGTCCTCGGCGTCGGCAACCTGCTGACCACCATGGCCCGCTGCTGTAACCCCGTCCCCGGCGACCAGATCGTCGGCTACGTCACCCGCACCCGGGGCGTCACCGTCCACCGGGCCGATTGCCACAACATCCTCAACGAAGAAGAGCACGAGCGGATCGTCGAGGTCGAATGGGGCACCGTCACCAAGCTCTACCCCGTCTCCGTCCGCATCGAGGCATGGGACCGTGTTGGTCTCCTTCGCGATATCACCACCGTGGTCACCGAAGACAAGGTCAACATGGTCGGGGTGCGCACCAACGAAAACGGGGACGGCTCGGTGAGCATCCTGGCGACCCTCGAGACGAGCGGCGTCGAGCAGCTCTCGCGCCTGCTTTCCCGCATCGAGATCATCCGCGGCGTGCGATCGGTCGAGCGCAACCAGGACCGCCGGCGGGCCCACGGGAGCGAACCAGCCCCGCTCCGCCGCGCCAACTGACTCAGGCCGCCTTCCGCCGAACGACCCGGATTTCGAGCGTCTCGGCCCGCCGTCGATGTGCGGGCCGCTGTCGCGGCACGCGCGCCGCGCGCGTCGACCCGACGTGTGGCTCGCGGCTCACCAGGTACTCGGTCGCCATCGCCGAGATCAGCGCCAGCGCACCGCCGATGAGGAAAAGGTCGAAGATGATGGTGAGCACCGGGTTGACCATGACTAGCACATCCGTTCGTAGTGCGTGAACACTACTCGTACATGCGTTCGCATGTCAACACATCTGTTCTAAACTCGTCATTGTTTGTCGCGTTTGCTGACGGGCTATACTCGCCGGAACCCCACCCATGGAGGCTCCCGTGGCCCGATCGCGCGGATTCTTCGGTCCTTCGGAAGGCGCCCTGGAGTTCGGCCGCCAGTACGCCGAGGTACTCGCCTGCTGGGGCGAGCTGTTCGCCGCGGCCGCCAGGCTCACCACCGCGAACGTGAAGCTCGGCGAGATGACCGCCGGCGCCTCGAATGAGTTCGACCGCTGGGTGAAAGAGACGGCTAACGCCCCCTGGGCATGGATGAATCCTGAGACTCTTGGACGGTTCATGGGAACGACTCCTGCGAAAGAGGAGTAGTGCTCGGGCTTACGGCTCAGTGCGCACCTGGGTCTGCGAAGCCGTCGGAAAAGCGAGAGCTTCGCTCGTTTCCGGTTCACGCCTCTTATCTTCGACGACCCACCCGGCTGGAATCATGCGTCCAAATCTGGTCGTAGAGGGCGATGTGCTTTCGAACCACCTCGTCCCAGGTGTACTGTTCGGAGTACGCGCGGCCGCGTTCCGACATCGCAGCCCAGTGAATCTCGTCCGCCAGCAGGCGCCTGATCGTTGCGATGGCCTCGTCGGCGTTGGCGGCAATCTCCACGCTCGACCGGATTGCCTGCGTCGTGTGTCGACCAGGGGTCGTGACGGTGGGCAGGCCGCAGCCAAGGCTCGCAAGGAGCGAGCCTCTTCGCTCCGAAGCGCCATCGGGAAATGGCAAGTAGGCCACGCGTGCCCGCCCCAGTTCGTGACTCACGGCCTCCGCACTGAGACCGGTGAGCCAGCGTATGGGGGCGGTCGCATAGTCCGCCTGGAGTCGACGGACGTATTCGGTGCCGTTGAGGACGGGACTGCCAATCACGAGGCACTCGAGGCCGGGCGTTGCTACGGCCATTGCGGTTGCCACACGGAGAAAGGTTTCGAGTCCTTTGTCGGGCCGCAGGTGGCCGAAGTAGACCAGCCTCTGGGCTCGCGGCCCAGGCGTCCCGGGCTGCACGGGGATATTGCTGGCGAGAGGGATCACCACGATGCGGTTCCTCACCCACCGTGCGAACCGGACCAGGTAGTGCCGCTCGAACTCCGACGTGACTACGACCCGCCGTGAGCGCAGAAGGAACGGCAGGAGGCGGGCGCGTCCACGAACCGGGCCATACCGGCTGGCCTCGTGTAGGGTCGCAACCCCGGGCCTGATGAGTGACAGCAGTTGCGGTGCAAGAGACATCCCGTAGACGGACTGGGGGTGTTGGACATGCACGAGGTCCGGCTGAACACGATGGAGTTCGCGAAGGAGCGCGCGGAGTCCGCGAATTCCCCAGTCCTGGTGCTCAATGTGCACGGCCGGCAGGCCCCGCTCTCGCAAGCCACTGCAAAGGTGCGCTGTGTAGTCGTTGATCGCGTTGTGGCCCTCGCGGCTGCCTCCCGTGATTAAGGCGACCCGTGGATGGGTCCCGCCCAGGTCGTAAGGCTCTCCTTGCATGCACGGCGGAGCATGCGGTGCTCGGCCCAAAAACGCTACCGCCCCCTTGAATGCCATTTACGACTTTCCCCAACCGCCAAAGAGGCGATGACCGTCTGCCGCGGGAGTCACGCATGGCCCGGCTCCCGGTGTACCCTTCTCGGCGCATGCTCTACCGCTTCGACAGATGTGAGCTCGACACGGCCCGCTTCGAACTTCGAAAGGATGGGGTCCCTCAGCCGATGGAGCCCCAGGTGTTCGATGTCCTCGCCTTTCTGGTTGCGAACCGCGACCGCGTCGTCACGAAGGACGAGATTCTCGACCGCGTCTGGCCCGAACGTTTCGTGACCGACAGCGTGCTCAGCAGCCGCATCATGGCCGCGCGCAAGGCCATCGGCGATAACGGCCGAGATCAGCGGCTCATCCGGACGGTCCACGGCCGCGGGTTCCGCTTCGTCGGCGAGGTCGCTGGCGCGGATGAGGCAACGGCGGCTGCGCAACCCGTCCCGGCCGCCGAAGCAGGACCACCGGTGGTCATGCCGTCGATCCGTTACGCCACCACCAGCGATGGGCTCAGCATCGCCTATGCCGAAACTGGCGCCGGCCCACCCCTGGTCAGGGTGCTGGGATGGTTCACCCACCTCGAGGTCGAGTGGAAGTGGGCGACCGCCCGGCGATTGTGGGAGCGTCTCTCCGAAAGGCACGGGCTCGTCCGCTACGACGGCCGCGGAATGGGACTCTCAGACCCGGCCACAGAGTTCTCCCAGGACGCCCGCATACGCGACATCGAAGCCGTCATTGATGCCCTCGGCGCCGAGAAAGTGACGCTTCTCGGAATGTCTCGCGGCGTCCAGGACGCCGTGCACTACGCGGCACGGCACCCCGAACGTGTCGATCGGCTTATCGCCTACGGCGGCGGGCCGGAGCCCCCCGACCCCGGCGAGCGCGACCAGTGGGAAGCCCAGGCCCGGCTCCGCATGGAGATCGTCCGCCAGGGCTGGGGGACCGACACGCCGGCCTATCGCGTGCTCTTCACCCACCTCTTCCTGGGTATGAACGCCTCGCCCGCGGACATCGAATATTTCACAGAGATGCAGCGCGTCTCCTCCACGCCCGAGCGAGCCTACGAGTACTCGAAGTGGACGTTCCCGGTCGGCCTGGACGAAGCCGCCCGGAACGTCAAAGCCCCTACTCTTGTCCTCCAGCGCATCGGCGACCGGCTGGTCCCCATGTCCCGGGCGCGGAGGCTCGCATCGCTGATCCCGGGCGCCATCTTCCGCACCCTCGAAGGCGACAACCACTGGCTGCTGTACGACGACCCGGGCGCCCCCGAATTCGTACGGGCGATCGAAGAGTTCACGGGCGTGGCGTAGCACTTCCCCCAGTCCAGCCTCGTGGCCGCAACTCGGATCTCGCAACTCGCACCCCGCAACCCACTACTCCGGTTGACCCCCTCCCCATACCGCCCCAGAATCGCCCCGTGCTCGCGAAGGTCCTCAGTTGTGCGGTCGTGGGGCTCGATGGTGAGCTGGTTGATGTCGAAGTCGATATCTCGCGCTCGCAGATGCCCTCAACCACCGTCGTCGGCCTGCCCGACACCGCCGTCCAGGAATCCCGCGAACGCGTCCGCTCCGCCATCCGTAATAGCGGCCTCACCTGGCCGGTCAACAGCCGCGTCACCATCAACCTCGCCCCGGCCGACCTCCGCAAGGAGGGCCCCGCCTACGACCTCCCCATCGCGACCGGCATCCTTCTCGCCTCGGGCCAGGTTGTCGCCAGTGTCGAAGACGCGGTCTTCATCGGCGAACTTGCCCTCACCGGCGATGTCCGTCCGGTCCGCGGCCTCCTCCCGATGGTCATGCTCGCCCGTGCCCGGGGCATCAAGCGCGCCTTCGTCCCGGTCGACAATGCCGCCGAGGCCGGCCTCGTGCGCGGCATCGAGGTCTACCCCGTGCCCGGCCTGGCCGCCCTTGCTTCGCACCTGCTCGGCGCCATCCCGCTGCCCGCCTACGAACCCGTGCCCACGGTCACCGAAAGCGAACCCATCGGCGGCCTGACCGACTTCGCCGACATCGTTGGGCAGGAGCACGTCAAACGCGCGCTGGAGGTCGCGGCCGCCGGCGGCCACAACGTGGTCATGAAGGGCCCTCCGGGCAGCGGCAAGACCCTCCTCGCACGCGCCGTCCCCTCCATCCTCCCCCCGCTCACCAGCGACGAGGCGATGGAGGTCACCCGCATCTATAGCGTCGCCGGTCTCCTCGGCAGCGGCCCCGGGCTCATCTCCACCCGTCCCTTCCGCGCGCCGCACCACACGATTTCGAACGCAGGCCTGGTCGGCGGCGGCTCCGTCCCGCGCCCCGGCGAGATCACCCTCGCCCACCGCGGCGTCCTCTTCCTCGACGAACTCCTCGAGTTCGACCCCCGCGTGCTCGAAATGCTCCGCCAGCCGCTCGAAGACAAGACCGTCACGATCAGCCGAGCAAAGCAGGCTGTCACTTTCCCGGCGAGCTTCATCCTCTGCGCCGCCCTCAATCCATGCCCGTGCGGCTTCTATGGCGACCCCGAGCGCGAGTGCGTTTGCCCCCCGCCCCAGGTCAGCCGCTACCAGCGCCGCCTCTCCGGGCCCCTCATCGACCGGATCGACCTGTTTACCGACGTGCCCCGCGTGCCCTTCGAGAAGCTGGCCAGTGTCGGCCGCGGCGAACCCTCCGGGGCGGTCCGCGCGCGTGTTGCCGCTGCCCGCGATGTCCAGGCCGAACGCTTCCGCGAAAGCCTGACCCAGGTCAACGGCGAGATGTCGCCGCCCGAGGTGCGCGACCACGCCCAGAAGCAACTCGCGGACGGTGCAGCCGACGTCCTCAAGCTCGCGGTCGAACGGCTGAACCTCTCCGCCCGTGCCTTCCACCGGCTCCTCAAAGTCGCCCGCACCATCGCCGACCTCGATGGCAGCGAACGCATCGAGACCGCGCACATGGGCGAAAGCATCCAGTACCGGGCCCGCATCGAGTGACCACCGACGAAGACATCCTCCGCTGGCTGCGCGACGTGGCCGGCGTCGCCGAGCCAAGGCGCGTGGTCCGCCGCTCGCCCGCTTCGATCCTGGTGTCGAAGTTCGACGAGGGGTTCGCCGCCCGCCTCCACGAGAGCATCGACCACCTCCCGGAGATGTTCGACGACGCCCTGGTGGCGGCCCGTTTCGCCGGGTTCGCGGCGCTCGATCCGGACCGGTTGCGCGCCGAGACCTGGCGCCTGGCGGTCAACTCCATCCTGGGCGATGGCGCCGCCCGCGAGGGTCTGCACCCCGACGCCGTTGCCGAGGTCCGCGCCGGGGTCGACTCGGTGGCCGCCCTGCTCGATTCGATCCTCTGGACGGGCCCGGTAGCGGGCAGGCCGCATGCCCCCGAGCCCTCCGAGGCCGAGGCGTACCACGACACCCGCGCCCGCATGGACGCCGAGCGCGGCCTCTTTACGCGGTACTACGGCAGCTTCGAGGGCGTGCCCGTCGAAAACCACTGCCCCGGCTCCCAGGTGGCCAGGCGGCTGTTCGCGCAGGCGTGGGCGATCTGCGCGGACGGCGCTTAGCGCGGCAGTCGCGCTGATCGCGCAACTTCGGCCAGGATGCCGATGCCCTCGCGGATGCCGTCGACTGTCACGCTTGAGTAGCCCATCAGGAAGGTCGCGCCCGGCGGTGGTTCGGTCAGGAAGTAGGGGCGGGCATGGTAGATGCCCACCCGCCGTTCGCGCGCCTGTTTGACGAACGCGTCGGCGTCGCGGACATCCGCCAGGTTCACCAGCACGTGCATGCCGCTTTCGCTCCCGGAGATCGCCGCGCGCTCGCCGAAGTGCTGGCCGAACGCCTCCATGAGCGCCGCCCGCCGCTGCTCGTAGACCTTCCGCATGCGGCGCAGGTGGCGCTCGAAGTGGCCCTCATCGATGAACAGCGCGAGCACCGCCTGGTACAGCAACGCGACATGCCGGTCGGTGAGCCACTTCGCCCCGCTGATGGCGGGCTGGAGCGCGGGCGGCGCAACCATGTACCCCAGCCGCAGCGCTGGCAGCAGCACCTTCGAAAGCGTGCCCGTGTAGATGACCCGCCCGGCCTCGTCCAGGCCCTGCAACGCGGCCAGCGGGCGCCCTTCGTAGCGGAACTCGCTGTCGTAGTCGTCTTCGATGATGTACGCCCCCGTGCGCGCGGCCCATTCGAGGAGCTCCAGCCGCCGTGTGGCCGACATAACGGCCCCCGACGGGAACTGGTGCGACGGCGTGACGTACACGAGCTTTGCCCGCTCGGGCAGGTCGCCGACGCGGATGCCCTCGCGGTCCACGGGCACCGGCGCGAGGCGCGCACCCGCCGCGGCGAATGCCGCCCGCGCGCCGGGGTAGCCCGGCTCCTCCACCGCCACCACGTCGCCCGGGTCGAGCAGCACGCGGGCCGCGAGGTCGAGCGCCTGTTGCGAACCGTTGACAACGAGCACCTGGCCCGCGTCGCAGCGGACGCCGCGTGAGCGCTGCAGGTAGCGCGCGAGCGACTCCCGCAGCGCCGGCAGCCCCTCGGTCGGGCCGTAGCCGAGCAGGTCCTGCGGCGGGTAGTCGAGCACGCGCTTGGTCAGCGTGCGCCAGGCGTCCATCGGGAACTCGTCGAACGAAGGCGTGCCGTAACGGAACTCGTAGGCGCTGACGCGCGAGCGGTCCTCCGCCATCTGGGCCGGGATCTCACCCTGGAGCACCCGCCGGCCGAAGGCGCCCAGCCCGGGTGCCGCGGTGTCGATGTTCGGCGAGGGCTGGACCGCCAGCGCCTCGGCCCGGAACGCCCGGTCCGGGAGGTCGGGCGCGACGAACGTGCCCGATCCATGCCGCGCGGACAGGTACCCCTCCGCGATGAGCTGTTCGTAGGCTTCGAGGACGGTGTTGCGGGCGAGGCTGAGGTTACGTGCGAGGGTGCGCGTCGGGGGCAGCCGCTCGCCCGGGCGGAACCGGCCGCTGAGGATGCCCTCGCGGATCGCCTCGGCCAGCCGCTGGTAGGCGGGACGGCCCGTGCCCGACGGGAGTTCGATGACGATATCCAAGGTCCAACCTTACCAGCAGGAATTGGCTCTGTTGAAGTGCCAGTTTCAGGCACAGTCTCGATCCATGGACACCGCCTGGTCATCGGACTTCCGGCTGATCCCGGCGGACGCGCTGATCGCGCTGGGACTGCCCTTCCTGTTGCCGATGGCGAGCCGGTTGGTTTTTGAGACCGCCATGTGCTCAGGGACGCATCGCCGCCTTGTCCATCATCTCAGTCCCCGTTCTTGCTGTGTGGAAGTTCACCGCTCCGTCCCGCTTGCTGAGGCACCCGAACCGCTATGCGAATATCGAATAGCATCCATCCTTGACTATCCGTTAAGCGGCCGTCTTGCGTCAAGAAGGCTACCACCTGCTTGCTCTCTAGCCGGCATCGGGGGTAACCTCCCGGCGATCACGGAAGCGGGGTCGGCCGGCCAGCGCGGGCCTCGTTGGAAGGAGAGCGGCACGTGCCCGGCCCATCCGCTGCAACCGCATTGCGCATCGGGCGGCCCTCGATAACGGTCAGTCCTTGTCGTTCCCGGCCGCTCCCATCCAATTGTCTCAGCTGTCGTTCCGAGATTCTCGCCGCGTTGCCGCACGAAACCCTGACGCGATCCCCCGCTCCGCAACATCCCCCAACGCATGCAATCACAGCCTGTTACAGCTATCCGCCGAAGGGACACCAGGTGTAGTTCCCATGAGGGTTGGTCGGAGCGGGAGTGTAGGATGCATGGTTCGCTAGAGTTGTCAGACCGAGAACACCAGATCCTTGAGAGCCTGGCACACGGGCACACGCAGCGGTTCATCGCCGACGAGTTCTGCATCGGACTTGAGACAGTTAAAACACATGTCAAGAGCATTTACCGTAAACTGGACGTGTCCTCAAGGGATGAGGCAGTCGCTGCCTATTGGACGGAAATGCAGAATCCCCCAAATCGGAGGATGGCATAAGTTGGCGCTCCGGCCTTACATTGCCCGGAGTCGCAGTCTGCGGGACCCAACGCAACTCAACCATCGGGGGAAGAAGTCCTAGTGTCGAACTGAGACGCCAGGCTACCCGAACGAGGTGACGAAGATGGCACTCAAAGTCTGGAAACCCCGGCTATTGGTAACACTCATTGCCGCAACGCTGGTGCTTTCGACCGGTGCCGCTCTGGTCTTCGGCGATGACAATCCCGGCGGAATTAGGTATGAACCTGTCCCAGGCCCCCCGCCTCCAGTTACCACTGAGGAAGACGAGGCCGCAATGCGCGGGTTCGTCACGTCGAACGAAGCTGTTCTTGGCCTCGACGGCATCGCCTATGAGCTGACAGACTTCCGTCCGTTCATCATGGCCGGCCAGGTAGCCGGTGCAGCTGCCCACGTGACGCTGAGCCAGCCAATAGCCCGCGAAACAAGGTGGCTCACCCTGTCTTGCCAAGGCACTCGGCAAGCGGAAGACTATCGCCTGCGCCGTAATGTCAGCACCATTCGAATCGTGCTCCACGATGACGGAACACTCTTGGAGTGGGTACCCGTGACAGGCTTGCCTCGCTTCGGTGAGGCTGATAATGGCCCACGCATCGACACAGGGTCCTCCGCCGATACGTCGGTAGTGGTTCGTGACCTTCTGTCCGGCCAGGACATTCTCAGAGCCGACTTCGCTGAACCGGATCCGGCCGTGCGAGCAGAATTCATGGCGGCGGGCGCCTGTCCTCCAAACTTGCTGGACGAGTAAATCAATTGGCTCGCTGGCTGCTTTGTTGTCAGATAAGGCGGAAACAAGGATTGGCAAAATGAGAACAAGACTCGTGAATAGATGGATTGTGGTTGCGCTACTCGGCGTGCTTAGCTTGGCGCTTTCTGCTGTCCGGTTTGCCCAAAGCTCCCAGACCGGGCATGCATGGACAACGAGCAACTACTCTTGGGTTCTCGAACCATTCAACTCGAATGATGGCTTCATGAACTACGATGGTGACAATCCTGGCTACAGCACCAACGTTGACTGGCCGATCCGCTTTGTGTGGTTCAACGCCGGTGATCTGGATACCGTAAAGGCACATGTAGATGGATGCAATGCGGAGCCCTATTACCCGCAAATTTGCATCCCACCCGGCAGTCTCGGTGAGAAAAGTCTGAAGTTCAAGGAGAACGGGACGGTAGACTACGATACTGACAGTGGTCTGAAACAAATGAATCACTGTGAGTTAGACCCACATATTCGCGTCTTCGGCGACCCGGTTTGGGACAGTTGGTACAATGCTAACTGGGGGTACTACGTGGTGGCGAGCGTGCACCTAGATAAGGAGTTTCTCTGGGTTCCGTTCGATTGTCCGAAGGAATTTTGGAGCAGAGAGAACGACGAAGAATACTTCTGGAATACCCGCGTCATAGGCCTCAATTCTTGGTACGACCCAGATTGGGTCATCTACACGAACACTTACTACTTTGCGAATCCAGAAACCGCACGATGGGCCGACTACAACCATTACGTTTCGTCCAACGGCTATGCTTCCGGAGTTTTTGTTCCATGAAGGGGGCGGCTCGTGTTGCCGCAAGCTTCGTCGGATGCGTAGGAATGGTCGGCTTGCTGGCTGCAGATGGCGTAGCACGAGCAGAGGATTACGAGACTTGGACCTTCGAGCAACTCGGGATCGAATCAGGCGTCGCACGCCCCGGCGGTCCACTGGATCTGAACTTTGTTCTCTCCGGTGCTCCGGGCGCCTCATCGCGCTATGATGAGCCGACGTATGCCGCCACATTTCATGTGCACTTGACCGGACTGTCCACGATAACCGATTCAGCGACTCTTGAGTTTCGTTGGAACGACCTTCTGAGCCACCGGCTTAAGTTGCAACGCATCGATGGCCCAGGGGCCTCATCAATGGTAGAATGGGCCATATTGGATATTGTGAATGGCGGCACGAAGGGATTTGAGATCTCAGACGAACTGGACTTGTGGCTGTCGAACTACCCGCAGGTCAATTCCCCTCGTGTTGGAGCGAACCACTTGGCGGCGGTCGTCGGAGGCGACACTCCAGGCAGCGTTAGCGCCCGAGTGGGCAGCGACTCCTTCATAAGGCGTGGAGTCGCTCCAGCGAGTGTCACCGTTGAGGACATGGGATTGCAGATCGCCCCGTCTAACGTCCATATTACGGCGCGTATAAACACTGTCAATGAGCTCGCGCGATGGATTGAAGCTTCTGTGCTCGTGTTAGACAAGGGGCAGCGCGTGGTAGGCGAGGAATCCATTTGGCTGGACGTGGGGACGGAGCGAACCGTGCATCTTTCCCTGCGAACGCACCTCACGGCACCTGGCAACGACGTTTACCTCGTGGTGCGGCATCCGGCTGGGCGTACGCCGTACTTGCGATTGACCTCGGACAACGAACCCTTACTACGACAGGCTTGGCAATCGGGTTCTTGGACATTCTTTGCAATCGTCGGCGTGACCCTGGTTTGGATTGCCCTGTCGAACTGGTCTCCACCGAAGGGGCCGTTCTTGTGGCTTTCGGTTGGAGCGTGGGGGTTGTGGTTGTGTTCCTCAGTGACGCTAGCTGGTGCCACGGATGAGCCGCCGTCGCTCCCCAGGCTTCCGGCGCCGGCCAAGAAGGACTTATTGGACGTACTCCGGGTTATCGAACTGAGCAGCGTTCAGGCCGCCCCGGAAGAGATCGCAAGAACTAATCTGTGGTGGACCACGCGCGGCGGAATCGCGCACGAGCTGGTGCTGGTACTGTCCCTCGGTGTGGCTGCACCGAGGTGGCAGGAATTCGCGTCGGGAGCCGGCTATCGAGTGTGGATTCTCAACTCAGATCCAGCCTGAACGGTTTGAACAGGGCAACATGCCGACGCCCTTAGCCAGCGCTCGGCCTGCGCGGTGGGCGAATGTTGGTCCCAGTTACTCTGAAGTGCGCGCATCGGACGAACGATGGTTCGTGTTCAGGCGATGGCCAGTTTGCAATCAGGAACGACATTCCCGGCCGCCTGCGACACTGCCTCGGCAAGGGAAGCGACCCGATCCGCTCCAGCTGGGTTCGACGAAGCCATCTCCGCCAACCGGGTGCCGAGGTGGAGCGTCGTCAGCGGAAGAACGTCGTCCGGGGCCGCAGCGGTAGTGATGCCGATGCCAAGGGCATCCTGCGGAGTTGTCAGACATAAGCGTCAATCTCTTGGCACGGATTGGAAGCCATTCAAATCCGTGCCGAAGCAACTACTTCATCTCAACGAAGAGCTCCTCGCCGCCCCTGCCACCCGCCCCTTGGCGCTCCCACGGCCCGGCGCCACCCTCGGCGCATGCACCCGCCCGCCTTCGCGTCCGGCCACCGCACCACCACCGCCCGGACGAACGCACGCGAACGCACATGCGTTCGCGTGCGTTCACCATGCGTTCGAATGCGTCTCCAAGCAGTAATTTTTTTCGGTGGCAACGCACGGGCGGCGACACCGGGACGGCAGCCTCCGCGGGCGCTTGCCACGCCGCACCCTCCGTGACCGTCGGGGCTCGCCGTTCCGTGGTGAGCCCCGACGGTCCGCACGGGCGCGGTTCCTTACGGCTCGCCGATCCGCTCCTCTATCCAGGGCACGATCATGTCGATGAGCCGCTCGCGCGGGTCCGCCAGCTTCGCGCCCTCCTCACCGACGGGGTGCAGGTAGTGGTCGGCCCAGGGCAGCACGCGCAGGAGCTTGTCGTCGGCGCCGCTCTTCTCCAGCAACTCCTCCTGCTCGGCCGGGAAGATGTCGCAATCGCCGTTGGCGTACACGATGAGGGTCGGCACGGTGACGTGGTGGATGGTGTTCGGGAGGTCGGCCTGCGAACTGGTGCCGCTCCAGGTGCTCAGCCAGCCGCGGGGCGTCATCACCCGCGCCAGCCCGCCCGGGCCGTAGTTGCCGATGATCGGGTCGCCCGGCGAGAAGATGCTCCCCAGCGGCCGGTTGCTCGGGTCGATGGCCGGGTCGAGGTAGGCCGGGTTCGCCAGGGTCCGGTAGATGACCATGTACCTCCCCAGCCGTGCGCGCCGTGCGACCAACGACCGCGTGGCATCGGGGAGCCCGGCGTACCGGTCGGAGCGGAGTTCGCCGCGGAAGTAGGCGTGCTCGGCCAGGTACTCGCGCGCGATGGCGTCCAGCCGCCGCGAGCGCTCGTACTGCAGCTCGCGGTAGGCGGCGAGCCAGCTCCTCTCGTACGAACTCGGCTCCGGGAACGGCCGGTAGCCGTTTGCCGGGTTGTACATGTCCCACGCCGGGTCGTAGCTCGTCGCGTCGGCCTCGTTCGTCACGCTGGGGTCGAGCACGTTGAGCATGAAGCGGCCTTCGCCCAGGTGCGCGGCGACGGCAATGTAGAGGTCGCCCTCCGGCATGACCTCGCCGGTCAGGTCGATGGGTTCTCCGCCCGGAGTGGCCTTCAGCCGGTTGTGCGGCAGCCGCGACGCCTGCGACTGGTAGAAGCCCAGGAGCGAGCCGCCGCCGCTGTTGCCCAGCAGGACGACGCGCTCGAATCCCTGCTCCTTCAGCCAGCGCATCCCGGCGGCGATGTCGAGCAGGAGCCGCTCGTGGACCATGTCCGTGTCGTTGTTCAGGTAGCGGCTGTTCTGGCCGAAGACGGCATAGCCACGCGCGGTCAGCCCCGGGACGACGTAGTGGCGGGTGAACTCGCCGCGCGGGTGCATCAGGTAGACGGCCGTCTTCGGTTCGCGGTTGGCCGGCCGGTAGAGGATGCCGAAGCTCTGGGCGGTGTCGCTCGCGTCGAGATACACGACGTCGCGCCGGACGGAGGGGTCGAGCGAGGCGAAGGCGAACGGCAGCCGGCGGGCGCGTTCTTCGGTGGGGTGGGACATCGGGCACTCCTGCGGGTGGCGCGGCGCGGATTGTACGCCAGCGCATGCGCGCCCCGCTGTCCCGCCTCCGGGAGGCTAGTTCGCCCTGGCCGAAATCTTCTCCGCAAGGTCCTTGCGGGCTTCGGCGGTGGCTGCGGGGTCGTTCCCGATGAGGTAGACGATCACCACGGCCCGCCCGAAACGGTAGGCGTCGGTGTAGACGAGGTTGCCCTGGCCGTCGGGTTTCGTCGTGACGTAACTGCGCGACTGGTCGCCCTGGAACACCGCCTGGCTGTCGGCCTGCGTGGCGTTGGGGCCGAAGAGGTCGGGTGGGGGGTTCCTGAGCGCTTCGGAGATGGCGTTGAACTGGTCGGTCGCGGCGTCTGGTGTGGGGTGCATGTTCACTTCGACGCGGGCCTGGCTGATGGCGCCCTGCTTCGCAAAGATGGCGAAGTGGGCGTCCTGACTCTCGGCGGCGCCGGGGACGCGCCCGGTTTCCACGAGGGCGAAGCCGTCGCCGGAAAGGTCAGGGAGGAGGTCGGCCGCCGTCGCCAGCGTGCCACCGGCATCGGCGGGCGCGGTGTCGTCGTCATCGCCGCAGGCGGGGCCGAACGCCAGGGCGAGCGCGGCGAGGCCCGCTAGCGCAATTCGGCGAAGCGGGCGATAACTTCGGCGCACTGCGCCGGTGTGAGGTAGTCCGTACTGATGCAGAGGTCGTAGGTGCTTGGTGTGAGCCATCCGGTTTCATAGAAGCGGCGGAAGTAGTCCAGCCGTTCGTTGTCGGTCCTTTCGATGATCTTGAGCGCGTCCTTCTCCTCGACGCCCATGCCGGCCCTGATCCGGCGCATCCGCGCCGGCGCCGAACCGGTCACCAGCACGCGTACCGTATCGAATCGGTCGCGAAGGATCACCTGGGCCGCATGGCCGACGATCACGCAGTCACCCTGGTCGGCCAGGTCGCGGATGACATCTTCGACGAACTTGCGGTAGTCGGCGGAGGTGAAGAGCGGGCTGGCGGCGAGGGGCACCGGGTCGGCCCAGGCGGCCACGGGCATGCTGGGGTTGCGGGCGAGCGCTTCGAGGATGCGGGTCATCAGGGAAGGGGTGTGCTCGGCCTCGCTCACGGTCTCGGGCGAAACGCCGGCTTCTTCCGCCGCCCGCTGGATCACCTGGTAATCGATGAACCGGAGCCCGAGCTTCTTCGCGACGGCCTGGGCCACCTCTTCACCGGCCGTCCCCACCTGGCGGGAAATGGAAATCACACGCGTGTTCAAGAAACGGCCTCCGGCGATAGTGCCCGGATTGTAGTGGAGATCTCCGGTTGCCGGGTGCCTCAGCGCATGGCGAACGGAGAAGGCCCGCATATGCGGGCCTTCTTCCAAGCGGGTGGTGCCTGGTTTGCAGGGGCGGGATGGCTGCCCGCCGTCAGGCCTCGAACGGGAAGGCCACGCTTTCGAAGCGGGCCAACAGGTAAGGGTCGAATCGTGTACCGGCGAGTCCCCGCATCACTTCCGCGGCGTCCGCCTGGGACATGGCGCGCCGGTAGGGGCGGTCGCTGGTGAGGGCGTCGAATGCCTCGGACATGCCGATGATCTGGGCTTCCGCGGGGACCTCAGCGCCTTCGAGCATGCCCGGGTAGCCCTTGCCGTCGATGCGCTCGTGGTGGCAGCCGACCCACCATGCGGCGGCGCCGAGCCCGGGCACTTCGCTGAGAATGTCGCGCGCGTAGACCGGGTGGAGCTGGACCGACGCCATCTCGTCGACACTCAGGATGTCCGGCTTGCTCAGGAAGTGCGCCGGCACACCGAGTGTGCCCACATCCTGGAGCAGGGCGGCAACCCTCACCAGGTCGGCCCGGCGCTCCGTCATGTCACATGCGAGTGCGACGCGGCGCGCGAGGTCGGCGACCCGGCGGCCCCGGCCCTGCTCGCGGCCGTTCCGGCCATCGACGACATCGCTCATGACGCCGAGGAAGTCGAAGAGCTCTTCGCGGGTCATGATCCCGCCGTAGTTGAGCGACATGAGCGCCGCGGGGAGGTCGTTGTCGTAAAAGCCGAGCCAGAAGTCGTCGCGCTCCGCGATCCCGGCCATGGTGGCGGCCAGTTCGGGGTCGATCTCGCTTCCGCCCATCTCCTTAACGAGGGCCGGGCCGCGGCGGCGCACCAGCAGCGGCGACCCCTCCGCGTCGATCATGGACTCAACCCGGTCGGAGAGCGCGACGATGCGCGCCACCATGGGCGCCTTGTCTCCGGGCTGTGCTCCAGGCGTGCCGGAGCCGTCCCAGCAGTCGTGGTGGCTGGCGACTGCCCGCGCCACGGACTCGCCAAGGCCAAATTTCCGGACGATCTTCGAACCGAGGTCGCAGTGGTGCGCGATGGCCGCAACCACCTGGGTCCAGCCGCCGGGCGGGACCTGGGAGAGCACATCGGCGGTGCCGCTTCCGCCCGCGATGATCCTGGCGCCGCGGGAAGCGTCCATTTTCGGGACGTGTCCGCTGGCGGCCATGCCGACATCGTGAAGTAGGCAGCCAAAGAAGACTTCCTCGACGCGCTGGGCCTCGAGCCCGAGTTCGCTGGCAAGGAAGACGCCGATATAGGCGACACGCTGGGCGTGGCCGGGCCGGCGCCCTTCGGCGAGGTCAAACGCGCGGCTGAGTGCGGCCAGCACGGTGCCCCGGCTCAGCCGGGGGATGCCCGAAAGGCCGGCGTCGTCGTAGAGCGACGGGTCCAGGAAGTCCGCTTTGACCGTCTGAATCAGTGCCTTCGAAGCCATGCTCTGTCCTAACTCCCGGGGAGGGACCGTACCGGGAATATCGGCCGCGATTTCGTGAACCTGCAGAGACAGAGCGGTGAAGGCCGGCGGAAATAGGGAAGAGTCGTAGGGTGTATGCCCGGCGCCAGGGGCTCACGGGGCGGGATTGAGCGTGAAACAGGGATGGCCCGGCTCTGCACGATACGCACCGAAGGCGTACACTGGCACCAAAGCGTGTTGCGCGGGTCCCCGCCTGCTCAATCCCGCCGAAACCGCCCAGGCGAACGAACAGGACACATGGATCGCTCCCGGCTTAGCCGGTTCGTTAACCAACGACTGCAAGAGCTGCCGCTCGTCGAGCCAGCGATCGTTTCGCCATTTACCTCCGTCCGAACAGCTGTCGAGATGATGCGCCAGGGTGCCGGGTCGTGTGTCCTTGCGCTCGATGGGGGCCGGATCGCCGGCATCTTCACGGAACGGGACGTGCTGACGAAGTGCATGGAGGACGGTTTCGACTGGGACCAGCCGCTCGAGACATCGGTGCTCACTAAACAGCCTCGCACGATTCAGGCCACGAGGACGGTGGCCGAGGCAATCGCGACGATGCAGCAGCATCAGTACCGCACGCTGCCCGTGGTAGAGGGCGAAACGGTCGTCGGTCTCGTTCGGCTCGGAGATCTCCTCAAGGACCTCGCGGAAGCGTACCCGGAAGACGTCCTCAACCTGCCTCCTCGCCCCCACCAGGTGATGGAGAGACCAGAGGGTGGATAGCAGAGGCTCATGACCACAGAAACGCAACTCAAGCCCGAGCACGCCGTCGAAGAACTCGACCGCGTGACGATTCGCTTCGCCGGAGACTCGGGCGACGGCATGCAGCTCACGGGGACGCAGTTCACCAAGACCGCGGCCGTCTTCGGCAACGACCTGGCGACCCTGCCGGACTTCCCGGCCGAAATCCGCGCCCCCACGGGCTCGCTGCCGGGCGTCTCGGGTTTCCAGCTTTCCTTCTCCAGCTCCGATATCCACACGCCGGGCGACCGGCCGGATGTCCTGGTCGCCATGAACCCCGCCGCGTTGAAGACCAATGTGGGCGACCTGCGCCCGGGCGGACTCCTCATCGTCGACGAGGACGAGTTCAATACCATCAACCTCAAGAAGGCGGCCTACCCGGTCAACCCGCTGGAGGATGGCTCGCTTTCGCAGTACCAGGTCGTCCCGATCGCCATCACCCGGTTCAACGAGCTCGCCCTCGAAGGGCTCCCGCTCAACGCCAAGGACAAGTTCCGGTCGCGCAACTTCTACGCGCTCGGCCTGATCCTCTGGCTCTATGGCCGCTCGATGGATACGACGGTCAAGTGGGCGACCGAACAGTTCAAGCGCCGGCCCGACATCCTCGATGCAAACCTCCGGGCGCTGCGCGCGGGCTACAACTTTGGCGAAACCACCGAGATGTTCCGCGTCCAGTACCGGGTGGCGCCGGCCACGGTCGAGCCCGGTACCTACCGTCACATCAGCGGGAACGAAGCAACGGCCCTCGGGTTCGTGGCGGCCTCGGTCCTCAGCGGTTTGCGCCTCTTCTACGGCAGCTACCCGATTACGCCGGCCTCCGATGTCCTCCACGAACTCTCCAAGCTGAAGTCGTTCGGCATCAAGACGTTCCAGGCCGAAGACGAGATCGCGGCCATCGGCGCGGCCATCGGCGCCGCCTATGGTGGCCACCTCGGCCTGACCGGCACCAGCGGGCCCGGCCTGGCGCTCAAGAGTGAGGCGCTCAACCTCGCGGTCATGACGGAACTCCCGCTCGTGGTCATCGATGTGCAGCGGGCCGGACCGAGCACAGGCATGCCGACCAAGACGGAGCAGGCCGACTTGCTGCAAGCGATGTTCGGCCGCAACGGCGATAGCTTCGTCGGCATCGTCGCACCCTGTACGCCGTCGGACTGCTTCTTCATGGCGATCGAGGCCGCCCGCCTCGCGCTCAAGTACATGGTCCCCGTCATCTTCCTGAGCGACGGGTACGTCGGGAACGGCTCAGAGCCGTGGCGCATCCCGGATGTGGCGAGCCTTCCGAAGATCGAGTGGAAGTACGCCACCGAACAGGACGGCGACGGCGAGTTCAACCCGTACGAGCGCGATCCCAACACGCTCGCCCGCCCATGGGCCGTCCCCGGGCAGAAGGGCCTGACCCACCGCATCGGCGGCCTCGAAAAATCGGGCCAGACTGGCGACATCAGCTACGACCCGCGCAACCACCACGAGATGACCCTCGCTCGCAAGGGCCGCGTCGACCGGATGGTCCAGGACATCCCCGACCTCCAGGTCACCGGTCCGGAGACAGGCGACCTGTTAGTGCTCGGGTGGGGTGGCACTTACGGCGCCATCACGAGCGCGGTGGAAGGCGCCCGCAAGCGGGGCTTGAGCGTGGCATCGGCGCACTTGCGCTACCTCAACCCCTTCCCGGGCAACCTGGAAGCGGTGATGAAGCGCTATAAGCAGGTGCTTATCCCGGAACTCAACACCGGCCAACTGTCCCTCCTCGTGCGGGGCAAGTTCATGGTCGATGCCATCCCGTTCAACAAGATCTCGGGCCAGCCGTTCAAGATCTCGGAGATCGAAGGGAAGATAGACGAAGTCCTCGGGCTGCGAGGCCCGTACACCATCGAGTTCGGGCAATCGTCCGTCCTGAGTGGAGGCTAACCAGTGACAGCACCAACCGTGCCCAACAGCGGAGTCATCTCCGGCGACCTTCCCGTCCTGACGCGGAAGGACTTCGTCTCCGACCAGGAAGTGCGCTGGTGCCCCGGCTGCGGCGACTACTCGATCCTGGCCCAGATGCAGAAGATGCTGCCGGAGCTGCATGTCCCGAAGGAGAACCTGGTCTTCATCAGCGGCATCGGCTGTTCGAGCCGGTTCCCCTACTACGTCGAGACGTACGGCTTCCACAGCATCCACGGCCGCGCGCTCACGCTGGCAACCGGCCTGAAGACGGCGCGGCCCGAACTCAAAGTCTTCGTCATCACCGGTGATGGCGACGGGCTGAGCATCGGCGGCAACCACCTGCTCCACGCGATGCGCCGGAACGTCGACCTCACCGTCGTCCTCTTCAATAACCGCATCTATGGGCTGACGAAGGGTCAGTATTCGCCCACGTCGGAGTTCGGGAAGGTGACCAAGTCGTCGCCCTATGGCACGACGGAGCGCCCGCTGAACCCGATCCGGATCGCCCTGGCGGCCGGCGCGACGTTCGTGGCCCGCTCCATCGACCGCGATACGAAGCACCTGGAAGAGACGCTCTACCAGGCCGCCCAGCACAAGGGCATCTCGTTCGTCGAGGTGTACCAGAACTGCAACATCTTCAACGACGGCGCCTTCGCGGCCTTCGCGGAGAAGGAAGTCCGGCAGGACCGAATGGTCTATCTCGAACACGGCAAGCCGCTGCGCTACGGCAAGGATAGCCAGAACGGCATCCGCCTCGACGGTTTCACGCCCGAAATCGTCCAGGACGCCGCAACCGACGACGGGCTGCTCGTCCACGACGCACACAACCAGGACATCACCCTTGCCAACATCCTCGTCGGCATGGATTACCCCGATTTCCCGGTGCCCATCGGCATCTTCCGGGACATCGACGCCCCGGTGTTCGACGACCTGGTCCAGCAACAGGTGGAAGAGGCGATGGCCAAAGGCCCCGGCGACCTGGCGGCAATCCTGCACAGCGGCGAAACCTGGGTCGTGGACTAGACGCCCGGGCCAGGACCATCGCGAATCTGGTACAGTCTGGGCTCCCTCCGGGGAGCCTTGCTGTTTCGGCCACGGAAGGAGCCGCTCATGTCGACCGAACAACGCAACGTCGTGGTCTGCCCCAGCTGCGGGACCGAGAACATCGAAGGCGTCGACACTTGCGAGCACTGCACGATGGACCTCCGGAGCATTGATGTCCCCGAGTCCACGCAGGGAGTTTCCGAGAGCGACCTGACGATGCCCGTTTCCAGCGTCCGCCTGAGCCGGCCGCACACGGTCCTGGCGACTCAGACGGTCCGCGAGGCGATCTCGGCGATGAAAAGTGACCCGGCGGCGGCGGTGGTGGTGATGGACGGCACGACGGTGGCCGGCATTTTCACCGACCGCGACGTGATGATCCGCGTCGCGGGCCGCCCCGGGGTGATGGACCAGCCGGTTGCCCGGTTCATGACGCCCGACCCGGTGGTCATGCGAGACGACGACATGATGGCCGTTGCGCTGAACAAGATGGGCGACGGCGGCTTCCGTCACATGCCTGTGATGCGCGACCGGGAGCTGGTCGGGATGATCACGGTCCGGGACATCATGAACTGGGTGCTGGGGCGGTACTTCGACTGAGGCCAGAAGCAACACCGATACGTTGATGGATGCCAAGCCCTAGCCTATGGCTCACGCGGGCAGTATTGTTCGAAGCATAGCGAGACACTATCGCTCGCGGGTAAGCCATCCATGGAACTGGCCCAGCTAGACGCATTCATCGCCGCCGCCGACTGCGGGAGTTTCAGCCGGGCGGCCGACCTCCTCAACGTCGCCCAGCCCTCGCTCAGCAACCGCATCCAGTCGCTCGAACGGGAAGTCGGCCAGGCCCTCTTCGAGCGCATGGGCCGGGGCGTCAAGCTCACCGACGCCGGGCGCTCTTTCCTCCCCTATGCCCAGCGCGTGCTCCGGACGCTCAACGACGGGTTGATGGTGCTGGAAGGCACCCGCGACGGCACTGCCGGCCGCTTGATGATCGGCACGGCCCCCGCCGTCGGGACGTACGTACTGCCACGGCTGCTCAAGGTCTTCCGCGACAACCACGCCGGCGTCGACGTGCTCGTGCGCACGGGGCACAGCGACGAAGTGCTCCAGATGGTGCTTGACGACGACGTGCAGGTCGGGATTGGCAGGCCGATCAACCACCCGGACGTCCGCACGGTCACGCTGTACCACGACGAACTGGTGCTGGTGGTGTCGTCGCAGCACCGGTATGCCAAGCGGGGGTCGGTGAAGGTGGAGGACCTGGCGGACGACTCGCTCATCCTGTTCGACCGCGATTCCGGGTACTACAGCATGATCCTCGGGCTCTTCCGCGACCTGGGCGTTGTGCCGCAGCAGCAGATGCAGCTCGATTCGATCGAGGCGACCAAGAAGATGGTGGAGGCAAACCTGGGGATCGCGCTCCTGCCGGAGGTCTCCGTCGAACGCGAGATCCGCCTGGGAACGCTCCACAAGGTGCACATCGAGTCGGCCGAACCGGTCGAGCGCGACATCGCCGTCATGTACCGGCGCAACAAACCGCAGTCTGGCCCGATGGCGGCGTTCCTCGACCTGCTTGGCGAAATCTATGGCATGAAGCTGCCGAGGTAACCCGGCCGGCGTGCTCATCGACCTCCACTGCCACACCCTGCCCCTGAGCACCTGCAGCGCCCTTGAAGCCGACCGGCTGGTTGCGCTCGCCCGTGAACGCGGGCTCGACGGCATCTGCCTGACGGAGCACGACCGCGCCCGGCCGGCGCCCGAACTCGAGGCCCTGCGCGAGCGGACTGGATTCCCAATCTTCTCCGGGGTCGAATTGACGACAGACCAGGGCCACATCCTGGCCTTCGGTCTCGACGACCCGCGGAGCTTCTCGGCCATCGCGCGGGAGGTCCACGAAGCGGCAAAGGCCTGCGGCGCGCTGCTGTTCCTCGCCCACCCGGCGCGCGACGGCCTGCTCAAGGTCACCCACGACACAGTGGAGTTCTTCATGTCGGTCGAGGCGGTCAATGGGTCGGATTCGCGGCTGCAGAACATGGCCGCGTCGGGCCTGGCGCACGGCTTCCGGCTACCGGGGATAGGCGGCTCGGACGCGCACACGGCGGCCGAGGTGGGGCGTGCAGCGACGCGCTTCCCCGCCCGCATCGAGACGCAGGCGGAGCTGCTGGAGGCCCTGCGCTCGGGAGCGTACGAGGCGGTCGCGCTGGAGCACTGACGAACCTGCGGCGGGTCCGGGCACTGGCGCTTTACAGCGCTGGTAACGTAATCGCGAATCGGATTCTCGGCCGGGAGGTTCGGATGCCGCAAAACCGACGCGCGTTTCTCAAGGGTGCTGGCCTTGCCACCGCTGTTGCCTCGACCGCCCCACTATCACTCTCCCTCCATGAGGGGCCAGGATTCGTGTCGTCCAGAGCGGCCGCAGCGCCGGGCGCGTTTGCCGCGGGGAAGTTCGCGCTGGAGCTTGGTGGGCAGACTGCCGGGCTCCTGCCCGCCGTACAGGGGGGCAACGTCGTCGCCGATGTCGTCGAGTTCACGCCCGGCAACAGCCTCGTGCCGCAGAAGACCCTTGGTGACCTCCATTACGAGGAGATCACCATGCTCGTGGGACTCGGCATGGATACCGCTTTCTGGGATTGGGTTGGCCACATGGTCGACCGGGACCCCATGCCCATGGACGGCGCCATCCTCTTCGCGGACATGGACTTCAACGTCATACGACGGATGGAGTTCAAGAAAGCGTGGCTGAGCGAGGTGAGCCTCCCGTCGCTGGACGCCGCGAGCAACGAGACCGGCCTGATGACAATCAAGCTCCGGCCGGAATCGACCGTACTCAAGCCTCCGGGCGGCAAGTTGCCGAACCTGGCGCTGGCGAAGCAAAAGAACTGGCTCGCGTCGAACTTCCGCCTCCAGGTTGGCGATCTGCCGTGCAGCCGAGTGACAAAGATCGAGGCGCTGAGCATCAAGCAACAGATTACGGAATATCGGGAGGGCGGCGATCCTGGCACGATTCACCTGCTCCCGGGCAAGCTCGAGTTCCCCAACCTCGTCGTGACGTTCTCCGCACTCGATCTCGGACTCTGGCAGGCGTTTTTCGATGACTTCGTCCTGGCTGGCAACAACGGCCAGGCTGCCGAACTCGGAGGGAAGCTCGACCTCATGGCGCCAGACTTGAAGACCGTTCTCGCCACGCTGGAGTTCTCCCACCTGGGGATCTTCCGTCTCGCGCCGGAAGAGATCGAACCGTCGAGTTCGAACATCCAGCACTTCCGTGCGGACCTGTACTGCGAAGGGAACCACCTGTTCGTCGGCGGACTGACCCGAGCCTGAGGTGCCCTTTGGACGTCCACCCGACTGGCCTACCCCTCGAACGCCGCTTCGATCCGCCGGAGTACCTGCTTCTCCTCGGGCGAGACCTGGCGGCCGACGCCGTAGGGCTCGCCGGCGGCGGCTTCGGCGACCGCGGCCGCTCGCATGCAGGTGGCCGCCTTGAGCTCATCCCGCGCCGGCTGGTCGAGGCGCGGGAGCAGGTTCCGGATGTACTCGATCCAGGTGTCGAAGAGCGCGGGTTCGGGCTCAGTCACGAGCCAGCTGGTGAGCAGGCTGGTGGCCTCCTCGCCGATTTCCAGGGTGCGCGCGGAGCGCAGGACCTGGTTCCGCTCTCCTTCGTCGAGTCTTCCATCCGCCCAAGCGACCGCGACCAGCGGGACCACCGCCATCGCCGTCAGCGTTACCTGGGTCACTCCGGCATCGAGAAGGCGCGCCAGCACCTGTTCGTCGGTCAGCCCGGCAGTCTTCGCAAGCTCCTTCCGGGCGCGTTCGGTCTCGAGCTTTGCCCGCATCGCCGCGAGGAGCTCGGCGTTCTGCCGCTTGAAAAATTCCTCTTCAAGGGCTCGACCCCTCTCACCAAAGAGCTCGTCGGTCATCGTGCGGCCTCCCCGAAGAATTGAGCGACTCCATCGTCGTACTCTTGCGTCAGGGCCGGAACGACCGATTGGGGGCACAGGCACAGGCCGGGAGGCCGTGGTATCGCCGTCACTCCTCCCCGAACCATCGCCGCGCTTGCAGCTTTTCTGTGGCCTGGTGGATGTTGAGAAGGGCGACGAAGTGTTCGAGCGCGTGGGCGACACATTTTTCGGCGGCCCAGGCAAGGTCCACTTCGCCCGTGGGCCAAACGCCGGTGCGCTTCCACTGCTGGGGCGCCAGCGACTTGAAGAGCTCGACGGTCGCTTCGCGCTGGCGCATGAACTCGTCGGCCAGGTCCGCGAGATCGCCTTCAGCGCGATACACGCTCGCCATGTAACCCTCTTCGTCCCACGGTTCGAAGACGGGCCGGTCCTCGTCGATCATGCGGCGGACTCGCGGCTGAAAGACGCTGGTCTCGACCGCGATGAGGTGCGCGACGTGCTGGTGGGCCGACCACTCGCCGTCGACCTGTTCGTGCTGGCGGTGGGCGACGAGCGAAGCTGCCCAGTCGACGCCTTTCACACTGAGCTGAAGGCGGGCCATGAGGGTGGGGTCGGGGATGCGCTGTTCGGCCATCTGGTACACGCCCGGATTGGGGGATTCCCCGCCGCGAATCGGTCTGGCTGCCGATGGGCCGGGGTAAGCCAACGGTACTAGCCTAACCGGAGAATGGCCATCGATCCGACCGCTGCCGGGGCTCCCTCGGGCGCCCACGTTTCGTTGCATGAGGCCGGCCAGCTCGCCCGCAACCGGGGCCCGATCGGCGACCGGAACGCGAGCATGGCTGGCTTTCGCGTGCCTACGGCGGATGCGGGTCCGATCCGGACGGGAGCCCGGCACTCCGCGCAGACGGCCGCCTCCCGCACCGTGACGCGAGAGGCGACGCCCCACACGCCAATCCATTCGAACACGGATGCCGACCCCGACCAGTGGGACGCGATGCTCAACCGGCTGGGGCAGAAGTACAACGTCCCGCCGCTGTTTCTGAAGGCGGTCATGCTCATCGAAAGCGGCGGGCGGCCGGACGCGATCGGCGACAGCGGCCATTCCGTGGGGTTGTTCCAGCTGCATGACCAGGGGTACGGCCACGGCATGGGCGACTTGCGGTTCGACCCGGAGGCGAACGCCGACCGGGCCGCCAGGGGGCTCTCGGAGGCGTGGCACGCCGGCGAACGGGCCGGTTACGGGGGCGAATACGCGGTGCGGGCCGCGTACAACTACTCGTTCAACCCGGGCGGAGGGTTCGCCTACCAGGGCGATGCGCTGGTGCGCACGTATAACCAGTTGCTGGCGGAGCAAGGCCTTCCCGGGCTCGCGTAACCTTTACTCGCGCCCGCCGGTGGGGGTTGGGGCAGGGTGTTATGATCGTCCTTCGCGATCCCTTCGCCAGTGCGCGAAAGAACGATGGGAGGTGACCCCGACATGGTGACCGCCGGATACCTTGAGCGAAGTGTCTCCGTCGATGGGCTCAACTTGAGCTACCAGGAATGGGGCAGCCCTTCGGCACCGCCGATTGTGATGCTCCACGGGTTCGGCGTTTCGGGCCACATGTTCGACGAATTCGCCGAACGCACGCAGGACCGCTACCGGTTGCTCGCGCTCGACCAGCGTGGCCACGGCGACAGCGACTGGGCGGACGACGGCGATTATTCCCGCGATGCCTTCGTGGCCGACCTCGAGGGGTTCCGCAAAGCCCTCGGGCTCGACCGGTTTATCCTCATTGGGCACAGCATGGGCGGGCTCAACGCGGTCTCGTACACGAACGCACACCCGCAGCATGTCCGCGCCCTGGTGCTGGTGGATGTGGGCCCCGAGTCGGCAAGAGAAGGGGTCGACAACATCGTGCGGTTTACGCGCGGGCCCGACGAGCTGGAGTTCGAGGAATTCGTGGAGATGGCCCACCGCTTCAACCAGCGGCGCACCCTCGAAAACATTCGCGAACGCATGCGTCACCGCCTGAAGCCGACCGAGGGCGGGAAGTGGACCTGGAAGTTCGACAAGCGCTTCCGCCAGGCGGATAGCGGGTTGAAGATCGGCGGCTCGCTCAGCAACGACGAGTCGTGGCAGCTCTTTCGGAACATCAACGTCCCCACGCTGCTAGTGCGCGGAGGGGAAAGCGATGTGCTCACCCCGGAAGTCGCGGAGCGATGCGCGCAGGAGATCCGGCGGGCGCGGCTCGTTATCGTGCCCGGTGCGGGCCACAGTGTCCCCGGCGATAACCCGGACGCCTTCACGGAAGCGGTCCGGGAATTCCTGGCGGATGTCGAGACCGGCCAGTTCGAGCCCGTCCCGGACGGTCCGGCGCTCGAACAGCTGGTGGAAGAGCACTCCGCCGCGCGCCGGCGAGGCCCGAGCCTGACCACCCTGGTCATCGCGGGGGTCGGCGCGATGATGGTGCTGGCAGGCGCGGGTTACCTGGTGCAGCGCACGGCCAGCAAGCGCAAGCAGAAGCAGAACCTCCGGAGGCGCGTCCCGGCCGGGGCCGTCCACCTCCCATCGCTCCACGCGGTTGATGTCGAGCATGCGCGCGAACGGGCCGCGGAAGTGGTTGCGCGCCTGGGGACGGTCGGCGCCACGGGCACGCGCCGCGCCCGGAAGTCTCTGAACGAGGTCGACCTGGAGCGCGCGCGCCATGCGGCCCAGGAGGCTCTGGCCGTGCTTTCGGAGGGATCGCGCCATGCGCCGGAGGTCCTCCGCGAAGCGGCTCACCATGTCGATACGAAGGCTGTGAAGCAGCGTGGCACATCCGCGCTGGCGAGGGGGCGGCACGCGGGCGGTACCGCCATGCGCCTCGCCGGGCGCATGACGCGCCGGAAGCCGCGCAAGCACCACAGGGTGATGCGTTGGCGGAACTGACGGTCAACGGGGCCACGCTCTCGTTCGACGATACGGGCACGGGAGGCCCGGCGTTCGTATTCGTCCACGGCTTCGCCTGCGATCGGCAGGCGTGGGCGCCACAGGTTGCCGATCTGGGCCGCGACCACCGCTGCATCAACGTCGACCTTCGCGGCCGGGGTACTTCGGCGGCGCTCCCGCCGTTCGACGTGGTGACGGCCGCGGATGACGTCGCGGCGCTCATTTCGGAACTTGGCCTCGGGCCTGCCGTGGTCGTCGGCCACAGCCTGGGTGGCGTGGTTGCGCTTGTCTTGAACGAACGCCACCCGGACCTGGTGCTGGGGACGGTCATAGGCGATTCGCCCGTCTCTCGGGCGATGGCCGAGACCCGCGGGCCAGGCCTTCCCGAGCGCATTCGCGAGGCCGGGACGATGGAGCCCGCCGCGCGGATGGTGGAGCGCTTCTGGGCCGAAGACACGCCGCCAGATGTCCGCGCGTATGGAGAGGTGCTGATGTCGTGCCCGCCCGACGTGGCCGCAGGCATGCTGGATGGCTTCCCCGAGGTGGCCGCGCGGTTTGGCGAACTCGTCCGGCTGGCCGACAGGAAGCCTTTCATGGCGATCTGGTCGGGTGCACCGCTGGGCGACCCGGCGTGGCTGCGCGACCAGACGATGTTCGTCCGCCAGGAGCCGGTCCCGGGCACGGGGCACTTCTTCCAGCTCGAACAGCCGGCCATCACCAATGCCCTGCTGCGGGCGTTCCTCGATGACGTTGCGAACGACCCCCGGGTTTCCCCGGACTGAACCGCGCGCCGATGGGCCGGAACGGCGATGAGCGGTAAGGTGGGTCGGATGGCCAAGTCTCGTCCCCGGCAAGCGCAACGATCCACTGTCGGCGGGCAAGAGAAGCGGGGCTCATGGCAGACCATCTTCACCGGCGCGATCCTGGCTGTTGCGGGGAGCTTCATCGTGCTCGTCATTGTCGCGGCCGACACCCTGGGGAGTTCTGGTGACGGCAATGGCGGAGCAGGGGTAACACCAACCGACACGCCGAGCGCCGACACGGCAACACCCGGGGCGTCCGAGACGAACTCTCCCGGCGCCGGCGACCCCACACGGACGCCGACCAACGAACCCGGGCCGGACGGCAGCATCGTCGTTGCCTGCAACGACATCCTGGCGCCGCTCGACAAGCAGCACCGCCTGCCCGCGGACTGCGCGCCGACCGACCTTGAGGCGCTGCCCGGCGGGATTTCGGCGCAGGGCTCGCAGTTCCTGCGCGCCGAGGCCCTGGCGGCACTGAACGAGATGTTCGACGCGGCCCGCGTGGATGGATTCATCCTGCAGGTCAACAGCTCGTTCCGGAGCTACCAGACGCAGGCCGATACCTACAACTACTGGGTGCAAACCTACGGCAAGGAACAGGCCGACCGGACCAGCGCCCGCCCCGGCCACAGCGAGCACCAGCTCGGCACAACCGCCGATGTTGGCGCTCGGGGACAGTTCCTCGAAGACTTCATCGGCACGGCCGAAGCCGATTGGCTGGCGGAGAACTCGTGGAAGTACGGGTTCATCATCAGCTACCCCGAGGGCAAGGAAGACGTCACCGGTTACGCGTATGAACCGTGGCACGTCCGGTACGTC
>WBZO01001757.1_pt1 | contig 31863 bp, 21 predicted proteins | sample 5204261 | NCBI WGS metagenome assembly WBZO01 (sample SAMN12412400, study PRJNA552823) | activated sludge metagenome | isolation source: activated sludge from anammox sidestream of wastewater treatment plant... | place: USA: North Carolina | collected 2017-09
ACGCTCACCGCCATCACCACGCCGGTGACGCTGGCCGAGTGCCTGGTGCTGCCGGTGCGCTCCGCCGAAGCCGGTTTGCAGGCCCGGTTCCGGGCAACCATCACCGCGGCACCACACACGCGGTTCGTGGCCATCGATGGCCGGATTGCGGCGACCGCTGCTGAGCTGCGGGCACGGTACAACTGCTCGTTGCTCGATGCCCTGCAGGCGGCGGCTATCAATGAGAGCAGCGACGCGCTGCTCACGAACGACGCCGGTCTGCGGCGCATCGCGGAGACACGCGTGCTGCTGGTGGATGACCTGGTGACGGCGAGCGGTGCGTGAGCCCGTGACCGGGCCGGTTACTCCATCTCCGGTAGGGAGGCGGGGGGCGGCCCCACGTAAACGGCGCGAGGGCGGTAGCGGGTGCGGTGGCGGTACTCCTCGATGGCGTGCGCCAGCCAGCCGGCCACCCGTGCGACGGCGAAGATCGCTTCACCGGAGCCGGGCGTCATTCCGGCCACATAGCTGAACGCGCCCAGGGCAAAGTCCACATTCGGCGGCGGCAGGGCGCGGCCACTGACCGCCGCCAGCACTGCGGCGGGCACGGCCAGCCGTCCGCCGGGAGGCGCCTCCTCCAGCAACAATGCCCACAGCACCTGCATGCGCGGGTCCGCACCGGTGTACACCAGGTGTCCGAAACCGGGCAGCCGCTCCCCCCGCCGTAGCCGCTCCCCCAGCACCAGCGCCGCCCGCTCCGGCGTGGCAATCTCTGCAAGCAGCCGCTCCACGGCCAGCGAGGCGGCGCCATGCAGCGCCCCGCTGACCACGTTCAGCCCCGCCCCGGCCACGGCGTACGGGCCGGCATGGACGGAGGCCGCCACCCGCGCCGCCAGCGTGGAGGCGCTCAGCTCATGGTCGGCCAGCAGCACCAGGGCCGCGTTCAGCACCGCCACCATCCCCGGCGCGGACGGCGCCGGACACAGGCGCGACCACAGGCGGGCGGCGAGGGAGGGCAGCGGCGGTGGACCGTCACTCCCCCAAACCCGCGCTTCCGTCCGGAGGGCGAGCGGCGCTTTCCCCTCGCCCGCAGTGGCGTTTGGTCCCTCCCGCGCAGGAGGCAGGCCGCCCGCCGTACCGGGGGAGACGCCGGCCGCTCCCACCTCCGGCAGGGCCTCCACCAGCGTGGCGAGCAGCGCACGGGCGGTGAGGGTGACTGCCTGGGGATGGATGTCCGCACCGAGCGGATCGGCGGTGGCGGCAGCGGCAGCGATCAGCCGCAGGCGGTCAAACGGCGCAACGGCGGCGGGTAGGGCGGCCTGCGCGGCACGGGCGGCAGCCAGCATCGCTGGGGCCGCCTGCCATGCCGGTGGCGCCTGCGGCAGCTCCCCGGTCCACAATAGCTCGGCCACGGCCTCGAACACGCAGGTGCGCGCCAGCTCGGCGGCGTCCCGGCCGCGGTACCACAGGGCCCGGCCTTCCGGGTCCATACGGGTGAGGGCCGACTCGACCACCAAGTCGTTGGCGGCCGCCCGAGGGACGCGGCGGCCACGCGCCGCCAGCGCCGCCACCTCGGCGGGGTCAAACCGGCTGGTGCGGCCGTCCCGGGCGCGCTCGGGGTGGAGCAGTCCACGGCTGACGTAGGCGTACAGCGTGGCGGGCTTGACACCGAGCAAGGCGGCGGCCTGGGTAGCGCTGATCCGGTCGCGCATCGCGCCTCCTCCCGCGGGTCTGTGCTGCCGGAAGGCTGCCACCGCCGCACCCGCGCCTGACCGAGCCCCGCTTCTGCTGGCAGGCGGCTGTCATGGCTAGCCAGACCTGGTAACGCCGCGGGGAGCCGGGCATCACCCCTCCTCGGGGTAGATGCGAAAGCCCGTCCACTCGCGATGCGGAAGGGCGCGGTAGAAGGGCTCGGCGCCGCGCTCGGCCAGCAGGTCCAGGCGCGGGCAGCCAGTGCGGCGCAACACCTCTTGCACCAGGTGTCGGCCGATGCCACGCCGGCGGAAAGGGACGGCGACAGCCATGAGCGACAGGTGCGCCTGGAGCGCGCCATCCCCCTGCGCCTGGGCGAAACCAGCCACGTGCTCGTCTATCAAGCAGACGGCCGTGACCACGCCTGGAGCCGTGAGCGCCCGCAGCGCGCGGGCCGGGTCAGTGGCGAAGGAGGGCCAGCCCTCGGCCTCGGTGAGCCGCAAGATCGCGGGCAGGTGCTCAGGGGCGAAGGCGAGGTAGCGCGGCGTGGTGTCCATGCCATCCAGCATATTGATTTACATCAATATTGACAGCTGGCACCGGATAAATAGAGCATTCCGATAGGACGGTGCGTGTGCCGTCCATAGTTGGGAGGAATCAATGACTGCCGCAGCCCCGTGGCTGAAGCTCTCTCCGCCCGAGACCGGCCGGACAGACGGACCCGCCTATCTGCGCGACACCTTCCCGTACACCTTGCCGCCGATCACTTGGTTCGAGCCGGAGCCGGTGCCGCTCGACCCCGCCCCCGCTATCTGGATTACCGACACCACCTTCCGCGATGGCCAGCAGTCGCGCGCGCCCTATACCCCGGAGCAGATCGCCCATCTCTATGGCCTGCTCCACCGCCTGGGCGGCCCCCACGGTATGATCCGCCAGAGCGAGTTCTTTCTGTACACCCGCAAGGACCGCGAGGCGGTGGAGCGCTGCCAGGAGCTGGGCCATCCCTTTCCCGAGATCACCGGCTGGATCCGGGCGACGCCGGAGGATTACCAGCTCGTGCGTGCCGCCGGCCTGCGCGAGACCGGCATTCTCACCTCCATCTCCGATTACCACATCTACAAGAAGCTGGGCTCTGACCGGCAGACGGTGCTGAACAGCTATCTGCAGGTCGTGGATGCGGCTCTGGCCGACGGCGTCATTCCCCGCTGCCATATCGAGGACAGCACCCGCGCCGACGCCTATCACGTGGTGCTGCCGTTTGTGCAGGCGCTGATGGAGCGCGGCCGCCAGGCGGGTATCCAGGTCAAGCTGCGGTTCCCCGATACGCTCGGCGCCGGTGTGCCGCACCCCAACGCCTCCCTGCCGCGCGGTATCCCCCGGCTTACCCGCCTGCTGCGGCGTGAGGCGGGCGTACCCAGCGAGGCGCTGGAGTTCCACGGCCAGAACGACCTGGCAGCGATCATCCCCAACGCTGTCTGCGCCTGGCTGTACGGCGCATCAGCAAACAACGGCACGCTACTCGGCATCGGCGAGCGCAGCGGCAATACACCGATCGAGGCGCTCGTCTTCTGGCTGATCTCCCTCACCGGCGAGCTGCACGGCATGGACACCACCGCCCTCACCGAGATCGCCGCGTACTACCGCCAGATCGGCGAGCCGGTAGACCAGCGCCTGCCGGTGGTGGGGGAGAACGCCTTCGTCACCCGCGCCGGCATCCACGCCGACGGCATGATCAAGGATGAAGAGATTTACAACCCCTTCGACAGCACTGGCCTGCTCGGCGTGGCCCCGGGCGTGGGCATCACCGACAAGTCAGGCGCGGCGGGCCTGCTCATGTGGATGCAACACCACCGCCCGGCCGAGGCCGCCGGGCTGGCCAAGCGCGACCCACGCCTGCTCGCCCTGCTCGATGCCGTGATGCGTGCGTACGATGACGGCCGTGTCACTGGCCTGGCCGACAGCGAAGTACACGCGCTGGTAGACGCCGCCTTCACCCCGGCCGTCGTCCGCTGAGCGCGGCGCCCCGGCCGCGTTCGCGCCGGCACACCGCCGGCTGCTCAACGGGTGTCCTCTCGCGGTGGATCTCTGCCCCCAGCCCCTTCGCCCGAAAGGCGGGCGAGGGGGCTCGGTACGCCGCTGCCCGCCCGCTCCCCGTTACCCCACAGTTTCCCGAACCCTGCCCGACAGACAGCGGCGGGCCGGCGGCGGAGGATAAGGGAGCGGTGTGTCCCTCCTGCGGGAGTGCCGCGGGGAGTCATGCGCCGCCCGAACGGGGGCTGCCGGATGACGCTGACCACCACACCCACGGCAACCGTGGAACGGGCCGCTTCTACGGTGTTCGCGCCATTGCGGCGGAAGCCATTCATCGCGCTTACCACATACCGGCGGGACGGCTCCGCCGTGGCCACGCCGGTATGGTTCGCCCTCTGCGGCGGCGCGCTGGCGGTGCGGACAGCGGCGGCCACCGGCAAGGTCAAACGGCTGCGCCGCGATGGGCGTGTCATGCTCGCCCCCTGCACCTTCAAAGGCAAGAGCACCGGACCGGCCATCGCCGCGCGGGCGCGCGTACTGGCGGTCAACGCCTGGCCCGCGGGCGATGCGGCGCTGGCACGTAAATATGGGCTGCTGCGCCGGCTCATCAACCTGGCGGCCAGGCTGCGCCGCATCGAGCACGTGCTGCTTGTCATCGAGCCGGCCGCTTGAGGAGGCGCCACCATGGCCATCGCCCATTCAGAACCCGCGTCTGCTGCGCTGCCGGTCGCGGATGTCATCATCGAGGCGCAGGGCGTGGTAAAGACGTACTTCACCGGCGAAATTGATGTGCCCGCGCTGCGCGGTGTGGACCTCACCGTCCGTCGTGGCGAGATGGTCGCCATCATGGGCCCGTCCGGCTGCGGGAAAACGACGCTGCTCAACTGCCTCTCCGGGCTGGACACCGTCGATAGCGGCGTGATCCGCATCGCCGGCACGGATATCGCCACCTTGTCAGACAATGCCAAGACCACCTATCGCGCCCGGCAGATGGGCTTTGTCTTCCAGTTCTATAACCTGCTGCCGGTGCTGTCGGCCGCCGAGAACGTCGAACTGCCGCTGGTCGTCTCCGGCGTGAAGGCGAAGGAAGCGCGGGCGAAGGCGCTGGCCGCGCTCGAGCGGGTGGGGCTGGAGGAGCGCGCCGGCCACCGGCCCGCGCAGCTATCCGGCGGCGAGCGCCAGCGCGTCACCATCGCCCGCGCCCTCGCCAACAACCCCGCTATTGTCTGGGCCGACGAGCCCACCGGCGACCTCGACTCCAAGACGGCGGACGAAATCATGACTCTGCTGGAGACGCTCAACCGCGAGCAGCAGTTGACGTTCGTGCTGGTGACGCACGACCCCGGCATCGGCGCCCGCTGCCACCGCATCGTGCATATGCGTGATGGATTGATTGAGGGCAGCGGGTGACGGGGAGCGGGGAGGATCCTCATCCTCTCCCGCCGTTTCTCCGGGATGCCGGCTGCCGGGCGACCCAAGGGAGCCCACCATGGATACCCTGTTTGGCCTGTCGATGACCACGATCATGGCCGTGCTGGCGGCGCTGTTCGGCGCCTGTGTGGCGCTGGTGCTGGGGGTGTGGCTGGCCAACCGCACGATGTTCCGCATGGGGCTACGCAACGTGCCCCGGCGGCGGGCACAGACCGGTCTGATTGTCCTCGGCCTGATGCTCTCCACCCTCCTGATTACGGCCTCCTTTGCCACCGGCGACACGCTGGACTACTCCATCACCAAGACCTCGTACGACATCCTCCAGCGCAACGACCTGCGCATCGACCTGCGTGGTGAAGATGGCGGGCTGGACGCCGCCTCGGAGCAGACCTACGTACGCGAGACGCTGGCGGCGGAGCTGACCTACTCCTTCCAGCAGGACCCGGATATCGCCGGCTTCCTGCCGTATCTGGCCGAACCAGTGCCCGCCATCAACCCGCGCACCCGCCTGTCGGAGCCGGTCGTCTTTCTGATGGGCATCGATCCCGCCGCGCTGGAGCCGCTCGGCGGCTTGCGCCTGGCTGGTGGCGGCCGCGCCGATCTGTCGCGCCTGGGCGAGGGGCGCGTCTACCTGAGCGAGAAGCTGGCAGCAAAGCTGGACGCCCGCGCCGGTGACACGTTGATGGTCTTCGCCCAGGGGCAGCCCTACCCCATCGAGGTGCTGGGCCTGGTGCGGGACGAGCTGGCCAGCGGCGTGCTCTACGCCGGCAGCGCCGGGGGCATGGCCGCCGCCATCGCCGATGTCCAGCGCATCACCGGCCACGCCGGCCAGATCAACCTTGTCGCGGTGGCGCTGCGGGGCGGCGTGCGCGACACGCTGGAGCGGTCGGCCACCGCTAAGGCCACGCTGGAGGCTTACTTCCACACCGACTCCGGCAAGCTGCTGCTCGGCCTGGGCGAGCTGGACGCCAACGTGGTGGAAATGAAGAAGGAGAACGTCGAGACTGCCGAGCTCGTCGGCAACGTCTTCACTATGGTGTTTATCATCTTCGGCCTGTTCTCCATCGCGGCCGGCGTGATGCTGATCTTCACCATCTTTGTGATGCTGGCCGCCGAGCGAAAGACGGAGATGGGCATCGCCCGCGCCGTGGGGGCGCAGCGCATCCACCTGGTGCAGTCCTTCCTGGCCGAAGGGCTGGCATACAACGTCCTGGCCGGGTTTGCCGGCGTGGCACTGGGCGTGCTGGCCGCCTTCGGGCTGGTGGTGGTCGGCGTGAAGATGGTGCTGGGCGACCAGCTGGAGTTCATCTCTCCCTATGTCAGCGCGCGCACGCTGGTGGTGAGCTACTGCCTGGGCACGGTGATTACCTTCTTCACGGTGCTGATCTCCTCGGTGCGCGTCTCCCGGCTGAACATCGTCACCGCCATCCGCGGCCAGGAAGAACATGCCCGGCGGGAGCACCGCCACCGCACCCGCTGGTGGATGGTGGCGCTGGGCGTGCCGCTGTCGGTGCTGCTGCCGCCGCTGGGGCTGTATGTGCTGCTGCGGCGCGGCTTCGGCCTGCCGTGGGTGTGGGTCACCGGCCCCACCGGCGTGCTGACGGCGCTGGTGCTGCTCGTCATCGGCTATCGCGGCGGCCTTGCCTTCCCCTTTACCCTGGGCATGTCGCTGTTGCCGTTGTGTATCGCCGTCATCCTGCGCTACTACGGTGTGCCTGACCGGCCGCTGTGGACGGCAGTGGGGGTATACCTGCTGGCCTACTGGCTGCTGCCCGGCGACTGGCACGACGACATCTTCGGCCGGATGACCGGGGACATGGAGATGTTCGTCCTCTCCGGCCTGTGGATCGTCACCGCCTTCACCATGGTCATCTCCTTCAACGCCCGGCTGCTGACAAAGCTGGCGGCCGGCGCGGGCGAGGCGGGGCGCAGTGCCTACCGCGTCACCGAGATACTGGCCGGGATGGCCGCCGGGAGCGCCGCCGCTGGGTTCGTCTTCCGCGGCTCGGCCGGCGGGCTGGGCGACCTGTTCCTGCTCCTGGCGGCGGTGCTGGCGCTGGGGGCGCTGGTGGCCTTCGCCGCGGCCCGCTTTGCCTGGTTCGCGCCGGCGCTGAAGATGGGCGTCGCCTATCCGCTTGCCAACCGGTTCCGCACCGGCATGACCATCGCCATGTTCTCCCTCATCATCTTCTCCCTGGTGATGATGAGCGTGATTGATGCGGCCTTCATGGGGATGTTCGCCACCACCGAGGCCAAGGGCGGCTGGGATGTGGTGGTGCACACCAACCGGAATAATCCGGTGGCTGACCTGCGCGCCGCGCTGGCCGAGGAAGGCAGCTACGACCCCGCCGCCATCGACGCCATCGGCCGGCTGACGCAGGCGATGGGCGTGCAGGAGCTCCGCCAGGCGGGCAAAGGGGATTGGGTGACCTACCCCGTACGCGGCGCCGATGACGCGTTCTTCGTCCGCAACCGCGGCCGGCTTGAGGGCCGCGTCTCCGGCTACGACTCCGATCGCGCTGTCTGGGAGGCCGTCCGGCGCGACCCCACCCTGGCAGTGCTGGATTCGGCGCCGATGCAGGCCAGCATGATGGCTGTCGGGGCGCCCTTCCGGGTGGAGGGCCACAGCGTCGCCCACCAGCGCTTCGAACCGTTCCAGGTGGAGTACCGCGATCCGGTCTCCGGCACGCTGCGGACGGTGACGGTGATCGGCATCCTCTCTGCTAAGATCCCCGCCAACATCATGTGGGGGCTGATTGTCAACGAGCACGCATATGCCGAGGTATACGGCCGGCCGGAGTACCAGGAGTTGTTCTTGCAGCTGACGCCGGGCGCCGATAGCCGGGCTGTGGCCAAGGGCATCAAGGCAGCGCTGGTGACGCGCGGCGTGCAGGCCGTCGCCCTGGACGAGGCCATCGAGGAGATGCTCGGTCAGTCCATGGGCATGTTGCGCATCGTACAGGCGTTCATGGGACTGGGGCTGTTCGTCGGCATCGCCGCGTTGGGCGTCATCGCCTTCCGCTCCGTGGTCGAGCGCCGCCAGCAGATCGGGATGCTGCGCGCCATCGGCTACCAGCGCGGCACCGTGGCGCTGTCGTTCCTGCTCGAGTCCAGTTTCATCGCGCTGATGGGTATTCTCTCCGGCGTGATCGGCGCGGTGATCCTGGCGCGCAACCTGATCACCTCGGACTACTTCTCCTCTACTGGCGGGCTGGAGTTCGTCGTGCCGTGGGTGGAGGTGGTGGTGATGGCCGGCGGCGCGTACATCTTCGCCCTGCTGATGACCTACTGGCCCTCGCGCAAGGCCGCCGGCGCCCCCATCGCCGAGGCGCTGCGCTACGAGTGATGGCGACAGCTGACAGGAACAGCCTGGGTATGACATAGCCGAGCGCCGCCGATCGGCCAGTGCTCGGCGCCCGGTGGCGAAGGGAGCCGGCCATGGATCACCTTTTTGGACTGTCGATGACGGTGATCATGGCGGTGCTGCTGGTCATGTTTGGGGTGTGCCTGGCGGTGGTGGCAGCGGTGTGGCTCACCAACCGCGTGATGTTCCGGCTGGGGCTGCGCAACGCCTGGCGGCGGCGGGCACAGATGGCGCTGACGGTCACCGGACTGATGCTCGCCACGCTGATCATCACGGCTTCCTTCTCCACCGGCGACTCCATCGATTACTCCATCACCAAGTCGGCCTACGACAACCTCCACCGGACCGATCTCAGCCTGCACCATTTCAACATGGCCGGCGCACCGGCAGACAGCGGCGAAGGCGTGCCCCGTTCTTATGCGCCTGTCAGCCTGGTCACCGCGCTCGCCCAGGCGCTGGCCGCCGATCCCGACATCGAGGGCTACATCCCATTTCACTTCGAGGGCGTGCCGGTCACCAACCCACGCACGCGGCTGGCCGAACCGGAGGTGATCCTCACCGGTATCGACGCGCCGGCGCTCGACCGGTTCCACGGGCTGACCCTCACCAGCGGCGCCCGCGCGGTACTGACGGACCTGGGGCCAGACCGTGCCTACGTCAACGCCCGTCTGGCGAAACGGCTGGATGTGACAACCGGCGACACGCTGACGGTGGTGGTTCGAGGCACGGAACACCGTGTCACCGTGGCCGGCGTGGTGCGGAACGAACGGGCGAGCGGCACAACCACCTTCGGTATGGGAGGCGAGCCCGGATTAGTGCTGCCGATGTCGGTGACACAACAGTGGTTCGGCCTGCCGGGGCGCACGAACAACGTTTCCATCGTCCTGCGCGGCGGCGAGCGCGGCAGCCTGTCCCGCTCCCAGCCGGCCGCGGCGCGGCTGCGGACCTTCCTTGCGGACGAGGCAAACCGCCGATCCCTGGGCGCCGGCGACTTCGCCGTGACCGTCGAGGAGAACAAGCGTGACGGGGTGGAAGACGGAGAGGTGGTGGGCAACCGCTTCACCACCATCTTCGTCCTGCTAGGACTGCTCTCCATCCTGGCGGGAATGGCGCTGATCTTCACGATCTTTGTCATGCTCGCTGCCGAGCGCCGCACTGAGATGGGCATCACCCGCGCGGTGGGGGCCCGCCGCTCGGCGCTGGTCGGCATGTTTCTCGCCGAAGGGATGGTGTATGACCTCCTGGCCGGCGCCGTCGGGGCGGCGCTGGGTGTGGCTGCCGCGGTGTGGTTGATCATCGGCGGCGGCAAGTTGGTGATGGGAGAGTCCTTCGAGTTCCTCGCTGCCCACATCACCGTGCGATCGCTGGTGGTCAGCTACTGCCTCGGTGTGGTGCTCACCTTCCTGACCATTACCTTCTCCAGTCTGCGCATCGCTCGGTTCGAAATCGTGCCGGCGATCCGCGGCAGCGACGATATCCGCCCACGGGAAGGGCGACGGCGGCGGCAGCCACGCTGGATCCTGCTGGGGATGCTCGCGCTGATCGTGCCACCGCTGGGCTGGTATCTGCTGTTGCGCCGTGGCCTGGGACTCCCGCGGGCCTGGGTTGCCGGCTCTGGGTTGTTGCTGCTGGCAGCGATCCTGCTGCCCGTAGGGCTGCAGACCAACGGCTACTTCCCCGTGGGCCTGGGTGTGACGGTGGCAATCCTGGGTGCGGCCGTGCTGGCCCGCTCGTGGGGGATGAGCGCGCGGGCCGTGTGGTCCGCCGCTGGGATGGCGCTGGCGCTATTCTGGCTGACACCGATGGACTGGCATGAGCGGTTGGCCGGCGACCTCGACGGCGGCACCGAGATGTGGATGTTCTCGTCGCTGATGGTCGTCGTCGCGCTGACGCTGCTGATCGTCTTCAACGGCCGCTGGCTGGTGCGGCTCGCCACGCCGCAGGAGCGGCGCCCGTACCGGCTGGCCCTGGTGCTGCTGGGGGCCGCGGTGCTGGTGGGCGGCAGCGCGCTGCTCCTGGGCGGTGGCGGTGGCCTCGCGGATCTGCTTTATCTGCCGGCACTGGTGCTGGCGCTGGGGGCGCTGGTGGCGGCCGGGGCGGTGCGCTTCGCCTGGTTCGCTCCGGCGCTGAAGATGGGCGTTGCCTACTCCCTCGCTGGTCGGTTCCGCACCGGCATGACGATCGCCATGGTGGCGTTGATTGTCTTTGCCCTGGTGGAGATGAGCGTGATCAACGCCAGCTTCATGGCGCAGATCGACACCGATGCGGCCCGTGGCGGCTGGGATGTCGCCGTCTCGACCACCAGCGCCAACCCGATCACGGACCTGGCGGAAGCACTGCGGAACAGCGGCACGCCGGAAGGGGAACGGGTGGCAGAGCAGATCCGCGGTGCCGGGCGGCTGACGCCCGGTCAGTGGGAAGGTTCGCAGCAGGTGCGGCAGCCGGGCGACGCTGACTGGCAGCTCTACCCCGTGCGCGCCGCTGACGCGGCCTTCTTCACCGGGACAGAGATGCGCCTGGAGGGACGGGCCTCGGGCTATGAGAGTGACCGGGCCGTTTACGAGGCGGTCAGCCGCGACGCCCGGCTGGCGCTGCTCGACGCCCTGCCGGTCAAGCCGCCCGATGATCTGGGCTTTGGCATGCAGCCGTCCACCTGGCGGCTGGCGGGTGTGACCATCGAGAACGGCCGCTTCGCACCGTTTGATCTGGAACTGCGGGACCCCGTCACCGGGCGGGAGGTGCGGGTGACGGTCGTCGGCGTACTGTCCACGCGCATCCCGGCGGGGCTGCTGTACGGCGTGCTGACCAATAGCAGCGCCTATACGGCGGTCTTCGGGCCACAGGAGTATCGGGACTTCCTCGTGCATCTGGCGCCCGGTGCTGACAGCGGCCGTGCCGCCAAAGACATTCGCGCTGCCCTCGTCACCCGCGGGGTGGAGGCGCACTCCCTCCAGGAACTGCTGGATGGGCTGACGGCCCAGTCGCGCGGGGTGATGCGCATCATGCAGGCGTTCATGGCGCTCGGCTTGTTCGTGGGCATCGCCGCACTGGGGGTGGTGGCGGTGCGCTCGGTGATGGAGCGCCGCCAGCAGATCGGCATGCTGCGCGCCATCGGCTACCAGCGTGCCACGATCACGCTGACATTCCTGCTGGAGTCAGGCTTCATCGCCCTGATGGGTATCCTGGCGGGGCTGCTCGGCGCCGTGATCCTGGCCTGGAATCTGATCAGCACCAACTACATCGAGGGCAGCGGCGACGTGCCGTTCATCGTGCCCTGGATGGAGTTGGTGGTGGTGTCCGTTGCGACCTTCGCGGCGTCCCTGCTGATGACCTGGTGGCCCAGCCGGAACGCCGCTCGCCTGCCCATCGCCGAGACATTGCGGTATGAGTAGGGAAACACGAGAGCCGCCCCTGCCCTGCCGGAATCTCCTTCCTGCGCGGGGGCTCTGGCTCCTTACTGCTTTCCCCTGCTCCGCGCTTCCTATTCCCCCGTGACCGCATATTCCCCATCACCAGGCACGGGCAGGCCGGGGGCGAAGGCGCGGAGCAGGGCCGGGCCGGAGAAGTGATGCGTGCGCAGGGCGGCGCACAGCCGGTGCAAGGACTCCAGCGCCGCCAGCGCTTCGGCGAGCGGAATCTCCCGGGCACGCAGTCCGGCCGCCAGTTCATCGGCGTCGCGTAGTTCGTAGCGCACGCCTTCATACAGCTCGACATCGAGATAGCAGTCACGCACCCGCCACTGTGTCCCGCTCACCTCAATCAGGTCGGTCTCGATGTACCAGTCCAGCGGCGCAGAGACACCGATGGCGAAGACAAAGCGGCTGACCGCCCAGCCACAGGCGGGCAGCAGCCAGCGCTCGTGATAGGTAAACAGGGGGACATCTGCCACCGGCCGGCCATAGTACAGGGTGTCGCCGGCCACGACCAGCCGCTCCAGCTGATACCAGCGCCCATCGCGCTCCAGCACACGGGCGGTGGCGGTGTCCACGGTACAGCCGGGATTGCGCTTCATCGTACGGCCGCGCTCCACTCACCCAGGCAGGGAGCGCCACCATACCAGGGGGACGAGCGCAAAGGGAACAGGGGGAAGGGAGCGGGGAGCGGGAGCACGAGCCCCCCGCCTCGTTCCCCCTTCCCGTTCCCTGTTCCCTCGTCAGTTCATCAGTTCGCCATAACCTTGCTCATCACCTTGAGGCCGGCGTCCATGCCACGCCAGGGCAGGCCGGCATGGAAGGGGTTGCCGTTGCCAAAGCGATACGGCAGGTACACCCCCAGCAGCTTCTTCCCCACCCGCCAGACGGGGCTGGCGCCGACGCGGTACGCGCCGTCCGCATCGGGCCGCACCTCTACCGGCTTCTCGGGGCGGCCGGTGAGCCGCAGCGGCACCTGGGCGAAGGTGGCCTTGTCGAACTCCTCCATCACGCACATGCTGGTCGGCTCGAAGCTGATCTGCGGCTGCTCACCGAGGATGGTGGCGGCCAGGTGGTCCGCCGCCGCATCCGCCTGGAGGAAGGCGAGGAACGCCTGCTTGACCGGAAAGTCGCCCATGTCACCGGCGGCGTAGATGTCAGGGTAGCCCTGCACCTGCCGTGTCTCCAGCACGGTCGAGACGAAGCCGCGGTCATCCGACGGCAGGCTGGGGAACGGTGTCGAAGCCACATAAGGCGGGAAGGAGACGAGCAGGTCGTACGGCAGCCGCACGCCGTTGGTGTACACCACCTCGCGCGGCTCGACCCGCGCGACGGTGTGCTCGGTATAGCCGTGCACTGTGCGATGGTCGAACTCGCCGGTCACGACTTCGTTGAGGCGCGGGCCGAAGGCCTGGATGTAGCCTGACTCGTAGGTGGACCAGGAGATATCGACGTGCTTGCGCACCCCCTGGCGCCGCAGCCAGGTATCGAGCATAAACACCATCTCGTACAGCGGGCCGGAGCACTTGTTGGCCGGCGGCACGAGGAACAGCACCTTCTTCTTGTGGCCGGCACGGGCCTCCTCCACCAGCTGGTAATACGAGGCGCGCAGCCGGAGCATGTCCAGCGGTGTCCAGATCGTCTGGGCGTGCTCGGCCAGCCCGGGGATCTCCTGCGGGCGCATGCCGGCGCCGGTGGCCAGCACCAGGTAGTCGTAGGTGAGGTTCACATCACCGCCGCGGATGGTGCGGGCGATGGGGTCCACCTCCTCGATCATTGCCTGGTGCAGCTGGATGCCCTTCTTGCGCGCCGGCCTGGCCAGCTTGATCTTGAGCTTGTCCGGCTCCAGGCCGAAGGGGATATAGATCGTGTTGGGCTTGAACAGGAAGTAGTCCTTGTCCGAGACGAGCGTAATGCGCGCCCGGTCATGCAGGCGCATGCGCAGGTAGAAGGCGGCTTCCAGCCCGCCAAACCCACCACCGGCGACGACGATATGGGGAACGGCTGAGGTAGTCATCCTGGTTGCTCCTGTGCGGGCAGCGCTGCGACACGCCCGCGGCTACTCTCAGGATGACGCGCTGCGCACCCCCTGGCTGTCAGGCAGTCGTGGTGACGGCTGTCAGGTAACCAGCGCAACCAGGGTATACCCCTCCCCCGTCCCGTCTGTCGGGCAGCGTCGCTACCCAAACAACCGCTTGACCAGCACCGGGCAGGCGGGCAGCGCCGGCCTGGAGAGCGCGGCCCGCCCCTGGCAGCCCCCCGTGAGGTGGAGCTGTCGCCGGGCCGGCGTTTCAGTACTCTGGCCCCTCGGCGCGCACCAATGCGGTCTTTCCCCCGCACCGGTCAACCCTCGCCGTCAATAGCGGCGCAATTTCAATGATCGGGTCTGGGACGCCGATGGTACCGGCTAAGGCGATGATGCCCAGCCATGCGCAGGCAGGGTGATGGACACTGCAGACGTCCGCTGCCCCTGCGGCGGCCCTGCCAGCACATCGGCGCGACGGGTGAACGGGATGATGCCGGGCTCAGGCGCGGTCGCGGTCATGGCAGCGTCTCCGGCGGTGACAACAGCGACGGAGCGCGGCATACCGAGGGCCGGTGGCAGGGGTGCGCACCGGCCCTTGGCCCAACCAACCGTCTCGGGCGCCGTTATTTCGGAGAGGCGGCATCCTCCTCGGTGGCGGCGCGCACCAGCAACAGCGGCAGTCCGCCGGCGCGCAGCAGCTTATCCGCCACTGAGCCCAGCGCCCAGCGGGTGACCCCGCCGCGGCCGTGGGTGCTCATCACCACCAGCCCGGCGTGAACGGCGTTCGCATGGTCGATGAGCGTGCCCGCGGCATCACCGCGCAGAACCTTGGCCTCCGCCCGCACGCCGGCCGGCAACCGGGCCGCTGTCTCGCGCAGGTAATCGCGCGCGCCCTGCTCAAGCTGCTCATCCAGCCCCTCGGGTAGGTATGCCTCCGGCGCCGATGCCACCAGCGCCCACGACCAGGGCACCACCTGGACCAGCTCCAGTGTGGCGCCAGTGGCCTGCGCCACCTGCACGGCCAGCGTCATCGCCGCCTCGGAGCGGGCCGAGCCGTCCAGCGGCAGCATCACCCGCCCCAGCGCCCGCGCATCCTGCGGTGCAGAGCCGGCCCGCACCACCAGCACCGGCCGGGAGGAGGTGCGCACCACGGCGTCGGCCACGCTGCCCATCACCATCCGCCGCACACCGGTGCGCCCGTGCGAGGCCATCATCACCAGCGCGGCATCGAGCTCGTCGGAGACGGCAACAATGCCGGCGGCGATGTCATCTCCCGCCGCCCGGACCAGTGTCTCTACCTCCTGCCCCTCGGCCGTGAGCGATTGCGCCGCGCCGGTCAGGTAGTTGCGCGCCGGCCGGAATGAGGCGCCGTTGCGCTCATCCCCTTCCGGCCAGGCGCCTGGCACCAGGTCCAATAGCACCAGCTTCAGGTCTAGCGCCCCGGCCAGTACCTGTGCCAGGGGCAACACCGCCTCCGCTGTCGCCGAGCCATCCAGGGGCACCAGCCCCACCCGCTTGCCCATCGGGGCCACCTCCGCACCCAGCTTCTCAGCGCCCATCTTCGCACGCTTGGCCGCTAGGGGCTGTCAGGCGATGCCCGGGAGGGCGAGAGGCGCAGGGCCGGGACGAAGTCCGGCTGCCCCGGAGGTGGACAAGCGGCCCGCAGCCCACCCTGTTCCTCCGGTGCATCCGGTCTGTGTCCCCCGCTCTCCGCTAGCTCTTGTTGAGCCAGATATCGAGGTGCGACTCCACGCCGAAGCCGTACGTGCCGCTGTAGAAGTAGTTGCGCACCCAGGGCTGCACGCCGGTGTAGGCGTTGCCCACGACGGCAGGAATGTAGAACATCTGGTCCAGCTGGTAGCGCTGAATCTCCTTCACCTTCTTCACGCGCTCCGCCTCATCGAGCGTCTTCTCCTCGTCGTCAATCATCGACGTGAGCCGGGCGTCGTCGATACCGGCGTTATTCCGTGCGCTCTTCGGGTGGCTCATGTTGAACAGATAATCGTGGGGGTCGGTGAAGGGTGTCTGCGGACCGTAGAACATCCCTTGATAGTTGCCGAAGAAGGTACCCTTGGCGTCAATGTACTCACGCAGGTAGTCCTGCGTGGCGATGGTGACGTTGAAGCCGGCTTCTTTGAGCATACTCGCGTAGGTTTCGGCCTCCTGATTGAAGGCGTCACCGTAGGCGTTGTTGGTGTAGATGAAGCGCAGCGCCAGGTTCTCCTGACCGGCGGCCTTGAGCAGGTCGCGCGCGGCCTTGGGGTCGTACTTGGTCCATTGCCCGCCGGGGCCGGCATCGGCGGACTTGGGGTCCTGCCACCAGCGGCCCATGCTCGACGGGATCGAGGTGTTGTAGCGGCCGCCCTGACCGGCATAACGCAGCGCCACCAGCGCATCGCGGTCCATCGCCAGCGCCAGCGCCCGGCGCACGCGTGGGTCTTTGAAGGGCGTGCTGCCGCGTTGCTGTGGGGCGCCGAAGTTGAACCCGCCGGAGACGTAGGTGAGCAGGTTCGTCTGCGGGTTGCTCTTCATCACCGAGTCTTTGTTCTCGGCCGAGATCGACAGCCAGTCCAGCTTACCGGCCTGGAACTGCGCCACCTGCTGCGCGCTGTCGGGGATGATGGCGATGGTGACGCCGTTGACGTACGGTTTGCCCGCGATGAAGTAGTCGGGATTCTTCTTGAGCGTGTAGGAGACGTCCGGCTGCAGCTGGTCGAGCACATACGGCCCGCTGCCGATCTGCTCCTTGGCCGGGTCGTAGCCGCCGTCCGTCTCCTTCGGCATGATCCACAGGTAGGTGGGGTTGGCGAACAGATTCAGGATCGGCGCGTACGGCCGGCCCAGCTTGAAGACCACCGTCTGCGGGTCCGGCGTCTCGATGGCCGTCACGATCTGGTTGTCGCTGCTGCCGAAGGCGTTCTTGTTGGTGTTCTTGGGCGCCGTGCGGAACCGCTCAAGGGAGAACTTCACGTCCTCCGAGGTAACGGCCCGCCCGTTGACCGGCGCCTTGGCATGCCACTTGGCGTTAGGCTGCAGCTTGAACGTCAGTTGCGAGCCATCGGACGGCAGCTCATACGACGCCGCCAGATCGGGCAGCACCTCGTAGTTGGCGGTGATATCGGGGGTGGGACCGCTCTTAAACTTCAGCAGCCGGCTGTTCGTAAAGCCGGCGAGATAGTGGGCGCGGAAGGTGGGGTTGTTGTGCGGGTCCAGCGGCCCGCTACCCACCATCCCCCAGGTGATCGTGCCGCCGAGCTTGGGTGGGCTGGTATCAACCGTGGCCGCGGCCGCCGGCTGGCCACCGGTGGCGGCCGTCCCTTGCGCGGCGCCCGCGCGGCTCTCGCTCTGGTCACCACTACCGCCGCACGCGGCCAGCCAGCCCGCGCCCAGCCCGGCCATGCCGAGTGCCCCCGCACGCAACACCGCGCGCCGCCCACGACGCACGTTGCCCCACGGCGTTCCGTACCGTTTCATCGCCATGCCTCCTCAACCCCTCCTCTACCCTTCAACCCCACACAGCGCTGAACGCCCGCGCACCCCATGCCAGGGCAGCCGCCGCCGCCGGCCGCCCGTTCGGGCCGCCGTCTCAACTCAGGCCGGTGCAAACCAGCAGGACGCGGGTACACTTCTCTGCCAATATGCAGCGTATCGGAATAATTCAGCAGCTATGGTTCTTACAGAGTCTGAGCCCCCCGTACCTGAGTGTCAACCCGGGCGCGCGAGCAGCTCCGGGTACGGCGCGTCATGAGGTGGCATGCCCCCCGCCCCGCACGTCGCGCATTGCCGGACAGACAGGGGGCAGGGTGGTCCGAGACACTCACGGTGATCACACATCAACGGAGGCGCGCCATGCTTGCGGCCGTGTTGATCGCATTGTGGGTCGTAATCGTGGGGGCCGGCCTGCTCCACCAGTGGCACGGTGGCGTACTGGCCGAGCGCACCTTGGCCGCGCCGCTCCGCGTCCGGCACCATGCCGGGCGGGCCCGCGCCCGCCGGTGGGAAGCCTGAACCCGCGCCGCACCGCCACACAAAATACTCCCGCCTGCTGGTTGTCGCCGCGGCGCAAGGGTGAGAGACAGGACAGGTGTACCCGGCTGCCCGCGCAGGCCGTAGCGAGGATGCCCCATGACGACGACGCCGCTGCCCGATCAACCCGCTCTGCCCGCCCCGCAGCCTGTCATCCTGCGCGACGGCTCCACCGCCTGGCTGCGCGCCGCCCGCGCCGATGACATCGAGCGGCTCAACGCCCTGTTTGGCCGCGCCTCGCGTGAGTCGCTGTGGCTGCGCTTCTTTACCCCCGTCGCCCGTGTAGACCAGCGCATCATCGCCCGCATGGTCGATATTGACGGCGTGGAGCGCTTGACCTACGTCATCACCCGGGGCGAAGCGGATGAGGAGCATATCCTCGCCGTCGGCTCCTACGCCCGGCTACCGCGCTGGGATACCGCCGAGTGCGCCTTCTTCGTCGATGACGCCTATCAGGGCAAGGGGCTGGGGACGCTGCTGCTCGAGCGGCTGGCCGCATATGCCCGCCGCCAGGGTATCGTCACCCTCGTCGCCGATGTGCTGCCGGACAACCATCGCATGCTGGAGGTGTTCCGCAAGAGCGGATTTGAGCCCCAGTTGCGCTCGGATCAGCGGTTGATCCGCGTCGAGCTGCCGGCCAGCGCCGACGAGCGTGCCCTCGCCGAGGTGGAGGCGCGGGAGCGGGTGGCTACCGCCGCATCGCTGGAGGCGTTCTTCCGGCCGAAGTCCGTAGCCGTCATCGGCGCTTCGCGCGAGCGCACCGCCATCGGCCGCATCGTGCTCGACCGCCTCACCCGCACCGGCTTCGAGGGGCCGGTATACCCCGTCAACCCTACTGCCCGCTCCATCGGCTCAATCCGCGCCTACCCCACCGTGCTCGATATCCCGGACGAGGTAGACTTGGCCGTTATCGCCGTGCCGGCAGCGCGCGTGCCGGAGGTGGTGGAGGACTGCGCCCGCAAGCGCGTCCGCGCGCTGGTGGTGCTGTCTGCCGGTTTCGCCGAGACGGGAGCGGAAGGCCGCGCCCGCCAGCAGGAGCTGGTGCAGAAGGTGCGCGCCCACGGCATGCGCATGATCGGCCCCAACTGCATGGGCATTCTCAACACCGCTGAGGATGTGTCGCTCAACGCCACCTTCAGCCCCATCTTCCCGCCGCGCGGGCGGGTAGCGATGTCCTCCCAGTCCGGCGCGCTGGGGCTGGCCATCCTTGACTATGCCGGGCAGCTGGGGCTGGGCATCTCGATGTTCGTCTCCGTGGGCAACAAGGCAGACGTCTCCGGCAACGACCTGCTGCAGTTCTGGGAGGACGACCCGGATACGAACCTGATCATCCTGTACCTGGAATCCTTCGGCAATCCGCGCAAGTTCTCCCGCATCGCCCGGCGGGTGGCGCGCAAGAAGCCGGTGCTGGCGGTCAAGAGCGGCCGCACCGCCGCCGGCGAGCGCGCCGCCAAGTCCCATACCGCCGCCCTGGCCGGCAGCGACCGCGCCGTCGAAGCGCTGTTCCAGCAGGCGGGCGTCGTCCGCGCCGATACGCTGGAGGAACTGTTCGACATCGCCTCCGTTCTCACGAACCAGCCGCTGCCAGAGGGGCGGCGGGTGGCGATCGTCACCAACGCCGGCGGCCCCGGTATCCTCGCTGCCGACGCCTGCGAAGCGCGCGGGCTCGTGGTGCCCGCGCTCTCGCCGGATACCACCGAGGCGCTGCGACGGCTGCTGCCGGCGGCGGCCGGGCTGGGCAACCCGGTGGACATGATCGCCTCCGCCCCGGCCGAGCATTACGAAGGGACCGTCCGCCACGTGCTGGCCGATGACAACGTGGACGCGATGATCGTGATCTTCATCCCCACGGGCATCGTCCCGCCCGACGACGTGGCCACCGCCATCCGCCGCGCCATCACCCAGGCGGCGCGCGACTGCGGCAAGCACAAGCCGGTGCTGGCCTGCTTCATGTCGTCGCACGGCATCCCCGCGGCGCTGGGCGGCCCGGCCGCCGGGCGGGTGGCGCCGGAGGAGACGGCCATCCCCTCCTTCCGCTTCCCCGAGTCGGCCGCCGAGGCGCTGGCCGCCACCATCCGCTACGCCGAGTGGCGGTCGCGTCCCGCCGGGCAGCCGCCGGAGCTGCCCGCGGTGGACGGCGCGGCCGCGCGGGCGGTGGCCAAGGAGTGGCTGGCAGCACACGGTGAAGGCTGGCTGGGCCCAGCCGAATGCGCGACGCTGCTGGCCGCCGCGGGTATCGCCATGCCCGCCCAGGCGGTCGCCCTCACGCCGGAGGCCGCCGCCACGGCCGCCACGGCGGTAGGGTTCCCGGTGGCGGTGAAAGCCGTCTCCCCCACGCTCACGCACAAGACGGAGATCGGCGGCGTGGTGCTGAATTTGGCGGATGCCGAGGCGGTGCGTGCCGCCTGTGCGGAGATGGCGGCGCGCATTCCCGGCCCGCTCTCCGGCTTCCAGGTGCAGCGGATGGTAGAAGGCGGCGCCGAGGTGATCGCCGGTGTGGCCGAGGACCCAACGTTCGGCCCGCTCGTGGGCTTTGGCCTGGGCGGCACCGCCGTCGAGGTGCTCAACGACATGTCCTTCCGCATCACCCCGCTGACGGACACCGATGCCCATGACATGGTGCGCGCCATCCGCGGCCTGCCGCTGCTGCAGGGTTACCGCGGCCGGCCCCCGGCCGACATCGCCGCTATCGAGCAACTGCTGCTGCGCCTCTCCTGGCTGGTGGAGGAAGTCCCCGAGATCACCGAAATGGACCTCAACCCCGTTAAGGTGTTTGCCCCCGGCCACGGCGCCCTTCCCGTGGACGTGCGCGTGTTCGTGCGGGGGGACGGCGAGCGGAGGTAGGAAAGCAGCGCGGCCCGCGGCGGACCCTTACCCCCGCGCTCTCGTCGTGTACTCTCTGACGGGCAGGAGGGACGGAGATGGCGGTAAAGAAGCTGCAGAACGCCTATTACGTGACGCGTGACATGGAGCGGGCCGTGCGCTTCTATCAGCAGGCGCTAGGGCTCACGCTCAAGTTCCAAGACGGCAGCCGCTGGGCACAGTTTGACGCCGGCGGGGTAAACTTCTCACTGTCGTCACCGGAGGAGGCGGCGGCCGGAGCACAGGGCGCGGTGGTGATCCTAGAGGTGGACGACCTCGATACCGCTGCCGCCGGCCTCGCCGCCGCGGGCGCGCCGGTGGCAGACCAGCGCGACATGGGCAGCCACGGCCGCTCGCTCAGCTTCCGCGACCCTGATGGCAACCTCGTCCAGATCTTCCAGCGGGCGGCCGGCTGACGCATCGCGGGACAGGAGCCCCAGGCATGTGGAGGGCCTGGTGGACGCGAAGGCGCGAACACGAGCCGCGTGGGGATCATGGGGTCGCACGCGAAGGCGCGAAGACGCGAAGACGAGCCGCGTGGGGATCATGACTAATACCAACTTCGCGCCTTCGCGTCTTCGCGTGCACCAGGGCCCATCACGCCTTTACACCCGCTCGATGTGTGTTCGTTTCCGCCAGCCTGGATACCGGAGCTCGCCGCACTTGACCGGCGGTGAGGGCGTGCCCTACGTTCAATTAGCCCTGCCGCGGACCTTCTCCCCGCCCTACAAGGATGCGCATGGACGCCCCACCACCAGCGGGGAGAGCCGCCGCGCTGCTGGATGCAACGCCGGTGGGGATCGTCGCCATCGATGCCGGTGGCCGCTGCACCTTCGCCAATGATGCTGCCGTCGCCATGCTCGGCCAGCCCGCCGCGCACCTGCACGGCCATGATCTGCACGCCACCATCCACCATCACTACGCCGACGGCAGCCCCTACCCGCGGGAGCACTGCCCGATTCTCTCTGCCCTCCACACGGCCACGGCCACGCGCATCGCGGATGACGTCGTCTGGCGGGCCAACGGACAGCCGATACCGGTCGAGTACGCCGTCAATCCCTTGCCCGATGCCGCGGGGGGCGCCGTCATCGCCATGCTCGATATCGCCGCCCGCCGCCAGGCCGAGGCGGAGCGCGACCGGCTGCTGGGGCGGGAGCAGGCCGCCCGTATCGCCGCCGAGATCGCGCAGACGCGGCTGACCTTCCTCGCCCGCGCCGGCGCCACCCTGGCCGCCGCCCAGGACGACGACGAGGCGCTGCGCCGGTTGGCAGCGCTGGCCGTGCCCGCCCTCGGCGATAGCTGCATCATCGAGCTGACCGGGGCAGACGGCCGGAGCCGGCGGGTGGCCGCCCAGCCACCGGATGCCACGGTCCCGGCCGGCCCCAATGACACCACCACCGCCGCGCCGCTGCTGGCCCGCGGCCGGGCGCTGGGGACGCTGACCGTGCACCGCAGCGGCAGCCGCTACGAGCCGGATGATGTCGCACAGGTGGAGGAGGTGGCGCGGCTGGCGGCGCTGATCATCGATAACGCCCGTCTGGCCCGCGAGGCGCGCGAGGCGGAGGAGCGGATGCAGGCGCTGGCCGGGGCGTCCCACGCCTTCGCTGAGGCAGCATTGGATGAGCGGCGGCTGCTGGACACCGTTGCCCGCCGTGCTGCTGCTGCCGGCGATGCCTGTATCATCCGGCTCCTGTCCGCCGATGGCCGGTCGCTGCGGCCGGTGGCCGTCTTTCACCCGCAACCGGCCGTCGTGACCGCGCTCCGCCGGCGGCTGCGGGGAGAACGCGAGGATGACGGCGTCAACAGCCAGGTGCTGCGTACGGGCCGCCCGGTGTTAGCCGCCGAACTGCCGCCGGCGGCGCCGGTTCCCACCACCGGCTTTGTCCCCGCCGGGTTGATCTGTGTGCCGCTACGGGCCGGCGGGCGGGTGTTGGGAACGCTTACCACCCTGCGCGATTCCGGCCGCCCGCCCTACACCACCGATGACCTCGCCTTCCTGGAGGACCTGGCCGGGCGGGCGGCGCTGGCCGTCGCCCAGAGTCACGCCTACGCCGGTGAGCAGAGCGCCCGCCGTGAGGCCGAGCGGGCCCGCGAGACCGAGCGGTTCTTGGCCGAGGCCTCGATCCTGCTGTCCTCCTCGCTGGAGTACGACACAACGCTACGCCGCCTGGTGGCGCTGGCCGTGCCCCGCCTGGCCGATTGGTGCCTTGTGCATCTCCTGGATGCGCAGGATCAGGTGGCGCTGGCAGAGCTGGCCTGTGCCTCGCCGGACAAGCGCGCCATCCTGGAATCCTTCCGCTCTCACCCGTTTGCGCTCGAGGCGCCGGACAACCCCACCGCCGAGGCGATCCGCACCGGCCGGCCGCAGCTGATTCCGGAGGTGCCCGAGAGCTGGGCGGCGGCGGCGGCCGGCAGCGAGGAGGCCGCGGCACGGCTGCGGGCGCTGGACGCGCGCTCGTTCATCGTCGCGCCGCTGATGGCCCGTGGCCGCACCATCGGTGCGCTGACGCTGGTCACCTCCGAGTCCGGCCGCCGCTTCGGCGCGCGCGACCTGGTCGTCACCACCGGCTTGGCCCGTCGCGCATCCACCGCCATCGAGAACGCGCGCCTGTACCGTGAATCGGAGGCGGCCGCGAACGAGGCCCGCCAGCATGCCGAGCGCATCGAGCGGCTGGCACAGGCAGCGCGCCGGTTCGCCGAGGCGGCGCTGGACCGCGAGCGGTTGCTGAGCACGGTGACGCGTGAGCTGTCGGCCGTCACCGGCGACCCGTGCGTGATGGAGATCCGGCCGGAGGATGGCGAGCCGGAGGCCGTCGCCTATCACACAGACCGCGAGGCCGCCGCCCGGTTGCGCACGGTGCTCACCGCCATCGGCGGGCCGGGCGCGGCGCCGCTGACGCAGCGAGCCCTGGCCACGGGCGGGCCGGTGGTGCGCGGCGGGGGAGCGGCGGAGTCCGTCACTGATTCCATCCATCCGGCACTACGTCCGTTCGCCGCCGAGCGGCAGGTGCACAGCTTGTTGGTCGTGCCGCTGATGGTGCGCGGCCGGCCGTTGGGCACCCTCTCCACCTGGCGCGAGGGTGCAGCGCCGCCGTATGTGCCCGCCGATATCCCCTTCATCGAGGATGTGGCCACCCGGGCGGCGCTGGCCATCGATAACGCGCTGCGGTACACCGCCGAAGGCCACGCCCGCCGCCAGGCCGAAGCAGCCACCCGCCGGGCGGCGCGGCTGCAGGAGGTAACGGCGGCCCTCTCCGCGCCGCTCACCCCGGCACAAGCGGCGGGCATCGTGGTGCGGGCGGCGCGCGAGGCGCTGGGGGCAGACGCTGGGAGCGTGCAGATGCTCACCGCCAGCGGCGCCGAACTGGAGGTGATCGCCGCCGAGGGCTATGCCCCCACGTTGGTCCAGCAGTGGCAGCGCTACCCCATCAGCCGCACTTCCCTGGCCGCCACCGCCGTGCGCACCGGCGAGCCGGTATGGCTACCCTCCATCCAGGCCGCGCTGGAGCAATTCCCCATGCTGGCCACCACCCGCGCGGCCGGAGCTGACGGCGCGCTGGCCGCGGTGCCCTTGCGCTACGAACACCGGCTGATCGGCGCGCTCGGCCTCAGCTTCACCACGCCGCGCCTGTTCCCGGCCGAGGAGCGGGCATTCGTGGAAGCGCTGGCCGGGCAGTGCGCCCAGGCGCTGGAACGGGCTCGCCTGCACGAGGGGGAGCGGCGGGCACTGGCCGAGGCAGAGCGCGAGCGGGCCCGCTTTGCCCTGCTGGCCGAGGTGAGCGCCACCCTGGCAGGCTCGCTCGATTACGCCGTCACGCTCACCCGCGTGGCGCAGTTCGCCGTGGCCGGCTTTGCCAGCTACTGCATCATCGATGTGCTCGATGAGCACGGCTCGCCCCAGCGGCTGGCCGCCGTGCATCACGATGCGACCAAGACAGAAATCATGGCGCGACTACGCGACTATCCACCGCCGCTGGAAGGCGAAAACATCGCCGCCCGGGTGCTACGCAGCGGCGTGCCCGCGCTGGAAGCAGCGGTAACTCCTGCCTTCCTGGAGCGGGGGGTACGCGGGCCGGCACATGCGGCGCTGGTGGCGGCGCTGAGTCCGCGCTCGGTGGTGGCGGCGCCGTTGGTGGCCCGCGGGCGGCGGGTCGGGGTGATTACCTTCGTGCGGACGGCCGCCGCCCCGCCCTACACGGCGGCCGATGTCACACTGGCAGAGGAGATCGGCCGCCGGGCGGCGATTGCCATCGACACCGCCCGGCTGTTCCAGTTCGAGCGCACCGCCCGCGCTGAGGCGGAGGCGGCCAACCTGGCCAAAGACGAGTTCCTTTCGGTGCTGTCACACGAGCTGCGCACGCCGCTGACCTCGATTCTCGGCTGGGCGCGCATCCTCCGCTCCCGCCGTCTGGACGCGGCCACGGTGGACACGGCGCTAGCCACTATCGAGAGCAGCGCCCGCACCCAGTCCCAGCTGGTAGAGGACATCTTGGACGTGTCGCGCATCGTCACCGGCCGGCTGCGGCTGGAGCCGAGCACGGTGGACCCGGCGGAGATATTGCAGGCAGCGGCCGCCACGGTGCAGCCCACCGCCCAGGCCAAGGGCGTGACGCTGACGGTGGATGCGCCGGCCGCGCTGGCGATCCTCCACGCCGATGCCGACCGGCTGCAACAGGTGGTGTGGAACCTGCTGTCAAACGCCGTGAAGTTCACGCAGGCGGGGGGTACCGTGGCGCTGGCCTTGCGGCGGGAGGACGGCCACATTGCCATCACCGTCACCGACACCGGCGCCGGCATCGCGCCGGAGTTCCTGCCCTACGTGTTTGACCGCTTCCGCCAGGCCGATGCCAGCAGCACGCGCGCGTACGGCGGGCTGGGTCTGGGGCTATCCATTGTCCGCCACCTGACGGAATTGCACGGCGGCACCGCGCATGCGGAGAGCGGCGGGCCCGGCAAGGGGGCGCGATTTACCGTGAGGTTGCCGGTCGCGGCGGAGACGCCCGCCCCATCGTCACCTCCCTCCGCTGCTGCCCCATCGGCAGCGCTCTCCGGGCGGCGGCTGCTGCTGGTCGAGGATGATGCGCCGGGCCGGGCCGTGCTGTGCCTGACATTGCAGGAAGCCGGCGCCCAGGTCACAGCCGCTGCCTCTGCCGAGGAAGGGTTTGACGCCTTTGTGGCGGCGCCGCCTGATGTGCTGATATCCGACATCGCCATGCCTGGGGAGGACGGCTACGGGCTGATCGGCCGGGTGCGGGCGTGGGAGGCGGTCCGCGGCCAGAAGCCCACCCCGGCGCTGGCGCTGACCGCCTACGCCGGCGGCGCGGCCCGCGAGCGGGCGCTGAAGGCGGGGTTCGATGCCTATCTCGCCAAGCCCGCCAGCCCAGAAGCCCTGCGCGGCGCCGTGGCGGCCCTGCTACCGAAGTAGCGGGCCGGGCCGCCTGAATCCGTCCGCGTCACGCTGGAAGCAGCCAGCCAAGCCCGTTGACGTGATAGCCGGCGGCGGCTACCTCCCAATGCAGGTGCGGACCCGTGGCCAGGCCGCTGCTGCCGGCCGCGCCGATGCCCTCGCCGGCACGCACCTGCTGACCGGGAGTGACCGCGATGCGGGACAAATGGCAGTAGCCGGTGAACAGCCCGGCGCCATGATCGAGGTAGATGGCATTGCCGCGCACCGGCAGCGGCCCGGCAAAGGCCACCTGCCCGGCCGCAGCGGCGCGCACGGGGGCGCCCATCTCGACGCCGAAGTCCACGCCGGAATGCGAGCCGGTGGCGGGGCCGCCGTTATAACTGCGGCGCGAGCCGAACACATCGGTGAGCGGGCCATCCGCCGGGCGGTGGAAGAAGCCGTCCCACAGCCGCCGCGGCGTCAGCCCTGCCAGCACCTCGCGCAAGACAGCGATCTCTTGCTCCACCAGGGCTGGGTCGAGCAACGCCGAGGTGGCCGCGTCCAGCCAGATGGCCTCGACGGGGAAGCCGGCAGGGTCGATGCGCACGCCGCCGGAGAGGGTGCGCGTGCCGCCGCCTTCCAGTGTCAGCGCCGCCACCACGTCGTAGCCGCCGGGGCGGTGCTGCTCGGTCAGCCCGGCACGCTGCCCAACACCGATCACGGCCAGCCAGCCACCGCCGTCCGCCACGGCCGTATAAGGGCGCCCGGCAAACCACACGGTCACCCCGGCGATGCCGTCGCCTTCCACGACCGCCAGAAAGCAGCCGCCCTGGGGGATGGGGAAGTCCGGCACCGACAGCCGGGGGGCACGCTGGGCGGCACGGACCGGGCGCAGGCGAGCCGCCAGCAGCGCGCCGCCGGCCATCGCCAGTAGGGTGCGACGGGAGCAGAGATACGGGTGATCCATCGTGCCCTGAGTCTACACCGGCGGGCAACGTCCCGGGGACCGTGTTACGTCCGGGCGGGCCGGACGTTTGCCGCCCTGCGCAGGCGCGCCTACACTAGAAAGAGGAGGCGCAGCAATGCCCGTTGCTCCGTCCACCATGGAAGCACCGGCCGGACCGATGGACCAGCCCAACTGGATGCCACCTGCACCACCGGGAGTCGACCTGCGCGCCGCCGCGCGGGACGCCATTCGCGACTTGATCCGCACCGACCCCGCTCTGTGGGAGCGCGTCCAGGCCGACCCGGAACTGCGCCGCACCTTCGGTTTCGAGTGAGCGCGCCTGGCCGGCCCACCCTCAACCCCTAACCCCTCGCCCCATCGCTCGTTTACGAAACGGTTTCCCCCGCAGATGGCATCGCTCCGGTAGGATCGGAGGGAGCATCAGAGGATAGCGGGGATGAAGATCGAGCGAGTTTATACGGATTGGATTGAGCCACGTAGCTACGGCTGCAAGCGCTGTGACTATCAGTCCACCAACCGCAAGGTGGTGGAGCAGCATCTACGGTTAGAGCACCGGGAACTGTTCGACGAGGCTGCCTGGCAGGAGCGGGTGGAGCAGACCAGCGCGCCGGCCGCCACAGCAACGCCCGGGCCGCCGGCGAACGGGATGCGCGCCGGTCGCGAGGTGATCTTCTATACCGACGCGGGCACGTGGGACAACGGCACCAAGAAGCAGCGATCGCGGCTGGCGGTGTGGGATAGCCGCAACGCGGCCATCGTGCTGGATGAGGAACTGCCCGGCACCACAAACAACGAGGCGGAGTATGCCGCCATCATCGCCGCGCTGGAGCGCGCGCGCGAGGACGGGCTGGCGCAGGTACTGGTGCGTTCCGACTCGCAGCTGTGCGTCAACCAGATCAAGGGCCAGTGGCAGATCAAAGAAGAGCGGCTGCGACCCCTGCGCGACCGCGCCGCCCGCCTGCTCAAGGCGTCTGGTGGCCGGATCGAGTGGGTACCACGCGAGGCCAACCACGCCGGCATCTATCTGGAGAAAACCAAGGATCGCCGCCCGCGACCGCTGCCGTAAGCCTGGTCACCCGCTGCCCGTCAGGGGCGGCGCTGCGGAACCGGTACGCGGCAGACGCTGAACCGCGCCAGACGCCAGCAAACTGACGGCGGCTTCCCCGTTGATCATCCGGTTGTACAGCCCGCGGCCAAGCGGGAAGCGCATCCGGCGCTGGTGGCGCAGCGCCGGACAGCCCAGCCGCAGCCCCGCCCGCCTGGAGGCGTGTGGCCGGCGCATCGAAGACCAGCACCCGCGCCAGCCGCCGCAGGGTCTCCGGCGCCATCGGGCGCTGCTCGCTCGGTGCACCCGGTAGCTCTGCATGTCAGCACACCACGGACCATCCGCCGGCGATGCGACCGGTGGCAGAGGGTGTACCCTGGGAGGGTGATTTGGCACGCCTTCCTGCTGCACGGCGCCCGCACAGGCGCCTATGACACGGTGCTCGATAACATCCTGCTAATCGTGCCGGTGGTGCTGGCCGGGGCGATGGTGGCCGTGCCGCGCCTGCTCGCCCGGCTGCGGGCCCGCCGGCAGCGCGACGGCCGTGCAGACCGCCCCACCCATCACGGTGACGAGCCGATCTGAGCCACCCGGATCGAGTGGCGCGGGATGAATGCCCGCCCCACTCCACGCCAGCGAGGCGGCACACCGCGTACGATAGCCTGAGCGTGATTCCCGCGATTCGTCGCCCCGAGAGTGTCCATGCTGAACCGACGTGACTTCCTCCGTGCTTCTGCGCTGCTGGCGCTGCTGCCCGTGGCCTGTGGCGGCAACGACAAGAACAGCGGCAAGGGTGACACCCCCAGCTTCGGCGCCTCAGCGCCCACCGTCGCCGCCTCGGTGGACGGACGGATGACCTTGCCGCGCGAACAGCGGCTGATGATTCGCGAGAAAAATGGCCAGGAGCGGCTGGTGCTGCGCACGCCGCCATCGACCTTCCCATCGTTTCCGCAGTGGTCGCCGGACGGCAGCCGCATCGCCTTCGTCCAGTCCAGCGTCTTCACCGGCCAGCCCGGCGCTGATTGGGGCAGCGACCTCTACACCGTCAACCCCGACGGCACCGATCCCAAGCTGGTGTGGAAGCACGATCAGCCGGGGGCGCAGGTCCAGGGCATCTGCTGGACGCCGGATGGCAAGGAACTGCTGATCGGCTACTTCCTGACCATCATCAAAGACAACAAGTTCGAGGGGCAGCAGACGCGCATCGAGCGGCTGGAGGTCGCCGGCGGCGCGCGCACCCCCCTCGTCAAGGACGCCCTCTATCCCTCGCTGTCCAAGGACGGCACAAAGCTGGCGTACCTGACGCAGCAGCTCGATGGCACGGGCGCGCTGTTTGTCTCCGACGCCGGTGGCGCCGCCCCGGTCCGGCTGGTGGATCTGGGCAAGGAGTTCCTGATGATCATGGGGCCGCGCATCTCGCCGGACGGCAGCACCGTGGCCTTCTCCGCCAGCCACGCCAGCGGCCGTGAGCAGGACACCGCTCCCGGCGCGGGGCTGCGCGCCGCCAAGCATGGCCTGCCGGCCGACATCTGGAAGGTGGCCGTAGCAGACAAAACGCCAGTGCGGCTCACCCGCATCGCCGAGGACGAGCCATACCCCACCTGGACGCCGGACGGCAAGACGCTGATCGTGCTTGCTACCGGCGGGCTGTACGAGGTCGCCGCCGACGGCAGCGCCACCCGCAAGATCGGCGAAGGCGCCTTCGGCGGGCAGGTGGACGTGCGCTAGGCGCCGTTATGTTCGCGTCAGCATATCGACGCCGTCCACAATCGGGACTAGGATAGTCGATACCTGAATCGGGCGGTTTCCGGCGGGGCGCTGGTGACCGTCCTTCATCATCATGTGCGGCAAACGGCCGCGGTAGAGGAGTTAGTGCATCATGGCACTGGGTGGCTATGCGGGCCGGGTGGCCCATGTGGATCTCACCGCCGGCGCCACGGGCTATCAGCCCATCCCCGAGGATTGGGCGCGCAACTACATCGGCGGGCGTGGCCTGGGGGTCAAGTACGTCTTTGAGAACGGGCCGGGCGTGGATGCGCTCAGCCCGGAGAACATCCTGTGCTTCATGAACGGCCCGCTCACCGGCTCCGAGGCGAACATGAGCGGCCGGCTGGCCGTCGTCACCAAGAGCCCCCTGACCGGCACGGTAACGGACAGCCATCAGGGCGGCTGGAGTGCGGCACGGCTGCGCTGGGCCGGCTTCGACGGGCTGATCTTCAAGGGCCGCGCCGCCACGCCGGTGTATGCCTATGTCGAAAACAACACGGTGGAACTGCGCGACGCTGCTGACCTGTGGGGCAAGGGTATCCACGAGACGATCCGGATCTTGCAGGATCGCCACGGCAAGGATGACCTGTCCGTGATGGCCATCGGCCAGGCCGGCGAGCACAACGTCCGCTTCGCCTCCTGGATCAACGAGAACGACCGCGCGGCCGGACGCGGCGGCACCGGCGCTGTCGGTGGCTCCAAGAACCTGAAGGCCGTCGTGATCAAGTCGGCTCAGAAGATGGTGCGCGCCGAGAACCGTGAGGCGTGGCGCGAGGCGCACCGTAAGGCGCTGGCCACCATCATGGACGAGAACAACGTCACCTCCCCGCGCAAGGGCGGCCTGTCCATCTACGGCACCAACGTGCTGATGAATGTTACCAACACCATCGGCGCGCTTCCCACCAAGAACAGCCAGCTCACCTCGTTCGGCGAGAGCGGCGAGAAGCTGTCCGGCGAGTACGTCAACGACCATATCCTGGTCGACAACCCCACGTGCCACGCTTGCCCCGTGGCCTGCAAGAAGGAGGTTCACGTCAAGGAAGGGCCGTACGCCGTCCACATGGAGTCGGTGGAGTACGAACCGGCCTGGTCGCTGGGCGCGAACTGTGGCAACGACGATATCAACGCCGTGGCGTTCATGATTGACCGCGCCAACGACTGGGGCTACGACGCCATCGAGATCGGCAACGTCCTCTCCATGTACATGGAGGCCTCGGAGCGGGAGCTGCTGCGACGCGGAGACAAGGCGCTGGCCTGGGGCGATGTCCCAGGGATGCTGGAGATCAGCCGCCAGATCGTCTTCCGCGAGGGCGCAGGTGACCTGCTGGCGGAGGGCGTCAACCGGTATGCCAGCGAGATTGGCCACCCCGAGATCGCGATGACGGTTAAGGGCCAGGCCATCCCGGCGTATGACCCGCGCGGGCTGAAGGGGATGGGTCTGGGCTACGCCACCTCCAATCGCGGCGCCTGCCACCTGCGCGGCTACTCCCCCGCCTCCGAGCTGGGGCTGATCGGCCTCAAGACCGACCCCCACGCCTGGCAGGGCAAGGGCGAGCTACTCAAGCTGCTTCAGGATCTGCACGCCTTCTCCGACAGCCTCGACCTGTGCAAGTTCTCCGCCTTCGCCGAAGGGCCGGAGGAGTACGCCGAGCAGTACCGGATCATGGTGGGGCTGGACAAGTTCGATACGGCTGACGTGCTCACTACCGGCGAGCGCGTGTACAACCTGGAGCGCTACTTCAACAACCTTGCCGGTCACGGCGAAGGCTCCGACTCGCTGCCGCCGCGCTTCCTGAACGAGCCGTCCACGCAGAAGGGCTCCGAGGGGCAGGTGTGCGAGCTGGATGACATGCTGGCCGAGTACTACCAGCTGCGCG
>WBZO01000694.1_pt2 | contig 31857 bp, 31 predicted proteins | sample 5204261 | NCBI WGS metagenome assembly WBZO01 (sample SAMN12412400, study PRJNA552823) | activated sludge metagenome | isolation source: activated sludge from anammox sidestream of wastewater treatment plant... | place: USA: North Carolina | collected 2017-09
ATCGACTGGATCGTCATGCGTAACCGCCTGAGCAATATCGATGCACGCAACAAACGTTTCATGACGCAAGTGCTGACGGAGCTTTCGCGCCGTATCGGTTTCCGCGTGGCGCCTGGATTCTCCGAGCGTGTAATTTACCGTGAATTATTCCTGCAGGGCCTGACAGTGCTCGACGTGATGGATGTGGCGGATAGCGTGAGCGTTTCGCTGAGCCATGTGGCTGCCCGCCAGGAAGTGCGCGATTTGCTTAAGGTGCTGAATATCCCGAAGATTGATGCGCGTATCGATGAATTGCGCGTCAAGCCGGAGAAGAAAAAGAACACCGTAGCGGTGGATATGACCGAAGAACCGGCGGCAGAAGAAGCAGTGCCTGAACCTGAAGCAGAAGTTACTGTTTCAGCAGCAAAAGAAGAAACGCTGGAAGCGGCAACGGCTTAGGCCATAGACTTCCATGCGCAGCGTGAGCTGGCACTTTATGTCTATGACCCAGACTTAATTACACCAGCGCCTGCGCTGCTGCATTAATCACCGCAGCAATCCGAATGGCGGACTGGATAGCTTTTTTGCTGACCTGATGTTTCTCAAGTGTTTTAGCGTGAGATTCCATGCACATGCCGCAACCGTTGATGGCGGAAACAGCCAGGCACATCAGCTCAAAGTCGATTTTGTCGATACCGGGATTGCCAATGACCTGCATGCGCAGATTCGCGGGCATTTTGCCGTATTCGGCATCACCGCTTAAATGCACAAAGCGGTAGTAAATATTATTCATCGCCATAATGCTGGCAGCGGATTTTGCAGGCTGGTGCAGGGCCGGGTCTGCTTCCGCTTCCAATGCGCCAATAAGGGCGGCATTGCGGGTGGCATAAGCAGTGGCAAGGCCAATGCCATGGATTTGCGCGAGCGCAAGATCCGGCGAGCCTTCTTCACTCAATACATTGCCGAGGTTGATTTTGATGTCTTTGGCATGGTCGCCGAGCGTGTCTCTTACGGATTGTACGGACATGAGATTATCCTTTGCTGAGTGTAACAGGGTGGGGTTGGCGGTCGTGTTCCCATAACCAGTCATGGAAAGCGAATACGAAACTCTGAATCACCGGCTCAATGAGCCCGATACCCAGTGCGGCCGCCAGATCGCCGGTCAGAGAGTATGCAACCGCGGTGGCGACAGTGATATGGGTCATGCAGTAAGTGGTTGATTTTAATAAAAGTCTCATAGTCTCTTTCCAGACGGTTATAAAGGGATTAAGCAGCGGCTTTCTTCACATCGATGGTTTCATCGCCTTTTTTCCAGTTGCAGGGGCAAAGCTCATCGGTCTGCAGGGCATCCAGCACCCGCAGCACCTCTTTCGGATTACGGCCGACATTGAGGTCGGTTACCATCACGAAACGGATAATGCCTTCCGGGTCGACAATGAAAGTCGCTCGCTGTGATACACCCGCTTCTTTATCGATAATACCAAGCCCGGCAGAAATTTCCCGCTTTACATCTGCCAATAAAGGGAAGGGCAGATCGGTCAATTCCGGCTGATGTTTGCGCCAGGCCCAATGGACGAATTCACTATCTACGCTGGCCCCAAGAATTTGTGCGTCACGATCTTTAAATTCCTGATTTAAATCGCCGAATGCTGCAATCTCGGTGGGGCAGACAAAAGTAAAATCCTTCGGATAGAAGAATACCACCAGCCATTTTCCCTTATAGGTATCATTGTCAATATCTATGAAAACAGTATCAATGGTAATATCCTTCAATGGAAGCGAGGCGGTCGCCTTAACATTAAAACGGGGGAATTTGTCGCCGATGCCTAACATGATAACTCCTTAATTTGATAGGTTTGAACTAAACTCACCCTAGTGGTTGAAAGGAATTATGTATAATCGATTGTTTTTATCTTTTTTATAGTCTATAGCTATGCACCATGAATCTCAGAGACTTGCAATATATTGTCGCGATCGCTGAAACGCTGAACTTCAGTGAAGCAGCCAAGCAATGCAATGTCAGCCAGCCAACATTGAGCGCCCAGGTGAAGAAGCTCGAGGAATGGCTGGGGGTTCTTATTTTTGAACGCACCAATAAGAGTGTGTTGGTTACCGAGGTGGGGAAAGAAATTGTCGGCGCGGCGAAAAAGGCCGTCGCGGAAGCGGAGCGTATCAGGGAATTCGCGGAGGCCTCCCGCGACCCGTTTGCCGGAAAATTCCGGCTGGGGGCGTTCCCGACGCTGGCGCCGTATTATCTGCCGAAAATCGTGCCGGTCCTGCGGGAAATTTTTCCCAAGCTGACGCTGATTCTGGTGGAAGAAAAAACAGAGGTGCTGAAAGCGATGCTGAAAGAGGGGCGGCTTGATGCGGCACTGCTGGCCATGCCTATCCCGGAAGAATCGCTGGATACGGCAATGCTGTTTGAGGACCCGTTTTTGCTGGCTGTGCCTGCCAATCATCCGCTGGCGGGAAGCGATGGCATTACCACCGCAGAAATCGCTTCACAGCCGCTTCTGCTGCTGGAGGAAGGGCATTGCCTGCGTGAGCAGGCGCTTGAGGTGTGCAGCTCTGCGGGTGGCCGGGAATCCCAGGAATTCCGCGCGACCAGCCTGGAAACCCTGCGTGAAATGGTGAAAGCGGGCACCGGACTCACTTTGATGCCGCAAACCGCAATCCGTAAGGGGGAGCGCGGCATTCGCTATCTTTCATTCTCAGATGGCAGTCCGCATCGCGATATCGCTATCGCCTGGCGCAAAACAAGCGCACGTAAGGGGCTGCTTGATAAAATGGCCGAAGTGCTGTTAGCCACCCAGCGCGCAATGGAGAGCTTTGGCGGTTAATTTTAGAGAGCCTTCCTCCGGCCCCACTTAGTGGTCACTAAAGGAATTTCAACATGGTGACGGCATCGCAAACAGTGCCATCCGCTGCCGTATAGTAATCTTTGCGTGTGCCGATGATCTCAAAATTCTGCTTTAGATAAAGATCCTGCGCGGCCAGGTTATCGGCCCGCACTTCCAGGAAAAGTTTGACGATACCTTTTTGCCGCAAAGACTGACTCTGCAAGTCAAGCAGGGCACTGGCGATACCCCGGCGCCGATATTCGGGCGCGGTGGCCAGCGTGAGGATTTCAGCATCATCAATCAGCACGCGGCAAAGCAGGAATGACAACGGAACGCCATTTTCCTCATAGAGCATCCCTTCAGCGCCGTCATAAAAAAAGGACTGAAAATCTTCCGCAATCCAGGGCCGATCGAAGCCTGTAGCATGCAGCGCTGCAAGCGATGCGGAATCTTCAAGCGTAAGGGCGCGCATCACGACGGCTTCTGCATCCGCACGATCCAGGTTTCGCGCGAAGTGTTGAGGGGTTTCTGTGTGAGAGGCATCAGCGCCAGCGATGATTTCTGCGCCAGCTGCTGCAGATAATTCTCGGAATGGGCGAAACGGCGATCTTCCAGCTGCAGCTTGTAACCAGGCTGATTCTCCAGCAAAGTGACATTAAAAATAATCCAGCCGCCGGGCTTCAGTGAGCGTGCGGCGCCGTCAACCATCGGGGCAAGCCCTCCCATGATGGGTGCAACATTACAGGCGGTAATGAGATCATAAGTGGGTGAAGATGTATGCAGCAGATGCGCGCGCAGATCGCCTTCCAGAAGTTCGTTATACAGCGGCGTTTGACGCTCGGTGATCTTGGCACGGGCCTGTGCCAGCATGCCGGCGGAAAGGTCGATACCCTTAAGGCGTTTGCTTAAGGGCCGCAGTAACTCACCCAGCAGGCCGGTGCCGCATCCCGCATCGAGCACGGTATCGAAAGCAGGTTGCTGCCCCAGTAGTTCCTGCGCCACTTCAAAAAGCGAAAAATGGCAGCGATAGCCATTCTCCACCTCTTCTTCTTCATAAGTATCGGCCCGGGCAAGAAACTCGCTTTTAATAAGATCAACCGGCGTGGTGTGGGGCTGATGGCCTTCGGCGTAGCGGCCGCCATCGATAGTAGCCAGCATGAAGAGGGCCTGCTCATTCTTGGAATTGAGTGCAATCGCCCGTTTGAGCGCGGCAATGCCTTCGGCTTTTTCGTTCAGCGCCAAATGGCAAATGCCAAGATTATACCAGGCAGAGGCACGGTGAGGCTGCCGCCATAAAGTGAATTTAAAACGGAATTTCGCCTGTTGAAAACGGCCGTCGCGTACAAGGTTGCAGCCAAGCCGAAAACTGGCATCCGCCGGATGGCTCAGCCGCCAGAAAAAGCCGTCTACCGCAGTGACGATTCCGGCTGCCTGCTCTTCGGCAGAAAATGGTAATTCTTGTATTTCCTGGGCGGTGGCCATAAGACTGTCTCTTCCGAAAGGACTGTAACGAATGACCAGCGCTACCGCAACTACCCTCGATAATGATGAAATTGCCCGCTTCTCGGCCATCGCCAATGAATGGTGGGACGAGACGGGGAAATTCGCGCCTTTGCACAAGATTAACCCGGTGCGGATGGGATATATTCGCACACAGGTGGTGAAGCATTTCGGGCTGGATGACAGCAGGATTAAGGCGCTCGAGGGTTTAAACGCAGTGGATATAGGCTGCGGCGGCGGGCTGGTGAGCGAACCGCTGGCGCGCATGGGCGCTAAGGTAACCGGTATTGATGGCGGCGAAAAAAATATCAAAGTTGCATCGCTGCATGCTGAGCAGTCGGAGCTCAAGATCGATTATCGCGCAACCACCGCAGAAGAATTAGCCGCGAACGGCATGCAATATGATCTGGTGCTGGCGCTGGAGATTGTGGAGCATGTGGCGGATGTGTCGTTATTCCTGGAATCAGTGACGCAGCTGGTAAAGCCGGGCGGCCTGCTGATAATGAGTACGCTCAACCGGACGATGAAAGCCTATGCCATGGCGATTCTCGGCGCGGAATATGTGTTGCGCTGGCTGCCGCGCGGCACCCATGACTGGAAGAAGTTTTTAAAGCCGCATGAGCTGGTACAACCGCTGCAAAGGCAGGGCCTGAAACTGGTGCAGATGCAGGGGCTGGTGATGAATCCGCTGAGATGGGAGTGGGAATTATCGCTGCGGGATTTAGATGTGAATTACATGGTGGTGATGAAGAAATAAGAACCATTCCATACAAACAGGCGCAGAATAGAAATGATGCATCGCTAATGCGATGGCTTAAAAAGATGCCCCCGTTACCAGACACACGGGGGAAGACACTAAATAAAAATTAAACGGTCAAATTAAACGGTCGGTGACAAACTCTCCGGTTTGGTCTCCGTCACTGTCATGATTACTGTATCATCGTTTACTACAACGGTTGCAGTAATGTTCTGTGTACGGTTCGTTCCCGGAACAAATTGTTCTCCGGCGGCCCAAGCTTGGGCGGTGCCATTTTCAGTTCCAGGTTCTCTTGTACCAACGGTTGGATTGTCTAGCGTTCTAACTGATCGAAACACAACGAAGTCGTTGTGTTCTCCAAATGTACTCATGGTGTTTAATTTTTATATTTCATAATTTGAGAACCTCTCCGAAAGCCAGGGCTTTCTCTGTCCTAACGCGACTGTCTGGTGCAGGCGAATTGAATAAGGATCAGAAACTGGGGTTTTCGGATTTAGCTGCTTCAATCTTCCAAAGGAAGATAAGCGCATGAGGGTTGATAGGACTATAACGATTTCAGAAGAAACTTGTGTGAAGTTTTGATGACAATTGCAGGAATAATACGCGCAGAGCGAGGGCGCAAATCTAAAAGAGACGGAAATAAAAAAGGCACTTATTCCCCATCCATCGGAATAAGTGCCTTGCTTTACCACCAGCCTTTGTAAAGGCCGATGAAGTAGATTACGGCGCTTAACAGAAACACCCAGAAAATTGAGTTCAGCCAGCGTTCTGCTATGGCTGTTCTCCTGGTCTTTTCAGCATAGGCATCATCCATCGCCTTTGCGATGGCGAGCTCAATATTCGCTGGTCCTTCACCGATCTCTTTTTTGCGCTGTTCGTACATAGGACGCAGATGAGAAGGAACGGTTGATTTGCCATTTTGTACTGTGGTGCCTTGACGGCCACCACGATTGCGATCGCCTCGTCTGTTATTTCGTTTCATGATTAATGATTTAGTGTTACCCGCCTTTTTGCTGTGCAGGGCGGCAGCTCACAGTAACAGGATTAATCAGCGCCTGGATGGGTGGCGTAATTCAAATCAAGTATTTACAGGGTGTGAACTAACATCAAACACTAGCAAAACGCAGGGGTAACGGCGTCATTTTATTCTATAAATGACGCGCTGAATGTTAAAGTTTTGTGACAGCATCAAATCTTCGGGCTATATGCAGCGCTATGACAGATCATCACACCCGCCTCTATGCCATTACACCGCCGCGCATTGACTTAAAAGCCTTTGTGCCGCTAGTGGAACAGGCCTTTGATGGCGGGGATATCGCCTGCCTGCAACTGCGGCTGAAGGATGCGAGCGATAAAGAGATTATTGCCGCTGGCAAGGCGCTGGCGCCAATCTGTGCGGCGCATGAGGCGGCGTTTATTTTAAATGATCGCCCGGATTTGGTGGCGGCCTGCGAAGCCGACGGAATTCACCTGGGGCAGGAAGATTTAGAAAAAATAAAGCTCAAAGAGGTACGCAGGCAGCTGGGTAAGGAGGCTGTGATTGGCATTACCTGCCATGCTTCGCGCCACCTGGCGATGGAAGCAGGCGAAGCAACAGCCGATTATGTGGCTTTCGGCGCATTTTACCCTACCACGTCAAAGCCGAAGGAAAAGCTTGAGAAATGGGGAACGCCCGGGCTGGAGCTGGTGGAGTGGTGGAGCTCGCATTCGATTCTGCCGCAGGTTGCCATCGGCGGCATCACGCCAAAGAATCTGGCGCCGCTGGTAAAAGCAGGCGCGGATTTTGTGGCCGCCATTACAGGTATCTGGGACCATCCCAAGGGCCCAAAAGCAGGGGTGAAAGCCTATAATGATGCGATCGCTAATGCAGTCGCTCGCTGATCCTTCCTTTTCCCTTTAAAGGTGCAAAATAAGCAATGACTTTCTCTTCTGCATCCCGCAGCAGGCTTTCGCGTATCGCCTCATCCAGGCTTAGCTTCGGCACGGCCTCCAGCCTGTCGAAGATATAGGCCCGGCTACCTTTAAGATTGATACAGGCGGCACGAAAGGCATCCGATTTCTCGGATGCGGACCGGGCGATGAATAACCGCGAAATATAATCCCGCAGCGCTTCATAGCATTCAGTAATGGGCTGGAAATTATAAACGTCACCATAGCCGGTATTGGCAAACTCATGCTGGGCAAAAAGCCGCAGGCGCGTATACAGGCGGGTGGTTTTCATCAGGGAATCGATATCCATCGAGAAGCGCTCCTTTTCAATGAAGTCTTTCTCGTAGGTCGTCAGCAGAGAGAAGCGCATAGCATCTGTCGTTCTAGGCGATTCAGACATGGTCTACCTCCATGGACGCGCACTATAGACAGTAAATAGTTAATTTTCTGTCATTGTGATTGCATCGCTTGGGGGAAAAGACTATGTACCAGCCAACAATTCTAAATTAAGGCGGAGTTTTACTCATGAAAATTGATGGCGTATCCATTCGTCCCGGTTATGTGCTGCAGCATAAGGACCGGCTGTGGGTGGTAACCAAAATTCAGCATACGCAACCCGGCAAGGGTGGCGCCTACATGCAGGTGGAAATGAAGGATATTCGCGTAGGCACGAAGCTTAATGAGCGTTTCCGTTCCGCCGAAACGGTTGAGCGTGTTCGCCTCGACCAGAAGGATTACCAGTATCTCTACAACGACGGCGAAATGCTGCACTTCATGGATCAGGAAAGCTTCGAGCAGATTGCCCTGGCAGCGGATGTGCTGGACGAGATGCAGCAAGCCTTCCTTCAGGAAAACATGAAGGTAATTATTGAGAGCCATGAAGGCGAAGCGATCAGCGTGACGCTTCCCGATCAGGTTACACTGGAAATTGTGGAGGCTGATCCTGTAGTAAAAGGGCAGACTGCCGCGTCTTCTTACAAACCTGCGAAACTCGAAAACGGCGTACGTATCATGGTGCCGCCTTTTATTGAATCCGGCACACGCGTGGTGGTGAATACCGCTTCCGGCGAATATGTAGAGCGCGCAAAGTAAGTGATTCTCTCAGCTAATATCACTGTTATGCTTAAGGCTGCCCAGAAAGCGGCCAAAGGCATGCTGCGCGATTTCGGCGAAGTGGACAAGCTGCAGATTTCGCGCAAGGGCACAATGGATTTTGTGACGCAGACCGATCTGCGCTCGGAAAAAATCCTGCGCGAGGAGCTGAACAAAGCGCGGCCGAAATTCGGCTTCCTGCTTGAAGAAGGCGGTGAAGTGCAGGGGATTGACGGCGAGCATCGCTGGGTGGTGGACCCACTCGACGGTACGACTAATTTTATCCATGCCGTGCCGTATCTTTGCATGGCGCTTTCGCTCGAGAAGAAACTCAAAGACGGCAGCTGGGACCCGATAGCGGCGCTGGTCTATGATCCGCTGCGTGATGAGGCTTTTCATGCGGAAAAAGGCAAAGGTGCCTTCATGGGCAATCGCCGCATGCAGGTGAGTGCGCGCCAGAAATTCGATGAAGCCCTGCTGGTGACACATTCGCTGAAATTTGACAGCATGCATTACAACCGTTCGCTGAAGCTTTACACCGCGATGGCCGGTCAGTCGAAAGGGGTGCGGATGTTGGGTGCGACTGCGCTTGATCTCGCTTATGTAGCAGCAGGCCGTTATGATGGCGCATGGTATAGTTTCTTTAAGCCGTGGGATATCTCGGCGGGCAAGCTGCTGGTGAGTGAAGCGGGCGGTACGATCACGCAGATTGACGGCGCGAAGGATATTTCCGCGCCGGAATCGTTGTTGGCAGCTACGCCTAAATTGCATGCGCTGTTGCTCAAGACACTGAAGCCGATCTGGCTCAGTTAGAAATATTGACTGGGCAAAAGAGCCAGGCCGATTCAGGAAAAAATATTCTCGGCTTCATTTCCCCTTTGGCCTCTGCTATATCCCGTTTCTCAACAACAATAATAAATTCTCAATGGCAGGAATCTTCCCATTTCGTGCGGTTCTGCTGGCGTCGGTAGCGGTCGGTTCCTTAAGCGGGTTCGGGCAGCAGGCGGCCGCCCAGATGCTGCCTGCACGCGGGCGGCCATTGCCCAGTGTGGAAGTGAATCTCGAAGTATTGAAGTCGCTGCAATATGGCGGCGCGATGCCAAGCGCGCCATCTGAACCGCCACCTGTGGATTATGGCGGTGGTGGCGGAGCGATGGATCAGGAATATGGCGCGCCGCCGATGAACGATCCTTATGCAGGGGGCGGTGGCTATGGCGGCGGTTATCCTCCGCAGCAGCCAATGCAGCCGCCCATGCAGCCGGCCCCCATGCAGCAACCTCCCGTTTATGGTGGATACCCGCAGCAGCAGCCACCGATGCGCGATCCTAATTTCGTCTGGCAGAATGCGCCGCAGGGGCAGCCCATGGCTCCACCACCGCCTGACTGGGCGCAACAGCAGATGTCGCAGGCGCAGTCAGAAATGCAGCGCTATGATAATCAGGGGCCCATTTCAAGTTATCAGCCGGGCAGCCCTGAAATGCCTGAGCAGTTGCCGCCACCGGCGCCACGCCCTGCCGCGCCTAAGCAACCGGCGCCTACGCCTCCACCGCCGCCTCCACCCACCATGCCCGAACAGGCGAATATTCCACCGCCAAACCCGGCACCCGCGGTTGCCGATCCGAACCTGGCCAATATGGATAACCAGCTTGCCCAGAAAGGCCAGCCTCCTGCACCCTCATCCACACCGGCGCCTGCGCCGATAGTTCCACCTGCGCCAGCAGAGGTTGTACCGCCCGCAGCAGCACCAGCTGCACCTACGGCCCCCATGCCTGCAGCGCCTGAGAATCTCCGCCCGCCTGAGCTGACGCAGCCGCCCGCACCAACTCCCCCAGCGGCAACCCCTCCCGCACCGCCTGCTGTGCCTGCCGCGCCTAAACCGGAACCTGTCGCGCCACCGCCACCGGCGCCTGCACCCACGCCATCCGTAACGCCGCCTGCCTTGCCGCCGATTGAAGCGCCAGCTGAAATTCCGCCGCCGCCGCCCATCACACCGCCTGCACCCCCGCCAGCTCCCGCTGCGGAAGAGGAAACCAAGCTCAAGCTGCCGGAACTGCCTAAAGAATCGGCCGACTGGCTGAACAAAAACGTGCCCGCGCCTGCGGAAACCTTGCCGGAAGTAGAAGAGCAGAAGAAAAGGCAGGAAGAAAAATTCCCCAAACTGGAAGAAGAAAGCGCGCCGCCGCCTGTGCCGAAGCAGGAAGAGAAAAAGCCGGAGCTGCCAAAGCTTCCCGATCTGGAGGCGCTGCCACCTATTACTCCGCCGTCACTGGATGCAGAAACGCCTCCGCCTGCGCCTCCGCCTTTACCGGCAAAGCCTGAAAAACCCGCAGTGCCCGAGATACCGGTCTTGCCGCCTGTCGAAGTGACGCCGCCTGTTCCACCTGCAGCTCCGGCTCAGGAAGAACCTGAGATAAAGGAAAAAGATGAAGGGCTCTTCCCCGGACTTAGCAAAACCTTCAAGCGTCTGCTGACGCAGAAAGAGGCTCCAAAGCCTAAAGAAGAAGAGGTTTCGCCCGAATTGCCGCCGCTGCAGAAGCAGGACGTGCCTCCTCCCTTGCTGGCGGAGCCTGTAGAACCGACGCCTGAGCCAACGCCGCTGCCGCCGCTTCCAGTGCTGGAGGCGCCAAAGGAAAAAGCGCCGGAGCCGAAAAAGGAGCCGCCGAAGAAAGAAGTGAAAGCTAAAAAGCCGGAGCCGGTTAAAAAGGCAGAGGTAAAGCTCCCGCCGAAGCCAGTGGAGGAGAAAAAGCCGGAGTCGCTTAAATTGCCCGATCTGCCTGCGGAAATGATGAAATCGGAAATGCCCGATCTGCCGCCTTTGCCCTCTGCTGATTTTGAAATCATCGAAAAGAATAATCAGCCCGTGAAGAAAGCAGCGCCCGAAGAAAAGGAAATGGCAATGCATTCGCCTGCGCCAAAGGCCAGCGCTCCCGTACTAGGCCCGGGCAGCCTGCAGATTGTCTATGGACGCGATAATACCGATATTCCCGATTCGATGAAGGCCCGGCTGAGCAGCCTGGCTAAGCAGGCCAAGGATAAAAAGAAGCGCATTCTGGTCACGGCCTATGCCAGCGGTAAAGCCGATGAGTCGAAAGCGGCGAATATGATTTCACTTTCACGGGCGCTGAGTCTGCGTGCGTTCCTTATCGACGCCGGCCTGTCGCAGGATAAGATTATCGTGAAAGCCAAAGGCGTGGAAAATCCCGGCGGGGCTCCGGATCGCGCCGATGTAAGCCTGGACTGACGTGAAGCTCACGCTGATACAATATGATCTGCGGCTGGTGGTGGCAAAGCTGGCGCCGCCCTGCCATCTCGAAACGCCCCGTGAGGGATTCTGGTGCGTGTTGCAGACGCCGGGGGAAATCACCCTTGTGTGTGAAGAGCGGTTACTGCCGGATGCGGCATTAAAGGCCGAAAGCGAATGGATGGGCTTTAAGCTGCGCGGGCCGCTTGATTTCAGCCTGACAGGGATTATTGCCGGGTTGTCGGATGCATTGGCAAAAGCGCAAATCAGCCTTTTTGTTCTTTCCACCTTCGATACCGACTGGATACTGGTGAAACGAAATAATGCCGAAGCCGCTATTAATGCATGGCGGACCGCCGGTTATGAAGTGGTTGCACAATGACACCCGCTGCCCGCCTTGCGGCTTTGATAGAGCTGACCGATCAGCTGCTGCAGGAATGGCAGCAGGAAAATCCGCGACCGGCTGAACAGGTGATTAAGCAATATACGCGCGAACGAAGATATATCGGTGGGGGTGACAGGCGGGCGCTGCAGGAATCGGTATTTGGCCTGCTGAGGAAAATGGGCGGACTGGATCTGGCGGGATTGCCGCATAATGGCCGCAGCCTGGCATTGTGCTTTCTGCGGGCGCAGGGCCAGACACTGGAAGAGATTGCCGCATTATGCAGCGCAGAAAAATATGCGCCCGCGGCATTAAACGCTGCTGAAAGAAACCTGCTGGCGGAGGAGCATGAATTAAAAGCCAGCCGACTGCCTGTGTGGCTGGAAGAATTACTGAGGGCACAATATGGGGAAGAAGCGGATGCACTGATTGAAGCGCTGCTGCAGCCTGCGCCGCTGGATTTACGTGTCAACCGGCTGAAGGCGGATGTATCCCGTGTCCAGAACGAACTCGCGCGGTCGGGAATTGAAACCCGCAGGGTGGAAGGTTTGCCAGATGCATTGGAAGCGGCCCGGCATGCGCCAGTCATCCGCACCCAGGCCTATGAGGAAGGGCTGGTGGAGATTCAGGATCGGGGTTCGCAGGCGGTGGTTGCCGTGGTTGCAAATGTGCTGGCTGAGCAAGGCAAAGCCCCGCTTACCATTATAGATTATTGCGCCGGGGCGGGGGGCAAGAGCCTGGCCCTGGCCTCAAAGCTGGGTAACAAAGCCAGGATTATTGCCTGGGATGCAGATCCGCAGCGGCTGGCCGAACTGGAACCGAGAGCCAGGCGGGCGGGTGCTTCCTGCATCAGTCTCTGGAAAAAAGAGCCTTCGGCAATGCCGAAAGCTGATTTGGTATTGCTCGACGTACCCTGCAGCGGTAGTGGAACCATCCGCCGCCATCCGGACCTGCCCTGGCGACTATCTCCGGCAAAGCTGGAGCATTATTCAAAACTGCAGCGGCAGGTGCTGAAGGAAGCAGCCCCCCTCGTGAAGCCGGGCGGGTATCTCTACTATGTAACCTGCTCGCTACTGGAAACCGAAAATTTTCAATGTGTTAACGGTTTTTTAACGAATAATTCGAATTTCCGGGTTGTCACCCCGGCCCAAATATGGGATAAGGGGGCAATAAAGATTGCGCCGTGGCTAGAGTTTCTGCCGCATCGACAAGGGAGTGACGGTTTTTTCGCTGTGTTACTGAAAAACCAATAGAAGAACCAAAAACAACTGCCATTGAGGCAGGTAACCTGAGGGAACTGCATGAGCCGGAGACATCAGAGAAGCTATACGAAACATTTGAATAATCTGGTCCGTCAAGTTTTCAGGCGCCGCAATATCATCATCGTTTGCGATCAATCCATCGACAGTTACCCTGTCAGCGGTAAATCCCAGGCTATGATCCTGAGCGCGCTGGTAGGCGGTATTATCTGGATTTCCTACTCCACTGGCAGCTATATGGCATCGCAATCGGTGATGCAGCAGAAGGATCGCCAGATTATTTCCACGGCAATGAAAACCAAGCAGATTGGTGAAGAATACAGCCTGCTTAAGCGTGATCTGCAAAAGCTGCAGGAGAACAAAGGCGAACTGGGCGAATATGCGCAGTTCGTGCTGCAACAGCATTCAGTAGATAAAGAATTCGCGATGCCGGAGCTGATGGAAGTCAGCGATGCGGGCGACGCCGCGGCTGCCGGGGTGACCGGCGAAGCGCATGATCGCCTCATGAGCCGGGTAAGCTTCCTTGAAGATCGCATTGAAAAGCTGCAGAAGGAAAATATGCAGATTGTCATGACCGTGAAGGAACGTACCCGCGGCAAGATTAAAGAACTCAACGAAGTCATTCGCCTGGCCGGATTCAACCCGGAGCGGATGCAGAAATTCGCACGCCGCACCCTGCCGAAGGAAGAGCTCGTTACCTCCGAGGATTTCAAGAATCAGGGTGGTCCGTACCTGCCTGAGAAACTGGGCGAGGTTGGCAGCGAGATTAACAATAACATCGACCGCATGATGCTGCTCGACAGTATCGTCAGCCGCTTTCCCCTTGGCGTTCCAATGCGCGAAGGCAAGGTAACCAGTGGTTATGGCCGCCGGCTGGATCCGTTCAATCGCCGCTGGGCAATGCATGCAGGAATTGACTTTTCAGGATCAGAAGGCGCTCCCGTTTACGCAACATCGGATGGGGTGGTGACCAAAGCCGGCTGGGGTGGCTCCTATGGCAACCGCATTCAGATTGGCCACGGGCTGGGTATTTCTACGCTTTACGGGCATCTGAGCCGCGTGCTGGTACGCCCGGGACAACGCATCAAGGAAGGCCAGCTGATTGGCCATCAGGGTTCCACCGGCCGCAGCACCGGCAAGCATCTCCATTATGAAGTTCGGTTCAATGACCGGCCTCTCAATCCACGCAACTTCCTCAACGCAGGGTATTATGTTCAAAAGCATCAGAGCTAACCGCCGCGAAATTTCGCGTAAACACGTTCCATCAATCATTTCCGGGGACCTTGATATTCTCGGCAACCTGATCAGCGACGGCACGGTTGATATTGAAGGGCGCATCCAAGGCAATGTGAAGGCCTCGCGCATCCTGATCCGCAAAGATGGCCGCGTGCTGGGAGATGTTCAGGCCGATGAGGTGCATATTTATGGCCAGGTACGTGGGCTGGTGAAAGCCAAAGACGTGCATCTTTATGCAACCTGCAAGGTGGAAGGCACCATTATGCACGAGCTGCTTTCCATTGAAGATGGCGCTTTTGTTGATGGCAAATTCAAACGCACCGACAAAACCCCCATTGAGCGCGCGCGCGAAGTGACGGAAGAGGCAGAGGAAGTGGTGGCGGAAGAAACTGCCCCCATCAACCTTTTGCAGAATTTGCGCCTGATTACGAATAAGGAATAGCCGCATTTAAGTGCAGTGGCTCCCGGATGTTGCCTCAAGGGCACATCCCCGTGTCACATGGCGAAAGCCTGGCAGTCGCCCCAGAAATATTCTTCCGGCAATACTGGATTTCTGAATGGCCCGAAGCTATAGTGCGTCGTTACAAATTTCTTTCAAGAGCACCAGCCCTTAAATGCGCCTTCTATTGATCATCCTGTTTTTCCTCACCGTGGTGACAGCCGGTATTTATGGCGCAGGCTCGGCATTGCCGGAGGAAATGATTACGATTCGTGGTGCGCAGTTCAAGGCGCCGGTCGAGGAAGTCTGGGATATGGTGACGAATTACGAAGCCATGCCGAAATGGAATGATGGTATCGCCTCCGTTACGCCGATACCGGATACGCAAACCAAGGAAACGCTTTGGGACATCGTGGATAACGAGGATCACCATATGGTTTTAAAAGTGACCCGTTCGGAACCGCAGAAAATACACCGCTCGGAAATTATAAAGAACGATCTGCCTTTCCTTGGCAGCTGGCAGTTTGAATTTACTGCCAATGAGGCAGGCACCTGGCTTAAGCTGGAGGAACACAGCTTTATCAAGAGCCCGTTCCTCAGATTCTTTACCTATTATATTCTTGGCAGTGATTACGGCATTCGCATCTTCCTGGAATCGCTGGGCCGCCATCTGGTGCAGGATGTGGACATAAAAGAACTGGCCGCCTGATGAGTACGGATAAGTTAAACCTGCTGACTGATTTAATTGCCTATGCATGCAAAGAAGGTGCGACGCAGGCTGATGCAATCCTGCTGGAGAGCACCGATATGTCGGTCAGCCGCCGGCTGGGACAGCTGGAAGATATGGAGCGTGCGGAATCTACCGGTGTGGGCTTACGCGTATTGGTAGGGCAGCGGCAAGCGGCTGTCTCAGGCAGCGATTTAACGTTAGATTCCCTGCATGAGCTCGCGCAGCGCGCCGTTGCAATAGCCAAACAGGTGCCGGAAGACCCTTATATCTGCTTCGCGGAGGAATCCCTGCTGGCGAGGGCGATGCCGGATCTGGAAATTGAAGATTCAAGCGAACCCAAGTCGGAATGGCTGCTGGAGCGTTGCGCGGAAGCGGAAGAAGCGGCGCTGGCGATTAAGGGCATTACCAACTCGGAAGGCGCAAGCGCCAACTTCGGCCGCCATCATGTGGCGCTGGTCACGTCCACCGGTTTTGCCCAGGAATATGGCCAGACCAGCACCAGTCTTTCTATCTCCGTGCTGGCAGGCGAGGGCACGAATATGGAGCGGGATTACGATTTCGCGCTGGTGCGTTTCCTGGATGCATTGCCGGATGCAGCAGCGATTGGCCGCAAGGCTGCGAATAATGCGCTGGCGCGGCTGGGCGCAAGGCGTATGAAAACCTGTGAAGTGCCGGTCGTGTTCGATCCCAAGGTCGGCAAAGGATTGCTGTCCAGTTTCTCCAGCGCAATCTCGGGTGCTGCCATAGCGCGAGGAACCTCCTTTCTGAAGGAATCCATGGGCAAGCCTGTATTCAGTAAGGCTGTGCAGATAGTTGATGACCCTCTGATCAAGCGTGGGCTCGCCTCCAAGCCCTTCGACGGTGAAGGCGTTGCGGCAAAAAGACTGGAGCTGGTGAAAGACGGTGTATTGCAGCACTGGCTGCTGGATTGCCGCTCCGCAAAGCAGCTGGGCCTCCAAACTAATGGCCGGGCGGGGAGGAGTATATCCTCTGCACCATCCCCCGCCGCGACCAATTTATATATTGAGGCGGGTAAGCAAACCCCGGAAGAGCTTATTTCCGATATTGAAAGCGGTTTTTATGTAACGGAAACCTTCGGCATGGGCGTGAACTTAATCACTGGGGATTATAGCCAGGGCGCTGCCGGTTTCTGGATTGAAAAGGGTAAGAAAGCCTATCCGGTAAACGAAGTGACGATTGCCGGAAAACTGCAGGATATGTTCAAGACGATGACACCCGCCAATGATCTGGAATTCCGTTTCCGCGCCAATACACCCACGCTGCGCATTGAGAAAATGACCGTCGCCGGGAGCTGATTAGCGCTGCTGGCAGAGTAAGCCCGAATTCATAATATTTTCAAATTCTGGCGAAGAATTTATGAAGTGAAACAGTATGATTGCTACAAGCTTCGGCTTCCATTAGTTTAGCGCTTCCAATGTCGCTCCTAGCCGATTTCAAATCCGACGCCACCTTAAGCAACCGCGAAATTTATGCGCGGCTGTGGCGGGATTATATCAGCGTGCATAAAAGCAAGATATGGCTCGCTGCGATATGCATGATCCTGGTGGCAGCCACTACAGCAATCCATGCCTGGCTGATGCAACCGGTGCTGGATGAAATTTTCCTGGAGAAAGATCGCAGCCTGCTGCTGGTGATCCCTTTCGTGGTGCTGGCAGTTTTTTTGATTAAGTCGGTCGCCACCTATGGCCAGAACGTAATTCTGCAGACGATGGGCCAGCGGATTATTGCCACTATGCAGCAGCAACTTTACCGGCACATGATCCATGCCGATATAGGGTTGTTTGCTGACCAGGCAACCGGCCGCCTGATCTCACGATTCACGAATGATATCTATTTGCTCCGGCAATCAGTCTCGACCGCCTTTACCGGTATCATTAAGGAAGTGCTGACCATGGTTTTCCTGGTCGGCGTAATGTTCTACCAGAGCTGGGTGCTGGCGCTGTTCGCCTTCACCGTATTTCCGATTTCAGTCTGGCCGGTGATTCGCCTGGGCAAACGCATGCGCAAGATTTCAAGCGAAACCCAGGCGGGGTTAAGCCATCTCGCCGGGCAACTGGATGAGAGCTTTGCCGGTGTGCGCCTGGTCAAAGCCTATCACCGGGAAGAACATGAAATCGCGCGTGCCTCATCGCAGATTGAGCGCCTATACGGCCTCTATGCCAAAGCGGCGAAAGTGCAGGGCATTGCCTCGCCGATGATGGAGCTGCTGACCGGTATCGCCATTTCAGGCATTATCGGCTGGGGGGGCTCGCAAGTGATTGAGGGAACGACGACCCCGGGGGCTTTCTTCTCTTTTATTGCCGCGATGATCATGGCCTACAAACCCGCCAAGACCATTGCCGGCCTGACAACCAATGTGCAGGAAGGAATGGCTGCTGCTGCGCGCCTGTTCGCCGTGCTCGATACGCCGACTATTATCAAGGACGCGCCGGGTGCCGCCGCGCTGCAAATCAGCGACGCTAAAGTCAGGTTCGAAGAGGTGAGCTTTCAATATACAGGCGGCGCGGGGGTCAGCGAGGTGGATATCACGCTGCTGCCCGGACAGACCGTGGCACTGGTGGGGCCCTCCGGCGGTGGTAAGTCTACCCTCATGAACCTGATGCTGCGCTTTTATGACCCGCAGGCCGGACGCATTACTATCGATGGGCAGGATTTGCGCGATGTGACACTGCAAAGCCTGCGCGAATCACTGGCATTGGTGAGCCAGGAAACCGTGCTGTTCGATGATACAATCGCGGCGAATATTGCTTATGGCAGGCCGGAAGCAACCCCGGAGGAAATTGAAGCCGTGGCGAAAGCCGCGGCGGCACATGAATTTATCAGCGCCTTGCCACAGGGTTACCAGACACCTGTGGGGCCGCGCGGCGTGAAGCTTTCCGGCGGACAGCGCCAGCGGCTGGCAATCGCCCGCGCGCTGCTGAAAGACGCGCCGATCCTGCTGCTGGATGAAGCGACTTCAGCGCTGGATACGCAGTCGGAACAGCTGGTGCAGCAGGCGCTTGAGCGACTCATGGCCGGACGCACGACGCTGATTATCGCGCACCGCCTTTCCACCATCCGTCATGCCGATGTGATCTATGTGCTGGATAAGGGCCGGGTCGCCGAAAGCGGAAATCATGCGCAACTGCTGGCAAGACGGGGATTATACGCCCGGCTGTATGCCGGCGCGGATGGTCAGGTGATCTGAAGCTGGGAAGGGGCTAGAGAGTTGCCATGGCCTTAATAACTGCAGGGCCCATAATAATGAGGAACAGCGAAGGCAGCATCAGCGTTACCAGCGGAATCGTGATTTTTACCGGCAGCTGGCCGGCTTTTTGCTCGGCTAGCATCAGGCGGGTGTTACGATACTCATCGGCAAGCACACGCAGCGTTTCAGTCAGGCTGGTACCGAAGCGCTCTGTCTGTAATAAGCTGGCGATAAGCGAACGAAACGGCACCAGATCCGTACGCTCTGCCAGGTTCTGCAATGCGCGCGTGCGATCGTTGAGCAGTGTCAGCTCAAGCCTTGTTTTATTAAGTTCATCGGTGATTTCGGGATAAGCGCGGTCTAATTCTTTGCAGACCCGCGCCAGCGCACCATCAAGCGCCAGACCGGACTCGGTGCAGACCAGCAGCAGGTCGAGCGCATCAGGGAAAGCCCGTGTGAGTTTAAGCGCGCGTTTGTCACGCTGGTTCTTGAGATACATGTCGCCGCCGAAGAAAACCAGTACGAAGACCATGATGCTCATGAGCACGTTGGCGAGCCGCATGGCGCCCTCCGCATCGCGCGTCATCAGGAACAGGATGACCAGGCCGCCGATGGGCAGGCCCAGCCACTTCCAGGCGAGGTAGTAAATAGGGCCGTCAACCGGATCAACGCCCGCACGGTAAAAACGGTAGAAGTTGATGCGGCGGAATTCCGCCGGGCGCAAGGCCAGCATTTTGATAAGAGGCTCAAGCCCTGAAGCCAGACCTTTAGGTTGATTTTCACGGTTACGCTCAACGAATTCTTTTGCCTCTTCGCGGCTTGGAGCCATGCGCCGTAAGCGCTTATTCAGGCTTTCGCGCTGGCTGCGATTCACGATGATCATGAAAATGATGAAGCTAACGATACCAGCAAGAGTTGCTATAGCGAGGTCCTGAAAATTTTCGATGCCGAACATAAGCTACCTACACATCAATCTGAATCATTTGCGAGACAATCCACATCGCGAATAAAATCATGCTGACAGCGATGGCGAGAATGATATTGCCCGGGAAGGTGTGGAACAGCGGCTCGAGATAAGTGGGGCTGGTAAACTGAATGGCGCCGACCTGCAGGACAGGCAGCGCACCCAGTACCCAGGCGGTAGCGCGGCCTTCGGAAGTCATGGCGCGGATTTTCTGGTTGAGACGCTTACGTCCCCGGATCACGTTAGAGAGGTTGCCAAGAATTTCTGCCAGGTTACCGCCGGTTTCCTGCTGCACGGAAAGCACAACCACAAAGAAGTGAATATCCGATTCGTCAATACGCTTTGCAAGACGGCGCAAGGCTTCAACCAGGGGACGCCCGTAGGAAATCTCATTCACGACCTGACGGAATTCCGGGCCGATCGGGGGATCAAGGTTATCGGAAATCATGCGCAACGCCGTATTGAGCGGGTGACCTGATTTCACGCTGCGAACAATCATATCAATTGCTTCCGGGAACATATCCAGGAACTTCAGGTTACGTTTCTTGATTTCGTGACGGAAAAATTTCTTCGTTACGACATAGGTCAGCGCACCTGCGATCACCAGGCTGAGAATGCCGAAAATACTGAAGAAAATAACGCTGAAGAAAACGAACAGGCCCAGCATGCCGAAAGCAACCGTCTGCAGGTTCTGCCCATGCCCCGCCTTAATCATCAGCAGGTAGAACTCTTCCGAACCCGGCAGACTCAGAAGGAATTTGGTAATACCGGTCGCTTCGGCCTTGAAGCTTGCAACAACCTGCTCATCATCCTTAGGCAGTTCGTCCTGACCGGTGGATTCAGAAGCGCCAGCCGCGATTTTTTCAATAATGCCACGGGTGCGCTTGCTTGCATCCACCGTGACGAATTTCGGCAGAAGCAGCACCAGCAGCATGAAAAAACCAATAAAGACGCCAATGGCGATGATTGGTTCCATGGTTCTCTACACTCCCCCTGCGGAGCCTTTTGGAAGCATGCCCAAAGACTCCAGCATTTGTTTTTCCATACCATAATAGGCAGCCTGCTCAATAAAGCGAGGCTTAACTTGATGGCAGATATACTCACCTTTTAATTTACCATCCGGCGACATGCCGCTCGGTTTGTAAGAAAAGAGGGTCTGCGTGGTAATGACCCCAGTTTCCAGACCTACAATTTCTTCAATATGGGTGATACGGCGCACGCCGTCACGCATACGGCTTACCTGCACAATCAGATGCAGCGCGCCTGCAATCTGGGCGCGCAGCGTGCTGATAGGCAGTGCAAAACCGGTCAGACCAAAAAGGTTCTCAAGACGGGTAAGACATTCGCGCGGATTGTTGGCGTGGATAGTAGCCATGGAGCCTTCATGGCCCGTATTCATAGCCTGCAATACGTCAATCACTTCGTCGCCGCGGATCTCGCCAAGAATGATACGATCGGGGCGCATGCGCAGCGCGTTCTTTACCAGCTGCCGCTGCGTGATTTCGCCGACGCCTTCGGTATTAGGCGGACGCGTTTCCAGGCGCAGCACGTGCGGCTGATGCAGCTGAAGCTCGGCAGCATCTTCAATGGTGATAACGCGCTCACCCGGATCGATATGCCCTGACAGGGCGTTAAGCAGAGTTGTCTTACCGGATCCGGTACCGCCAGAAATAAGAATATTCAGTCGAATATGACCGCAGATCTCAAGAAACTTCACCATCTGCGGCGAGCATGAGCCGTAATCGAGATACTGTTTCAGCGGCATTTTGTTCTTTTTGAATTTACGGATGGAGACCAAGCATCCGTCAAGTGCCAGCGGCGGGATAATGGCGTTGAAACGCGAACCATCGGGCATGCGCGCATCCACCATCGGGCTTGTTTCATCAACGCGGCGGCCAACCCGCTGCACCACTTTCTGAATGGTGTTAAGCAGGTGTTTGTCGCTCATGAACTTCACGTCAGTGCGACTGATTTTACCGTTTTTCTCGATATAGATATTGTCCGGGCCGTTAACCATTATATCGGCCACTTCCGGATCTGCCAGCAGCACCTCCAGCGGGCCAAAGCCCAGCACTTCATCGATGAGTTGCTTCTTGAGGAGCTCCTGTTGCGCCGCTGTCAGGGGAATAGCAAGCTTTTCCATCAGCTTGATGATGATCTCGACGATCGTATTACGCTTGTCTTCGGCAAGCATTTTTTCGAGCTTCTGGAAATCGATTTTATCCAGCAGCGCTTCGGACATCATCCCGCGCGCGCGCAGGAAATCCGGCGTTTCCATATTTTTATCCGCATAGACGGAGAAAGTTTTGGCCGCTGCCTCAATATTACGTTTTTTCTGCTCGATCAGATCGTGCTGGCGTTGATCAATCAACTCTCCGCCGCTTCGGGTATATTCCGATTTACCTTCCACCGGCCGCACTGCTGGAAGATTAACGAGGTTATCACTCGATGCAGCAGATTCGCCCTGATGCGATGTTTCCCAGGGTGCTTTTCCGGCATCACGCGCAAAACTTTCACCTTCGGGCGATGACATTCCCGGTGGCGTGGTTTGTACGCGAGCGGAAGAAAAAGAGAGAGAGTTTTCATCATGCGCCGGAGCGCCTGATTCATCCGCTTTAGGTTTTTTTCCAAACATTATTCTGAACTATCCTTTCTTGAAGAAAGCGAAGCCTTTTTCCGCAGGAGCGGGGCGCGCTATCTCTCCATCCATGCCGATCAGCAGACCGGCAAGCTGTTCCAGCTGGGTGCCGAGGGGGGTGTTACCGATTTCCAGAATCGTCTTGCCCTGATTCTCGGCCGTGACAATGGTTTTGATATCGTTAGCGAGACTGAAATCGATGCCATGGCCGCAGACACGCTCAAAATCCTTCTGGCTGATACCTTCCTTGAATTTTGCTCCGCTGCGATTAACCACAATAGAAATATTTTTGCTGTCGAGCCCTAAATCCCGCCAGATACCCAGCAGACGTGCCGCATGGGTAATGGAGCGCAGCCACAGCTGCGCCACCAGCACGACATTGCTGGAGCTGGTGATGGCGGCAGAAGTCCAGTTCGCCCAGATATGCGGCAGATCAATCACAACGCAATCAAACTCTCCCTTCAACGTGCTGATCAGCGCGCGAATGGTTTCCGGGCTGATTGCCGGCGTCTGCTTAAGATCGTTGGGCGCGGAAATTACCTGCAGCCGTTCCCCATATGGCGCAGTCATGCGCCGGATAAGGGTGGCGTCGATACCGCGATCCGGGTGATCGAATAATTCACGGATACCGAACTGAGTATTAAGATCCAGGTTCTTGGCGATCATGCCGAACTGGTAATCCATATCAACAAGTACCGTGCGCTTCTGATAGCGGGAAGCAAGCGCATGCGCCACGTTCATGGCTACCGTGCTGGAGCCGTCGCCCGAAGCTGCGCTGATAAAGGTAAACACTTTGGTGCCGCTATGGGCATCACTACCCTGATCCTGCACCAGGGCCGCCCGAACATCCTGAATCTGCGCAGGGCGGGTAAAATATTCAAGAATGCCAAGCTGCTTCAGGCTGCGATAAAATGTGATATCGTTGACTTCTCCAATCACGACCACGCGTGTTCCGGCTTCACAGTTTTCTGCCAGCTTATCAATTTCAGGCAGTACTTCTCTGCCCCGGCTGCCAATATCGATAATGATGTAGGTCGGGCCGCGATCGCGCGCAGCTAGTGTATAAGTCGCTTCCAAAGGCGAGCCGACAACAACATCTGCATAAGGATAGCCGAGCGCATTTGCCACCTGGTTGGCAAAAGGCGTATCATTTTCATTTGGCAGAACTGCCATTACAGGACTAAAAAGCGACATATTTTCTCTCTCGATAGTAACACGCTAACGCAAGAGTGTTAAAAATTTGTCACCGCATGCCAGGGAAATGGCTACACGGGCTTAATGAACAAAATTAGCCACCCCTGTTGTAATATAGGTACAGCTCTGGACTAAGAGACTGTTAACGGTAACCATAAGGGCTGCGGCGTTGCCCCGTATAACGCGATTCTGGCAGCAGCGGCTGCTGAATGCCTGAATGGGGCATGCGCAATTCCACAGGTGCCGCAGGGCGCATTCCGCCGCGGTAAGCGCTGCTGTCCCAATCCTGCGCGGCAACCGGCATGTCGGAAACGCCGGCGACGGGGGCAGGATTCACGAAAGCGGAAGCGCTATAGGCCGAAGCATTACCCATAGGCGCATAAGCGGAAGGATAGGATGAAGTTACATATTGCCCCTGATCAGTCGCCATTGGAGGCTGCTGATAGGAAGGCATCGCGGGGCTTCCCGCATTCCAGCCTGCGTCAGCCGTTTGCATCGGAGGCTGCTGGCCATAGGCAGGGTAAGAAGGAGCGGCATCTGCATAATAATTTGGCGCGCCCATGGCAGGTGTCTGCGGCGAAGCCATCGGCATCATCGGCGCGGGAGCCTGCATCTGTGGCATGCCATAGCCCTGGCCATAATCCTGCGGTGCGCCGTAGCCTTGAGCCATTGGAGGCTGATACATCATTGCGGATTGAGACTGGTTTTGCAGATCCGCTATATCCTGCGCAATCTCCATATTGCTGCGATAATAGGGCTGACCAGGAACTTCCTGAAGGGAAGGGAAATCGGTTGGCTGCACCTGCGCAGTCGGCATGCCCGGGGCATAAGGGGAAGGATAGGGCGATTGCACCGGCAGCATGGCTGGCGCGGGCGGCATCATGGGGCTCGCCGAAAAACCCTGCGAGGACGCAAAGGTATCGCGCTGCGGCTGACGCAGCAACTGAAGTGGCGGAAGCTGTTGCGGCATTTGCTGTGGTATTTGCTGCGCGGTAGGCTGATATTGCGGGGTAGGAGGCGCAGCACGGCTATTAAGCGGCGGATTAGAAGACCAGCCATCACCATTCGACCAGAAATTACCATCTGCATAAGAACTATACTCGTCCATCACAGGCGTTGCCTGCATAGGTTGCTGAGGCTCAGGCGCGACTGAAGGCACGCTGGCCATATCAGACGGCCCCGGGCTGATAGCGCCGGTCTGGGCGGCTTTAATGGCTTCCGGTGTGTTGACGGAACTATGCTGATTCACAGGTACGCGCTTAGGACCCAGATTTTCCGGGGAACTGTCCGGCATGGTGCGGGGAGATTCATCAAGCCCGAGTTTGCGGCAGCCACCCATTGGTAACGCCATCAAAACAGCCAATGCGCCAAGCGCAACCACACGGCTCACAGTGCGAGTCTGCCCCATATAAAATTCCCATCCATTGTTTTTAATCTCTTCTCGAACTGCCGGTGCGGCTGCTTTTCAAAGAGACCCCCGGCAGTGTGCTGCCGAGTTTGTTCTTTTGCTTTTTTATTACGGACATAGTAGACCGTCGCCAAATAAAAACGCAATTATATTTTCCGAGTTATCCCCATGCCTCATGATAGTCAGCGCTTTGCTGAAAATATTGAAAAAGCCGCACAGCTCTGGCCGGAAATTTTAGGCCTGTTGATGGAGTCAACTCAGCAGAAAGGCCCGGCAGAGCAGCGCGTTGCCGCGCATATTGCGGAGGCGTTTTTTAAGTATCAGCAGAGCCTGCTGCAGAAACAGCCCGCGGAACTGCTGGAATGGCAGATTGACTGGTGGCAGCGCAGTGCCGCATTGTGGCAAAAGCAATGGAGCAGTTTTCTCTCCGGTACAGCGCCGGCGGCGCAGTCTGGCGGCTCCGATCGTCGCTTTCGCAGTGAGTTATGGGATAAAAGCTGGTTTTTTGAAAACCTGAAAAAGCAGTATCTGCTGAACACCGAAGTGCTGCAGGAGGCACTGCAGGATACCGATGATGATTTAGACCCGCATACCGCGCATCTGGTTCATTTCTACAGCAAGCAGTGGATGGATGCATTGTCGCCCAGCAACTTCCCATGGAGCAATCCCGACGTACTGGCGCGCACGCTTGAAAGTGACGGCGAGAATCTGGTCCAGGGCATGCAGAACCTTCTGGCCGATTTGCGCGCAGGCCGTATCAGCATGACAGATCCCAAAGCCTTCGAGCTTGGCAGGAATATTGCCATGACGCCAGGCAAGGTCGTGTTTGAAAACGAATTGCTGCAGCTGATTCAATATGCACCTGCGACAGAGGAAGTAATCGCGGAACCGCTCCTGATTATTCCGGCCTGGATCAATAAATATTATATTCTCGATCTGCAGCCTGATAATTCCATGGTCAAATGGCTGGTGAGCCGGGGCTTTACCGTTTTCGTCGTTTCCTGGGTGAATCCCGACGAACAGCATGCGAATTTAAGCTTTGATGATTATCTTGAGCATGGCGCTTATGCGGCATTGAAAGCTGTGGAGAAAGCAACGGGCGAGCATTCGGTGCATCTGGCGGGCTACTGCCTGGGCGGAACCCTTACAGCGTGCCTGCTTTCCTGGCTTTATGCCCGCGGTGAGCAGGATCGGGTTAAAACAGCAACCTTCCTGACCACGCTGGTCGATTTTTCGGAAGCGGGGGATCTGCGGGTTTTCATCGATGAGCCACAAATTGCCGCGATGGAAGAAAAAATGGCGCGCAAGGGTTATCTTGAAGGGCAGGATATGGCCGTGACCTTCAACCTGCTGCGTCCGGTGGATTTAATATGGTCGTTCGTAGTAAACAATTACCTGCTGGGTAAAACGCCGTTTCCCTTTGACCTGCTGTACTGGAATATGGATGCAACCCGCATGCCTGCAAAAATGCACAGTACCTATTTAAGGGAAATGTATCTGCACAACAGGCTGGTACAACCGGGCAGGCTTGTGATTGCCGGCGAGAAAATGGACCTGACGCGGATTAAGACGCCATCATACCTGCTGTCGACCCGGGAGGATCACATCGCGCCCTGGATTTCCGCTTACGCCGCCACCCAGCAATACCGTGGAGAGGTGGTTTTTGTCCTGGCTGAATCCGGGCATATTGCCGGAGTCATCAATTCGCCGGAAAGACCCGGCAAATATGGATATTTTCTGAATGAAAAGCGCCCGGCGCAGGCGCAGGAATGGTTAAAGGGCGCAAGCCGTCAGGATGGGTCCTGGTGGCCGCATTGGGAAAAATGGATTGAGAAAAAATCCAGCCCGAAAAAGGTGAAGGCGCGCCAGCCCGGCAGCGGTAAGCTCAAAGTGATTGAAGATGCCCCCGGACGTTATGCGCTGGTAAAATCTTAAAAAGCTATTTCATTTTTTGCTGTTTGCTGTCGCGGATGTAATCAAGCAGCAGCAGGCACAGTACGGTGACTGCCGAGCCGGCGACGAAACTGAATCCCATGATGTAAACAGTAGAGATAGTGAACTCATTGAGAATAGCTATTTTGTTAGCGACGTCTGGTGCAACGGTAGCTGTCTGGTCCATAAATGTCCTCCCTGGATCGTTCGGGAAAGTATAGAGAACCGATCAGGTGCAGCAAGAATTTTGTTTTAGATGAACAGGCCGTCAACCAGCAAAGTGGCAAGAATGGCAAAAAGATAAAGAATGGAATAACCAAACATTTTCTTTGCCTGAGACTCTTCATGGCGACGATGTACCCGCCATGCATAAGTAATAAAGCGCAGGTTAAGCACCGTCGCCGCGAGGGCATAAGCCCAGTCGAACTGCTGGGGCATGAGCCATACCGGCAGCAGTGTCACCGGTAGCAGAACGAGGGTATAAAGCAGCATTTGCAGGCTGGTGGCTTTGGGGCCGGCCACGACCGGCAGCATCGGCACATTCGCCTTGCGGTAGTCGTCATTGCGAAACAGCGCGAGCGCCCAGAAATGCGGTGGCGTCCACAGGAAGATAATCAGGAACAGCACCCAGGGAAGCGATTCCAGCGAACCCGTCATGGCAAGCCAGCCAATCACAGGCGGAAAAGCGCCAGCCGCCCCGCCGATAACAATATTTTGGGGGGTATGGCGCTTAAGCAGCATGGTATAAATAACCGCATAGAAGAAAATCGCGAAAGCAAGCAGGCCCGCTGCCGCCCAGTTAGTGGCAAGACCCAGCAGCGCAACGGCAAGAATGGCAAGGAAAAAAGCCACCATCATCGCATCGGCAGAATTGATGGCACCGGTTACCAGCGGACGCTTGGCAGTACGCCGCATGATCGCATCAATATCCTGATCGTAGATCATGTTGAAAATCGCACCGCTGGCCGAACCCATCGCGATACTGAGCAGCGTTACGAATTGTAGCAGCGGATGCAGACTTACGGGCGCCAGCAACATGCCAGCCGCGCCTGAAAACACAACCAGCATCAGCACGCCGGGCTTGGTGAGGGTCAGCCAGTCGCGAGCAGAAGACTGATGAGAGCCGGAAAGCGGTGATTGGTGAATAGCGTCGCGATCAGTAGCGGTCATCGTCATAGCATTATTCACCAATCACATTTCACCAATTACTTGATAACCGGCAGCGTTTCATAGGTATGGAACGGCGGCGGGGAAGAAACGGTCCATTCGAGCGTTTTCGCGCCTTCTCCCCAAGGATTCTTATCAGCCTGACGCTTGCGCGCGAAAGCTTCAAAAACAATGAAGACGAACAGCAATGCGCCCGCGCCACCGATATAGGAACCGATGGAGGAAACGTAGTTCCAGCCTGCATAAACATCCGGATAGTCCGGAATACGGCGAGGCATGCCGGCAAGACCCAGGAAGTGCTGCGGGAAGAAGGTCAGGTTGGCACCAATAAAGGTCAGCCAGAAGTGAATTTGACCAAGCACTTCATTGTATTTATAGCCGGACATTTTGCTGAACCAGTAATAGAACCCGGCAAATGCACCGAACAGGGCGCCCAGCGACATCGCATAGTGGAAGTGCGCAACTACGTAATAGGTGTCCTGCATGGAGATATCGATAGCCGAATTAGCCAGCACTATGCCAGTCACGCCACCCACGGTGAACAGGAAGATAAAGCCGAGCGCGAACATCATGGGGGTGCTGAAGCGCAGGCTTCCGCCCCACATTGTCGCGATCCAGCTGAAGATTTTCACGCCTGTCGGCACCGCGATAACCATGGTGGCTGCCATATAATAAGCGCGGGTATTGGCGCTCAAGCCCACGGTGAACATATGGTGTGCCCAGACGATAAAGCCCAGCAGGCCAATGATGCTCATGGCGCAGACCATGCCCAGATAACCGAAAATCGGCTTGCGGGAGAAGGTTGAAACCACTTCGCTGATAATACCGAAAGCGGGCAGGATAAGCACGTATACTTCCGGATGGCCGAAGAACCAGAAAAGATGCTGGTACAGGATCGGGTCGCCACCACCGGCAGGATCGAAGAAGTGGGTGCCGAAGTTACGATCGGTCAGCAGCATGGTGATCGCGCCGCCGAGGACCGGCAGCGACAGCAGCAGCAGAACCGCGGTCAGCAGAATGGACCAGGCAAAGAGCGGCATTTTCAGCAGGGTCATGCCGGGCGCGCGCATATTAAGGATGGTCACGATGAAGTTAATTGCCCCGAGAATCGATGAAATACCCGCAAGGTGGAGCGAGAAGATCGCCATATCCACCGCCATGCCAGGATGCGAGGTGATCGTCGAAAGCGGCGGATAAACCGTCCAGCCGGTACCAGCACCTTCACCGACGAAAGCGGAGCCGATGAGCAGGCCGATTGCCGGGATCAGCAGCCAGAAGCTGATATTATTAAGGCGCGGGAAAGCCATATCGGGCGCACCGATCATGATAGGTACAAACCAGTTGCCGAAGCCCCCGATCATGGCAGGCATGATCAGGAAGAACACCATGAGAAAAGCATGCGCGGTAACAACTACGTTATAAAACTGGTAATTGCCGTGGAAGAACTGATCCCCGGGGAATTGCAGCTCTGCACGCAGCATAATGGAGAAAGCCGCACCCAGCAGACCGGCAAAGGTCGCAAAAATCAGATACAGTGTGCCGATATCCTTATGGTTGGTGGAAAACAGCCAGCGCTTCAGGCCTGTCGGCGTGTGATGGTGATCGTCGTTGGCGTGGGTAGTGTGATGTGCCATTGCCTTTTCTCTCTTAGTTTTTTGCTAATTGCAGGTAGGAGGAGCCGTTATCAGCGAATTGTTCTTTCGCCTGCTCCACCCATTTTTTGAAATCTTCCTTGCTCACGACCTTGACCGTGATAGGCATAAATCCATGCTTCACGCCGCAGAGCTCAGAGCACTGCCCATAGAAAGTGCCAGTTTTCTCAGCGCGGAACCAGGTTTCATTAAGGCGGCCGGGTACGCCATCCCGCTTCACGCCGAAAGCAGGCATTGCCCAGGAGTGAATTACATCACCGCCGGTGATCTGTACCAGGATAGTGGTATCGACAGGCACAACAACCGGATTATCCACTGTAAGCAGTCGCGGTTCGCCTTTTTTGAGGTTTTTCTCGTCAACAATATAGCTGTCAAAACCGAAGCCGCCATTATCGGGGTAATCATAATGCCAGTACCATTGGTAACCGACGACCTTGAGGGTCATTTCCGGATTCTGGGGTTCGCTCATATAATAGTGCAGGCGGAAAGACGGAATGCAGATGCCCACCAGAATCAGGATGGGGATAACCGTCCAGACAATTTCCAGCAGGGTGTGATGCGTAGTGGTGCTGGGCGTAGGATTGGCTTTCTCACGGAAGCGGGCAACGACATAAACCATCAGCGCCAGCACAAAAGCCGAGATGACGATAGCAATGATATGCAGCGCATCGGTCAGGTGGGAAAGCCGCTCCATAACGGGAGTGGCGGCATCCTGAAAGAACAGCTGCCAGGGTTTTGCCATGCCAAGGGCTTCTTCAGCAGAAGCCGCCGCAGGCGCAAGAAAGAGGAAAAGAGGAAGGAAACGACGGAAAAGAGTCATGCCGGGCCTGATTTAGTGGTTGTAGTTAGGCGCGAACTGCGCCAGTTTATTAACAAACGCCTTTTAACCGCAAACCCATTCCAAAATCAATTGCTTTGACATGACCCTTGAGATTACCTCGCCGGATGCGCTATTTTTCACACGCAACGCCCTTGATATTAATAAAGTGAAGACCCTTGTGGGGAACGCCCTGCATGGAATGGATGACGGCGAATTGTTTCTGGAATACCGCCAGCAGGAAAACCTCACTTTTGATGACGGGCAGCTGAAGAATGCAAGTTACACCACCGACCAGGGTTTCGGGCTGCGTTCAGTGCTGGGAGAGACAACGGGCTATGCCCATGCCTCTGAAATCAGTGAAGCGGCGATACGCCGCGCATCGGAAACGGTGAGAGCTATCCGCAGCGGCCAGCAGAATGTCAGCGCGTCGATAATCCCGCCTTTCGGAACGAACAAGCAGCTATATAGCGATTTAAACCCTCTGTCGGAAATCGGGTTTGAGAAGAAACTGCACGTCATTCAGTCGATAGACGCCTATCTGCGCGGCAAGGATCCGCGAGTGGCGCAGGTAACGGTCAGCCTTAACGGCGTATGGCAGGCAGTGAGCATCCTGCGTGCCGACGGGCAGAAAGCAAATGATATACGCCCGCTGGTGCGGCTGAATATCAATGTGGTCGTCAAACAGGGCGACCGGATGGAAACAGGCAGCAGCGGCGCGGGTGGAAGGGTTTCCTACACGCAGTACCTGACGGAAACGAACTGGAAGCGCCAGGCCGATGAAGCGTTAAGGCAGGCGCTGGTGAATCTGGAATCAGTGCCGGCTCCCGCAGGCGAAATGCCGGTGGTGCTGGGGCCAGGCTGGCCGGGGGTGCTGCTGCACGAGGCAGTGGGCCACGGGCTGGAAGGTGATTTCAATCGCAAGAAAACCTCGGCATTCGCCGGGCTTTTAGGAGAGCGTGTGGCCGCACCGGGCGTGACCGTGCTGGATGACGGCCAGATGAGTGATAGGCGTGGATCAATCTCCATCGATGATGAAGGCACGCCCTCGGGCCGGACAGTATTAATAGAGAACGGTATTTTAAAAGGCTATCTGCAGGATCGCCTCAATGCAAGGCTGATGGGTGTGGCGGCGACAGGCAATGGCCGGCGTGAAAGCTACGGCGCGCAGCCGATGCCGCGTATGACTAATACATACATGCTGGCGGGCGATAAAGACCCGCGGGAAATTATCGCGTCGGTGAAAAAAGGTCTGTATGCGGTGAATTTCGGCGGCGGGCAGGTGGATATCACCTCGGGCAAATTCGTATTTTCGGCCTCTGAGGCTTATCTCATCGAGAATGGTAAGGTTACCAAGCCCGTCAAAGGCGCGACGATCGTGGGCAACGGTCCGGACTGCCTGACTAAAGTGAAAATGATAGGCAACGATCTGAAGCTGGATGAAGGCATCGGCACCTGCGGCAAGGCCGGGCAAAGCGTTCCGGTGGAAATGC